>Ga0256404_1009871_pt1 | contig 13468 bp, 11 predicted proteins | sample RumenRJG_01DNA_FD_185990 | JGI IMG/M metagenome (GOLD analysis project Ga0256404, IMG submission 185990) | Bovine rumen microbial communities from Lethbridge, Alberta, Canada - RJG_01 | ecosystem: Host-associated > Mammals > Digestive system > Stomach > Rumen | place: Canada: Alberta | collected...
CGCCCGGAGGGCCTGCCCGCCCCGGCAGCCTCTTGATTCTTGTCACGCGCAAGGAAGCGTCGATCCCGCCGACGTTTTATCTCGACAATCCGCTCGTCGCAAGCATCCATGTGCCGCTGCCGAGCCGCAGCGAGCGCGAGCGGTATGTCCATACGTATCAGTCCAGTTTGCGTCTGGATCCATCGCAGAACCTCGGGGAAGCCGATCTCCTGGATGATTTCATCGATGCTCTTGACGGTTTCACGCTGCGGGACATCCAGCAGCTTTTCAAGCTTTCCCGTCGGCAAGAAGACGGCCCGTTGAAATTCGAAAAGCTGATCAACCTCTATAAATACGGAGAGAAGATCAGCCCGTGGGAAGAATTGAGCCACGATAAGTTAGCCGGCATCGAGGAAACGTTGAAGAAACGCGTCAAGGGGCAGGATGAAGCCATCGAGAAAGTGCGGGATGTCGTCATCCGTGCGAAAACGGGATTTTCCGGGCTCCAGCATTCGCGCACGCAGAAAAAACCGAAAGGCACGCTGTTCTTCGTCGGGCCGACGGGCGTCGGCAAGACGGAGCTCGCGAAAGCGCTGGCGGAATTCGTCTTTGGCGACGAGGATGCCTGCATCCGCTTCGACATGAGCGAATACAACCACGAAAACAGCGACCAGCGGCTCGTCGGTGCGCCTCCGGGATATGTTGGATACGAGGCTGGGGGGCAGCTCACGAACGCCGTGAAAAAACGTCCGTTCTGCGTGCTGCTCTTCGACGAAATCGAGAAATCGCACAAGCGCATCCTTGACAAGTTCCTGCAGATCCTCGAGGACGGGCGCCTCACGGATGGCAAGGGCGAAACGGTGCATTTTTCCGAGACCATCATCATCTTCACGTCGAACATCGGCGCTGATCAAGATTTCACGGACGAGTCGCCGGAAGAAGTCCGGAAGTCGTTCATCAAGGCCGTACGGAATCATTTTTGCACAGATCTCAAGCGTCCGGAACTCTGGAACCGCATCGGTGAGAGCAACATCGTGGCGTTCAACTACATCGACGATCCCTCAATCTTCACGCAGATTGCGCGTCTCAAATTCCAAGGCATCGCTGATTTCGTCCGCGAGCGCTACAAGGCGACGCTGGCATTCGAAGATGAAGAAGAAGCGATGCTGGCCATTGCGCGAAAAGCAGACAAGAAAAACGGGGGTCGCGGCATGCTCAATATCATGGAGAATCTGCTCATCAATCCGCTGTCGGAATTCATTTTCGAGCATGAAGACGCGCTCGAGCAACGCACGATTCTCATCCAAACGATTGCGAAAGGCAAGAATCTTGATTTCGATTTCGATTTTGGCAGGTGAGGGAAATGCTGTCGGACGATTCGCATTATCTCAATCTGGCAGCCATTGCGCTCGAAACGGAGGCCGAAGGGCCCGGCCGACGCATTGCGCTCTGGGTGCAGGGCTGCATGCGCCGCTGTGCCGGCTGCTGCAATCCTGACATGCAGCCGTTGCGCGAAGCGTGCATGGTGGAGACGGGCGACCTCATCCGTATGCTGGAGCAGGCGCGCACCATGCACGAAGTCGAAGGCGTCACATTCGTCGGCGGCGAGCCGCTCCTGCAAGCCGAAGGCCTCGCCGACATCGCCTCCTGGGCGCACGAGAGCGGACTGACCGTCCTCGTCTTCACGGGATTTTCGTATCCCGACGTGCTCGACGAGCATCTCCCCGGCACCGGCCGCCTGCTCTCCGCGACAGATCTCCTGGTGGACGGCCCGTTCGAGCAAGAGCATTATGATGTGGAGCGCGCTTGGATCGGATCGACGAATCAAAAGCTGCACCGTCTGACAGACGCCTATCCCGATGGCATCGAATACCAAGCGCCGCGCCAGATGGAAGTGCGCATCTCTGCGCGCGATATCATCGTTAACGGTTGGCCGTATCTCATTCAGAATGGCAGGGCATAAAACCCGTTCTGCATAGAGGCTGCTGAAAAAGTAGCGTTTTTGAAGAAAAATGGTTATTCACAGGGCAAATGTGAATTCTTTCAAGAAAAAATCTGGTGGCGTGTGCCGGAAAAATCGCTGCACGCCAAGGGATTCCTCCCTTATTCCGCTTTCAAGCGGAGAATTCTCTTGATATTCGCTACAAAGAGCGTAGTTGCCCCTTGGATTTCCATGCCTAACAGGCCCGAATACGATGCTACATCGTATCCGTACCGTTGTTTGATTTCACCGTTCTTCGCCTCAATCTTGTAGCGCGTCGCGGCGATCTTCTTGAATTCTTCCGTTTCCTGAAACTCCTTCTGCTTCTGATGGAGGTCGCTCAGGATCGTGATGCTGTAGGTTTTCGTCTTCGCCCCGGAACGGTAGCATCCTTTCGCATAGGGACAGTTCTTGCACTGCCCGACATCAAAATGATAAACCATGCGGAGGTTTTTCCCTTTTTTCTTGGGCTTGTGGACTTCCTTGCGGATCGCCATATGCCCTGCCGGGCAGAAGTACATATCAGCATCTTTGTTGAACGTGAAGCCGTTCTCTCCTTCTTCGCGAGCGCCATTGGAAATGACGGGATTCAATTTGGAAACGAGGTTGAATTTCTTTGCAGGTTCATCTTCGGATTCAGCGAGCGCGAGGTTGTCTTTGCCGGAATAGGCCGTATCGCCAATGACGTTTTCGACTTCGAGGCCGGTTTCCCGGACTTTTTCGATGAGCGTCGGAAGCTGTTCGCCGTCGCTCTTCTCGCCGCTTGTGACAACAGCTGCTGCGACGATGCGCTCATCGGTCATAGCCATATGGGTTTTGTGGCCGAAGAAGTTTGTGTCCGCCGTCTTGTGGCCGACGCGGGCGTCCGTGTCTTTGGACTGAGCGAGGTGCTCGGCATGGTCTTCGACCGTTTCGCGCAGAAGGTTGATTTTCTCACGGATAGCAGGACGATCTGCGGTTTTCGGTTCGGCCTCGATAGCTGCGAGGAGCTTTTCACAGTATGCCAGCGCGTCCTCGATGAGGCCGTTTTCGATTTTCTTCGGGAACTTCGATTTCCATTCCTCGGAATCGTTCTGGTACACGGTCTTGCGAAGAAGTTTCGCCTGTTCCATGAGCTGCTGCCAAGCCGATTTTAAGTTGTAACGCGCCTTGGTGTGCGTGGCATCCACAATGATGTTCTTGCTCTTGATGATGCCGTTCGCGAGAGCGATTTCGACAGACTTCTTGAGCAGGAGGTCGAGGAGATTCCCGTCCTTGAGGCGCAACTTGCGGAACTTGGTGAGCGTGGAAGGGTTGATGACATCGTCTTCCGGACGCAGTCCGACAAAGTATTTGAAGGACATGTCATAACGCGAACGGTCAACAAGATCACGATCCGACATGTTGTACATGACTTTGAGGATGAGGTACTTGAAGAGCAGGATGGGCGAGATCGCTGTCCGGCCGTTCGTCAGGCAGTACTTTTCTTCAAGCTCTTTGTAAATGAAATCGAAGTTGACAAGTTCGTTGAATTTCCGAAGGATGTGATGTTCCGGTATGATTCGGTCATACAATCCTGCGTATTCGCTGAGTTTCAGCTGTTCTACTGGATTCAGCATGGCGGTCGCTCCTCCTGCAAATTGGTGCTTCCATTATACAGGAATACACAGGGAGATTCGACCTGCCATTGCAGAAAATCTACCCGCTAAGGGACTTTTTCAGCAGTCTCGCTGCATATGGGAGGACTGCGGATGAAGGAGAAACCGTGCGCGTTTTCATCGCATTCTGCAGGAAGAAAAGATTTCTTGCGTATATGCGAACAAGAATATTTTCTCTGCGAAAGGCGCTCATCCATCTGTATCCGTCGGGGCACGGTCTTCCGCAAATATGACAAATATCGGAATGCAGAAAAATTACAGCGGGAATTTGCAGCTGCACAGCGATTTTTTGCGATGGGAATCCCTGCGCCGGAGCCGATCCGTTACGGATTGACGGACGACAAGCGGCCGTATGTGGAATTTGTGTATCATGAGATGAAACATCTTCAAAACGTGAAATCTTTCCAGAAAGCGTTGCCGCTCTTTTGCTCTTGGCAGGAGATTGTCGAAGCAGCGAGCGACGATGCGTGTGGAAGCGATGCAGATGCGTTTTATGTGGAAGACCTCCGTTTCGGACTGTCTTTCTTGCCGGAGAGGGAACAAGCAGAAGCAAAACGGATTCTGCACGAAGTTCTCCATGAAAACGAGGGGCACTGCGTGTATGTGCATGGAGATATGTCGTTGGATAACATCGGAAAAGATGACAGGACAGGAGAACTCCTGCTTTATGATTATGGCAACTCGGCAAAGTTTTGCAGGTCGTGGGACATGGCATATCTGTTTGCGAGCATCCCATCCACATGGGTGCCGCGTCCTATACCGTCGTCCCTCGTCCCGATGATCCTTCTGGCAACTGCAGTGAAACTGGGACGGGGCCTCCGCAAGCAACAAGAGGTTGAGGAACGCAGGAAAATTTTTCGGGATTGGTGGGAAGGCGCATGATTGTATTTTCCGGGGATGATTGCAGGCATGCCGGCGGCATGGAAGTGCATGCGAGGTTTTTGCTCCGTTTTTTTGGAAGGCGTGAGACGATCTGGCTTGCCATGCGCAAGAACTGTACGATCCAAACATTCAGGAATGGAGGATGGCAGGAGACTTATTCCTACGAAACGCCAGAAGCCTTGCTTCGTGCGTTGCCGGCGGATCCCGTCCTATTTTTCAATGATGGATGGTGGGTGGATTTTTTCGTTCGCATTCGTTCCATTGCCCCGTCGTCCATGCTCGTGATGCGCTCCGGAGGCAATGAATGCATCAAGGCCCCGTGGCCAGGCGGCGGCATGCTCCGTGAACGGCAGCAAAAATGGGCCGAAGCTGTGAACAGCTCGCTGGATTTCATTTTGGCAAATAGTGCATTCACGCGCAGAAGGATGCTGGCGATCGGCATCGAGGAATGGAAGATTCTTGTTGTGCGTGGTGGCGTGGATGTTTGCGTTGCACGGCAGATGCGCATGCAAAGAAACGAGATTCGGCGTGCGTTTCATGAGAGCTTCGGCTTCCCGAAGACAGGACATCTGCTCGGTTGTTTTTGCACGCGCCTCGTCCCGTTCAAGGGGGTGGCACAAGCGATCCGTGCGATGGGGCCACTGCTGCGGAGGTATTCGTGTGATGTGGTCGTCGTAGGAGATGGTCCGTGCGCAAAGGACGTGCAAGCGACTGGCTTGAAGGAGCTCGGACCACAGCATTTTTTCATGTGTGGAGAGCTCCAGCATGATGAGGCGATGAAATGGATTGCTGCATCTGACGTATTTTTCCAGACGAGTTTGCCATGGGAAGAAGCAAGCGGCAGGAGCGCCGAAGGCGAAAAATTCATTCATACGGAAACGATGGGGCGGAGCATGATGGAAGCGATCGCCATCGGTACGCCAGTTCTTGCAACAGATGTCGGCGGCACGCGGGAATGTTTTTTCGAGCAAGAAGGCATCGGCATCTTGACCCCACCAGAGAAGCTTTCCGAAGCGCTTGCGACGATGCTGGAGCACTTTCCGCATCAAGATATGAAACCTGCGCATGCGGAAGGGCATCCGCCGGCATCTTGGGATTGGCGTTCGATTGGCCGATTGTATCGGAGATGGTTCGAGCCTGCAGCAGAAACAGCGCGCGCATTATGGCGTCATGGCATCTGCTGTGATGTAGAAGATACGGTGACGTTTCGATCGTTTTCCCGAGAGGAAAATGAGGAAATGTTGCTAGAGCTCCTGCATCGCGCACGCCGTTCGGTCATCATCCTGAATACCGCAGGCGATTATGATGCGTTGCTCGCGCATTACCCTGTGCTCGCCTCGCATCTTCGCGATCTCGTCATCATCGCGAGCGGGGGAAAACGGATAGTCCTTTATGGGCAGGAAGATCCTTTTTGGAGGACGTATGTCAGCCGTTTCCCAGGCGTTGTTCGGACGATTCAGCAATCGTTCGAGCGACGCATGCGTGATTGTGGCATTCCCGTGAGCGGCAGGAAACGCATTGATCCTTTGTATGTAAATTTTAAGGCCAAAGGCGTAGGGCCCGCGCAACTTGCGGATCTTCAGGGCTGGGCGGCGGACAGCGGCCTGGAAATCGTTGCCAACGAGGAGAACGTTAAATTGGTTTCTGCGTATGTCAACAAGGGAACGGCGCTTTGCTATGTGAGGGAACGTTACTTCCGGCAGACGCGTTTTTTCGGCATGGGCAATGGTGTCCTCGATGAGGCATTTCTTGTTGTGTGTGATGCGCACATGCTGGTCCGGCCACGCGTGCGAACGTTTCCGGAGGCGAAGCGAGCACTCGTTGCTTTGTTGGAAAGGGAAAATATATGAAACAGGTGCTCTTTGTTACGATGAAATGGCCGTATGCGTCGTTCAGTACGGATGGCGGGGATTCGACGACGCGCGAGCTCATCGAGGCGTTGCGCGGTGCTTGTCACTTGCATGTGCTATGTTTCCGCGATGAGGAGCCGCAAACGATTGACGGTGTCAAAGTGACGTTCATTCCTGGTGATTATCATCATTACGAAACGTATCAGTTGCACGGGGGAGAAAAATTTACCTCCCGGTTGGAAGAAGCTGACTTGTTTCGGCGTGGCATCCTTCGATATGCTGCAGGCAAGGATGTCATCGTCTTGCAACATGATATGCTGCTTTTGGCGCTGAAAGAAGAGACCGCACTCCTGCAACGCATGGTGCTTTTTCCCATGTTCACGGGACGAGACTACGAGCACGCGGGAGATGTGGTGCCAGCCACTTATCTTTCCGCCGAGCAGCGCGTTTTGCCGTCTGTGCGACGTATTATTACGCCGAGCGTAGCAGAAAAGGAGGATATCGAAGCAGTATATGGCGTTGATCATTCGCACATTGTCGTCATTCCTAGGACGATCGGAGAAGGCTTCCAAGCAGAACGAAAATCTTCGGTTGGCCGGGAACAAAAAACGGCGTGCAAGTTGCTCTATGTGGCTTCCGTGCGTCGGCAGAAATGTCACGAGGATGCTGTCCGTCTCGTGCACTGCCTGACGGAACGTGGCGTCGATGCCCATATGCGTTTTGTGGGATCTGTGCAGGACAAAGGCATCCGAGATGCTTGCTGCAAGGAGGCGCGGAGGCTCGGTATCGATGATCGTGTGCAATTTTCCGGCATCGTACCGCCGTCTGATATACCGTCTGTTTATCATACGGCAGATTTCAACATTTCGGTTGCTCAGTGGGAGACGTTTGGTCGCGGAATCTTCGAAGGGATGGCTTCCGGTCTGCCGACTGTCGTTTTGCGCCGCCTCGCTTGTTTGCGGGGAATGCCATGCGTTCCGCTCTGCGCGGATACGGTCGAGGATATGGCGGATATGATCGCGACGCTTTGGCGAGACGAAGCGTATTATCAATCGGAAAGTCATCGTTGCGCCCAAATTGGATCGTTGCTCCGGCCCGAGAGGATTTATTCACGTTTGCGGCAAGTGATTTTGGAGGCAGCCGATGGGAACGTTTGAATTTTTCAAAGAGAAATGTGCGTCATGGAGCGATCCAGCGATGCGAGCAGCGCATCATGCATTCGTTCATCGAGATTTTGCTGCAATGGCGGAGGCGCTGGAAGAGAGCGTCCCGCTCTCATCCAAGGAGAAAGACGCTGTCGCGCTCGGCTTGGCGCTCAGCCTCCATGTGCTCGGGCGCGAAAAGGAAGCGCAGTCCTGGTATCAGCGATGCATTCGTACGATGGCATGGGCCATTGATTTTCATGCATTCTGTCATCGTTTTTACCGCTATAGCGAGATTGCAGAAAAAGATGCACAGGGATGGGAGGCCTCTCCTCTTGCGGAGCTTCTCGACCACAATTCATGGAATCGCGATATCCACACGCATGGGTATGAACCGCAACATTTGGAACATCATGAAATTCGCAATTTTTATGATGAACAAGTTCGGAATGTTTGCTTGCGGAAGCAGGGAAAAATGCCCGGGCTCTCGCAGGAACGACAAATGGAAGCCCGGCTGAAATTATTCCTTGCCGAACGATTACAGCCTTGTTCCACCAGATTGCCTCGTGCTGTCCGTCCGCGCGTCGGCATCTTCGTGACGGACGTGCAGCGTCATCAGGATAGCGCTCTGGCGCTCTCCGTCGCACGCGAACTTGCGCAGCAGGCGGATGTCATCGTTTATTTCAACAATTTGTTCGAAAACAAGTTTGTTCGGGAGCTTCGCCGCTATGCCGTCGTGCGTTCGGTCGCGAGGGAAAACATCGTACAAGTTGCGCGCGAAATCGCTGCCGATGATGTACAAGCAGTTCTGGATTTTGCAGGCGACGGATTGCGGAACGATGCATTGGCGCTTTCACTTTGCAGCGGCGTCCTCTCTATGGACGATCTGCTCGCAGCGCATCCGTTTCTCCCGGACGATGCATTTTATTTCGGCCTTATTCCGGAAAGACATCCGCGCAGAGGGATTTCCGTCATCGGAGATTTTCGCTTCACGCCAGAGGAGGAACTGACTGCTGTCCGTGCAGCGGCGGGAGGGCGCCCCGTGAGGTTTATCGCCGCCTCCTTGGATGAACCGCTTTTCCGTGCGTCCTTCCAGAAGCGGTTGTCTGCTTGCGGTTTCACCGACGAAGATATTCATTTTTGCGGATCCCTGCGGCCATTTACGCGCTATGAAGAACAATTGGCTTCATCGGAAGAGGTTTTCGTGTTGACAGGAGCGAGTTTCTTCGAATTCGCAGAAGCTTTGCAACTCTGTCCTGCTGTTCATGCACTGGCGCGCGGCAAAGCGATTCAAGCGCTCGCTTGCCGTCTCCGTTCAGACAGCACACGTTTTGATGATACGCTTTCCATGCCGTCGGTGGATGTACGCATGTGCTGGCGTGCGGAGTTTTTTGATGCGCTTCGTGCACGCATCCATGTCTCAAGGCCTGCAAGGACAATGCTTTCAGAAGACGATGATGATGTTTTCCTTCGGTATGTCTCTGATGGGTTCTGCTATGATGTGAATGTGTCTTGCAGCGGTGATTTTGTTGTCTGGCCTGGAGACGGCGTATGAATCTCTTGTTGTTGCATAATTCGTTTGCCGGTGCGCATGGTTCGTTTTCTGTTTTCGAAGATGAGATGGAAGCTGCACTTCGCCATCTTGGGCATCGTGTGTTCCGCGCATCATCCTTTAAGGAAATAGTGCAGATTGCGTTCGATGTTTCGATCACGTGTTCTTTAGGGATTGGGCAGTATGGCTGGACAGATGCAGAAGGTTTGCCGGCATATGATGCGCTTGGCCTTCCGCATATGCAGTGGCTGCTGGATCACCCGAGGAAACTTCGCATCGACGGACGAAGCCCGCGCATCCAATACGTCGTGATTGACAGCGCATTCGCGTCCTCTATGCATGTGCTCCGCCCTGTTCTCTCGATGCCGCTCGGATTGCCGGAAAATGGATGGAGGAATCCAAGAAACGAACGGAAAGACTCCGTTCTTTTTCCTGGACAAGTGCGTGATGTTGTACAGTTGCGTAAGGAACTGTGGTGCGCGGATGCGGAGGCTGGACGTACGGCGGATGCGTATCTCGAGCACATGGATGACACTTCATTCTTTCAAATCTTCTCATGCTATGAATCCAATCCTGTCATATGGCGTCTGGCAAATTCTTATATTCGCGCCGCACGACGGGCGCTCGTGTTGCGAGCCATCCATGCGAAACCGGTGGTGATCCTCGGTCGCGTCGATGATGCGACACTTGCGCCGCTCTCTTGTTTCGGGTCTGCGGATTATTTACAAGTGCTGGAGATCATGGAAACGTATCGTTATGTTCTTAATGTAGACCCGAATTTTCCTTCTTGCTTGCATGACCGTCTCTTGCGTGCCGTTCAAAAGGGGTGTCGCGTGATCACGTCGGCGACGAGGATCGTGCAAGAGACGTTTGGCTCGAATGTGATAGGCTATCGATTCGATCATTTGTCTGACATCGATAGATTGCTGGAGAAAGACAGGGAACCGGAACGTAGCGCGGCTGTGCGGCAAACACAGGAACGTGCGGGGGATTTTCTCTGGGAAAGGGAGCTGGCGTTTTTGCTGGATTATTGCGCAAGGGGAGGATTTTTCCATGAAGCTATGGGCTGATAAGAAAGAAGAGAATCCAATGGAGAAAGGTACCATCGACTACATCGAGTTCTGGGCGGTGCGTCATTGCAATTTGAATTGCAAATGTTGCTCGTCGTGCTCTCCTATCGCGCCGCACGCATGGCTGGATTCTGTGCGTCTCCGGCGGGATCTCTCACGTTTACATACGCTCGGTCTTTCTGTTCGAACGTTCAACGTTCTCGGTGGCGAGCCGTTGCTGCATCCGCATCTCACTGAGATCTTTCGCGTGGTGCATGACGCTTATCCTTCCTCTTCCTTGCGACTGACAACAAACGGAATCTTGTTGCCAAAGATGACATCGGCATTTTGGGAGGCGTGCCATGTGCATGAAGTTTGCATCTATGTGACCTGTTTCCCGCCCTACCATGCGAAAGAGGATGAAATGCGCGCCTTGCTCGAAGCGCATGGAGTGCCTTTTCATCTTACGCACAAGACCATGTTCAACAAGATTCTCGTCGAAGACAACACGGCATCGCTCGATGAAATCTTTGCAGCATGCGGATGCAATCATGCAGTAAATTTGTTCGATGGGAAACTTTTCCGTTGCAATATTCCTCTAGCGGCGGATGCTTTGAATCAAACTTTCGGCGCACATCTTGTGGAAGGAGGAGTGCTCGACATCTTCGCGGCATCATCCGCGCAGGAAGTTTTGAAATTCCTGCAACGCCCGAACGACAGTTGTCGGAATTGCTCGGCACGTCCAATCAAGATTCCATGGGAGCGTGCAGGAGAACATCCGCAACTTTCGGATTGGGTACTGGATAAAGAGGTGGCGACGTACCATGAGCGCGAACGGTAAGGAAAGCATGTTTTCGTATATGCTTGTGGAAGATGGCATCGAAGTGACCAGAATGCGCGGAGTATCTTCTCATCTTGTGATTCCAGAAAAAATCGATAATCGCCGTGTTCTTGGCCTTGGTGCATCTGCTTGTGCGGAACGCGAGATACGTAGCGTCACGCTGCCGGAAGGAATCCGATATCTTCGTGCAGGCGCATTCGCTTACTGCGAGCAGCTCGAGCATATTGATTTGCCGGATTCGATCGAAGAACTCGGCCCGTCCTGCTTTGAAGGATGCACGAAGCTCGCAGAGGTAAAATTGCCTTCCAATATCCGCATCATTCCAAAATCCTTATTTGAAGAATGTTTTTCTCTGCGAGAGGTCGAGGTACCTGCACATGTTGAAAAACTAGATGAACGCGCGTTTGAATTTTGTCTGCAACTGGAACATATCACGCTTCCCAACGGCCTGCGTTCCATCGAGAATGGTTGTTTTTTTCTTGATAAGCGGCTCAAAGAATTTGATATGCCGGACACGGTCGTGCGTACCGGGAAGGAAATTTTGCTTGGTTGTCGAAGTCTCGAACATGTCCATATCTCTCATGCGCTTGCAAAGATCGAATGCGGCCTTCTCGCCCGCTGCAGAAAGCTCCAGAGCGTTTCCTTGCCACCGTCTGTCCATGTGGTTTGTGATGGCGCTTTTGCGGAATGTCGCACGATGACATCGTTTTCGTATGCATGTCCGGATATCGTCATGGGAAAGAAAGTTTTCGACGGATGCGATGCATTGCTCAGCAATCCTGCCTTTGTGCAGCGCATGAAGCCGTTCATTGAGAATCAACAGGGGAGGAAATGATATGGTGTTGCATGATTACTACCGTGATCGGACGCGTGCGATGAGCCGCCGTTTCGACGATGTGGCGGAAGCATATGACCGCTGGAGATTTTCCTACCCTGCAGTACTTTATGAAGATATTTTCCGATGGTGTCCCGCAGATGTGGATGCGCTTGAAATCGGCATCGGGACGGGAAAGGCGACGGCGCCGATGGCCGAACGCCTCCGCCATATTGATGCCGTCGATCCAAACCCCAAAATGATGGCTGTGGCGCAGAAGAAACTCGCCGCTTATAAAAACATTTCTTACGTTGCAACAACGCTGGAAGATTTTCATCCGCAGAGGACATATGTGCTTGTCTATGCAGCATCTTCCTTTCAATGGATTTCGCGCGAGGATCGTTATCACATGGTTCGTTCGTTGCTCGATGCCGGTGGCTGGTTCGCACGATTCAAGACAAGCACGTTTTTTGAACAGGGGAATGCAGCAAATGATGCCGCAATCGCATGCTATGAGCACCATATTCCATCGTATCTACCCGTGCGCAGCGAACATCGCACGGGAAATGAGGCGGCCTATGCAGAAGCTGGGTTCGTGCTTCGCTTTTCCAAAGAATATTTTTCGCGTCATGCGATGACGGCAGAAGATTACCTGGCTTTCGCGCGCACGTACACGGAATATGAGATGCTCGACGAAGATATCCGAACGGCGTTTGAAGCGGAGTTCCGTTCCAGCATCGGGGAAAATACGCTCGCTGTCGGCCAGAGATGCATCCTTGAACTTGCTGCGGCAAAAGAGAAAACAGAGGATGGAAAAGATTTACAGGGTGGGAAAATCCTTCATGAGTGCAGAAAACAATGAAATGTATGCGTTGCATCGCATGGCCTTCGGACTCATCTATGACATGATGGAACACGGAGTTGTTTTGTACGGTTACGGAAAAACGGGACGACGTGCGAAAAAAATCCTTCATGCGCTCGATATCCGCATACGAAACATTTACGATGAAAATGCTGATACCCTTTCTTTTTTCGAGAAAAACGTATTGCCGCCAGAAAAGATTCCGGCGCAAGAAGATCATGATGCAGTTTGCCTGGTGGCATCTTTGCAAGACAAAAGTTCGATCATCAGGAAATTGCGCGAATATTATCCCAATATTTTTGGATGTGATCTCCTGTTTCAGATTGTACGCGGGCTTCCAGCACGCTATGGCGAACACGGATTCACATATCATCAGGCAAAGCCGTTTGATTTTTTAGAATCACTGTTTGTCTCGCCATTAGAAGAACGATTTGTGAAACAGGAACGAATAGAACATTTAGATTCTGAACAAATCGCTTGGAATTTAGAGACACAGTCAGAATATTGTCGATACTTTATGCGCATCTATCCGGAATATCTGGAGGATGCAAAACAATTTCGACGATTCGATGCAGAGAACCTATGGTTTTATGGCATGGATGCGCTAGTGTATTATGGAATCTTGCATCGCCATTTGCCAAAGCGGATCATCGAAATCGGAAGCGGATGCAGTACGCATTTCGCAATGGATGTCAGCGAGTTGCATTTGGGTGGGGACGTGAAGATTACGTGTATCGATCCAAAGACAGAACGTTTACTGAAAAAATTGGATATATATCCGTAGGATAATTGCAAGTGCAAATTGAACAGTTGTTTTAATCAAGAACATTTATCAATAGCATAGACTTCATCGAGAAAATGGTCGAAGAGCTCTGCTGG
>Ga0256404_1009873_pt1 | contig 13461 bp, 9 predicted proteins | sample RumenRJG_01DNA_FD_185990 | JGI IMG/M metagenome (GOLD analysis project Ga0256404, IMG submission 185990) | Bovine rumen microbial communities from Lethbridge, Alberta, Canada - RJG_01 | ecosystem: Host-associated > Mammals > Digestive system > Stomach > Rumen | place: Canada: Alberta | collected...
AAGACCATGCGTCGCCACGCCTATGGTATTGCGGATGATGAATATCTGTTCCTGAAAATCATGGATTTAAGCCGTGCGTCGTATGTGCGAAATCCAAAATCCCACAAGGTTTTGCATTGAGCCATAATTCTCCGGAGAGTCACCAAGAGATGATAGGGGCAGCTTTTGGAGGTAAGGTACAATATGTGTGGAATGGAGGGCGTAACAAGGGACTGCCGTGTGCCTTCAATGATGCAGTCGAGATGTTGAATAAGGATTTAGACTGGCTCATCACGTTCGATCAGGACAGTCGTGCTGATGTGGGAATGATGGAAGGCATGCGATCGTTTGTTGATAGTCAGCTCTGTTCAGATGACATCGCGCTTGTTTGTCCATGGGTGGTAGAGTATATTACCAAAGGAATCCATCCACAGGAGATTGGGATGCCGCGTATTTCATATCTTGTGTCGCTTATTACCCAAAGCGGCGCTTTGCATCGCTTAGATGTTCTTAGAAAATTGCGTTACGATGAGAAACTTTTTATCGATGAGGTTGATTTCGATTATGGCGCGCAATGTCGCGTACATGGTAAGAACATCATTCGGCTGAATCACTGTGAATTGTTGCATCAGGTGGAGGATGAATATCCGACTATCGCTGTAGATTGGCGTAAATATCAGAAGAATAAATATTCTTTGTCTCGCTGGTACTATCGCTATCGGAATGCACTTTATTGTACGCAAAAATATGCGGGGACTATCTATCAGCAATATTTTCAGGATGGTGTCAATGGCTTAATGAAAATGGCGCAGTTTGAGGATCGCTGCGCTGAGATTCAGCAGGTATTCCATCGTGCATGTGAGGATTTCGAAGCAGGAAGAATGGGACAACAGGATGTTAGGGGATGAGGTGAGATGGTAAAATGAACATTATACTCTATGGTACAGGCAAGCGATTTCGCTCTTTTATAGATTGCGAGTTTTATGCTGAAGCCTTGAAAAGGCATGACTATCATGTTGTCGGCGTATATGATAAGGCAAAGGCTGGAGAGCGGGTAACCGTTGGTCATGGGAGCTTTGTTGTCGGTACGCAGGCGGATTGTGTACAAGGGGCCAGCAATTGTATCGCTATTACATCGGACAAGTATTTTGATGAAATCGCAGGCGAACTCACTGCGCTCGGTGTCGCGCGGGAAAGGCTCATCAAGCTGAGTGAGATTGAGACGGAGCTGGAGGATGATGTCTATACGTTTCAGCGGTTTGACGGGCGGTATGGAATCGAGATTGGCGGGCCGTCACATTGTTTTGCGGAGATTTATCGTCGCTGCCGGGGCTGTGATGATGTGAATTTCAGTGCCGATACCGTGTGGTGGAAGAAAAAAGAAAATGTCTACCGGGGGGGACAAGAACGCTTGGAAAGGTATTCATCGCGGATGCGGTGGATCTCTCCATGATTGCCGATGCGAAGTATGATTTCGTGTTGTCATCGAATAATCTCGAGCATATCGCGAATCCGCTGAAGGCTGTTGCCGAGTTTGTCCGGATACTGAAGCCGGGAGGCTATCTCGTCATCGTTGCCCCGTTCAAGGAGAAGACGTTCGATCATCGGCGGCCTTACACGGCTTTTGAACATTTGCTGGAGGATTATAAGCGTGACATTGGCGAGGATGATCTCACGCATTTGCCGGAAATCGCTGCACTCCATGATTACGAAATGGATCCGCCTTGCGGCGGTCGGGAGAATTTTCTCCGTCGTTCGAAAGAGAATTTCAAGAACCGCTGCCTGCATCAGCATGTGTTCAGCGAAGAGACACTGCGGGAGATTTATGACTATTTCCAGGTGGAGGTGCTTTCATTTGCCTGTTTAGGGGCGAATCTGGTGTGTGTGGGAGAAAGGGCGGCAAAATCTATGATATAATAAAGCAAATGATTTCGTGACTTTCGTACGGAGGGCAATGAGATGTATAAGCCAGGTGAGGTGTTCCAGCCAAAGGCGTTTCCGAAAATGACCTATATTGATCGCTCGTTTGATGAGGATAGCACTTATGAGGAAGAACTGCAGGAGGCTCTGGAGGATACGGGGACGTTGGTCGTCATTACCGGGTCGTCAAAATCGGGAAAGACGGTTCTCTGTCATAAGGTCGTGGCGCGGGAGCGCTATATTTCCCTGAGCGGGTCGCAGATCCAGACGCAGGAAGATTTCTGGGAACAGATGGCTGAGCAACTGGAGATGCCAGCGGAATGGCAGATTACGCAGTCGAGACAGAACAGCGTTCAGACGAAGACCTCGGGCAAAGGCGGGGTCCATATGATGGTGGCTGGTGAAGTCGCAAGGGAAAAAGGGAAATTGCATATTGCTGGGGATAGTATCCAGCGCAAGGTGATTCGCAGCAATGCGGCGCTCATCCAGTATATTATTGAACAAGATAAGGTCGTTGTCATTGATGACTTCCATTATATCAAGCAAGATGTACAGAAGTATATCGCACGGACCATCAAAACAGAACTGTTCAATGGGCTGAAAGCAATCGTCCTTACGCTGCCGCATCGGTCAGATGATGCGATACGGTTGAACCCAGACTTGATTGGACGAACCGCCTTTATCAATATTTCCCCTTGGACGATTGAGGAACTGAAGGAAATCGCGGTGAAAGGCTTTGCCTATCTGGACATAAAGGCTGCCGATAATCTGATTGCCCTATTGGCGCAGGAAAGTATCGCCTCTCCACAGCTCATGCAGGAAAATTGTTTGAGAACGGCCAATGTTATGGCAAAGTCGGGGACGAAAGAGCTTTCACGGGCGTTGTTGGAAAAGTCGCTTCGTTTGACGGCGAAGAACTATGACTATTATGCTAGCGTCTTAGGAACAGCCTCCAAGGGCCCGTTGCGGGGACAGACTCACAGGCATATTTATCAGCTAAGGGATGGTAAGAGCATGGATATCTATGGCCTGCTTTTTGAAAGTCTGACAAAAGATCCACCGCTTACGGCATTGTCTGTTGACGATATCAAGGCAAGATTCCGGCAGCTGCTCATCAATCAAGATAAAATTCCTACAACGTTGAATATCGTGAATTCGGTTAAACATATCGAGAATATCATCAAGGAAAAGGTACCGAGCCTTGATACCGTGGAATGGAAGGATGGCTGCCTTTATATCCTGGATCCATTTCTGCTGTTCTATCTGCGGTGGGGCAGCGTGTGGCAGCGGTAAGAATTTTGCGGTTGAGGATGATATTCTGGCCGTGGGACAGTTTTGCAGCGCGTGGAGGAGAGGAATATGCGGGTATTTTTCTATGGGATTGGCAGGTTCTATCAACGTCGGCGAGAGGAACTAACGAAGCTACGTGAGGACGATACGTTCCTCGGCTTTATCGATAAGCGTGCGGCAGAATGTCGTACATTTGATGGAGCTCAAGTCTTTTTACCGGAAGAGGCTTTGCAGGAAGTTTTCGATGCGATTGTTGTTACAAATGCTTCATTTGGCGAAATAAAAAATGAGTTGCTTCATTATGGAGTGGTTGAGAAAAAAATTCTTTCCTATGACGCATATTCAGCGAAAAAAAAAGGAACTGAGCAGCGGGAGTATGGAGATTTTCATGGACTTTCGGGAAGAAAGCTCCTCATGGTGACAGTAAATCTAAATTATGATGGTGGAACGCTAGCTTTAGTTCATGCGGCAGAGGCAATGGCAGTACATGGTGATTGTGTGACGATTATGGCACCAGATGCCGATGAGAGGCTGCTGCAGGAGATATTGAATCTTCCCGTGAAGGTATGCTTAATGCCAGCCTTACGTTATCTCGATACTGAACAAATGACATGGCTATGTAAGTATGATGCGTGTCTGGTGAATGTATACCAGAATGGTGCATTTGCTATCAAAGCTAGCAAGCTCTGCCCTACACTCTGGTGGTTACATGAGCCTAGTAATCAATTTTGCAATTTCTATAGCAATATTCATCAGGAATTTTCGGAATTGCAAGATGTGAGGAGGCTTTCTCATCTCCGCATTGCTGCTGTCAGCAAACGGGCACAGGCGAATTTCGAATTATACTATCCCGGCCGTGTCGATACCATCCTGCCATACTGTCTGCCGGACAGCGGGCAGGATTTTCGCAATGAGCCACATGAAAGCGTCACATTTGCCATCATTGGCGGGGTGTGCAAGTGCAAGGCGCAGGATGTTTTCCTCCAGGCTGTGGCGTTGCTGCCGCAGCAGCTAAGGGAAAAGGCAGAGTTTCTCATCATAGGCAGCAGTGATGGGGTGGATGCTTACTCTGTGGCTGTTCGCGAGGCTGCGGCAAGGGAGCCGAGAGTACGACTTTGTGGCGTACTGGAGCGCGTCGAAATGCAGGAGGCATTCCGTACGATCGATGTTGTCGTCTGTGCATCGCGCGAAGAGACGATGTCGCTCACGATAACTGAGGGCATGATGTATGGAAAAATCTGCATTACAACAGATTCAACTGGGATGGCGGATTATATTCAGAACGGCAGGAACGGTTTCATCGTGCCGACGGAGAATGCGGTGGCGCTTGCGGCGTGTATGGCGCGCATCATCGGGGATGCAATTTGTTATAAGGACATTCGCGGTGCTGCACGTAGAACATATGAAAAGCATTTCACGACTGAACGATTTGCAGATAATTTGACAGCGGAGTTTGTACGGACAGTAGAGATGTGGAAATGTAAGCCTGGTGAGTGAAATCATGAGAGATGCATGTATGGAAGACTGATTCTGCTTATATGGAGAATCAGTTACAAGAATGGGAGAATGTCGATGAGAGTTATCGCTATGTACTTGCCGCAGTTCCATCGTGTCAAGGAAAATGATATTTGGTGGGGAGAAGGATTTACGGAGTGGACGAGCGTCCGTTCTGCAGAGCGGCTTTTCCCGGGGCATGAGCAGCCGCATGTGCCGTTGCATGGGAATTATTATGATCTGCTGCAGCCGGAGACGATGCGATGGCAAGCGGAGCTCATGAAGCGGTTTGGCGTGGATGGGATGTGCTTTTATCATTACTATTTCAAAGACGGTAGGAAGATCCTGGAGAAGCCGGCAGAGAATCTGCTGCAGTGGAAGGATATTGATATGCCGTTCTGCTTTTCGTGGGCGAATGAGTCGTGGGTGCGTTCATGGAGCCGCCTTTCCAAGCGAGGGGGGAACATCTGGGCGGCGAAATTCCAAAGGAAGGGCGCAGATGAGACGGGCGATGGCGTCCTGCTGGCACAGGAGTACGGCGAGGAGTCGGCTTGGCGGGCACATTATGCGTATCTTTCCCCGTTCTTCCATGACGCGCGGTATATTTGCTACGAGGGGCGTCCAGTCTTCGTGATATATAAGCCGGACAATATTCCATGTTTGAAAGAGATGCTGGAGTGCTGGCAGGAGCTTGCGAAGGAGGATGGGTTTCCAGGTCTTTATGTTATCGGCACGAATGTGCGGAGAGCGGGAGAGACGGGGCTCAGCAACTCGATGATTCAGGAGCCGCAGGATACGATTGCCCGCTGGTATCCGCAGAAATACGAGAATGCAGATCATGTCATGAAGAGCATTACCTACGATGAAATCTGGCAGCGAATCATTGAGAAACCCGTGGAGCTGGGGCAGTGCCTCGGCGGGTTCTCCGGCTATGATGACTCGCCGCGTCATGGTCATCGTGCAGTGGTCATCAAGGGACGGCACCCGGAAATATTTGGACGCAGGATGTATGAGCTGTTGTCCAAGGCTGAGCAGAACGACGCCCCGTTCCTCTTTCTCAACGCCTGGAATGAATGGGGAGAGGGCATGTATATGGAGCCGGATGAGGCATATGGTTATCAGTTTCTGGAGGCACTTCGCGAGGCGAGGGAGCGTCTGGTGCATACGGGAACAAGGGTGAAGCCCGTCGTGTCGGAGGGTGCTATACGAGCCTTGAAAGAGGAGAATTCCATCTTGCAGGCGAATTGCGACCGGTACCGCGGGTATTGGCAGGTTATGGATCGATGGCTGATGCTGCTTGAGTCAGGGAAATCCATCGCTGGCTGGCTGCGCGCGCATGGCTATGCGCAGGTAGCGGTCTATGGCTATGGGATGCTGGGCAAGCATCTGGTGCATCAGATGGAACAGGAGCAACTGACGCCAGCGTATCTCATCGATCAGCAGCCGGAGAAGGACAGCGGCTCGCTTCCCATGATGACGTTGGAGGATGAACTGCCGGCGGCGGACTTGGTGATCGTGACGGTACAATATGATTTTCCGGCGATTCAGCGGAATCTAAAAGAAAAAGTGGCGGCGGAAATTCGTCCGATCGATTGGCTGATTGATGAAGTGTTGAAATAAAATATGTGTAGCGATGGGAAAAACGCAATGATAAGGCAATCCCTATAGGTGTGGAAGGTGGATTTTGTGTTGAGATACCAGGAGCCAAAGCGTGTTTGTATATGTGGTGGAGGTATTAGTTTGGCGAAAGCCGTCAGTACGATGAAATATCTCGAGATGATTGGTGATGTGCGTATCGTCGGCGTCAGTGATTGTAATGCCTACTATCAAGAAATATATGGATGGCCTGTTGTCCAAAGGAAAGATCTTGTGGCGATGGCGTTGGATGGAGTATTCGTCGCAGCCTCAAAAAGTCTTTCGTCGATTGTGAGTGATTTAAAAGCTCTTGGCATACCGGAGAAGAAAATTATCACGTACGACAAACTTTCGATTCCTTATTTTACTTTTCATGATATGCTAGAGTGGAATCAGCGGAAGATGTCAATTATTTCTTGTAACTGCTGGGGCGGGATTACGTATCATTTTTTGAAATCAAAGTTCCATTCTCCCTTTATCAATATGTGGGAATCTGAGGAAGACTTCATTAAAATCTGTTGCCACTTATCCGAGTATCTAAATATAAGCATTGAACTTGATACCGTGGAATTTAATGATGTCGAACGCTTCTATTATCCAGTTTATCGATTGGGGGATGTGCGGCTGCATATGAATCATTATCCCGACCCGAATGTGGCACAAGAAAAATGGATGAAACGGGTAAAGCGAGTAAATTACAACGATTTATTTGTGTGCATCTATACAGATCGCCCCGAGGTAGCTGAGGAGTTTGAACAAGTACCATATGATAATAAGGTCTGCTTTACGTCTTTTCCGACAGATTGTCCATCGGCATTTAGTCTCGACTTTTATAAAAACGTATCGGGGCTACATGAAAAAAAGACGTGGGAAATCGTCAATGGTGCCGCCAGCGGCCAGTTTGCTGTCTATAATCCATGGCGTTTTTTAATGGGGAAAGACAAGGCATCTGCTATGTTGATACATGGATAAAAGGTGCGTTTGCGTAAAGGATGGAGTGTATCAGAACTGGCTTTGATAAGGAGAATCTTATGCGGATATTTTTCTATGGAATCGGTCGTTTTTACCAGAAACGACGGGAGACATTGTTTTCGCTGCGCCAGGGAGATACGTTCCTCGGTTTTATCGATAAGCGGGCGGTAGAATGCCGCACGTTTGATGGGGCACACGTCTATTTACTAGAAGAGGCTGTGCAGAAGGATTTTGATGCGATTGTTGTTACAAATGCTTCGTTTTGCGAAATAAAGAATGAGCTACGTCGGCAGGGAGTAGCTGAGGAAAAAATTCTCATTTATAAAGCGTATTTGGCAATAAAAGGAGCAGTTGAGCGGCGGGAGTACGGTGAATTCGGCAATTTACATGGGAAAAAGATATTACTAGCAACGCCGTCTCTCGGATATCATGGCGGCGCTATTGCTTTGGTACATGCGGCTCTTGCACTGCAGGGAAAGGGGTACCGTGTAACTCTGATTTCAGAGACTACCGATAAGCGATTGCTCAGGGAGATTGTGAAGTATCCTATAAAGGTTATAGATATGTCAACGATCCGTTATGTATCTGTTGCACAGCTGGCGTTCTTACAGGCTTATGATATTATTGTTGCAAATGTGTTCCCCATGGTACGGTTTGCAATTCGGGCAGCGCATTGGCGGCCTGTTTTATGGTGGCTACATGAATGTCAGGATGTATATCCAGAAATATTGGATGAATTTACAGAAACAAAGGATGATAGACTTTTTTCTCATCTCCGCATCGCTGCAGTCAGCAAACGGGCACAGGCGAATTTTGAGCATTACTATCCCGATCGTGTCGATACCATTCTGCCGTACTGTCTTCCAGACAGCGGGCAGGATTTTCGCAATGCTCCGCATGAAAGCGTCATATTTGCCATCATTGGCGGGGTATGCAGGCGCAAGGCGCAGGATGTTTTTCTCCAGGCCGTGGCACTGCTGCCGAGGCAGCTAAAGGAAAAAGCAGAGTTTCGCATCATAGGCAGCAGTGATGGGGCGGATGCTTTCTCTGTAGCTGTTCGCGAGGCAGCGGCAAGGGAGCCGAGGGTACGGTTTTGTGGCGTACTGGAGCGTTCTGGGATGCAGGAGGCATTCCGTACGATCGATGTTGTCGTCTGCGCATCGCGCGAGGAATGTCTGCCGACGACAATGGCGGAGGGAATGATGTATCGGAAGCTATGTATTGCGACGGATTCATCTGGTATGGATGAGATCATCAAGTCAGGTGAAAATGGTTATATTGTGCCGACGGAGGAGGCAGAAGCCCTTGCAGCGTGTATGGCGCGTATCATTGAGCAGCCGGAGAGGCATGCAGGGATGCGGGAAGCGGCGCGGCAGACATATGAAGCGTATTTTACGCCTGAGTGCTTTGCGCGCAGGCTGACGGCAGAATTGACAAAGACAGCAGAAGCATGGGCTGCTGGTACGCATCAGCAGGTTCAATGATAGCATAGCAGGCTGCGTAGGCATTGAATAGAAAAGAACGGAAAAAGCCGGTCAGTTATTGGAATCAAGAGGAACGAGGGCTTTATGAGTATCAAGGTATCGGTTGTTATGCCGTCGCTCAATGTGGCGCTATATATACGGCAGTGCCTGGAGAGCGTAATCAATCAGACATTGCGGGATATAGAAATTCTTTGCATTGATGCAGGCTCGACGGACGGGACGCGGGAGATCCTGGCTGAATATGCAACCAGGGATGCGCGGATTCGTTTGATCGATTCGCCGGTGAAGAGCTATGGGTATCAGGTGAACCTAGGCATCCGACAAGCCAGGGGAGCGTATCTTGGCATAGTGGAGACCGATGACAGGATTCAGCCGGATCTCCTGCCGTTGATGTATGAAAAGGCTGAGGCTTATCATCTGGATGCCGTTCGATGCAATTTTTATTTTTGCGAACATATCGGCGGCAGAGGGATACGGCGTCCGTCGCGTACCTTGGAGCATGCCGGGTATGCGAATTTGTATGGGAAGGTCATCCGTCCGTCGGATTATCCGAAACTTCTAGACCAGGACTGGCCGATATGGTCAGGGATTTACAGGCGCGAGTTCCTTTTGGATCATGCTGTTTTCTGCCAGGAATCGCCGGGGGCCGCCTATCAGGATCTGGGGTTTTCGGTAGAGCTCTACGCGGCCTCCGGCAGGACCATGTATCTGGATCGATATTACTATTTGTATACGTTTGACCGGGCGGAATCCTCCATCCGGCAGAAAAAAAGCATGGTGCAGGTCGCAGGAGAATATGAAAGGCTATACCATGGTCAGGTCATTCCCAAGGATTCGTTTCGAAGGATAGAGAAAGTTGTTGCCTGGAAGATGTTGAATTCTCTGGTCGGTATGACGAATTTGGTGCTCCCCATGGTAAACTATGATATCCATGACGCGTTGTTTCATGAACCCTATCTCTGGTTTCAGCACCAGCTCGCCACGTGTTTCCACGGCGATGATTCGGATAATCGGTGCGAAGTCAGTGACGATACGATTCGCAGAGCGAAGAAAATTCTCTCCGATCCAGCTGGGTATGCGGACCAGTGGAAGGAGGAAAAGCAGCGGGCTGAGCATAACAGGCAACAAATTGCGGAGGCCATTGGCCGAAACAACGGACAAATCGTGATTTTTGGATGCGGGATGCGAGGGGAACGATTCCTGGATGCCTTGGTGCGCATCGAACAGGATGGACAGCGAAACATCCGTATCGATGCCGCTGCCGATAATGATCGGAAACGATGGGGCAGCTCGTTCTGTGGCATTGAGGTGATGTCTCCAGATCTTGCGGTGGAAACATATCGTGAGGATACCTTCGTGATTGCGAACAAAAGGCATTACGCGGAGATGCAGCAGCAGTTACGGGATAGGGGAGTCCGGGAAGATCAAGTTGTGATTTTTGAACCATAATTTTGTAAAGGCGTGATGGAATGGCCATGGTGAACGATATTCTTCGACGGGTACAGGCTGGTATTTTGAGCTGGTATACTTTCCAAGATAATCCGTCGGTGTTGTATGTTGGCGGTGAAGAGGAGCCGGTATATGAATATTTGACGAAACTGCAGGGGGAAAGGAAGCTCAAGGCCGTCACCAGAATATCGCCTGCTTCGTCGGCTGACTTTCATAAACTGGAGCAGAAGTACGACTATGCGATATCCATCGCATCGCTGGAAAAAGTAAAGGCGGCGGACACGATCATCCGGCGAATGTCGGAGGCGCTTTGCCCTGGCGGGCATTTGCTGCTGGGGATGAATAACCGTTTAGGCATCCGATATTTTTGCGGTGACAGGGACAGCTATACCCAGCGAAATTTCGATGGCATCGAGAATTACCGGCGGGCCTACGCAAAGGCGACCGATACCTTCCATGGCCGCATGTACGATTTCGCCGAGATTCGCGCTATGCTGCAGAAGGCGGGATGGGCGGATGACGATGTGGTGCCCTATTCGGTGTATTCGGGGCTGGACTATCCGCAGTACCTATTTTCCGAGGGCTTTGTCCCCAACGAGGATCTGATCAATCGAATCCGGCCCAAGTACGGATATCCAGATACCGTGTTTTTGGAAGAGGAGCGTCTGTATGCCGGACTGATGGAGAACGGATTGTTTCATCGGATGGCAAACGCCTATCTGTTTGACTGCTCTGCGGGGCTGAAAAAAGAAAATACGGTGTTGGAAGTCTCCAACGCGCTCGAACGAGTGCCTGAGCATGCGTTTTCGACGGTTCTCACGCGGGACGGCGTGCAGAAAAAAGCGTATGATGCAAGAGCGCGGGAGAATCTAAAATTGCTGGAATCCAATAGTGAGTTGCTGGTGGACCGGGAAATTCCGGTTGTGCCAGGAACGTATCAGGAAGTCCATGGACAGGCGATGTATTCCTCTGCGTTTATCCATGCGGAAACGGGGAGGAGCACGCTGACCCGTGCGGCGTGCGAAGGAAACGATCGTTTTTTTGCGATGCTGGATCTGTTTATGGCAGAATTAGAACGCTCGTCGGATCTGAAGATGCTGTCGGAGCGGGATATCGCAGATGCTATAAACAGCCTATTGGCTCATGGCATGAATCCGCGTGAAACGGTCGATATGGAGCGAATGCTGCGGTCTGGCAAGGCTTTGCAGAGCGGCCTTTTCGATTTCGTTCCCATCAATAGCTTTTATGTGCATGGCCGTTTTCAGATGTTTGATCAGGAATTCTTGCTTGCCAATCTGCCGCTCGATGTGATGAAATGGCGCGTCATTGCGACGGTGTATGCGGGGAATGAATGCCTGGAGAAGCGGATCCCCATGGATGAGGCGCTGCGCCGATATGGTATCCAGGGGAAGTGGAAAATCCTGCAGGACTATGAGCTCGTGTATCTGGAGTACGTGAGAAACGATCGTGCCCTTAGAAGCTATGTCTTGCAGCATTGCATTGATTACAATACGGTAAACGACAATCGGCAGCGGCTCAATTTTTCCGCGGGGGAATACAAGAGAATCTTTGTGGATATCTTTGATCATGCGGACAGCCGGAAGCTCATCCTTTTTGGGTCGGGGAACTACGCGAAAGAGTTTATCGAAGTTTATGGAGAGGATTATCCCGTAAGCGTTATCGTAGACAACAATCCAAACGTATGGGGGACGGAACGGAAAGGCATTCCGATTGCGCCGCCGACGTATCTAAAAAAGCTCGAACCAGGTACCTACAAGGTCATCGTCTGCATCAAGAATTATCTTTCCGTGCTGCATCAGCTCCGTGACATAGGCGTGACCGATTACGGCGTGTTCAATCCGGCGATTGGGTATCCACGGAAAACGCATTTGGCCGAACCGAAGAAGACGCCCGATGCTGGAGCAAAGCATAAGAAGTATCATATCGGCTATATCGCAGGCGTGTTCGATCTGTTTCATATCGGGCATCTCAATATGTTCAAACGGGCAAAGGAGCAGTGCGAGTATCTGATTGTCGGCGTCGTGCCGGATGAAGACGTGATGGCCAGCAAGCATACCGAGCCGTTTATTCCCTTTGACGAGAGAATCGAAATGGTTCGGTCGTGCCGATACGTAGATGAGGCGGTCCGTATCCCTGTCGGATATGGGGATACGGATGTGGCTTGGCGGTCCCTTCACTTTGATGTGCAGTTTTCCGGCAGCGACTATGCGGGAGATTCCCTGTGGCTGGCAAAGAAGGAATTCTTGCAGAAGCATGGCGCCGATCTGGTCTTTTTCCCGTATACGCAGCAGACGAGCTCGACGAAGATCAAGGCGCTGATCAATCAACGATTGAAAAGGGAGGCGGATTGACCGTATGGAGATCGTATGTGCCCCGGCGGGGCTGTCGACGTGGGAGCATCCCAGTCAGGGCATCCGGGATATGGCAGGAGCCGGGTTTTCGCAGGCGCTTTTGGATCTGGCGCTGCCTTTTCCGGTGAAAGAAGTTTGCCGAAAGGGGCATGAGCGCGCGTGGATGGAGCGGCGCTGGCAGGCGGCGCAGAATCTTGGCGTGCAGTTCCGGAAGGCCGACCTGCAGGTGCCTGTGGGCTATGCGCCGCATTTTGGCTATGCGGCTTCGGACTGGCCGGAGCTTCCCGTATATCGTTCCTTTGCGGAGCGGAGCCTTCATCTGGCCGGCGAGGCGGGCTGCGGGCAGCTGGTGGTTCGTCCCTGGCTGGGGGATTTGCCCCGGCAGGAGCTTTGGACGAAAAATCAGGCGTTTTATCTGTCGCTTTTGGACGCAGCGCGGGCGTGCGGCGTCGAGATCCTGCTGGAGAATCAGGCGCGGAGCATCCACGGCCATTTGGTGCGGGGGCTCTTGTCGGAGGCACAGGAGGCGGTTTCTCTTGTCGACGCGCTGAATGAGGCGGCCGGGGAGAAGCGGTTCGGTTTCTGTCTGCATATGGGCGCGAGCGGGCCGTGCGGGATGAATGTGCAGGATCTCGTGCTGGCGCTCGCCGGGCGGCTGCACGCGGTTCTGCTCTGCGACAGCGACGGTGCGGGGGAGCGGCAGCTTCTGCCGTTTACGGGGGCGAGCCGGATGGCCTGTGAGACGGACTGGCTGAATGTGATCCGCAGTCTGCGGGAAATCGCGTTTGATGGCGCGTTGATCCTTAGCATGCCGGATACGGCGGCGGCTTTCCCGCTTCTTTTGCGGCCGCAGCTTTTGCAGCTTT
>Ga0256404_1009878_pt1 | contig 13456 bp, 9 predicted proteins | sample RumenRJG_01DNA_FD_185990 | JGI IMG/M metagenome (GOLD analysis project Ga0256404, IMG submission 185990) | Bovine rumen microbial communities from Lethbridge, Alberta, Canada - RJG_01 | ecosystem: Host-associated > Mammals > Digestive system > Stomach > Rumen | place: Canada: Alberta | collected...
GCCATGTTGGAATCCGGACATATCCATTTCTTCCAGCGGGAACTCCACACGGATGTTCTTTGTCGATATCTCGCCCTTGGAAAGAAGAACCACTGTCTCAACGTGGCACGAGGAAATGAAACTACTAAATCATACCTGCGCCGGTTCGCGGGAACATGTCCACTGATGGCTGCCTGTTCGCAAAAATGCGTCCAGGAACATATCAACGATTTGCCTGTTCGTCAGGAACATGTCAACCGATTTTGGACACCTACCCGTTATCGGGAACATGTCAAAAAGCTGGAAGTTGTTTGATTAACTTCCGAGTTATATGATTATCGAATATCACAAAAATCCGGCATTTATCGCATGCAAAGTTCCGAATCGTCCGGCAACGGTTTCAGAACTGCTGAGGGAAGCGACTGATACCAGTATGCCACACTGGTGTAATCGTCGTATCTTGGGCCTGTCCATCCCATATTATCAATCGTCATGCGGAATGCCTGGCTGAAATGGATCGGATCCGGAACATGAAAGCGGTATAACAGGAATCTTTGCTGGCTGTTATACTGATCACGGTTGTTCCCGAGTATGGCATATAAGCCGCTGTAATGACCGCTGAAGGTCTGGTACTGCTTTATGTATATATCATTCCCGAAGCCGTAGGAGCCGGTAAAGTAGTCCTCTGTCCCAGTGTAGTGGACAGACGGATAGATATCGTCATCAATATACATTCTCGCTTCACCCTCAACCCAGCAGGTGTTGTTTCCGTTCATGCCGGTCGCGAGGGTAACCCCGAGGAACTGGCCCTTCCCCTGTATTCCGTCAATAATCGTATAGCTCCGGCCTTTCTGAACAGGATGCTCCTGCCGGTATGAGGCGTGGAAGTACGCGATATTGTCAGGCATTTTCTTTAAGCAACCGGCTATGATATAGTACAGATCTTCTGCTTTGGAACCCCGGTTTTCCATTGTAATCCGGCAGCTTTTTCGGAAGGGCATTTCAAAGAAACAGTTGTATCCCCGTCCGGGCGCCACCAGCATAACAGCAGAGTTCAGAACAGGGTAACGGCCATCCCTGTCTGAATAATTCTCATCATACGCGCAGCCGAAAAAAGCAGACAGCGGCGCCTCTACCGACGGATGAGGCTGGTCATCCCAGTAAATCCGGAGGATGAAACTGTGGCCCACATAACCGGTAAACCACATATTCTGAATCATGCCGGATCCTGTAACATCGGCCAGCGTAACCGTTTCACCGGGCCTGATCCTGATGGTCGGGGAAAGCTTTGTGCAGTCGCCTCCCCGTGAGCCTCCGCCCCGTGTTCCGGTAGGGTTCTCCGCGGAGAAAGCAAAGGTCTGATCATCTGAAAGCAAAAGATAAGGTTTCATAGTACCTCCTGGATGATTATCATCGTCATTTATCTCAAAAGTTACAATGTCAGTGCAAGTCAGGATTACCTGTGTTGAGCGCCGAAATGCCTATATGCCAGAACTCCGATGGGAAGGAAATACACACACCATGTAACAAGAGCAAGTCTTCCGCCGAGACCATCGCCACCAGACGACATCTTTAAGAACATTCCTGTCATCGGCATAAAAGTGCAGCTGAAGAAAAACACGCCGTGGATCATCATCAGTGCCTTGAGCCACTTGTCCGTTTTGTTCCCTGCTTTCATCGAAAGCCCGGTAAAGAATGTCGAAAGCGCCATGATGCCGTAACCCAGCAGGTCATAGTTTGCAATCAGTCCGAAACGGCTGAAATCGAGCAGTTTTGCCGCCTGTTCGTTCAGCTGTTCGTTTTTTACGGTGGTCAGCTGGGTAAAGTAGACGAACATGATCAGCACGCAGTACACGGCTGCAAAAACCATACCGATATTCGCAGCGACTTTGCGGTCGCTTTCGCATTCGTTGTGAAGCCCTGCCGTCATCATGATAAACCCGATCGGCAGAATCAGGCAGACAAAGAAACTGCCCATCGAAAAATTGATGATCTCAAATGCAGCAAACAGAAACACTGTCACCGTTACGATCGCTGCGCCTGCTTTGGGAATCATCCTGTTCAGATTCATCTGTTCTTTCTCCTTCATATTCCGAGATTCTGTTCCAACGTTCATCCCGTCAAACTTGAATTTATTGATCCATTATACCAATCATTGTTTTGTTTATTTCAATCAAGTCTCCCGATACGAACCTTTGAAACTCATAGAATGCTTCTGTTTGAAACTCACCTGGAACACTGCCTTCTGGATATTCCTCGCCCCATTGCTCATTATCCCATATTTGATTCGCTTTTTTGACAGAAAAACAGTATCCCTGTCTTCCTTCGGAAATAATGCTCATCATTGGAATTGAGCCGTTATCTTTTGTATATTTCATATAATAGGCATATAGGGTCGCAACCCTTCGCTCATCCATCATCAAAAGATAGAAAATGCTTTCTATTATGGTATCGGTCTGCTTGAGGATCCTTTCGTGAATCCATGGAGCATACAGCAAGCCCGCGTATAATTCATTTCCGTATTGCCTTGCTCTGTTTATCCAATAGGATTCTTCCTCTTTCATCCTGTCTTCAAAAGCAGCCGGAGACAATAGCTCATATTCCTGATGGAGGCAATTAAACCCATACCATTTTCTGTATGGTTGTGTGGCATCTATAAGGACCCATCTTTCACCATCCCGAACCGCTGCACAGATATGATCTTGTTCATAACCGTAACAATCTTTATGAACGTATGCATACATTGCTTCATATCCCAGTTTCAGCAGCACAGAGACTATGAGATTTGAATAATCGCCGCAAGTGCCGGATCGCATGGACAGAACATCCAGATCGCTTCTCTGCAAAGGGAAAAAGGGAGCGTTCAATCTACTGTATTCGACGTTTTTATCAAACCATGCCAATAGCGCATTTGACACTGTATTTATGTCGCTTCTGTCGCGAATATTGTCTTTTATGAATTCATCTATCCTCTTGTCATTTGGATGAATATATGTCATTGTGCCACCTCAAATTGCGATTTGTCACTGAGCCCATTTTACCATAAGTGGCGGGAGGGAGGCTCCGTTACCTCCCTCCCATAAGTCTTGTTCAGGATCTCTTTCTCTTTCTAAGAATCCAAATTGCTCCAGCTCCTGAAGAGAGCATTGCTGTCAGCAGCAATCCCATATGATCATCCACACCTGTGTGAGGCGGGTTAAACGGAATCACAGGAACCTTGATCGTCTGATCCGTATCATTGATGTCCTCGTGGACTGCAATCGGAACATCAGATTCGAGAGCGCTGCCCGTCACAGATCCTGCAAACAATCTCTCAAACACAACGATTTCCATACCCTGCAACTGATAGGTATCCACCACAAAGGAGACTTCGACTGTACCGTTCGCCCCAGTTGGAGTGAACTCCGTCATACCTGTGATGGGGATTCCATTCTGATATAGCTCCACCCCATTGCCTTTCAGCATTATTGTTCCATACACTGTGTATGTCTTTCCAGGAGTGAGTCCCTTGTAAGTAACTGTATCGATGACCGTCGCCGTGTGACTATGAGTTGCTGTGTGGCTCCCGTTTTCTTTATCAACAGCAGATGTGCGGATATCGATGATGTTTACGCTCTGATCTTCATCCTCGATGTCAACATGAACAGCGATCTCAAGTCCATCATAGACCAGTCTCTCAAATACGACCGTTGTTTTTCCAACCAGACCTGACGCATCAAACTCAAAGATGACTTCAACAGACCCGTCTTTCTCGGCCGGTGTAAATGTAGTCTTTGCAGTGACTCGGTTGCCTCCAATCACAATCGGATCACCAGTTGTTTTATCCATCAGGGTTCCGACCACCGTGTACTCCTGACCGGGCTTTAGATTCTTGTAAGCTACAGTGTCTTTCAGGATAGTTTTCGTCTTGCCCTGTGCTTCATGGGTACCGGTCTCCGCATTGACTGCCGTTGTGCCGATCTCAGGATGATACAGCGACTGATCCTCATCGTTCAGATCCTCATGCTGCTCAATAAGCACTTCGGTTCCGTCCTCTTTTATGAGGTACAGATTCTCAAAGACCACGATGACCGTAGACGGGATGCGCTCGGAATCCACCAGGAATTCCACCTGCACTGTTCCGTCTGCTGCAGCAGGCGTAAATACATCGCTTACAGCGTATGCATGCAGACTCTCTCCGGTGTTCTTGTCCATCAGTTCACCTTTTACAATATAGGACAGTCCCGGAATCACATTTGAATAGGATACGGTGTCAACGAAATAAACCTCCGAGCCTTTCGTAACGAAAGATGTTCCGGAGGTTTTGTCTATGGCTTGCGTCTTCAGTTTGGGGAAGTGTACCGTCTGTTCTTTGTCCTTGAGATCTGTGTGAGAAGCGACCTTGATCCCGTTATGAATCAGGTCTTCAAAGACTACTGCAGTTGTTCCTTCCAGTAGGGAAGAATCCACAACATAGGTCAGTCTTACCTCGGTTTCCGTGGCATCCGCAATGAATGTCACACTGTTTTCAGAACTGTCCTTTACAGGAACAGGAGATCCGGCATTATGTGTCTTGCCTTCAGCGTCTGTGCAGTCTTCCTTGTAAACGAGCACACCCGTGACGGTATACTCCTGACCTTCGATGAGATTGCTCAGCTGAACGACGTCCTCAATGACTGTCTCTTCAGATACAACACCGATGTGTTCGCCTGTGTTTTTGTCTGTCGCAGTGGTATGGACATCGGGATAAAAGATCGTCTGATCCTTGTCATCCAGGCTCTTATGGACTGTCATCAGCACGGGTTCATTTTCATGTTCCTCATCGATCCAGTAGAGTTCTTCAAAGACAATGACGGACTTGCCTGCATACTGTGTGGAATCGATCTCAAAAGCCGGCATATCTGCGGAATCCTCTTCCTTCCAGCAGACGAATCTCTTTTCAACAGTCAGATCCTCATCGTCTGCGCCTTTGATGATCTCGCCTGTTTCGGAATCTGCGAGTTTTGCAACAAGCATGAAGACCTCACCGCGCTTCAGATTGGTGTAGTAGACCGTATCGATAATCTGTGCGTTTTCGGATACCGTACCGACATTGTCACCGGTCTTTGAGTCTTTGGCAGTCGTATGGATATCCGGGATCTTCAGCGTCTGTGCCTTGTTTTCCATATCCGCATGGGATGCGATCAGGATCTTCGTTCCTTTGACATACTCATAAAGGTAGTCACAGGCGACAACATAATCACCGGGATGATCCGTAACATCGATCTCCGCTTCAAGCGTTACGCTGCCTTTTGCGGTATTTGTTCCGGATGGTCCTTCCGGAGGATAGAAGTCTTTCGTTACCGTCGCCAGCACTTCAGATGTGCTCTTCAGGACGAACTGTGTTTCCATCGTATACCTGCGGTGGGAAGTCAGGTTCGTGTAATTAACCGTATCGACCACCCTCACGGTAGAGGCAGGGATGAAGTCCTTTCCGGCAGCAGAGGCTGCTTCGGACTTCAAATCAATGTTCAGGTTCACCATCGGAGTCAGGACAACCGTCTTATTAGGCTCACGGATCTCTATGATCTTGGACTCCAGGATATTGATTTGCTCCTCGGCAAGCTGTTCCGTCTGCAGTTCATATACTTTGTAATTCCCGTAGGGCAGTGCGCCGAGATTGTTGTCAGGCTGGGATTCACCGAACCAGATTCCTACGGTCGGATCCAGCTTAGAAGTATCCGTAAAGACACCACCATCGACATACTGGTCCAGACTGTTGGTTTTGTTCGTATGCTGCCTTGCAACAGCAGATGTATCGATCTTGCCATTTGCATCTGTAACGATGACGTGCCATTCGCCCTCTTCACCGTTCTCATCGATCTGTACGATCATGAACGGGATGTTGGGCTTATAGTGTCCGTCGATATCCAGCTTCAGCATAGAGAGGTCTCCACGGATCATCTGTTCTTTCAGCAGGTTGCTTCCGGCTGTAAGATCAATGATCTTTCCGTTCTCGGAAACGCTGAAATCAACACGCCAATCCTTGTTCAGGAGATATCCCTCTGAGGCTTTTGTTTCCACTGCATAATAGGAGCCATACGGCAGAAAATCTTCAGCAGTTTCACAGACACCGTTCGCATTGGTGGTCAGGGTCACGATCACATTGCCTTTAGAATAGATCTTTCCATCAACCAGGATATCGGCATCGCAGTTGCTGTAGATGGAGATCTCGGCACCGGATACCGGTTTCCCAATCTCCACGTCCACCTTTTTGAAGCGAACACCGCCATAAACGGCTTCCTCCGGAACACCGATCCCATCAGCATAAGCTTTGATCAGACCCTGTGTCTCTGTGGTCCACTTCAGAATACCGTCATTACCGTTCTGAGTCATAGTGGCATACAGAACATCGGTAGACATGCGGTATCCCTCAGGTGCTTTTACTTCGGTGATCTTAATGCTGCCAAGGGGAAGCAGATATGCGTCACCCCACTTGTACAGATCGGGACCGCTGACTTTATAATCCGGCAGGTATTTGATGATTCCGTTTGCATCGGATTTCAAGACCCAGGATGCCTTCGGCGTTCCGGACCAATCGGTATTGTCGTAATAGTCCAGACGATACTGGGCACCTTCAAAGGATCCGTTACCTTGGGGAACATATCTGTCAGTGTCTACATCCCACTTGCGGATCTGCAGCATAGCAGGGTCCTTCATGGGAACATTGGTAAACGATATTGTCTTATTGTCTCCTGCATTTACGGTTACTGTCTTTGTTTCTGTATTTCGGATATACCCTTTGCCGACTTTGGTTTCTGTTACTGAATATGTGCCGGGCTCCAGCTCCAGTGTTTCGGTCTTGCCGGAAGCATCCGCAACAAGGGTACCGGCAACATTGCCGCTGCTGTCCTTGATCTGGAATGTAGTCCCTTCGAAGGAATACATGTTGTTTCCGCTGGTGTACTGGGTATTGGAGGACTTCTTCGTGATGGTCAGTGTTCCGTTTGAAGGTCCCTGGAAGGAGCCGATCAGGAGAGGCTGATGAGCACCGTTTCCATCGGAATAGACCCATGAATACTGGTACTCCGGCAGATTCGCGTCAGGATCCGGATGCGAGTCAGCAAAAGCAAGGCCTTTGGAAACCATCAAGTCAATCGCATTCTTTGTGGAAGCAGGCAACCCAGTAGAGAAACCGCTTCCGAACATAAAGTCCAGGGCATGCGCACCGTCTTCAGCGTGAACAGTGCCATAGGATCCGGCTCTTCCGTCGTTGGTGCAGACCCATGCCGCCAGGAAGGTGACCGTGTAGGCTTCCAACTGGTCGTTAACCGAAATGGAATCATCACCCATCCTAAATCTGTTCTCGTTATAGCGTCTCCAGTCATACTCAGATTGTCCATGATAAGTGATCCATGCCAAGGCTCGCTGAGCTCTCTGAGAACAGCAACCGGAACCATAATCCAGATACTGTCGAGCGGCATATTCAGCAATACGTGCAACCTTGTAATGTACGCCGCTTACCATATGCTTTGTGGTACTTCCGCAGGTAGCGGAAATAAAGTGACCTTCTCCCATATCTTCAGGTTGGAAGAAGTACACGCCTCTATGTCCGTTAACAACGGCATTACTGGAATAGGTATCGTAACAGTTTCCGAGACTGACATAGATCGCGTCCGGAGGAGTCCAGGCTCCGCCTTTTGCCATCAGTCTTACTTTCCTTGACCCAACAGGGAAGAACCCTGCAGCCCCACTGTAGTCTCCATTGACCTGAATGCTGGCGTCCCCCTCCATAGTGATGGAGAGCACAGCCATTCCATTCTGTTCAGAAACACCGTAATTATACAAACTGTAATAACCGATCTTCGCGTATACCGGTTGTACTGTTTCGACGTTGAATATATCCCCAGTCAGTGCATCAAAGGAGAGTCTTGTAATACCATCAGCATCATAAGCCAGTTCCTCCAGACTGACAGGTCCGACGATGAAATAGTGACCATCTCCAGGAGCCGGATTTCCATATACCTTGGCAACGATCTCACCGTTTCTGCGGATCGTGATGTTATCTCTGACATCCTGAAGCTCAACAGTAAAAGTACAGGGTACCGGAACAGGCTCTTCCGGTTCATCCTCGATCTCTTCCTGCTCAGTATCTTCTTCAATTTCTTCTGATTCGGATTCAGCATCCGACTCTTCTACTGAGGGTTCTTTTTCAAGAATCTCTTCTTCCTCGGATTCTTCAGGAGTAGCTGCTTCGACAGGATCAGTTTCGACTTCAGGATCTTCTTCAGGAGTTATTTCCTCTGCAGGATCCTGCTCTATATCTTCCGGCACAGTTTCGGAAACATCATCAGAGACGATTATTTCCTCTTCTTCCTGAACCGGTTCTTCTTCGGGTGGTTCTGCAGGGAATTCCTCAGCAGACTCTTCTGCAAAAGACTCTCCCTGGATCATCACCTCGTTTTCCACAATGGCTTCTTCTGTGACTCCTGCCTCTACCTCAACTTCATCCGCGAAAGCAGCAGTAGGAAGACAGGAGAACACCAGAAGAAACACCAGTGTAAGTGACATGATCTTCTTAAAAATGCTCATGCATAACGTCCTTTCATAAAAATGGGCATAAAAATAGACTCGACCGAAGCCGAGCCTTAAAGATCTGCGTTGGTTATGCGGTCGCTCCGCAAACACTGCAACGGAAGATATGTTCCTCCCATGCAGGTTGGTCAATAACTGTTTCGTCGTAAGCCTCTTGGACTACGACTGTTTCATAATACCCCTGGTCAAGGTATTCCTCGACCGAATAGTGCCCGGCATGAATGAGGCTCATATCATTGGCTTCAATCGCAGCCTGATATGTCGCATCTTCGTGCGCATAGGCGTCTGCCTGACTTGAGAATTCCTTGTGGCAGACATCGCAGTAAAAATGCTGAATCATAACAGGTACGCTTACCCAGCGTTCTTCCGTTACTGCGTCATGGTGCTCAACATGAGTCACCGCTTCATGATAAGCTACGATCTCATCTACCCAAGTATGTTCATGGACAGACGGTGCAGAGGGCTCTTCATGCGGCTCTTCCGGGGAGGGAATAACCGGAACTGGATTGTTACCTTGTTCCAGTACAGGAATCTGTTGATTGTCCTCTTCATCTGCATCCTTGACAGCAGAAGATTCTCCACCTTCTGTTTGTTTACTGACCGGAACAACAATGGGTGGTGTTTCAGTATGTATCGCCGCTTCAGCCGGTTGAATCTCTTCATTCACCGAACTGCTGCCTTTATCAATTACACCAGCCGGAGCAATAACAATATCCTGTTGTTTTAGGATACCGTCATCGTTGTCCTTTATTCCTGCAGTAAACAGGATGAGGAGAGCAATTATCAGCATGCCTGTTAAAAGCTTTTTCCTTGTCATTCAAAACATCTCCTTTTTCTGCATTGTTGAACTCTTTTTCAAAAAACGCAAGGATGCGATTTGACATGAGATGTTAATTATTCAGGAGAGATATTGAATTACTTGGGAGATATATCTTTTCAGCAGGTAATAACTGCTGGTAAGAAAGGATAGGGTGCGGGAAAGGGAAACTATCTGCTGTTTTCCTTAGCCCTCAGGTGTCTGCGGTAATAGTCGAGAGCCTTGCAGACATATTCCTCCATGCTCTCATAGGGAAGCGACTTTGGCAGATATTGCCGGATCTTTTCTCCGTTGAAAACGAACTTTTCTTTCTGGGATGGTTTGATCTCCTGCATGACTGCCATAACAGCTTGCGGAGTAAGGTTTCCGTCATCCTGGAGTTTCCTCATACGGATTGCCTGATCATGAGTCGGTGTACCTTGTGTCCACTCGATCTGCTCCACAACATCCTGTTGTGATTCCTTGTTCAGGTAGGACAACTCTACAGCCGGACGCATCTTGATTCGGCCTTCGTCAACCATATCACGAAGCTCTGGAACAAGTTCGGTGAGACGAATATAGCGTTTTATTTGTGCAGCACTGTCTCCGCTTTCGTTTGACAAGATAGCACTCGTTCTTAAATTGGGCTCCAGTGGAGCCCAATTACTAGGATGTCTCCCTGCAGTACGTTTAAGAGCATCATTTCTCATCTTATAAGCAAAGGCCTTTTCTGATGGGAGTATTGTTGATCTCTGGAAGTTGGACTCAACCATCATGATCGTAGCTTCATCCCTATCCATATCCACTACTTCACATCGTAGTGTGTCCATACCTGCCAGTTCACAGGCACGTTTTCTTCTGTGCCCAGAGATGAGTTCATATCTGCCGTCCTCTTTCTTTCGCACCATGGCAGGTGTAATTACACCGCGTTCCTTGATGCTTTCAATAAGATTCTGCATATCCTCATCATCACGAACCATAAAAGGATGATCCGGGAAGTCATCGATCTCTGTAATAGGAATGTCACGGATCTTTGAAAGCTTATCTTCTTCACGTTCTTCTGATGTCTTGAAGATATCATCGTAAGACTTCAGGTCTATGTCGAACTTTCTCTCTGGCATCCCGGATCACCTCCTTTGAAAAATCTCTGTATGCTTCTGCGACCGGGCTGGATGGAGCATATTTAAGAATGCTCATTCCCTCTGCGCTGGCCTCAGCCGCTTTTACTCCCATCGGAATAGAAGCATTGAATATACGAAGATGACTGCCAAAAGTTTCTTTGATAGCTGATGCAGTCTCTTTTGCCATATTGGTTCTGCCGTCCACCAGTGTAAGCAAGACTCCTTCCACTTTGAGATCAGGATTCAGCCTGCGCTGGACTCTGTTGATCGTCTGCAGAAGATCTGTCATCCCCTTTGCCGGTAGGTACTGTGCCTGTACCGGGATTATGACACTATCGGACGCCGTTAACGCGTTCAGTGTGATCATTCCCAACGACGGCATACAATCGATAACGACATAATCGTATCGTCCTTTTACTTTATCTATATATGTTTTAAGAGTGGATTCTCTGCACATCACGTTAATGAGATTCATATCCATTGAAGCGAGTTCCAGATTAGCAGGAAGCAGGTCTACGCCTTCTTCTGTCTTGAGGATACCTTCAAAAGGGTACAACTCATTATCCTGAATGACATTAGCCAGTTTTGATGCAAGAGTGACCTCAAGCTGATCCTGGTTTTTATAACCAAAGGAAACACTGAGGTCACCCTGCGGATCCGCATCTATTGCAAGAACCCGTCTTCCTTCCAGGGCTAATGCTGCGCTCAGATTGATTGCGGTAGTTGTTTTGCCAACTCCACCCTTGGAATTTGCTATACATATTACTTTACAATCTGACATTAATTATTCTCTCTTATTTGTTCATTGAATATCTGCCTGTATCCACATCACAGCTAAACGTTCCGTTCCATCTCCGGCACAGGTGACCAGTGTCACGACATTTGCTCTGTCTGGTGAAACTGGCTCTGGATCATACAGAGATTGTGATAATTGATTTTCCATCCACGCAACATAATCCTTGTCGCTATCGAAGAGAGTTCGGGCGTAATCGTCCCATTGATCTGTCTGCCTGACAGAAAAAAGCCTATAAATCCGTATCCCTTCTCTCAGATAGATCCGAAGCTCTGTATGTTCTGCTGCGTAATCAGAATTCAGATAATCTCTAAGTCCTGAAAACATAGTTCCGTCATACATTCTGTGACCGTAGATCACTGTATTTCTTCCGGAAAGATCTGACGGACATGCAGCGTCAATGAAGATGCAGCCTCCAACCTTGTACTCTCCGATAAAGGATTTTCGGAGATAATCTGAGTTGTTGGCAGTCTGGACTACCGGATAGGAGATATCCGTTCCTGGTATTTCGATCCAGAATGCGTAGTCCGGATTCATCGCCAGAAGCTGGTCTGTATCTACGACAGAAGAATCGGTAACATCCGATTCTGTCGAAACGGTTTCTTCACGAATCTTTTCATACGTTTTCGCTGATTCGCGGTAGCCAAGCCTCCGGCAGACAAATACTCCGCCGGAGGCTAAACATAGAATGAGACAGATTATTCCCAGAGCTGCGATCGCTCTGGATTTTACTCTTGCCATTCTTTGGTCACTTTCTTTCGAAATGTGATATTGCAGTATTATAGACCTCCTCGCCCCTGCAACCGGGAAGTCACTGAGTAGCGGACAGCTTATCCGCATCACGGGAATCTCACCCCTCCGAGGATCTCTCCGAGCCGTTTCCGGGAGTACCATTATCATCCTGGCTGTCATCGCCTACATGAGAAGCTGTCTCATGGTCTGTGATCGGGATTCTCGCTCCTCCCTCCGTTACCCATTGGGCTGGAGGATCATGGCGTACCTCACAAGTGGCTATCACCAGGACTGATGTCTCAGTGCTTGCATATTCAGTTTTCAATGTTCAGCAGAGGTCTCGAAAAAAGATCCCTCTACTATATATGAAATGAGAGAGGCCATTTTTAAACGGTTTTACTGCCCCAGATTGAGAAATTGTTCCAAATGTCGGGTTATGCTGACAGAAACAGCCATTTTTGACGTGCTTTTGTGATTTTGATGATTAGATCATCCACCGCGTCTGTGTATCTGCCGTTCGCAATAAGAAGGTTTCTTTCATTGAACAAAGCATTTAACAGAAGCCTTTTTTCGTCAGGTGTCAGATATACATGGTATTTTTTGTTTTTCATTCAATTCATCCTCCGGATATTCGATTTCACTCTCTATATAAATTGAATGTATAAAGAATGCAATTATGCGATTCTGGCATATCAGCTTCAATATATCTCCTAATAGAGGGCCTCTCTAAATAGCGGATTTGGTGCGATTGAATAACTTGAACTCTTGGCTTTTTCTGGCTTTTTTCAGTGAAATGATTGCAAAAAATGGCTCGAAAAACGGCGTAAAAAGGGTGGTGATTGCAAGGTGATTAGCAAAGCATTCCCAGAAATGGAAGTTTTCTGCTAATGAAGGATGGCAGACCATTGCCATCAAAACGCGAAGAGGTCGTCAGAAGGTTACGTGTTCAAATCCATTCAGGAACACCAAAAAACAAGACCATATAAAGAGACGAAAAGAAACCCCTGTAAAACGGCTAAAATGCCTTGTTTTACAAGGGTCTCCTGGCGTCCATGACAGGATTCGAACCTGCGGGCCTTCCGCTCCGGAGGCGGACGCTCTATCCAGCTGAGCTACATGGACGTATTCAATTTTGATGAACGCTGAGAATGTCGCGTGAACTTATAACCTACGGCTTCGGTCTTGGATGCGGTGATGTCAGGCCCGTTGCTCCGGAGGCGAACGCTCTATCCAACTGAGCTATAGGCGCACGTGATTTTTATTCTATTTTTTTATGACGCGTATGACATCGCTTGAACTAGTAGCCTTCGGCATCGGGAATTTTGGCACAGGGTCAGGCCTTCTGCTCCGGAGGCTCGCGCTCTATCCAACTGAGCTACATGGAGTTATTCAATTGTTTCGGTTTGGCAATCGGGATTTATATCATTCTACCATACGCCTCGGACCCTTTCGACAAAATGTTTAACGCTGTGATCCGGAGGC
>Ga0256404_1009879_pt1 | contig 13455 bp, 22 predicted proteins | sample RumenRJG_01DNA_FD_185990 | JGI IMG/M metagenome (GOLD analysis project Ga0256404, IMG submission 185990) | Bovine rumen microbial communities from Lethbridge, Alberta, Canada - RJG_01 | ecosystem: Host-associated > Mammals > Digestive system > Stomach > Rumen | place: Canada: Alberta | collected...
GGGCCTCGCTCTGCCTGGCCCCTTCCGGATTTCCAGCCTGTGACAGCTTGCGAACCAGTTTCATGTCAGGCCGATAGAGCAGTTCTGTGACAGGCTACGGGAGCAATAACAATAAAAATCACTGCACTGTATGCAATCTCCATCGGATTTGATTTTATTCTCTTAATTACTTCGTTAATAAAATCATTCATGGTTTGCCTCTAATAGCAACGAAACCACATTTCTCATCGGCAAAACATCTTTAAACACAGCCCTGCTTAAAGACACAATTTCTCTATATTGTTGTTTATCATCCTCAGTCCAGACTGGAACAGGCCGCTTCCCTCTAGTCTTTTTCAAAATAGCATCCATCTCAAGCCATCTAATCCTGAACTCTTCAAGTATTAAATCTGCTTCGACAGTCCCCCATACAAGATCAGAGTCTTTCATAATAAGGAGCATTTTGCGTGTCTGAATCAATCCCTCAGATAGAAGAAGCGCATCAGTTCTACCATTATACTTCTCTATCATATTTTTCACACGAATAATTGCTCTCTTGGTTATAAGCCCCGTTACTTGATCACCCAATTGCGAAATGACTGTTGATTCTGCCACTGTATTCACTCTCTCCGATCTTATCATTCCCCACGCATCGATAGCAGCGGGAATATACTAATCCGTAAAGAAACCCAAGAAATCCCGTATATTAATCTTTATATACTTTATTCCCATGCTACCGTCATTGACACCCAAACTATCAAAAAAGGACACTTCAATCGGCAGAATTCTTGACAGCAATAGCACATTTGAGACTTTCTCCCTCCAGAGAGTGTCATTTTACGACATCTTCTCCGTATTTTTGTCGTTTAGTCATCAAATTGTTCATTTTATCGGTTTCCCACACATTGATTCAGCAAATAACAAAAGTTTCTCTTGCTGCTCTTTTGTTAATTTTCTCAAGATTGCGAGAAACTTATTCTCAAAATCCGTATTATCATCGTTATCACCTCTCAATAGATATAACGGAGAAACATTCAGAAATTTCGCTATCTCGTCAATATGTTGCATATACGAGTTTGACTTCCCTGTTTTCCAACTGTTGTATGCGCTTTTGGTTAATCCAAGGAATTCAACTAAGTCTTTCTGCTGTTTGCCTTGTACCAATATTAAAGCGTATATCTACCGAAGTAATCAAGCTTCTTATACGATTTGCGCCCGGAAGGACTATCAGACCATAGGGGAAGCATTCTGACGGATTGCTATTATACAGCGCCTACGTCTTAATGAACGTGGGCGTTGTCGTCTTTCAAGACGCACTCTCTGTCTCGTCAGACTGAGCCGGATGGGTCATAATTGCCTCAATGTAGTATGAGAGTGCTACCGTCAACCTCGGCTGAATTTGTCTTGAAATTCAATCCGTTCTGCTGTCCATCCCTGCTTTTCCAATACGCCCAACGTTCTTCATCATCCAGACTCAACGCATACCGATCTACCATGATTCCAAAGCTTGTCACGGCATAGTCTTGATCTTCGACAGATCTATTCGCGTCTGTACCCGCAGAAATCATCAAACCACTTTGAGCCAGAGCGATGATCTGCGTATTGCCTTTTATAACATCATCCGTAATGGCAATCTTTCTGAAGTAGTGCAGATCCTCTGAATACGTATTTGTCAGTGCCCACAAATTCCTGTAATATTGACTTTCAGATATTAGCTGATTTCCAACCGCTCTCGACGCATTGACCATATAGTCAACTACATCAATTGTTTCAGCTTTATCTATGTATTGAACAAGACGCAAAGCATTCTCGCGTGCCGTCTTGGGGTTATCGAACAGTTTATTGCTAAACTTTACTGAATCTTGCAGATCTCGTTCTCTGATAGCTCTTAGAAAGTGATCAAACTTCCGATACAGATTATAATCACGGATTGTTCCCGGAACTTTCACTGCTGCATGTGCTAATGATACAGTTGCAGCATGTTCCGGTAGCAGAAGACCAATCAACGGATCCGTCAAAGAATCACATGCTGTAACTACATCTTTCAATTCGATTATTTCTTCGCTCATATTCTGTCCTCGATTGTGATTATCGGCGAAACCGCCAATCATGGTAAGTAATCAAACTTCACCAACTCCAAAGCTTATGAGCTTATCTACGCACTGTGTATATCCAGTCCCTGATAGCTTACCCACATTTTTTACTTCTCAAGTTGAAACCATTCTTTGTACACAGCCACCGTGCATTCATACCGTGTACTTATCGTGTCGTATTCCTTCTTCTGAGCTTCATCTTCCACAAGTTGTCTGATCTCAGTGCTGTACATTCTTTTGAAACGTTCTTTGTCAACCTTGCCATCACGATATCTACTGCACGCCTCTTCATATGCATTTCTTAGATCTTCTTGAGCAGAATCAAACATCTGCTCATAGATGGCTTTTATCGTTTTATCCTTGGCATCTTGTCCTGCGACCTTCTCAGAAACCGTTTCTACATTCCTTCTTGCGGACATAATAAGCTCTCGCATTGAAGTTTCTGCTTGCCCCTGAGCTATCTTGTTCTGCTCCTTCACAAGACCGTTGTATTCTTTTGTCAATTTGAAGTAGAAAAATATATTCACACCCGTTGCCAGCAACGCCACAGAAGACAGTGCAACAGCAACAACTTCATATGGACTCATGACTTGTTTCCTTTATCGCTCTCAATCTTTGCCTTCACGGTCTGAATCAGAAGCAGAATTGATTTATTTTCAGCATGTTCAAGGATAGTACCATGGGATGGAGCCTGTTTTTCCATTTCGGCAATGATCTGGAGTTTATATTCCTTGGATACAGGCTTCTGTGTATTGGTATAAATCAGACCATTCAGGTTGTTAACCACACGTTGAATACCAGTTGGAGTTTTATCTTCCTCCAACCAATCCAAATACTGTTTTGCGCGTTCTTCTTTGGTCATGCTTGCCATAAATCATTCTCCTGCTTTCAAAATCAACTTTGTGTCCATCGCCCAGGGAGAGCGCCAATCCAGGTTACTTATCAAAACCACCAACTCTCAGCTCCAGAACTTCAGAACTTAACTACTCCTTGTGGTCATCAAGGTCATGATAGGGAACCAACACGGGTTCCTCTCATCAGTTAAATGATGGGCGGGTGGATTCGCTACCAGCTGCGCCCGATGGACACAGGGATTATTCGCTTTCATCCTCAGAGTCCTCAGATTTTTCATCTTCATAAACAATGCAAGGCCGTCCTTGGGTATCTACTGAAAGGTGGAACTGGTATTCATCATACCAGTCAGGTATTCTGAACAGTTCGCTTTTTTCAAGCAGTACATAAGCGTGCTCATCCAGCTCTTTCATCATCAGACGATGAAGAACATATAAAGCCGCTAAAGCGTTAATGACGTTCTTCTGATTTGCTTTTTGGTAATTGACCCTTCCATCATCGATTGTCGTTCTGGCATGTTTGACCGATGTATATGCATTCCACCAATCTGGGGAACCACATCCTTCCACATATGCAATGTACGGTTTGATGTTCTTATTAAGTCTCTCTTCGATATCCCATCCTGCCCATGGAGTCAACTCAGTTTCTTTATTAAAATTCACTTTCTGTGTGGTTATTGATGTCAGATATTTCTGAACTTCATATCCCCATTTTTTGATATTGGCATCTTTGGCGTTGAAAGAAGGATTGAAATGAGACGCAATCGCTTTAGCAACGACATCAATCTCACTGCATATTGTCTGAAGCAACGTTAGATACTCAATTGAGTATGTTTTATTGTTCACATCGTCAAACGCCACGAACTCCTCTGTTCTTGCAAATCGCTGTTCGAGGGATTTGTAGTATTTCCAATATGTTTTTATGTACAGTTCCTTAAAGCTCATGGTTCTCTATCTCTGTTTCCCTCTATCCTCATGTATTGTCCACACCTGCCCCGCTCCCTCGACATACCAGCGTCGCATCGTAATAGGTGATGGATTGGTCATAGGGTGTTTCTTTACCGAAGCGGACGCAGAGTTCTTTTTCCATGTCCGCATTCCTCCGATTTAACAGAGATGCCGTCTCCTATCAGAGAGTGTCTTTTACAGTTCACTCTCAAATTTCTAATTCTTGTCAAAGTCTTCTTCAAGAAATCCAATCCCTTGTAGAAGCCACAGCTGTTTTTTGTCCGACAATGCACGAAACTTTGATAATAATCGTGATTCTGCGGCTGTCAGAGTACTTGCACTAACCTCTTGTTCCGTTCTGCATAGTATGTAATCAGCAGAAACGCCAAAGAAATCAGCAATTCGACCTATGTCGAACATATAGCTTCGAGACTCTCCCTTCTTCCAGCGTGAATACATATCGCTTCTGATTCCAAGATAATCACACAAAGAAGATTGAGTTTTCCCCTGTTCAGTTAGAAGATCTGTCATTTGCTGCAATACTCGGTCCACGTTCTTTACTTCATCTCCCTATAGTCCACTTCCTATGGAGGAATAATCGGACTTACCGTTTCTGGCGTTGTCAAAGAGCGTCGGCCTCGGCGTGTCCCTTTAGACAATCCACAACATGAAATTGTTACTTATACGCTCGTTGATGACAATGAGGGCATCTACTTTGTTGACGACTTCGAGCCGGACAAGTATCACAACATCGGCGACTATGTGATGCTGCCTGTGTATATCAAGGCGTACACCAAGCGTAATAATCAGGCTGCATACACTATTTGCACTCGCAAAGAGTATCAGACGAGAGGCGAAATCTTTTGACCGATATCGGAGCGTCTGCGTTTTTCGTGGGCGCTCCCAACTTTCAAGACTACACTCTCTGATTCGTTTCACTGGCTCATCGAGCTATACTTGCCTCCCTGTTCCTCTCCGTCAGGACAGATAGATCGGCGTCATACAAGCAGTCCCGCATTCATATGCCTCCTCCAGATGATAGATGCGTTTTATAATCTGATAGACTTGGTTTTCTTCAAATACTTCTTTCCAAGCAATCGGTATGTATTCTTCAGTGATTGTGGTTCTATCCTGTCTGCATACTGAAAATATAAATCGGCGTTCTTTTCCCACCCCGGAACCTCTTGTTGTGCAGACTTTAGAATGAACTTCACGACATTCAGCACATTATCGTTATCAATGGCACCTTGAATTGCTTCTGAAATCTTTCCGCCGGAATGAGCAATATCATTTGATTTGGCGCTCTGATCGTGAGTTATAGTGAACACCAGAGTGCTGACATTGTCCTCTGGCTTTCCATCTCTATCAGCATATTTCTTAAACCCTGGTCGACGCATATATTTCATACAGCTGTTTATTCCAGATATATTTCCGATCGGTTCTGCTGCTGAGAGAATATCTCGAAATTCAAGCCAATACGTTTCTTTGTCAGTTTCAGCCGTTTTTCTCTTTCCGCCAACAAAGTCCGAAATGGATAAACAGTTGTTCTTGTAGTAATGAAACGCAGTCATTTTTATGATACTCGGAATAAATCCTGCATCTGCAATCCGAGCATATATGGCCAAATTCCGAATAAGCGCTTCTTGAATTATACCTTCGTTACCGTCGTAATTACTCTTGTTCTTGCGAAGAAAATCGGCAAACATTCCCATGACCTTCAAGAGTAAATCAGGTCTCCTTCGCAAGATCATCCACCATGGCATACGATCTTCCTGCGGAATAGTCATTTGGTAAGAAGATATGATTTGAAATTCCGCACTAAGTCTCTCGGACTCATTTCCATCTGCGATTGAAAGAGCTTTGATTCTTTCATAAGACTCACGATATTTAGTAAAGTTTGCCTGTTCTCTGAAAACAGTACCTTCCTCATTCAGAAAAATGTATTTTTCGATGTTGGTAAGCTTTCCTACTTTCCCATCTTTGATACATCTTTGTGTCTCTTGTATATTTCCTGTACTTCGCATCAGATGGATCCAGAACACTTCCGGATCAAATGAGATGTCCGGGATTTTGTTGGAAATTTCTTGCAGGAATGCATCCTTCCCAGTTGTCTTGCTCTCCTCACATACAGCATTCAGATCCGAGATGGAAAAGTTCTTTTCGAAATATTCATTCGGATAATCGGAAAGACTTTCTGCTCCAATTCTACCAGCATTTGCTATGGTTTCGATATTATCCCTGACCGGGATCCAGAAGGGCCTTTGAATATCCATTTCACAAAATCTAGGAAAGTAATCAATATCCCGCCCACTGTATCCAAGGAAACATATGTTCCTCTTCTTCGCAAATTCCGCAATGTAATTCAGCCACTTTTAATTGCGTCTCGATATGGAATCAATAGTTGTGCAGATTGTTTGTGTGGTTATCTCTTCGCTTATATCGCCGTGAAGCTTACAGATATGAAGATATCCATCATCTGGAGGAAGGTTATCACGATGAGTATAAACTTTAAACGGAATATGGAGTAACTCTGCTGCTTCTTCGAACATCGGATCAAAGTTCATCGTAAAAACCGGAAGATTATTTTCAAAAGAATACTTTACGATGAAAAGATGATTTATGTTCGGCCTCGGCGAATAATCCAGCTTACCCCATTCTTCCTTCTTAAGACACCTCCACATCGCAAGGCACGAATCATTCCGTGTGCAATCATACAAGATCGAATAGAATAGTTCCGGCTGAATACTTATTGCTGCTTCAAACCGAGTCTTCGCATTCTTAGCTGTGGCCACAGCTCCATTTTCAATATCGGCAGTCGCAAATGACGGGAGCAACTTAGCGCACGTTCCAGCGATTGCTTCTTTGGGTTCCACAAGTCCAGAATCAAAACTTGCTCCAGCACCCGTGATAAAAAATACTTGACCACGGTCGATTGCTTCTTTCAAATCCATCTTTTCAGCCTCGCTGCAAACGATGTTTGTATGCCTTGTTTTTCTATAACGCGTTCTGTTCTCTCAGCCAAATAGCCACTTCTTCTGTTGAACTGTTCTACGCTGTTATCTTCGATTATTACTGTTAAAGGTTTTCACTAATGTTTGCTCCAAATCTGCACTAAAGTTTGCATTGTTACATTTAACACATGTCTGTTATTGTTCCATGTCAAGCAGATTAAAATGCAATCTTTAGTGAATTTTTCATGCAAACATTAGTGAAAACCTTCAGCCGTGCGCTTGGTTATTATAGGCTAGCTTCGCCATCCGGGATTCCTCTCGGCGGCTCCACCTTTTTGATAATCCAGCTGTGGTTATCGCTGGTTCGTACCTTCGGCACTTGATGTGTCCTTCATCATTTCCGTGGCGCAATCCGCAGCCTCCGGCGTCTGATGAGATCATGTATGTATTATAGCATAAGGAATTGATAAGTGGGAATATAGAATTTGGGAAATATTTTGTTATGTTTATGGCGCGGGGACAAGAGTTTGATCAGAACGTTCAATAACCCACCATTCCTGTTTACCTTCCGGTACACATTTAAAACCAGTCCGTTCCAGAATCTTCCGCGAAGCCTCGTCGGTTATTCCTCCAAGCACGGCCCATATTTTGTCTGTGTTGCTGTTCTCAAAAATCCAGGGGACAATTGCCTTCTGTGCTTCACTCATGTACCCATTCTTCTGATATTTCTCCTCTATGCCAACAGAGAGTTCAAATCTGCCCCTCTTGGAATCAAAGCCTACATGACCGACAAGTTCCCCAGACTTCAAATAGATTGCAAAGCCTGAATCTTCAGCAATCGAAGGCTTGCGATCCAGAATTGAAGTGAATGGTTTCTTCTCTGGGAAAACTATCTCACCATTGACGATTGTGCAATTCGTTTTCAGGATCAATCTTTCTGTCTGTATTGTAATCATATAGTTTCCTCCAACACTCCAACTGCCCTGCTCCCTCGACATACCAGCATCGCATCTCAATCGGTGTGGATTTGTCGTAGGGTGTTGGCTCCCCACAGCGGGCGCAGAGTTCGGTCATATATCATGGTTCCTTATAGGTTAGGATAACAGAATCCTCAATCGGACAGTCTTCCTCATCGCAATCCTCAGTGCATTTCCCGTCTTCCCAGATCACCGTGCGCATCCAAATTGGACAGATATGAACTTCTTTTTTGTTCATCTCAGCCTTTTCTCCAGCTCTGCTGTGATCTGCTCCTCCACAGCTTCTGCAGCGGCTCTATCTGCCGCTGTTACGCTGATATACGCTTTCAGCTTCGGCTCAGTGCCGGACGGACGGATGACCACGGAGCCGGTCACGCCATCTCCTTCATAGAAATACTTTAGGACATCAGAGGCAGGCAGACCGTTAAGACCCACGCTGTAATCCTCGGTGCGAAGTACCTGTTCCTCTCCCAGGCTCTCCAGACCTTCATGGAAAATCTTCATGATCTGGCTCATCTTCTCCATGCCAGCGGAGCCGGGGAATTCGTAGCTATGGAGTGTATTCAGGCAGTAGCCGTACTCCCTGTATATCTCCTCCAGCTTTTCCAGAAGACTAATCCCCTGCGACTTATAGAACGCAAACATCTCACAGATCATGAAAGCGGCGTTGACGCCATCCTTGTCCCGGACGTAGGAGCCGGTCAAGTATCCGTAGGATTCCTCAAAGCCGCAGATGTAGTTCCGCTCGTCCTCCATGCGGCCAATGACCTCACCGATGAACTTAAAGCCAGTCAGGACGTTCACAATCTTGACGCCATAATGTTCGGCAATCTTCTCTGCCAGGTCCATGGTCACGATGGTCTTGACGAAGGTGGGATTAGCGGGCATTTTATTGTGTTTTACTCTTTGAGAGCAAATGAAGTCCAGGAGCAGCAGGCCTACCTCGTTACCTGTGAGAAGCTGATAGTCTCCTGTGGGAGACTTCACCGCGATCCCGCAGCGGTCGCAATCCGGATCGGTAGCCAGGAGAAGATCAGCCCCAGTCCTCTCACAATACTTTAGTCCCAGCTCCATGGCCTCTCCGATCTCCGGATTCGGATAAGGGCAGGTCGGGAAGTTACCGTCAGGGTTGCGCTGCTCTTCTACGACAGTTATATTCGTGAACCCAGTTTCCTGGAGAACCCTTGTGACAGGCACAAGACCCGTGCCGTTGAGAGGGCTGTAAACGATGGCGACATCGCGGTTGATGGGATCACCGAACAGGACGGACTGAGATTTGACTTGTTCGATAAAGGCAGTCAGCACGGAAGGATCGATATACTTGATCTTCCCAGCTTCCACAGCTTCGTCAAAGTCCATGGACTTCACGTCAGAGAAAATATCCAGAGCGTTGATCTCAGACAGTATAGCCTTTGCCGCCTCTGTGGTTATCTGGCAACCATCTGCTCCATACACCTTATATCCGTTGTATTTGGACGGATTGTGAGATGCAGTAATCATGACGCCAGCAGAAACTCCTAACTCACGAACCGCAAAGGAAACGGTCGGAACCGGCAAAAGCTGGGGCCAGAAGTGGACAGTTATGCCATTCGCAGCAAACACACCAGCGGCGGTACGGGCGAAGACATCAGACTTGATACGGCTGTCATAGCCAATTACAACCGAAGGAGCGGTAGTAGTGGAGAGTAAATAGTTGGAGAGCCCCTGGCTCGCCTTTGCAACTACATACATGTTCATGCGGTTTGTGCCTGCGCCGATGGTGCCACGCAGACCGCCTGTACCGAAAGCAAGGTCACGATAGAAGGCATCCTCGATAGCTGCATCGTCCATCTTCTCCAGCTCGGCCTTTATATCTCCATCAGTAGCTTTTACCAGCCACCGCTCATACTCTTTTTTATAGTCCATAGTCAAACTCCCATTATCCGCGCTACCTTCAAAATCAGGTGGGCTGTGCTATTCGCATTGATCATTCCGCCCATGGCCATCTCCACGGCGGCTTCCAGGCTGACCTTTATCACGTCCAAATGCTCGTTTGGATCGAGATGTTGCTCTCCAGCCTTTACTGCATTTCTCGCCAGGAACAGATGCATTGTGTTAGTCAGCTTGCTCGTGCTTTCAAGTGTTGGACCGAGGTAGGTCCAATCAGCGGAGCTATACCCCGTCTCCTCCAGCAGTTCCCGTTTTGCGGCCGTGAGCGGTTCTTCGCCCTTATCCATCATCCCAGCCGGACAATCGATAACGTCAGTTCCTACCGCGTACCGAAATCCCGATTTCAACAACACCAGCCCATCAGTGGTGATGGCACACACCATTGCAGCATCCGGTATGGTCAAGGTGTAGAAATCATCGATAACAGCGCCATCCGGCAGTTCCACTTTATTCTTTTTTACTGTGGCGTGGTAATCAGAGAGAATCGTCTCCGTGCTTATCGTTTTCCAGCTCATTTTAACATCTCACGTTTAAGATTTCAGCCTTGCCATGCAGCTTAAGCGGGATACTTTTAGCCGGAACAAATACACAATCCCCTTTGAAGAAGTTTAGCATGAAGCCTTCCCCCGAAATACTTCCACATCCATCAGTACAAAGCAATACATGGAAACTATTCTCGCTTGTCTTAAAGTCAACTAATTGTCTCTGAGTTTCCGTGTTTAAGAGTAGCCTTTCTACCTGGAAATACTTACAGCGGCTCAACAGCTCACTGGCACACCCGCGCCCATACCTCAAAACTCTCATCGGTTGACGCGGAGAACTACTGCCCTTTAGTCTGGCAACAGCCAAGGCTTTATCGATATGCAGTTCTCGTTTTTTGCCATCCTTGCCTACCCTGTCATAATCATACAAACGATAGGTTATGTTGCTGCTCTCCTGGATCTCGGCAATCAGGCATCCTTCTCCTATAGCATGGACGGTTCCCGGCTCAATGAAGAATAGATCTCCAGTGCGAACCGGAACATAGTTTAAAAGCTCCTCTACAGAACCCAGTTCTACTGCCATTCTTACTTCATCAGCAGTTACATCCCGGTTGAATCCGTAGACCAGTTTTGCACCAGGCTTTGCGGATAAGACATACCACATTTCTGTCTTACCAAGATCGCCTTCGGTTCTTAATGCAAAATCGTCGTCTGGATGCACTTGAACAGAAAGGTCTTTGGCGGCATCAATCAATTTTACGAGTATAGGTAGTTCCGGCCTACCGCTGGTAATCTGCAAAGAATGGCTTCCTAACCATTCCGGGTGCTTTTTCAGCACTACTGCTAATTCTTCTCCAGATGATAGTGTCGATGGGCCATCCGGATGTGTTGAGCACATCCACGCCTCAGCAAGAGGATTTGATATCAGTCCAAGATTAAAATCATCATTCAGCCGACTCCCGCCCCAAAGATAGTCCTTTGAGGTAGGAGACAGCACCAAAGGTAATCGCTTCATAACTTTAGGCCTGTTCAAATGTCGGCATTTCGTACTTTTTCTTGTCGCTCACACTGATGTCATTTCCGAGCTGAACTTCGATTATCTGAAGGCCAGTGTCACCAGCAATAATTGAGTGTTTACACCCGGCTGCCATCGTAATAACATCGCCAGGCTTGACAGGCTGCACCATACCATCAACAATGGTCTTCCCGGTTCCAGAAACTATAGTCCATACTTCGTCTCGGCGGTCGTGGCTATGATAGTTCATCCTATGTCCAGGATTCAGCGTCACCTTAATCGTCATGCTGTCCTTCTCGACATCGATAACCTGATAGCTTCCCCAACTCTTTTCTGCAAACATGATCTGCTGATCGATAGCATCAACATAGGGTTTGATCTTATCTGCCGTGTCTTCCGTGGAAACCAGAATGCCATCGGGACTGGCTGCGATAACCACATCCTTTAATCCCATAGCGAGGATAGGCAAATTAAGTTCGTTAACGATGTGGACATTTTCTGTCCTCTCGCCAAGTGTTCCTCTACCGATTACTTCATCTTCCATGGCCTCGGTCAGAGTATTCCAAGTTCCAATATCCTTCCACGTGCCAGAATATCTGAGCACTGCGATCCTGACCCGTCACACCCGTGATTAACGCTTTTTTCATCTAAGAGTGTGGGTTATTCGTCGTTTTCAGACTATGGAACCCACTTCCTCCTTTCGTTTTTTCGTTTCAAGTCAATCCGACAGCAATGTCCGACCCACCTGAATTAATAGTTCCTGTCTCTTCGGACTCATTTTACGGAATACCCGTATCATTTCATCCTCCAAGGCTCCTTTAGTTCCTTCTTCCGGTCCATCTTCTATTCCACGAAGAAGGTAACCTGGCGATACGTTAAAATAGTTCGCTATTGCGTCTATTCGCTTCAGATACGTTTTGCTTTTTTTAGCACGCTCATAGAATTCGAAGCGTTCTATCTTCTTTGGTTCAACCACGACAGCATCGTGATATTTCGCCCAAATCTCCGGCTCAGGCACTCCCTTCGCCTTATCGCCATCGGTCAGATCCATTAGGATTGCGGGATCAGAATATGTGTCCAGCGGAAAGACGGATAGGATCGCTTCTGCGGCTCTCACGCCGTCAATCCCCGGCAGCCGGATAAGCCGTTGAGCGCAGTTCTCTGCAGGAAAGTTTGCATCCGCGATGACCAGTTCATCCCCGTGACCCATGTCACATAGTACTTTCAACAGATCCCCGGTCAGGAGTTTATCCACGTTTTTCAGCATTCTGCTTTTCCTTTCCTATCGGCGGTGAGTTCACACCAGTGTGGCATCCCACACGCCAATATCAGTATCGGAGAATACGGATTTCAGACGGGCTTGGAGCTCTTCCTTCGTCACCCCGGAACGGAGTACGACCTGTAAGAACCCTCCACCGCCAGCGCCGCAGATCATCTTGCCAGCCAACAGATCATCACAGGAATCGAAGATCTGGTCGATCAGGGTGTTAGTACTTCTCCTCCCGCAGCCGTCCCCAGTGAATTGCATTCGGGCAGTCGGCGCTGCACGGCCGGATCGCTATACAGTTCTTCACCGTGTTTAGGAGTAGCTCTACATATTCCACATCCTCAAATTTCCGAAGGCATGACGTGCTGAACCGCAGGTTGCCCTGCGATATCGTCATCTTCAGATCTTCCGTGGATGGAAAGAAATCGGACCGCACGATCTGGAACCCTGCCATGTTTAAGCGCTTTCCGGTCGGAAGAACAGTCTCCTCTTTTTGATTGACGCTTTCACAAGCGGCACGATAGTCCTCTGTGGAAAAACCCTTCCAGTCCTTATCGACAGGGACATAGCCTGCCAGCATGCCGCCATCAATCACGCTAAGAACCGGCAGCGGTTTTCTTTTGCTGCCGTAGGTTCTGGATGCCGCCAGATGATTCGCGGCGTTATATACTTCCCTGCTGACAATCGGATCATGATGATCCCGCTGGCGGTACTGTGTCCTTTTGCCTTCATTCTTCTTCGCCTTATGATTTTTGAAGTTCGGCGTATAAGTCTTCCTGGCAAGAATATCTCCACAGTGACGTTCGTTTCCGATCACGCCCCGGATCGTACCTGGATTCCATACTTCGTTACCAAGTTTGGTCTTTCTTCCATACTCGGTAAGTAAGCGATCAACGGATTGGATGTTGCAAAACTGAAAGCCGAAGGCTATACCGAGCTGGCTGCCTTCAGGCTCAAGCACTG
>Ga0256404_1009881_pt1 | contig 13454 bp, 16 predicted proteins | sample RumenRJG_01DNA_FD_185990 | JGI IMG/M metagenome (GOLD analysis project Ga0256404, IMG submission 185990) | Bovine rumen microbial communities from Lethbridge, Alberta, Canada - RJG_01 | ecosystem: Host-associated > Mammals > Digestive system > Stomach > Rumen | place: Canada: Alberta | collected...
CTCGGCAAGAAGTGCTTCGCTCTCCGTATCGCTTCATTCCAGGGTAAGAACGAGGCTTGGATGGCTGAGCATATGCTCATCCTCGGCGTTAAGAAGCCCAACGGCGAGATCAAGTACATCACAGCAGCTTTCCCGTCTGCCTGCGGTAAGACTAACCTCGCTATGCTCATTCCTCCGGAGGGTTACAAGAAGGACGGCTATGAGATCTTCACTGTCGGCGACGACATCGCTTGGATGAAGCCCGGCAAGGACGGCAGACTCTACGCTATCAACCCCGAGAACGGCTTCTTCGGCGTTGCTCCCGGAACTAACGCTAAGTCCAACTACAACGCTCTCGCTTGCACAAAGAACGGCGCTATCTTCACAAACGTTGCTCTCGACAACTCCGACAATACTGTTTGGTGGGAGAAGCTCAACGATAATCCGCCTAAGGACGCAACAGAGTGGACCGGCATCAAGTGCGACGGTGAGGCTTGGACTGCTGAGGGCAAGAAGCTCGCTCACCCCAACTCAAGATTTACAGCTCCCGCTCAGAACTGCCCCTGCATCTCACCTGAGTTCAACAACCCAGAGGGCGTTCCGGTTTCCGCTATCATCTTCGGCGGCAGACGTGCTACAACTGCTCCCCTCGTATATCAGTCATTCGACTGGACTCACGGTACATACATCGGTTCTGCTGTTTCTTCTGAGACAACTGCTGCTGCAACAGGCGCAGTAGGCGTTCTCCGTCACGATCCTATGGCTATGAAGCCCTTCATCGGCTACAACGTAGGTGACTACTGGGCTCACTGGCTCGAAATGGGCGCAAGACTCGGAAGCAAGGCTCCTAAGATCTTCAACGTAAACTGGTTCAGAACCGACGACGAGGGCAACTTCCTCTGGCCAGGCTTCGGCGACAATATGAGAGTTCTCGACTGGATCATCAAGAGAGTTGACGGTGAAGTTGACGCTGTTGAGTCTCCTATCGGATACCTCCCCAAGGCTGAGGATATCAACCTCAAGGGTATCGAGGACGAGGTTTCACCTTCCGCACTCGAAATGCTCCTTACAGTAAACAAGGACGAGTGGAAGAAGGAGATCGCTGAGATGAGAAGATACTACGATGAGGACATCAAGGCTAAGGGCGGCAACATTCCGCAGGCTCTCTACGATGAGCTCGATATGATCGAGGCTAACCTCAACAAGTAATTTTCACTCCACAAACGAACATTCAAAAAACGGGACTGTCGCTCTCTGCGGCAGTCCCTTATTATAAAGAGGTATAGGTTTATGCTGTTTATTATATACGCTGCTGTAACGCTCGCTATCGGCATCGCTGCTTTATGCACTATCTTCTGGTTTCATAAGAAACTGCATCTGCTCGAACTGACCGAAGAGACTTCCGGTGTCATCACAAAGATAACCCAAAGCAGCCTCGGCACAACTCCGGATTCAACTGTCATGGCACGTCAGATAAAGGTAAAGTACACCATTAACGGCAAGGACTACCGCACCAGTATGCAGTATCAGGGCGACCGCATTTTTGAGATCGGTCAGGAAGCAACAGTCCTCTACGATCCGGACAAGCCCTCCCGTGCTGTCCCCAAGGACTTTGAGCCGGAAAAAGCCAGATATTACTGGAAGCTCTGTATGATACTGATGATAGGTTTCTTCGTAGTGGCTTTGATAGTGACCGGCATCACACTTCCGAATACATTGGGCTTGTCAAAGGAAACAAAGCGCAGATACGACTTCGGTATGCACCTCTTTTTCACAGCTGCTATGCCTATAGCCTATTTCAGATTCAGCCGCACAGAATCCTACAAAGCTGAAAAGAAACGCGACCCCAAGGACACAAGGAGCGCCTTTCTCGGTGCTGCAGCATTGTGGGGCAAATTCCTGATAGACCTTATCTGGGATATTATCGAAATGTTTGTGTTTTAACAGCAAAAACGAAAAAGCTGTATCGCTATTATGCGGTACAGCTTTTTCTTGTATTATGTTTGGAAGCCGTCTTTAAACAAGAATGAGACCGTTTGCGTCCGGTTTTTTGCACAGCGCAACAATGAATTCAATAAATGCGATTAGTGCAGGAATAAACGTCCAGCAAAACAGAAGATAGAGGATACCCGAGCCTGTTTTATGCGCATAAAACTTATGTGCACCTATACCGCCTAAAAAGAAGCAGAGCAGACAGTATACCAACTTATTGACCGCAACCGTTCCGTTTGCAAGCATCACTTGCGGAGTCTGCATTGTCTGAGTATTGTTCATATTAATGTTTATTCCGCCAGCCGGCATAGCATTATCAGCTTTCTTTTCATCGACCTTTGAGACTATCGTTCTTGTCTCGGTTTCAAATATCTCTACCTTATCGCCGATATGAGGAACAAAATTAATATCCGATGTTCTGATCTCCTTGATGCCGCCATCATCTGTTCCGATAGAAATAACAGTATCAGTTATATCCAAAATTTTTGCCATAATATCCCAACCTTTCATTATTAGATAGAAGAGTTTCCTCTGAGATTATTATACAGCATTTACAATATATTTGCAAGATAAATATAATACAAATAATTTGTAATTTTTTTGTATATTCCTGACAACTGCTACGGTATAATGATTATAAAGGAGTGTGCAATTATGTTCAGATTACAAAAAGGATATGAAGAATACGTCACAAAGACCTTCCGGCTGCCTAAAGAATTCATAGACCAGCTCGAAAAAATAGCGTTCGACAACCACCTTTCCCTCAATCAGCTCGTAACACAATGCCTGAAATATGCTATCGACAACCTCGATGAAGAAGATGTCACAAACATAAAATAAACCGCTCCGACCGGAGCGGTTTTGCTTTATTTATAGTTCAGCGGAACGCCGAGGGCGGTGCGGGTGTCAAAGCTCAGCGAGACGTCGAGGACGCCGTCCCCTACAATGTGTCATTCTTCATCATAGTCATCGGACTCCGGCTCGGGAAGGACTTCCACTATGACCTTATCAACGGTCTGTTCGCTGACCTCCTTGGCAGTAAGTCTGAACCTGCCTGTCTCGGCAGTCTCACCGGCGTCGGGAATATGCTCCATAACATCAGTCACCCAGCCGCCCACGGAGGTACACTCCGTATCGACCATATCATCGTCGAGCCCTATCTGCTCAAGCATATCGCTGATACTCAGGTCGCCGGCGACTTCGTATCTGTCGTCCGCCAGCTTTACAACATTGGCGATTATCTCGTCGTCCTCGTCGTATATCTCACCGACGAGCTCCTCGATAATGTCCTCAAGGGTGATGATACCCTTCGTGCCGCCGTACTGGTCTATGACGACCGCAAGGTGGACCTTTGAGCGCTGCATATCCTTCATAGCCTCACTGATGAGCTTGCTGTCGGCAATATGCGGCACCTCCTGAATGATACTGCGTATATCGCTCCTGCCCTCGACGAGCATCTTGAAAAAAGCCTTGTTCGTGATGATACCGATAATGTCATCGAGACTCTTCTCGTAAACCGGCAGACGCGAATACATCTCACTGCTGAAAAGCTCCTTTATATCGTCGATCGTGGAATTCACCTCAACACCGATGACCTTGACACGCGGGATAAGTATCTCGTTGACGGTTATGTCATCGAATTCGAGAGCACTTTTGACGAGTTCGCTCTCCTGTTCCTCGATAACGCCCTGTTCCTCGATCTCGTCGATCATATACTTGAGCTCGTCCTCGGTAACGCTGGGAGTCTCATCGCCCCTGTCGAAAACCGCGGAGAGCTTGTTCAGCAGAAACACAAGCGGTTTGAAAACGGTTATGAGGAAGGTCAGCGGACCGGCGAACGAAAGCGCTATTTTTTCGGCATTTCTCTTGGCGTAGGACTTAGGAATGACCTCACAGAATGTCAGTACGAGCAGCGTTATCACGATAGTGGATATAGCCGCACCGTTACTGCCGAATATGCTTATAAACAGCAGGGTGCTGACGGAAGAAGCCGCGATGTTCACGATATTGTTTCCAATGAGGACCGCAGTCAGCACCTCGTCAAAACGGTTTGCGAGCCGGAGCGCCTTTGCAGCTTTTTTGCTGCCCTGAGCCTCATAGTTCTTGAGGCGCAGCTTGTTTACGCTCGAAAAAGCGGTCTCCGTTCCCGAAAACAATGCGGAGAATATCATCATAGAGATGATGAGAATGATTTTCCATAAGTCCGAGTTATCCATAGTAAACCTTTCATAAAATAGTATAATATATGTATTATATCATATAATACCCAAAATAGCAACAGACGCGGAGAAAAAAATCCGCTGCATTATTTACGCCGCGAACAAGGCGGCGCGGACTCCGCGCTTATATCACATATCCGGAAATAAAGCAATAGCGCACACCAAAAACGCTGCCAGCCTTACTGACAGCGTTTTATGCTTTCATTATGAATTTTTTCATATTTTCGTCCTTACTCTTTAAACTGCAACGATCTGTCCTTTGTTCAGCGAGCCTGCCTGATACTCTATTTCTACGCGGTCTCTGACATCAATATGGGTATCCGAGTCACAAAGCTCTTCGCCTATCCTGCAAACAACGATAGTACCCTCGTCCAGCTGTACCTCGTAGAGAGTTTTTCTTTCCGGACCGCCGGTCTGGATGAGCCTTACGACTTTTCCGGAATACAGCATTCTGTGCAGACTTGCATCGACAGCTCTTTCAAGCCTGTTTACTCTGCGTCTGATTTTTTCGTATACATTTCTTTTAACCTTAAAGCTCATACTTACCGCCTCCATAATAGATTTTTCTGCCTAAATATTACCACATAGTATCACCGTTGTCAATAGCTTCTGTCGAAAGTTTACAAATTAGTAACATTTTAGTATAAAAAATATCCGCACCCCATAGGTGCGGATATGAAATCGTGTAAGTATTCAGCCGACGCTTGTGCGCCGTTTGGATTACTTGATCTCGATTGTAGCGCCAGCCTCTTCAAACTTAGCCTTGAGCTCGTTAGCCTCAGCCTCAGAAACGCCTTCCTTGATAGCCTTAGGAGCAGCCTCAACTACTTCCTTAGCTTCCTTAAGGCCGAGACCGAGAACTTCCTTAGCAACCTTGATAACTGCCATCTTAGCATCACCGAAGGAAGCAAGGATTACGTCGAACTCTGTCTTAGCAGCAGCGCCGCCTGCAGCAGCTCCGCCAGCAGCAGGAGCAGCAGCAACAGCAGCTGTTACGCCGAATTCTTCCTGGATAGCGTCAACGAGCTCGGAAAGCTCGAGAACGGAAAGAGTCTTGATATCTTCAACAAATTTTGTGATCTTCTCAGAAGCCATGATAATAATCTCCTTTTAATTATATTTGCCGTTAAACGGCGATAGTATTAAGCTGCGGACTTAAAGTCCCGAATGAAATACAGACGATCAGGCAGCTTCTTCTGATTTCTTGTCTGCAACAGCCTTGATAGTAGCTGCGAGTTTCTGAAGGGGACCCTGAAGGGAACCAACGAGCTGTGCAAGGAGAACTTCCTTGGACGGGATCTTGGAAAGTGCAAGAACACCGTTAGCATCGTAAACCTCACCCTCAACGTAACCTGCCTTGAGGTTGAACTTCTCGTCTCCAGCTTCCTTAGCGAACTTACCGAGTATTCTTGCGGGAGCTGTCTGGTCGTCGTTGGAAACGGCGATAGCAGTTGTTCCGTTAAGAGCTTCTTCAAAGCCCTCGATACCGCAGTTCTTGAAAGCACGGAGAAGAAGTGTATTCTTCTCTACGAAGTAGTGAACGCCAGCCTCACGGAGCTCCTTTCTGAGCTTTGTATCCTCCTCAACGGTGATACCCTTGTAATCAACGAGAACGCCTGAAACAGAGTTCTTGATGATGTCTGTGAGCTTGTCGACCTTAGCCTTCTTCGCTTCGAGTACAGCATTGCTTGGCATTGTGTGTATTCACCTCCGAATGAATTTTCATCGTATTCAGAAGCAACAAAAAATGTCCTTACCGACAGCGCGGAAAGGACAATGATAGTTCTATCAATTGCTATTCCTCGGCGGGACTTACGGATAAACCTGCCAGCTGTCTTTAGAATACGATATATACTGTGTAAAATCACAGCTTAATTATTATATCACGGCAAAGCCGTTTTGTCAAGAGCTTTTTTGAAAAAATTTCAGAAAGCTATCTTTTCTTCCATTTTAATAGTATGACTGTCGTGACGGTCGTGAGGAAGAGCGTCAGGACTATCGGGAACCATGTATACGGTATCGGCAGATCGACGGTGTTGATGCCGTAGAACGCAAACACGATATTCGGTATCTCGAGGATAACGGTCATAATGGTCAAACGCCACATCACGAGGTTCAGGTTGTTGGAGATAACGGACGAAAAGCCGTCCATCATACTGGAAAGGATCCCCGTGTAGATGCTTGCCATCTCGATCGCCTGCTTCATCTCAATGAGGACGTCCTCGAGGAGGTCCTGATCCTCGTCGTAGAGCTTTATGACTCTTCCGCGGAATATCTTCTCGATCGTCGCTTCGTTGGCTTTGAGGGAAGTTGAGAAATAAACGAGAGACTTCTCCAGCGCGAGGAGCTGCATAAGGAGCTCATTCTTCATCGCGTCGTGGAGCTGCTGCTCGGCTGCGGACGAGATCTTGTCTATCTGTTTCAGGTGCATAAGGAAGAGAGCCGCTATCCTCAGAAGTATCTGGAGGACGAAGCGTGTCTTGAAAGCCGGGCGGAGGTTTCTTATCATACCCTTTCTCGCCTCGGTTATTATCTGAGTTTCCTTGATGCTGATGGTGAAAACGTAATCGTCAGTCAGGATAATGCCCATAGGGAGCGTATAGAAGCTCCTTGTCTGATCCTCGTCAACGGAGGACACAGGTGTGTCGATGATAACGAGAGTCTGCTCGTCCTCGCGTTCGATACGGGACGACTCCTCCTCATCGAGGGAGGATTTAACGAAGCCGCTGTCGAGCCCGTATACCTCAATGAGCTCGATGACCTCCTGCGGAGTCGGATCGACGACAGAGATCCAGCAGCCCTCAGTGGGAGCTTCGTATTCTGTGAGCGAGCCTTCCTGAGTTGCGTAGAATTTAATCATATCCAGTTTCAGACCTCACCGGGCGCACTCCGCCGTGAGATCGTGCTCCTTTCGCCGTTATTTCCGGCGAAAGTCGGAGAGCATAGCGAGCTTCCGCCGGATAAGGGATATCAAGCATAAATTCCCATAAGGGTCAGAACTCATTAATGCCACCTCCGATGAAATGATCTGCGGCTCAACTGCCGCGCATATTATTATTATAACAAATCCCGGCGTTTTTTACAAGCCCTTTTCAAGAAAAAATTTCAGCACGAGCCGAAATACCACCAGCGCCTGACACTCTTGCTTTTTATAAAGCGATGTGATATAATGGTAAGGTCAATTTCAGTATTTCACACCGCCCTGCGCGGCGATGTATCAAAAGAGGTCTTATTATGCTTATACTCGGAATAGAAAGCTCCTGCGACGAGACTGCCGCAAGTGTGGTCAGAGACTGCCGCACTATACTCTCCTCTGTCGTCTCTACTCAGATCGAGGAGCACCGCAAATACGGCGGAGTTGTCCCGGAGATAGCTTCGCGCCGCCACTGCGAGAATATACTCGGTGTTGTCCGCCAGTCACTCGACGAAGCCGGAGTTTCCCTCTCCGACCTCGACGGCATTGCTGTAACTTACGCTCCCGGCCTCATCGGAGCTCTGCTCGTAGGAGTCAGCTTCGCAAAGGCTCTCGCTATGTCCTGCGGCAAGCCGCTCATTCCCGTTCACCACATCGCCGGTCACATCGCTACCAACTACCTCTCCCACCCCGGGCTCGAACCGCCTTACCTCTGTCTCGTTGCGAGCGGCGGTCACAGCCATATCATCGAGGTGCTCAGCTATACGAAGTTCCGCGTTGTCGGACGCACTCGCGATGACGCTGCCGGAGAGTGCTTCGACAAGTGCGCGCGCGCTATGGGCTTTCCCTACCCCGGCGGAGTCCACATCGACAAAGCAGCGCAGTCCGGTGATCCGAAAGCGATAAAGCTCCCGAGACCTTCCGTTGCCGGAAACGAGTTTGATTTCAGCTTCTCCGGACTCAAGACCTCGGTAATAAATATGCTCCACAACGCTCAGCAGAAGGGCACTGAGGTCAATACCAACGACCTCGCGGCAAGTCTCCAGTCAACTATCGCCGGAGTCCTCACCGAACACACTATAAATGCCGCTAAGGCTCTCGGCTATAAGAAGGTCGCGCTCGCAGGAGGAGTTTCCGCAAACACCGGCGTCCGCGCAGAACTTTCCGCAGCCTGTGAGAGGGAGGGCTTTGAGTTCTTTATGCCGGAGAAATACCTCTGCGGCGACAATGGCGCGATGATAGCCTGTCAGGGAAGCTACAACCTCCTTGCCGGTATCACTGCCGACGAAAGCCTGAACGCAATCGCTACTCTCTCAATGGAAGAGATATAAGGCGGAGGTGTCTGCTTTGAACAAGAAAAAAGTCACCAACTGCGAGACCTGCACCAACTATGTATATGATGAGGACTACGACTGCTATGTCTGTATGGTCAATCTCGACGAGGACGAGATGTACCGTTTCCTCAGCGGCACGAACTACGCCTGCCCCTATTACAGTCTCGACGATGAGTACGGCATAGTCCGCCACCAGAATTAACCCCAAAGGACGCTTTAAGCGTCCTTTTATATTGCCATAAAATCACGGTCGTTTTATAACACAATATTAAATAGCGCGGACGCCCAAAGGGCGCCCCTACATTCGTTAATATATCTTGATCTGCGTAGGGGACGGCGTTCTCGACGTCCCGCGTATATTTATTATCATTTTCCGTACAGCACATCAAGGTCAGCCGCATCAGCACTTCCCTCCCTGAGATATTCACCAAGCACATTCACGAGACCGCTCTCCGGAGCTCTCCCCTGCCGGACAGCTTCCTTCACCATTCCGCCAAGAAGCTCCGGCGTTTCTTTTTTCAGCAGAGAAGCACCACTGTCGCTGTATGCAACGATACACTCCGGAGCGACCTTCCAATCCTTGAGCATATGCTCCATATTCTCCGCATCGTGCTCATCTTCCCTGTCAAGAATGACGAGCTCTGTAAAACCGGTAAAGATCTCCTTGCCCAAGCGCAGCTCCGCTTCCCGAAGAGCTTCTGCCATATCGCTCCCGTCCACCGTGACCGGTTCTTCATCTGTAAAGAAAGCCAGCGTCAGATCTGTTCCACTGTCGCTGCTGACCGCGGCAGCTCTGAGGTACGCTTTGTCGTGAACAAGTCCATTTGAAGAACATCCGGTAAGACAGATAACAGCCAAGCCGGAAAGAAATATCCTTTTCATTCGCCCTCCTAAAAGATGTTGTTGAAGTGCGGCGTTTCACTTCTCTTCAGATCACGAAGCAAATGCCGAAACTCCTCTATCTCTGCCGGAACTTCCTCGCTGCCGCAATTTGTCAGGTGAACTATCCTCGAACATATCCTGTCAATGTCGGTGAGCTTGTTGTTTTTCAGCGTGACTTTTGCTTTCTGACGAAAGCTTTCCCACTCCGACTGCATTTTCTCCGCCTCGCTGACAGCTCCAGCAAGGTCTCCGCTGCTGTAAAGCTGCTCGACAGTATCTGTTCTCCGGAGCAGTTCACTGCACCGCCTGTCCACCCACCAGCCCGAGAATATGCTCAGTCCCAGAAGCAGAAGAAGTATCCCGGCACTTATCCTGACTCTTGTCACTTTCCAGCCCCCTTTACAGTTATCGGCTCACCGCCGGAGCGCAGCACGATGTAGCAGCTGCCGCTCTCATCGGCAGTCATAAGAAACACCTGCGAAAGCTCCGCACCGCAGCTTTTCAGAACGGCTTCTATCTTCTTCTCATCAAGTCCGACTGCATTTGCAGCTGAACGGAGAATGTTTCCGTCTGCCGCAACTATCTGCGGCGGATCGCTGTCCTCCGGAGAAAGTCCCATATCGGAGCGTGTCGGATCGTCCTCGGTCTGCTTTTTCATAACCGACAGACCGCCGGTCGTTTCAACTATCGCGAACTGCACCTCCGATATATCGAAAACGTCCTTTCCGCGCAGTGCAGCCATAAGATCGTCCACCGAAAAGCGGAGTTCCTTCACAACGTCCGGATCAAGTTTGCCGCCGCGTATGACTATCTTGGGACTTCCCGAGACGAGCCGTCTCACACAAGGGAAGCTCATACTCAGCTTTGACATAACCACTTCAAACGAGACCAGTATCAGTATCGGCGTGATGCCGACAATAAGAGGTATGTCCGTATCCTCGAGCGGCAGCGTAGCGATGTTTGAAACGAGTATCGTCACAACGAGCTCCGACGGCTGGAGCTCCCCGAGCTGACGCTTTCCCATAAGCCGTACCGCGAATATTATAAGGATATACAGTATCACTGCCCTTATCATTACAGTGCTCAACTTCATCACCCGGAGTTATTATGCCATAGTAAGCCGGGATTATACAAAAAACGGCAGCACATTTCTGCACTGCCGCAAGACTTTCAATAAAGTCCGGAATAATAGAACAATAGCACGGGCGCCGGAACGGCGCCCCTACATTTGTGAGTATAACGTCATATCGTGTAGGGGACGTCGCCCTCGACGTCCCGCCTAAATACAAAAATACAACTCGTTATCAGACTTACTCTGATTTCTCGTTGAATTCTCTGAAAGCTTTTACGATAATCTCCGCACAGAGCTCGTCGCCGAGCTGGGCGCTGTTGAGACAGAGGTGGTAATGCTCCTTGTCCTGCCAGAGCTTGCCGGTATTGACGTTGTAAAAGGTCTCGCGGCGCTTGTCAGCCTTCTTCATAGTGGACTCAGCCTTATTTGGTGCAACGCCGTAGTCCTTGATCGCGCGCTGTGTACGCGCCTCGCGGTCGGAGTAGATATAAACGCTGAAGCAGCCCTTATCTTCAAGGATATAGTTGCCGCATCTTCCGACGAGCACGAAGCTCTCTTCCTTTTCAGCGAGCTCCGAGATTATGCGGCTCTCCATAAGGAACACCTTATCCGACAGGGGAAGATCGTCCTCCATAGTCCTTGCGGGGTTAGCTGAGAGCAGCAGCGAATAGAGGAAGCTCGTTGGCACATTTTCCTCTGCATTTTCAAGATATTCCGGTGAAATACCGCATCTGTCCGCAGTCATTTCGAGAATTTGTCTGTTGTAACAGTTAATGCCGAGTTTTTCTGCAGCGAGTTTACCGATAACGCTTCCGCCGCTGCCATATTGACGTTCAATAGTAATGATCCTACATTTCATCGGACAAACCTCCGGTTATTAGTTATTCATATTACTATTATATCACATTTTGCACATATTTCAAGCGAGAACACAAAAGAAATTATCAAATTAATGAATTTCCGCGTTTTAGACAATATCCGCCGCAGATAATTGTGCATTTTTCATAGCGCAGCATTTTCCACTCCACGCCCCGAACGGCATAACGAAGGGATTTGATATCCGTATTATCATTATGTTGACTAATATTTGTAAAACGTGTACATTTTCAACATTCGCAGATAGTTTATAATTAACACATTTTAGTCCTTTAGTTTTATTATGCAAGCCTCGGGATTAAATGTTTTCTCGTATACAAATCGTATAATAATGATATTATATAATTTTGAGTTATACTGTGACAATGTTTATATGTCATTTTCCCAAAAATTGCGAAAAAGCCCGATTTTGCTTGACATACAGCAGTCAAAATGTTAAGATTATATCAATAAAAATTGATTTTAAGGTGAGGATCAATTGTATAAACGTGCATTTCTCTTTAATGGTATAGGTTCAAAACCGGAAAAGCTGCTGATAAACCTCCCACCCGTGCTTATGGAAAAGTATGAGTATTATCTTGAGGAGACCTTCAGCAAGCTCGGTCTCAACAAGGATCTTGACAAAAATAAGGCATACGACGGCAGAGTTGCCGAGTGGGTGATCTCGCTTATCTGCGACAGAGTCGTATACGAACACTACATAGAACAGGGCATTATCCCGGATATAGGCGCGGGATACAGCTCCGGCATCGTCAGCATAAGCGCCTGCTTCGGCTCGGTCAGCCATGACTTTGCTCACGGTATCATTATGATGAACCGCGCTACTATGAAGTGCCTCGAAAGCCACAATATGAAGCTCGATATGGGCATTATCATCGGTATGAACTACGAGGACGCAAGAGAGCTCCTCAGCTCGAAATTCAGCGAGGACGACATCATCGTCGGCAGCGGCAATTCCGCTTTCCACGTTATGATAAGCGGTAAAGCCAAGGCGGTCGAGGAAGCGCTGTTCTGTGCTCTTCAGGAGGGTGCACTCAAGGCTTTCAGCTTTGGCACCGGCGTCGCCTACCACCACCCCATAATGAAGGCTTATTCGCAGGAATATGTGGACTTCTGCGGCTCCGTCAAGTACAAGGATCCGCTCTACCCGATGATCTCAGGCTTCGACAGCAGCATCATCACAACCGGCGAGGGCGTTCTGCGCGAAAACCAGCTCAACGTCTATACTCCCATACGTTGGGATCTCGCCCTCAAAGAGCTCGAAAAAATGGGCGTTACCGAATTCTTCGACGTCAGTGCGAACGGCGCTGTGAAGAAGTTTTCAAGAGTCAACAAATCAAAATGCAAAATTTACACTCTCGAAGAAGTGTGAATTTTCAAATAATAACTATTTATGATATACGGAGGATTTTAAAATGAGAGAAATAACAGATCAGATCAGACAGGAGATCAAGGATATGATCTTCGATTATTACGCAGAAGAGTGTGAAGTCGAGAAGGACGAGATCACTATGGATACAAACCCTCAGGAGGATCTCGGAAGTGACTCACTTATGTTCGTTGAGCTTATCGAAATGACAGCTGATAAGTACGACCTCGACATCAAGCTCCAGAGCATCGGCAAGTATATGCTCAAGTCTCCTATGGACACTATGAAGGACGTTGTTGAGATGTTCTGCAAGATCTATCAGTACGGAAACGACATTGTAAATCAGTAAGGGGTAATAAAACTGTGATATCTAATCTTTCAGAGCTTCACGCCGAGGATAATATCGCTGTTCTTACCATTGACAACGGTCCGAAAAATCTGCTCACAGAGCCGGAATTCATCGACCGATCTGAGCTCCTCGGCTGGCTGGACGAAAATCCCCAGGTAGGAGCTCTTGTTATTGTCGGAAAGGGCAGACACTTCTCCCACGGCGCTGACGTTTCACTTTTCGGGAGCGAGGATACCTCCGCTCTCACAGAAAAACTCGAAAAAGCAAGAGAGCTTCTCCGCACTGTCGAAAAGCTCCCGATCGTAACTGCTGCTGCTATAAACGGAGGCTGCTTCGGCGGCGGTCTCGAGATTGCACTCAGCTGCCAGTTCAGGATAGCTTCGCCGTCAGCATTTCTCGGTCTGCCGGAAATTATGCACGGCGTTATCCCCGGTATGGGCGGCATAGAGAGACTTTACCGTCTCCTCG
>Ga0256404_1009883_pt1 | contig 13454 bp, 24 predicted proteins | sample RumenRJG_01DNA_FD_185990 | JGI IMG/M metagenome (GOLD analysis project Ga0256404, IMG submission 185990) | Bovine rumen microbial communities from Lethbridge, Alberta, Canada - RJG_01 | ecosystem: Host-associated > Mammals > Digestive system > Stomach > Rumen | place: Canada: Alberta | collected...
CAGCGCGCTGAGATACAGAGTAACTGCCCCCCAGCAGCTGCTCGTTCCAAAATCTCTTAATGTCTCCGTCAGGCGCGGCGTCTGCCACCTTGCAGCTCGCCAGCACGCTCCGGAAAAATCTCACATCTCTCCCGTTTATTTTCATGTCTGCCTCTCTTACTGATTAGCCGCCCAGGAGCGCGACCAGTGCGGCCTCTGCCGCTGCCTCAGTGCTGTAGGTTTCAGCGCCCACCATCTTCCAGCGATGATTTGCGGAATCGTCACGCATCAGGTTTGCAGTCAGGGTCTGGGTCTGCCAGTCAATTTCCTGCTCCTGCGTGGCCGCCTCAGTGTTCCCCACCTGGAACATGGTTTTTCTGAGGATATACGGTACCCATGTGGTGACGCCTTCAGACATATAGCGGGCCAGAAATCCGATCCCCATATAAGGCGGATTTGAATCATCTCCGTATGCCACCACGGACACGCCGTTCACCTCTTCTGCCTCCGGGAGGCCCCAGATGAAGCGCTCCGCTGCCGTGAGCAGGCCGTCAACGACCAGCTCCGCGGTCCCGCCGTTGAATACGCCCGGCGCGTTCTCCGCTTCGACATTGTCCGCATAAAACGCATTATCGGATCCGGTCTCCGGATTGATCGTCACGGACACCCCGCGCGCCAGCGGCATGCAGCCAGTGTATGAGATCACACCGGCAGTATTTACATATCTCGCAACGTAAGGCTTAGAAAAGCCAGTACACACTCTGCCATTTGCAGCCATAACTTTCTCCTTTCATACAAAAAAGGACCTTCCGGCCCTTTACTTCATTACCTTTTTGATTTCATCGTCCAGTTTTTCGGCAATCGCTCTTTCCGCCGCGCCCTTTGTCCGGTTCACCGAAGGCCCTATAAAAGGCCGTTTCGGCGCGAATGATGATCCGCTTTCCAGCGATCTGGCTATCAGCGCGTTCGGCTGGCCGTTCGGATATTTCCGCGATTTTTCGGAATTGTAACCGTCCATGCCCACCTTTACATTGATGAACGTGCCATCCTGCCGGAATCCTGCAATGCCCAGGCCTTCCAGCAGTCCGGCTTTCTGTGCCTGTGTCACCTTGCCCTCACGCGGCGGACCCACCGGCAGCGCCTGGATGCTGGTGCGGATCGCGTCCGTCACGATCTTCGCGCCTTCATAGACTGCTCTTTTTGCCATTTCTTCGGAGCCGAATTCCAGGTTCTGCAGATCCTGTATATACTTGTCGATGCCTTTTCCGACTGTCCACTTTGCCATATCACGCCGCCCAGAACTCCCATTCGTAATGGATCAGGTTCGTTTCGTCCTCATACTGGACCGAATTCAGGCGGAAACCAATGCCGGCGTCGTTCAGCGCCTCCTGGATCATGTCCACCCTTTCATCGAATTCATAAAAGGCGTAATAATCAATGGTGCCATGGAGCTGCTGTTCACCTTTCCGGTCCTCCGCTTCAAAGGAATCCACTTCACCATCTTCGGCCCATACCACATAACTCTTTTTCGGACGCGGCGGCCGTCTGTAGTGATAGCATTCATCCGTCACCGTCAGGAGCGCGGTCCGCACTCCTTTGAGAATATTATTCAGTGATTTCATAAAGATCATCCATCCTCTGCAGCGTCAGATCCGTGACTTTCAGGCCATCTTCGTCCAGCATCTGCTGGACGTTTGTGATCCTGTACTGTCCATCATTCTCCGAATGACTCAGAACGGCATACATTCCGATACGCGCCTCTGTGGTCCTCCAGATCCTGATCAGCATGTCCACCCGTTCGTTCACGCCCTGTGCCTGATAATACCTGTTGTATCCGACTGTCCTCTCACCGAATAACGCGGACAGGACCGGGACCAGCGCCTCTTTCGGCATTGATCCCGGCTCCGCCGTGTTCAGGAGAGTGCAGATCTGTACCATACCGGAATCTAAAATCATGATTCACTCACCTTCTGGGAAAAGAGTCTGTTGTTCAGCGCATACCGGAGCATGCGCGGCATCACCGGCGAATCGTCTGCACGCTTGCGGTACAGATATGCCGCATACATGACCACCAGATTGCCGTCCTCAATCGTGTCGGCCAGCGTGATCCCCTCTCTGGTGATCATCTGCTTCGCCGTCCCAATCAGATTCTGCAGATATGCATCCTGCAGCGTATTGCCCGCAATGATCTGCAGATTCGCCTTCAGCATTACCAGGATCGTCTCGTCAGTCATATCTGTACCTCCGTGTCAGTCTCAGCTCTTAGTCACGGTTACCGTGTAAACTTTCGTGGCCGCGCCGTTCTTCACAGTCACGGTCAGCGTGTTTGCACCTGCTGCCCACTTGATTGCGGTGCCGTTCTTCACGGTATCAGTACCCAGCTTCATGACTACCTGAGCATTGTCGTTTGCCGGAATCGCGATCACGGTGTCGGACGTGTTCGTGGTTGCCGCGGTATAGGTAACTGTTGCGGCGTCAAAGCTCGGGGAAAGCGTGAGGCCGGAGAGGGATGCCAGGTTCGCATCATTGGCCGTATCTGCCGCGAACGTCATCACCGTGGTGACAGACTGGCCGTTGATATTGATCGCCACAAATGCGCCAGGAATCACCGGCTCGCCGTCTGCTCTTCTCTTCGCCTTGAAAACGGTATTGTCCTGGATAAACTGGACCTCTCTGGACGCCTCGATGGTCATGCCGGCGCGCTCTGCGACCAGGTACAGATCTCCGTAACCTCCGACGATATCACCGTCCGGCATGAATTCCAGAATGTCGATGTCTCCGTCGATGATCGGAAGCATTCCAAAAATGTTCGCCGCGATGTCACCGGATGCAGTGAACGTGATCACCTTGCTCTTCAGGAGTGCATAAGTCTTGCTGTTCATTGCCCAGAACTTGTTCCCACGGCTGTACTTGGTGAACGTGTTTCCTGCGGCAATCGTCAGCTCTGCCCAGAATTCTGCGCCGGTCTTGTTTGCTGCGATCGTCTGGATATTGGTGCTGTGGAGATCTACCCACGCCGGAGCGGATGCCGGATATCCTGCCGGCTGAGAAGTCTGTGCCAGTCTGGTCACGATACCCAGCGGCATCTTGGAGGCTGCGCCCTTACCGTACAGGATTGCCTTATCCATCGCAAGGCCCAGGGATTCGGAAAGCATCTCCACGATCCAGGACGCCAGATTGATGTCGTTGTCTTCCAGAAGGGAATTGCAGACCGGAACAAAACCGGCAACTTTGTATCCGTCCAGAGTGACCTGGTTGAACTCAAAGGTCAGTTCATTGATCGCCGCACACATCTCAGTCCAGACAGCTTCCGGAACAGTTCCGGCGATGGTCTGACGTGCCTGGCCTCCGACTTCGCGGATCCTCACGCGGTTCAGCAGTTTGCTGTATCTGTACATATTCTCAGAAATGAGATCCAGGAAGTAGACCGGGATGGTCAGTTCTCCGCCGGTGATCGCCCTTGTCTGGCCCTTCATGGCGCGCAGTTCGGTCAGGAACTTCTTGACGGTCTCATCCTCCAGGATGACGTTTCTCTGCTCCATCGGCAGCGCATCGAATGCGCGCTGAGACATCGGCAGGCTTCTGATGTTGATCTTCTCCATAATGTTCACACCTCTTTCTTTCTTCTTTTCAGGAGTTTTCGGCTGCGGGATCCTCCGCTCCTCCTCCGCCAGCTGGTTTTCCAGGTCCTCGATCTCCTGCGTGAGACCGGCCTTTTTCTCTTCGTGCTCCGCCTTCTCAGCCTCGAAGGCCTCCACATCCTTCTCGACGGCTTCATGCTGTTCGTCGGTCTCGATTTCTCCGATCGCCGTTTCCAGCTCCGCCTCTCTGGTCTGGATCTCCGTGTCCTTTGCCCGGAGTGCTTCCAGATCACTCTTCAGTTTGTCAATCTTATGCCTCAGCATAATCACCTTAAGTGCCATATCATTCTCCTTTCAGTCTTTTCTTCAGCGCGTCGCGCCATTCCTCGATCTGCCGCTCCCGGATGGTCTTCAGCTCCGCCTTCCTTGCGTCGACCCCAGTATCTTCATACGCGGGGAACGTACAGACAGAAACCTCGTAAAGCTTAACTTTCTGGATCCGGAATACCGTCGGTTGTCCTTCCGCGCGCTCAACGCTCTGCGCCAGGATATCGAATCCGAATGAGCATTGCGTCACATCGCGCCGCTTCACGCGCTCATATGTGTTCACCGCGTCCTGATCCGCATCGTTGATCTCGATGCTGCCATAAAGTCCGCGGTCATCCGTCCGGAGGGAAAGCGTTCCCGCCGTGGTACGGCCCAGGACCAGCGTCGTTTCGTGATTTGTAAGCGCCCGGACGTCCTTGTCCGCTTCCAGGTCAAAAGCTCCCTGGTCGATGGTCTCATATGCTCCGCCGTCCGCGTCCTCCCACAGCCAGTATTTGGAGCCGTACACCGCAAAATATCCCTCGATATAGCGGCGTCCGTCTTCCTCCCTGGTCTGGAATTCCGCATCTCGCAGAATTGCCGTCCGTTTACTGATCATTGCCTCCACCTCCTTCCTGAATTAATTTTTTCTGATCTCCGATCCTGTCAATCGGCAGATAGTTTTCAAGGATCACCAGCTGGTCCAGGCTGTCCATCGGCGGAAGTCCCAGCCAGCTCCGGACTTCGTTTCCGGTCATGATTCCCCGGATATACTGTTCATCTGCCACGCTTGCAAGATCTTTGAGATCATAGTTATAAAGTGATCTCGAGTTGAATCTGAAATACAGATCCGGCGAATAAAGCAGCTTCTTCGTCAGCTCCTGCTGGATGTTCTGGGCCAGCGGCATGATGGTGCTGTTGATAAAGCTGTTCCAGGCGTCTCTCTGAAACTCTCCGACGCCCAGCACGAAGGGAGGCACACCCAGGATCGCCGCCACGGTCTGTTTATCCAGCTTAACGAAGTCCGCCAGTGCCAGATCTGACAGCGTCAGCGGCTTCACCTCCTTGACGTCGAAGGCCTCCGCCGGGATCAGCCACGGCTCTCCGGCCTCCCCGCTCATGGCATAGGATTCCAGGAGTTTCTGGCGGCCCTCCGGACTGGCGAATTCATCCACAAGTGCATCCACCTTCACGATCAGCGAAGGCTTCCACTTCGAGGACATGAATCCTTTCTCCGTGGCCGCTGCCTGTTTCAGATTGTTGGCCACATCCCAGAGCGCCATCCGGTATCCGTCACCCTTCCAGGGATAATAGCTCCCCGGATTCAGCACGAAATGCAGGACGCGGTCCGGCTTGTACTCCTCCCCGGCAATATACACGCGATACCCGAACAGTCCGTCCGGAATAAACGACGTGAACGCAGCCGGGACCGGGATCAGCTCCCGGAGATATCCCCTGGATGTCTTCGGATACACCACAGTATTGCCGGCGCCGTCAAGATAAAGCGTTTTCACGATCCACGCGATGAAGTTGGATCTGGTCATGTACTGATTCGGATTAATATCCACTGCTCTGGACAGCTCGTTCACCACGCGCACATCTCCGCGCTCCGTGTTCCTCATGAGATGGATGGACATAGCACCCACCAGGCGGGCGATGGTGTCCACCGCCGTAATGACTTCCGGATTATGTGCCAGGGATGTATATCCGCGGCATTCCAGTGTTTTGAATCCTTCCGAATCGGTCAGCCATACCAGGCTCCGCTTCTGCTTCGGCTCTTCGCGCGCCAGCGGCGCCGTCTTCCTTCGTTTCGTCATTTCTTAACCTCGCTTTTACCGCTGCCCCACCAGGCCGCGGCTTTCTTGCTCTTCGCCTGCGCTTCGCACATTCTCATGCACGCAAACACTGAGGCGTCAAACAGATCTATTCTGTGTTCCGGCTGGACTTTTTCGTACTGGACAGCATCGTCCGTTTTCTCCACCGCCCGGACATTTGAGACACAGTATTCGTATGCCTCAGAATGCAGATAATACAGCTTTCCGTCCTTCGCGGCCTTCTCGATATGCCGGAATCCCTGGGACTTCACATAGTAATACTGCGGCGCGTCGATAATGTTGAAGCCCGCCGCCTTCATGGCCGGGAAATACTCCTCCCCGGCAAACTTCCGGTCATGGCCCACCTGTTTGATTTTGAATCCCATGCTCCGCATGGAGATGAACCAGTTCACGATATCCGAAATATTCACCGTCGGACTGTTGCAGATGGTCAGCCAGCCATCATCCTGCCATCCGAAAAGCGGGATGTTATCCTCATCCGCCTTTCTGGCCGCCTGTGTCACCGGGAAAAATCCGTGAGTGATCACGATATCCACGCCCTGATACTGGCCATACAGTGCCGCTGCCGTCAGGTCATACATTCGGGACAGATCCGCGCCGCCGAACCACTGCACCGGCAGCTTTGCCAGCTCCTGCAGCGTCCAGTCATATTTCTGATCAGACCGTTTGAATTCCTCAATATCGAACCAGGACTTTAAGGCGTTCGTGAATACGTTCAGAGACTTCGCGAAAAAGTCCTTTCTCTGCTGCGGATCGTTCAGCGCCTGTAGGGAATCGTTCAGAATCTCCTCCGGCCGGATGGTCACTCCATAGGCGGGATTCGCCATCTCATGCACTTTCGGATTTGTGAAATCAATGTCCCCGTTTTCGTCCGGATCCGCGCAGCAGATGAAAATGAAATACTGTTCGTCCTTCACGATCTGCTCCAGGACCTTCCGGCAGTATATGAGGCGCTTCCCCAGGAATCCCTGTTCATCATCTCCGGCCGTGCTGATGCCGATCAGTAATTTGTTCGTGTAAGCCTTCATGGCCTCCTTGAAAAGGTTATACTGCTTCGGTTTCTTGAAGGCGTGGATTTCGTCCACTATGGCAATGTTGCAGTTCAGTGAATCCTGTGTATCCGGATTCGCGGCCAGCGCGCGGATGAAAAATGATCCGTCCGCCAGCTGCGCGTCCATGGAATGCTCGTTGTTGTTGTCGATCACATGCACATGGCCGCCGTCCTTCTGGTTCTCTCCCATCCGGTCCACGTTGTAGGCCAGGAAGTTGAAGGATTCCAGAGACTGCATCAGCGCCGCGGCCGTGATGTACGTCTTCGCACCGGATCTGCGGTACCAGAGAGACAACGCCCAGGCCAGCGCTCCCGCGAATGATGTTTTGATGTTCTTTCGCGGGATATAGATCAGCGCTTCATGGAAGCGGACTATGTCGGTTCCCTTCAGCTTGAATCCGATCAGGTTGTAAACGATGAATTTATGGAACGGCTTCAGCAGGAACGGCTTCCCCCTGAGAGGCGTCCCGTCGATCTTTTCACCCTGTTGGTGACAGATCGTCTTCTCGATAATGCCGATTACAAATTCCGGCCCTTTGTAATCTATCTCATAGTCAGGATTCTCCAGATCCCGAAAGAACCTGGCTACACACAGCTTCAGATCTCTGCACGCGACTTTCCGCCCCTCCCTGATGCTGTTCGCGTACTCCATCGCCTCTGTCCAGTTCTTGCTTTTCATGCCATGGATGCCAGCGCTTTCTCCAGTGCGCTTTGCTCCTTTGCTCCGGCCATGGCCGATTCGTTCAGACGCTTCAGTCCGCTGGGAGTCAGCCCCAGCTCCCGCCAGTATGCCAGCGCGTCCCGGTTCAGTTCCATCCAGAGAGTGAGGAGCGGATTCTTTGCGCTGTTCTTCGCGCCGCGGTCAGACACCCGTTCGACCACAGGCACGGCCCCGCCGTCCAGAAATTCCTGATACACGCGGTCCCGCTGGTCCAGGATCTTCGCCAGGGCATCAATCGGCGCGTCGAACGTTTTTTTGTACGTTCCCGCCGCTTTTGTGGCCCGTCGGATGGCCCTTTTCCATTCATCAGCGTTCATTTTTGCATCTCCCTGGGGAAAATAATTAAAAAAACGGTTCAGAGTTGGAAGTGTTCACCCTCGCCACAGGCCGGAAGGCGCGTCCAGATGACCAGGACCGGGCGGGGTTACCCACTTATCCACATTTTTCGACATTTGTTCATAACTTTGGCTTTCTCCGGATGCTGTGCGTTATGGCATGAATGGCACAGAGATACAAGGTTTTTCGGATCATACGCGCGCTCCGGATGATCTTCCAGATGCTCAATGTGATGAACCTCTGTTGCCTCCCGCTGCCGGCCGTATCTTCGGCAGTTCTGGCACATGTATTTATCTCTTCTGAGGATCCGCTGCCGCATCAGCTTCCAGCGCGTTCCCTGGTAAAAATCGTCGTTTTCGTGATTGAATGCCATAAGTTTCCTGCACAGCAAAGCGGACCACCGATCTGATGGTCCGCCGCTCTTTCGTGATGTTCGCCTTTACCATTTTCTCATGATCATTTCCGTTTGTCTTGCTATTTGATGCTGACTTACTGCCCCAGATACTTCCGTCCGAAGGCCTGCAGCGCTTCGCCGTGCATGTGGACTATCCGCCCATAGGAATATCCCATACTGCACGCGATGGCCTCAAAGCGTTCATCGTCGATATACTTCAGCTTCAGCAGTTCAATGTAGTTCGGATTCTCCAGCCCTTCGATCTGCGTGATGATGTCGTGCCGTTTCTTCGTCAGTCTCTGGATGCGCTTTTCAATCTCCAGCTGCAGAGACACGGATTCCTCCACTGCCTTGCTGAATCCGCTGCCGTCCTGAGATGTCTGAACCCGCGCCTTGTCGTATCTTATCGCGGAGATATATGCTGTGTCTGCCTTCAGCTTCTGCAGTTCCTGCGCCCGGATCCGGATCATGATCTCCGCCTTCCGGATCTGGGACAGATATTCCTTTGCCTTCATTCCTTCTGAATCCTTTCTTTCCACCTCCGCGCTTTCCTGATCTGGATCTCCTGCACCTTCTTCGTGTTGATCCACGGAATGTTTATCAGTACGTCCACGCATGTCATGAGATCCGCCAGCTCCTCATGGATGCTTTCACAGATCTCTGCTTCCGCTGCCGGCGTCGGACTCTCCGCTCTCAGCTTCCGGGCCATCTTCAGGCAGGCATATGCCAGCTCCGCGCATTCCTCCGCAGTCTGCTCCAGAACGGCAGCCTCTCCGGTCTGCTCCAGGATCTCCCTGAATGTCATTCCTGCACCTCCTTCATCGGACACCATTCCGGCCTGGTATTGGAGTTTGCATATTCAGGATCTTCCATCACAGCATACTTCTTTCCCGCCACTGCCTCGCATCCCATGAATTCCCCCGTGACGCTGTAATGACTGCATGGACAGAACGGACAGTCCTTCGGCATCCGTATGTTAATCAGTACCATGCTGTCCTCCTTTGTAAATCAGCGGATTGCCATCTGCATCAACCAACAGTGTGAAAGTTCCGTTGTTATATACACCACAAGACACGGCATACATTACCCCCGTCTCTTTATCTGCAACGATTCTCCATGTTGATGCTATCTCTACCTGAACAAATCTGCTTATTTCCTCTTTTGGCTCTGCGTTTTCGACCTTTGCACACCCAACCATCATAAACGCCATGATAATAATGGTTATTGCCACGCGTTCCAATCGGTTCATGTCTGCTCCTCTCTTAATGGGCACATATCATGCCCGTCACCGTCCTTCCTCATTCTTATCCCAATCTATTCTCCAGCTGTCTCCTCTTATCGACTTTCCAACTTTCAGAAGGCGCAGGATCTGATTGTTATATTCCATCAAACTGTATTCCCTCACTTTCTTCGCTCTGATATTTGTGAATGTCAGCAGCTCCGCCAGCGTTGGCATGTCTTTTTCTGTGTCTCTGTATCTTCCGAAACCTTCATAAAGATCTATCTTTGCAAACGGGACAGTCTCAAACATTGCCACCAGCTCCGTGTCAACGACACCGCTCACATACGGCAGCCGTTCCTCCGGCATTTCTGTGTCATCGAAGAAGCAGAATCCTCTTGAATCAGATGCCTGTCCCGCCGCCCTCCATTCCGTCGTGTTGGTCAGTGTTTCGCCGTTCAGGTATTTCCGCAGTTCCTCTCTTCCCATAAATCTTATCAGTCTCATATATCCAGCTCTTCCCGTATAAATTTAATCAGCATAATGGCCACCCATATGAGCGCTAATGCTGCCACGATCATAATTCCCGCGATTATGGCCACCGCCATCATCAAAAGCACCTCCATGATCTCATTCTCAGTTAAACGGCAGGCCTTCGTCTTCCACGCCGTCCGGGATGTTCATGAATCCTTCCTGTTCCTTCGTGCTGTCGTACTGTCCATATCCATCATGGTATTTTCCCTGATCATCGCGGTATCCGCTGCCTCCGCGCCCGGTTCCGGTCTGATTCCGCTGCCGATCTGCAGCGCCTCCGTCCTTTTTACTGTCCGCGAATTCCTGCTCCTCAATGATCACCGTCGTGGTGTACACCTTCACGCCGTCCCGGTTCGTATAGCTCCCGGTCTGGATCCGCCCGGTCACCAGCACGCGCAGGCCCTGGGCGAAATACTTCTCAGCAAATTCCGCTGCCTTGCCGAAGGCTGTGCAAGGAATGAAGTCCGCCGGCGTGCTTCCGTCCTGGTTCCGCTGCCGCCGGTCCACTGCCAGCGTGTAATTGCAGATCGCCGTCTGCTCCTCTCCCTTGTTCGAATATCTCAGCTCCGGATCTCTGGTCAGTCTGCCCATCAGTATCACTTTGTTCATTGGTCTGCTTCTCCTTTGTCTTTGTAATTCCACTTCACGCGGATCCTGCCGTCGGCGCGCATGGTCAGTTTGATATCCACCATCCCGGTCTGGAATGATGCGCTGTCGATGCTCCCGGCCTCCATCTGCCGGATGGTTTCCACCATCAGCGGCTTCAGATCCGGATCCAGATCGACCTTATACAGCCACTTCAGCCTGTTCTCTTTTGAGAACAGCTTCTCAATGGTCCGCATGGCGTTATCATAGGCTTCCTTCCGGTATGCGTATGTCTTCGCCGCGCCGCAGGAGCATGTCAACGTGGCCTCTTCGTCCAGGCGCTCCTGCGACCACTCTTCCACCGTATGCATGACCTTGATCTGCCCGCAGAATCTGCAGGCGCCGGTCTGCTCAAACAGGCCGTCAGGCATCTCCCTTTTTTCTTCTTCCATCATCCTTCTCCTTTCAGTTTGTCCCTCAGTGCCGGAACGATCAGCGCCACTCTGGCCATCCCCGAGCCTTCCTTTTTGCTCTTCTGAAACATCATCATGGCGAACATCATCATGTCTGCCGTCGTCATCTTCTCCAGCTGCTGATTGAACGCGCTGCTCATCTCTGCATCATTCTGGAATCTCACATAGAACCGCGTCCCTTCCGCCCAGGCCGCCAGCTCCTCCACCAGCTCCAGCTCCTTCGGCGTGAACGGAACGAATCCGCCGCCGTTCCTCTTCCGCCCTTCGACTGAATCAATCAGCTTCTGCATCACTGTGTCCGCTTCAAACATTGTTTTGCACATCTCAGACTCCTATCATGTTCTTCTGGATCTCTTTCCACTCCTCGCAGAATTTCTTATATCCCGCAATTCCGAATTGCCTCTCACCCTTCTCCCGCACCTGGTCCGCTGTCATCCCCGTGATGATCCCCACCGGAATCCAGGAGGATGAATCCGTCCGCAGATGCCGCGGCGCTTCTCTGGTGTCCGTCCTGCAGTTCTTCATACAATCTGCCTCCCATGATGAATTTAATAATGTCCTCGCGCCTGTATTCGCCCAGCACGGCCGGCACGGTCCGCATCTTCCGCGCCAGTGTCCTCCTGGACATTCCAATGATCTCCGCAATCTCCGCGATCCGGTACGTCTTGCACCAGAACATATTCTGAAGATCTCTCTGCTCCCGCAGTTTCAGCGCCAGATCCGCCGCCCGGTTTTTGTGCGGCGCGTCCGGTCCTTCTGTATGATGCCAGGCGCAGAGATAGCAATAATTCACAGGTATGTCCAGTCCGCCATGTGAGCGGAAAACGATATGATGCCGCTGCCCCGGCGCTCCGCACACCTCACACGGCTGCATCTTTCACGACTTCCACAGTGATCCGCTGGTTTCGCGTGTGCATCCACAGCTTCCGCCATTCGTCCGCATTCGCCACAGTCTTGCCTCCTTTTTTCTGATAGTCTTTTTCATGCCATCCATCCAGATACTGGAGATTTGCCCTCACATAGGTCTCCCGCATGCGGATGATGATATCCTGTCCCGGTCTGGTGAAATGCTTCAGCGCCTCATTCACCGCCAGGATCGCCAGGCGGTTCCGCGTCTCATCCACCACAGACACATAAAAAGGACCGGCTTCATGCCTCTCCCCGGCTTTCTCCGTCCAGATGATTACAGACGCCGTGCCGCTGCCGCGCTGTCCTCCCCGGAATGCCGTCGTAATATCCACAAAACAGGTCATGATCTCAGTCCTCCTGAAGTGCCGCGCGGTCTTGTATTCCGCGATCTCACGGCACTTTTATCCTCTTCAATTTTTCTCAACATATACCTCTGCACAGGCCACCCGCCCGGCGTGAATGAATTCCACACGGATCCCCGCACTACATACCACCCGGCCGGCGCCTTCGGCTCCCTTGTCCACTTCTTCCGCCTGATCAGCTCAGTCTTCGGCTCCGGGATCACCAGATTCCTGGAACGGGAATATGTTGTCCCGCCCCCGGTCTTCGTCTCTTTCTTCAGCAGATAGTCCGCCAGCGTATAGAAGGCATCCTCATCCTCCACCATCTTCGTGGAATTCACCCGGCCATGTGTCCACATTCTGGAAATGGTCCGCAGCAGATCCAGCGGCTCCGTGATGTCTTCAATGATCATGTGATGGTGCAGCGCCTGTCCGCGCTTTCCCTTTTCCGTCACGATGATGAATTTCCACTCAATGCCCGCCTTCTGGCATTCCTTTCTCATTTTTTTCAAGAATGCCTTTCTCTGCTTCATGGCCTCTTCGATGGTCTCCGGCCGTTCATCCTTCCTGTATGTCAGATGTACCGTCCTCCCTGTCCGGAAATTCGCCAGGATGATCCGCTGTAGTTTTCTGATCCGGATCCTCTCGTTGTTCTTCGCGATCTCCTCCGGCGTCCTGTGCCTCCGGTCCGCTCTCTTCACTCCCGGCGCTCCGAAATTCCCCGGATAGTATTTCGACACCATCCGAATATCATCCATCTGGTAGGTCACACGTTTGTACATCATCCACTCCCTAAAGTTAATGGTTTAATCAAGGCAGTTCATTGCCCGGAAAACCGCGCATTTCCTTGCTTTCCATAGGTTGATGGTGTACAATCTACTTGTGAGTATTCTTGTACACCACCATCTTTTCCTGGCATCCGGCGGCAACCGGATGCCTATTTATTTTTCTCCGGATCATATTCCGGAAATCTTCTGTACCAGTACCCTCCGGAGCTGTCCTGGAAATACTGGTATTCAATTCCATTCTGGTGCAGTCTTCCGATGTACACGCCCGGCGGCGCTTCTCCCGGCCTGATGCTCCACGCCTTCCCGCGGATCCGCATCAGCTCCTCTCTGTCTATGCTGACTTCAATCACACTTATTTCCTCCGATCACGTTCCCGGCGTCATCCAGCTGCTCCCAGACGAA
>Ga0256404_1009884_pt1 | contig 13454 bp, 11 predicted proteins | sample RumenRJG_01DNA_FD_185990 | JGI IMG/M metagenome (GOLD analysis project Ga0256404, IMG submission 185990) | Bovine rumen microbial communities from Lethbridge, Alberta, Canada - RJG_01 | ecosystem: Host-associated > Mammals > Digestive system > Stomach > Rumen | place: Canada: Alberta | collected...
TCCACAGCCTTTGATTTTCTTCTGGATTCATTAACGATCAGAACAGCCCCATGAAGAAGACGATCAGGAAGAGGAACGGCAGGATCCATGTAAGGTAGAAACGCATCCATTTCTGGACGCGCAGCCCCTTTCCGGCATTCGCCTCCTCGCAGAAGGCGTCCCATCCCCATCCGGATTTTCTTGTGCAGAACAGCGCGATCACAAATGAGCCGAGCGGCAGCACAAGATTCGAGACGATGAAGTCCTCGAGATCCATGATGCTCGTCCCTTTCCCCAGAGGCTGAATCGCGTTCAGCAGATTCGGGCCGAGTGCACAGGGCGTCGCGAGCAGCAGCATGAGAATGCAGTCTATGAGGCATGCTTTCTTCCGGCTCCAGCCGGTCAGGTCCATGAACATCGCGATGATGTTCTCGAAGACGCCGATGACGGTGGAGAAGGCGGCAAACGTCATGAAGACGAAGAAGAGAGAACCCCAGAGACGCCCGAGCGCCATATGGTTGAAGATGTTCGGAAGCGTCTTGAAGATGAGAGACGGTCCCGCGTCCGGCTGCACGCCGTAGGCGAAGCAGGCCGGAAATATGATGAGGCCGGACGTGAATGCGACAAACGTATCCAGCAGGGCGACGTTCACGGACTCGCCGAGGAGCGCCCGCTCTTTGGAGATATAGCTGCCGAAGATCGCCATGCCGCCCATGCCGATGGAGAGCGTGAAGAACGACTGATTCATGGCTGCCTGAATGACGGACCAGATGCCAACTTTCCGGATCTCCTTCATGTTTGGCTTCAGGTAGAACGAAAGACCCGCCGTGCCGCCGGGCACCAGGATGGAATTGACGGCCAGAACCACCATGATCAGGAGAAGCGCGATCATCATGAATTTTGTCACCTTTTCGACGCCTTTCTGGAGACCCAGGCTCAGGATGAAGAAGCCGACCCCGACTGAGATGGCCATGAAGATCCATTGTCTTGCAGGACTACGCATCATGATGTCGAACTGATCGGAGATGCCCTGATTGTCAAGGCCTGAGAACGTACCATCTGCTGTATAGACAAAGTACTGGAGCATCCAGCCGCAGACGCAGGTGTAGAACATCATGAGGATGTAGTTGCCGGCGAAGGCGGCATATCCGTGGATATGCCACTTCGTGCCTTCTGGCTCCAGAGGATAATACATCCGGACGGGACTTTTCTGCGCGGCGCGCCCCATGGCGAATTCCATCGTCATGACCGGCACGCCCATGAGGGCAAGAAAGATCAGATAGATGATGACGAAGGCGCCTCCACCGTTCTGACCGACAAGCCATGGGAATTTCCAGACATTGCCGATGCCGATGGCGCAGCCTGCCGACAGAAGAATGAAGCCGAGCCGGCTTCCGAGATGTTCTCTTTCCATAACTCCCTTTCCAGCCGCCTCTTTCAGGCGGCGCAGCAGGGAAGAACGGATGACATGCGGAATACGACCCGTTTCCTCCCCCTCGATGAAACGAACTGCTGTGACGCTTCAACGCATATCAGCAAGTTTTTTTATCTTACTACTTTTCGTGCAGAATGAACAGGGAAGTGTGAAAACGTGATGGAAAAAGAAGCGAAATGCTACATCATCACTTGGAAAAAGAGGGACGATCCTAAATGATTCACCGACCGTATGGACAGCGCTTCGAAAACATTCGAGATACAGGGGAGGTGGCCGGGCGAGGGAAAAAGGCGCGTAAAATACCGTTTGACACTGGGACAATGCCAGAGTTTATCATACAGTGCAAGGCAACTTGCATTCAAAGGTGGATCAGGGTGCGCGGAAGGCGCGTGACCTGATCCACTTTTTCCGCGTAAGCTGCGAGCCACGCGCCCGTACAGGAAGGCAGCTGCCTGTGCTTGCACAAAGGCAGCTGCCTTCCTGCACGGGCATGCGGCGACAGCCGCGATGAGCGCCAGCGAAGCAGGCGCGAATGCGCGAGGCTCGTTCTTACGCGGGACGGTCCGTCCGGGGCCTTGATGGATGATGAGAGGGAGGCGGTCTTCATGGAACGAATCACGGAACACCCGATACTGGGAGAAAGCCCGGCAGGAAAGCTGGTGCATTTCACATATGACGGGAAAGACCTTCAGGGATACGAGGGCGAGCCGATCGCGGTCGCGCTCCGCGTCAACGGCGTGATGGTGCACCGGTATACCGCAAAGCGGCATGAGCCGAGAGGCGTTTTCTGTGCGATCGGGAGATGCACGGACTGCGTGATGGTCGTGGACGGTCAGCCGAACGTCCGGACCTGCATCACGCCGCTTAAGGAAGGGATGAAGGTGCAGACGCAGGACGGCGCGCGGGCCATGGAGGTGGCGGAATGAAGGTCGAGAGAAAAGAACTCATTGTCATCGGCGCAGGCCCGGCCGGGCTTTCCGCGGCGATTGAAGCGGCAAGATATGGCGTGCACGTCACGGTATTTGATGAAAACGACCGTCCGGGCGGACAGCTGTTCAAGCAGATCCACAAATTCTTCGGTTCGAAGGAGCACAAGGCGAAGGTACGCGGCTTCCGGATCGGCGAGGAGCTGCTCGCTGAGGCGGAGCGTTCAGGCGTCGAGGTTGTGCTTTCTGCGACCGTGATCGGTCTCTACAAAGAGAAGGAAGTCCTCGTGCAGATCGGCGGAGAGGTCCGTCATTTCAAGGGCGACGCGATCCTCGTCGCGACCGGCGCGGCGGAGAATATGGTCAATTTCCGGGGCTGGACGCTGCCGGGCGTGATCGGCGCGGGCGCTGCCCAGACGATGATGAACCTTCATCACATCAAGCCAGGCAACCGGATCCTGATGCTTGGAACCGGCAATGTCGGACTCGTGGTTTCCTTCCAGCTTCTTCAGGCTGGCTGTGAGGTCGTGGCATTGGCGGACGCCGCGCCGGCGATCGGCGGGTACGGCGTGCATGCCGCAAAACTGGCAAGATGCGGCGTACCGTTCTACCTCTCCCATACGATCAGGGAAGTCGAAGGAACGGACTGCGTGAAAGGCGTGACGATCGCCGAGGTGGATTCACACTTCCAGTTCATTCCGGGGACGGAGAAGCATTTTGATGTTGACACGGTCTGCGTGGCGGTCGGGCTCTCTCCGATGGCCCAGCTCCTCAAGATGGATGGTATCAAGATGGTGAGCACAAAAGGCGGCTACGTTCCGGTCTGCGATGAGACCGGCGCCACGTCCGTTCCGGGTATCTACGCGGCCGGCGATGTAGCAGGCATCGAGGAAGCTTCTTCCGCGATGATCGAGGGCAGGATGAGCGGTGCCGCGATCGCGAAAGAACTCGGCTACACGGACGCTCCGGCGGAGGAGAGCCGAATCCACGAACTGGCCGCATCGCTCGATACGCTCCGTCAGGGCATGTTCGCACCGAAGAACCGCGGAAAGAAGATCGAGAAGACGGAAGAGGGCATCCCGATATCTGAAAACCTCCTGCACCATGGTTTTGTCGCGGATGACGAGATCAGCCGTTTCCCGGGCTTCCGGAAGGTCGCGGAGGTCCATCCGGTGATCGAGTGCACGCAGAACATCCCGTGCAACCCCTGCCAGGACGCGTGCAAGAAGGGATGCATTTCCATCGGAGACAACATCACGTCTCTTCCGATCTCGGTGGATGAGAGCCATTGTATAAACTGCGGGATGTGTGTCGCGAGCTGCTCGGGCCAGGCGATCTTCCTCGTTGCGGAGGAGACGGAGCCTGGGTACGGCGAGGTGACGATTCCGTACGAGTTCCTGCCGCTTCCGGAAGTCGGCGATAAGGGAACGGGGCTCGGCCGTGACGGGCGGCCGCTCTGCCCGGTGGAGATCACGCGTGTCCGCAGCAGCAAGGCTTTTGACGGAACAAACCTGGTGACGATGAAGGTGCCGATGCGCTTTATCGATCAGGCACGTTTCTACAAGAAGGCGTAAGGAGGCGTCAGGATGCTGGATATTCAGAAGAAGCTGGAAGAAATCGGGCCGTACGTCCCGGAAGCAGATGACGATCTTCTTGTCTGCCGGTGCGAAGAAGTCAGCAAAGGTGAGATCCGGAAAGCCGTTCATGAAGGCATCACCACGATCGAGGAATTAAGACGGTTCCTGCGCTGCGGCATGGGGCTCTGCCAGGGCCAGACATGCGGAAACCTGACGATGCGGCTGGTCGCAAGGGAACTGAAAGTGCCGATGAGTGAGATCGATGTGGCGACGTCACGGGCGCCGATGCGTCCGATCGTGATGGAGACGGCCGGAAACGACAGAGGGAGGGCAGAGTGATGAAGACGACGGCGGATGTGATCATTGTCGGCGGAGGCATCGTCGGCTGTGCGACGGCCTGGTATCTTGCCCGCCGCGGCATAAAGGACGTGATGGTCCTCGAGGGGAGCGATTCGATCGGACACGGCGCTTCGAGTCGGAACGGCGGCGGCGTCCGCTAGTCGGGCCGCGATGTCCGTGAACTGCCGATCGCGATGTGCGCGGTTGAGAAGTTCTGGCCGCATCTTTCGGAAGAGCTTGGCGTCGAGACTGAGTATACGCAGAAAGGGAACCTGCGGCTCGGCAAGACGGACGCGCATCTTAAGAAACTTCAGAACCTGGCTGACAGCTGTCAGAAGATGGGCCTTGACGTGAAGATGATCGACGCGAAGGAAGTCCATGACATCAACCCGTATCTGTCCGAGGATGTCATCGGCGCGAGCTTCTGCCCGACGGACGGTCACGCGAATCCTCTGACCACGACACTCGGCTACTACTTCCGTGCACTGGACCTTGGCGTCCGTTTTTTTACGGGTGCAAAGGTGAGGTCTCTTGAGAAGGTAAAAGGACGCGTGCGGAACGTGATTCTGGAAGACGGAACGGTGCTCGAAGGCGGCGATGTCATCGTCGCGGCCGGTTACCAGAGCCGGAAACTGATCAATACGGTCGGACTCGATATTCCGATGGTACCGGAGGTTGACTGCGCGCTTGTGACGGAAATGCAGCCGCCGATGTTCGAGCAGATGCTCGGAACGGCGGCAGCCGATTTCTACGGTCATCAGACGCATCACGGCTCGTTCGTCTTCGGCGCCATCGCCGGGCCGGAGGAGCAGATGGATACGGACGGCGAGAACACCGCGATCTCCCATCCGATGACGCTCGGCGCAAGCTGCCGGGCCATCGAAGGCTGGATTCCGGCCCTTAAGGGAGCGAAGATCGTCCGGACATGGAGCGGCTACTGCGACACGACACGCGACGGCGTCTGTGTCCTCGGACGCCCGGAGGAGACGCCGGGGCTGATTCTCGCCGCCGGCTTCTGCGGTCATGGCTTCGGGACGGCCCCGGCAGTCGGCTATATGCTCGCCCAGACCGTGGCGGGTGAGCCGACGCTCTGTGACCTCACACCGCTTAAGTACGAGCGGTTCTATGAGATCTGATAAGGGTTTGCGTACATTTCTCCATATCAAAATGATTTTGTGTTATACTCCTTATATCTGGAAAATGCTATCTTTTGCTCATCAGACAACAACGGCTGGCAAGACGGACAAGACAAATAAAAAGGTTGAAAAAAGGAGGTTTCACAATGATGAGCGGTATGAGCAAAAAAGCAATCGCAGCAGCACTTTCCACAATGATCGGTTTATCTTCCGCAGCAGCGCTTCCCATGACGGTCATGGCTGATGACAACGGATATAAAACCAAGGAGCTTAAGGTGGCGATCTGGGACAACAACCAGCTGAACGGTCTTCAGCAGATCGCGGATGAGTGGTCGAAAAAATCCGGCGTGAAAGTTCAGATTGATGTCATCACCTGGAATGAATACTGGACATTGCTGGAGTCGGGTGCATCAGGAGGAACACTTCCGGATGTATTCTGGATGCATATCAACGAAGCGCAGAAATACATGGATGCAGATATGCTCCTGAACCTGAATGATTACATCGAGGCGGACGATGCCATTGACCTCAACAACTATTATGACGGCATCGTCAATATATACAGAAGCAACGATGTACAGTATGCGCTTCCGAAAGATCATGACACGATCGCTCTGCTGTATAACAAATCCATCTTTGACAAGTACGGTGTGGACTATCCGACGGATGACTGGGATTGGGACGATTACTGCGCAGCAGCCGCGGCGATCACGAAGGCCGGTAAGGATGATGACATATACGGCACGGCTATGAATACCAATGACGGCCAGGACGGATGGTATAACTTCATCTACGACTTCGGCGGCAAGCTGATCTCTGATGACGGCAAAACTTCCGGAATGGATGATGAAAATACAATAAAAGCAATGACCTATCTGGCGGACAACCTGTTCCCGTCCATGCCGGACCAGAGCCTGATGGCTGTAACCGCCCCGGACGTCATGTTCCTGTCAGGGAAAATCGGAATGATGCTTCAGGGATCCTGGATGGTGAATACCTTCTATACCGCAGAAAATGCATCTGACTACGCATGGGCTGAGATCCCTTATTATGACGCAAATGGAAACGGCAGCTGTGATGACGGTGAACGATGCTCCATGTACAATGGCCTCGGATGGGCGGCATCGGCCAACACAGCGGATCCGAAGGCAGCGTACGATCTGATCAGCGCATTCTGCAGCAAAGAAGGGCAGCTTAAGCAGTCTGAACTCGGTGTGACCATGGCCGCTTACAAAGGGGCTTCCGATGCCTTTGTGGACGCATTCAAGGAAATGGATATCTCTCCTTTCCTGGATGTTGAAAAGAATGGCACCCTGATCCAGCACCCGGCGTCCCGCAACACCACGGTATGGGAGAGCGGATTCACCACCGGACTGGTTGCCGCATGGCAGGATCCCTCTTCCATGGCGGATGTGTGCAAACAAATGGCAACGATGATGAATAAGGCTCTTGCAAACGAGCAATAAAGAAACGAAAGAACAGACTGACTCTGTCCGGCGGAAACGGCCGGTAACGAACAATACAGGCCTGCGGGTTCTCCCGCAGGCCTTTTGAGAAAAGATGAGAAGGATCGATAAGGCCAAACGGAATATTTATTACCATTGTCTGGAATACGACCACGAACAGCTGGGGGATCTGTTTCTTGTAGCCTGCGGCATGGAAGACGCTGATCACGGAGCTGTGACCGGTCCTGATATAAGAGACGGATATCATCTTCATGTCGTCAGATCCGGAAAAGGAACGATCCGTATCTCGGGAAAGGAGCAGCCGGTACACGAGGGCCAGATGTTCATCCTGAAGGATGGTGAAGAAGCTTTTTACCGGGCAGATGAAGCCGAACCCTGGAGTTATTGCTGGGTGACCTACAATGGCAGCGACGCCAGGCGGATCACAGAAGAGACCGGCTTCAGGGAAAACGTCTATATTTTGGACAGCTCCATTCCGGCAGATCAGTTTTTCGAGATGATCAGGCGGATGCATCTTCGTCCTGAGATGACCCGGATCAATAAACTCTTCCAGAAAGGAATCATGATGGAGTATCTGGCCCTGGCCATGGAAGCGGGCGGACACGGATCAGAAGCGGATGAAAAAAGGAGGCACCGGCCTGTAGAGGATTATGTTGAAAGAGCAGCCAATTTCATTCATTACAACTATCGGACCATCGAAGTAAAAGACGTTGTGAATTTCATCGGTTTCTCTAGAGGTTATCTGTCCACTGCGTTCCGAAAGACGAAGGGCATGTCCGTGCAGGAATACCTTCTCAGAGTGAGGATGCAGAAGGCGAAAGAGCTGATCAAGGCGACCGATCTGCAGATACAGGAAATAGGGAAACGCGTCGGATACGATGATCAGCTGAACTTTTCAAGGATCTTCAGAAAATACGAGGGTGTAAGCCCGTCTGAGTTTAGGAGAGAGATAAATGACACAGAAGAGAACAGGTGACGTTCCGCCGATGGGATGGAATTCCTGGAATACTTTCTATGACAAATATGACGCCGGACTGATTATGGAGATGGCAGACACCATGGTGGAGCGGGGGTATCTGGACTGCGGCTACCGGTACCTGGTGCTGGATGACTGCTGGCTGGAGATGGAACGGGATGCGCAGGGAAAGCTGGTGCCTTCCCGGGAAAAATTTCCGGAAGGAATCGGGCCGGTGATCGATCATGTCCATAGAAAAGGCCTGAAATTCGGAATCTATGAATGCTGCGGAGTCCGGACCTGTGCCGGCTATCCCGGAAGCTTTGAGCATGAGATGAGCGACGCCGCCACATTTGCCTCCTGGGGTGTGGACTATTTAAAATATGATAACTGCCACAGACCGTCCAGTCAGGGCTCGGAACTTCTGTACCGGAGAATGAGTTTTGCTCTTCGAAGCACCGGCAGGGATATTCTCCTGGCAGCATGCCAGTGGGGGACTGAAGAGGTCGGGACATGGATCCGATCCACGGGAGCGCACACATATCGGTCCACCATTGACATCAGAGATCGGTGGGACTCCATTAGCAGTATTACAAAGGAAAGACTTGACCACTTAAGTGATGGAGGTCCCGGCTGCTTCAATGACATGGATATGCTGGTGGTTGGAATGAACGGAACGGGTTCTAACCCCGAGACCAGTGCCGAGGGCTGTACGCCGGATGAATATCAGACGCATTTTGCTTTGTGGGCCATGCTGAATTCTCCGTTAATGATCGGATGCGATCTCAGAAAAGCGGATGAAGGGACGAGAGCGCTTCTGCAAAACAGGGATCTGATCGCAATCAATCAGGATCGGGAAGGACGTACCTGCTATAAACTGACATGCACCTGCTCCCCCACATCGTTTACTCTGGTCCGGCCGCTTTCCGGAGGAGATTACGCAGTTGGAATTTTCAATTTCGGAGAAAAACCATGCATGGCAGGCCTTCCGTTCTGGGACATGGGAATCAGCGCTGCCAGTGCGGAAGGTCTTCATTTCCATGACTGCCTTACCCATAAGGACATGGGCGTATATAAAGAAAGCTTTTCGGCGCAGATTCCCGGCCACGGATGCCGGGTCTACCGGGTTGGTGCGTTCACCAGATGAGGCGGCAGAGTTTTCCGACAGTCTCAGAATCCGTGACTTCAGCGCTCCGGACACAGCCTCCAAGCCGGAGCCCCCGGCAGGAACCGCGTCAGGCGTGAGCACGCGCTGGCCGTTCACAAAGGAATAGGAGCCGTTGCACAGCTTTTTTAATGCAGATCCTGGTTTTTTCGGGTTTTGCAGCGATCATTCAGGATCATCAAAAAGCCGGGATAAGTGGTGTGAGAGGCCGGCGGCTGCTCAGCGCCGCCGGCTCGATCATGCGTCTTTCCCGCGGACAGGCAGCTGTATTTCCGTCAGGTACTCTTCCTGACAGGACGTCTCGTACCGGTCGATGTGACAGAACTCGATCGGATCGCCGGCCGGAACGAGACCGTTTTCCTTCGCGAAGGAGAGGAGCTTCGGGACGAACGTGCGGGTCTTCTCGAAGGAACCGCGGTAGCAGACCGACAGGTACTGCCCGGCCGGAAGCGCAAAGTTGCAGGGGAAATCCATGTAGGGCGAGTAGAAGAAGACGTTTTTCGTCCTGTAGTCGTTTCCTTCCGCGTTCGTGGAGGAGATGTCGAGCGTATAGCAGTCGCATGCGCAGATCGTCGACACTTTTTCCGGCAGATGGATCGTGAATCGCGCCAGCTCAAGATTGATCATGTTGTCCGGCATGTCGCTGTCGGCAATCTTGAGACATGCGCGTTCAGGAAGCGTGAGCAGATGAATCGTGCCGGAACAGTCCAGGCCCAGGTCTTCGCGTATCGAGCGGAGACGGGCCTGGATATTTTTTTTCTTTGCCTTCAGTTCCGCCATCTCGCGGTCGATGACATCGGATTCCTTTTTCAGCATGTCTGCGACGTGGTGAAGATTCCGGTCCTTCTCGAAACGGAGAATCTCGTCCGTGTGGAAACCAAGTTCAAGCAGTTCCCGGATGGTGTTCATCGTGCGGACGTCGTCGAGCGTGTAGAGGCGGTAGTTGTTCTCCTCGCCGCGGACGGGGTGGAGCAGCCCCACTTTTTCGTAATAGCGGATGGAATCGACGCCGATGTGGAACAGCCGGGCGAGATCTCCGATCCGGAACAGCTTCTGATTCTGTGCCATGAGAGTCCTCTCAGATTGTCGGACCGGCCGGTTCCCGGGAATTCAGGGTGCGGCGCGGACGATGTTTATGACGCCGGGTCTCCCCCGCCGGACAGAAGGGAAATCTGCGGGCCGGCAGGGTGTGATGTCCGGGCCGGAAATGCAGCAGCCGGCGCGATGGCACGGGCTGTGACGGAACATCCGGCGGCCGGACAGTCTGTATCGTAACACAGGGAGAACAACCGGACAAGAAGACGGCATTCCGCCGCTGCGGCGAAACGGGCGCAAAGGTGGTACAATACAGAGATACCGGAGAACCGGACGGAACGGCAGGGAAACGGACAGCAGTGTCCGGCGGAGAGGAGACGGAAACGATATGATACGGAATGTGATATTTGATCTTGGCGGCGTGCTGATCAACGACAACCCGCTCGCCTGTATGCGGCGGATGGGCTTCGGGGATGACCGGGCGGTTCCGATGAGCCGGGCGCTGGCCGGCGATCCGTACTGGGCCGAGATGGATCTGGGACTCTATGACAGTCTGGACGGCTGCGTGGAGACGCTGATCAGCCATCAGCCGAAGGAGTTTGAGGCCGATCTCAGGCGGTTCTTCTCGGGGCAGTGGATGGCCGGCATGTATACGCCGCTGACGGAGAATCTGCCGCTGTATCATAAGCTCCGTGGGGAAGGATACGGGATTTACCTGCTGTCCAACTTCTTCACCGAGGGCTTCGCGATGCTGGACCGCCTCTATGACTTTATCCGGGACGCGGACGGGCGGATTGTCTCCTCTCATGTGCATCTGAGAAAGCCTCAGCCGGAGATTTATCAGGCTCTGCTTGATCGGTACAGCCTGAAGCCGGAGGAGTGCATTTTCTTTGATGACCGTCAGGTGAACGCGGACGCGGCGGCCGCGCAGGGGATCCGCGCGGTCCGGTTCCTCAACGTACGTCAGGCGGAGGAGGACTTCCGGTGTTTTTCCAGATTCAATTGACGGCCGCCGTCATGAAAATTACAATGGAAATATGAACTCGTGAACGATGATTCACAAAGTGGCGGGCTCCGATCGGCCGGGGAGAGACGCTTCCCGCGAAAGGGGGCGGCGCCGGTCAAAGGAGGGCTGAAGATGGCATACAATGGCTACGCAATTGATTCCGATCATTATCCGGACGCGGAGGCGATCACAAGAAAGCTGGACGCGCTGATCCGCAAGCCGATCTACTCGATCCGTCCGGAGGCGCTGAAGGAGTACGAGGAGACCTTCTTCAACGCCCGCTGCCAGACATCGAAGCAGATGACGGATAAGGCGAAGGAAGTGATCCCCGGCGGAGTGGAGCACAATCTCGCCTTCAACTATCCGTTCCCGATCGCGATCCAAAGCGCGTCCGGCAACCGGATGACGGACGTGGACGGAAACGAATATTACGATCTGCTTCAGGCCGGCGGACCGACCGTGCTCGGCAGCAATCCGCCGGAGGTGCGCGAGGCGGTCATCGATCTGCTCAATACCTGCGGGCCGTCCACCGGGCTGTTCCATGAATATGAGTACAAGCTGGCGAAGAAGGTCTGCGACCTTTATCCCTCCGTGGACATGATCCGCTTCCTCGGATCCGGAACGGAGGCCTGCATGTGCGCGGCGCGGATCGCGCGGCTGAAGACCGGTCATTCCAATATCCTCAAGATGGGCGGCGGCTATCACGGATGGTCGGATCAGCTCGCCTACGGGATCCGGATTCCGGGGACGAAGGGCATGCTGTCCCACGGCGTGCCGCATTTCGTCTTCAAGCATACCGATGAATATTTCCCGAACGATCTTGAAGATCTGGAGCGGAAGCTCCGCCTGCATCAGATGGACGGCGGCACGGCGGCGATCTTCGTGGAACCGGTGGGGCCGGAGTCAGGCACGCGTCCCGTTTCCAGGGAATTCATTCAGGGAACGGAGCGGCTTGCCCGCAAGTACGGCGCCCTGCTCGTCTTCGACGAGGTCGTCACGGGCTTCCGGATCGGCGTGCACGGCGCACAGGGCTTCTTCGGCGTGAACCCGGATCTGACGATCTTCGGCAAGGTGATCGCGGGCGGCTATCCGGGCGCGGGAGCGGTCGGCGGTCACCGGGACTGCATGGCCTATCTGGGAGCCGGGCTTGACAATCAGGGCAAGAAGCTGCACAAGGCGCTCTGCGGCGGCACGCTTTCGGCTACGCCGCTCTCGACCTGCGCCGGCTACCATATGATCTGCGAGATCGAGAGGCAGAATGCCTGCGAGAAGGCCGGACGGATGGGCGACCGGCTGACGAAAGGCCTTCAGACGTCGATCCGGAAATACAATCTTCCATTCGTCGCCTTCAATCAGGGCTCGATCTGCCATCTGGATACGGTCGGCACGATGCATTTCCGCATCGACTGGGGGAAGCTCTGGACCGTTCCGGAGATTCTCCGTCAGACGGGGGCGCGCCAGACCGAGATGGAGCATATGGGCGCGGCCTATATGGCGGAAGGCATGATCACGCTGGCCGGGTCCCGTCTCTACACCAGCGCGGCCTACACGGAGGAGGATATCGACGAGGTGATCCGCCGGTTCGACCGGGTGTTCTCGAAATGCGGACGGCTTGCATGATCGGGGAAACGGCAGCGCGGCAGCGGCCCGCGAAGGAGGAGCGAGACAGTCATGGCATATGAGATGAAGGAAGCGAAGGAGCGCGTGATCCGCGCGGGAAAGGAGCTGGTGGAGGCGGGGCTGATCGCCAGAACCTGGGGCAATATCAGCGCGCGGATCTCCGACACGCAGTTTGTGATCACGCCGAGCGGCCGGGCGTATGATACGCTGACGCCGGATCAGATCGTGACGGTCGGAATTCAGGATCTTGCCTGGAGCGGAGACGTGAAGCCGTCCAGCGAAAAGGGCGTGCACGCGGCCGCCTACGCACTGCGGCCGGATGTGAATTTCGTGATTCACACGCATCAGAACTACGCGACGGCCCTTTCCACCCTGGCGAAGCCGCTGGCCGTGGGCCAGATTGAGGAGGAAGCGGGGGACGTTCTCGGACCGGAGGTGCCGGTGGCGGCATACGGACTGTCGTCGACGAAGACGCTGACGGATCATGTAAGGGAATGCATCCGCCGGTATCCCGCAACCCGGGCTGTGCTGCTCCGGAACCACGGCACGCTGTGTATGGGCCGGGACGACGGGGACGCGTTTCATGTGGCGCATGTGCTCGAGCAGGTGTCGAAGAAGCGGTATCTGGAGCTGGCCTGCGGAAAGGCACCGGAGGATACGGAGCCTGATTATGAGCTCCGTAAGCACTGGAAGATCTTTCGGCGGGAGGTTCACGAGGAGTACGACGCCTTCTACGAGATTTTTGACAATCCGTCCGTCGGCTGCGTGATCACGTCGGACGCACCGTACATCCGGCAGTACAGCGCGTTCGGAAG
>Ga0256404_1009886_pt1 | contig 13452 bp, 12 predicted proteins | sample RumenRJG_01DNA_FD_185990 | JGI IMG/M metagenome (GOLD analysis project Ga0256404, IMG submission 185990) | Bovine rumen microbial communities from Lethbridge, Alberta, Canada - RJG_01 | ecosystem: Host-associated > Mammals > Digestive system > Stomach > Rumen | place: Canada: Alberta | collected...
AAATGCTTGGATACAACATAGGTCAGTCCTCCTTTTTTACTCGTCACATTGTTTCCATTGCTTCGAGCAAGGGGACGGAGGGTTCAGCACCCGGATCCTTTGGTGCTTCTCTGTTCCTTTGTTCTGACTATATTATAGCACTCTGAATTAGCACTGTCAAGGGGAGAGTGCTAATTTTCACATAGGTTTCATATTTTTTGACAGGAATGTCACATTAGCCAACTGAAAAAATCTCTCAGTGAGAATGGAGAAATGCGTCCTGTGCTGATTGACTATTATTGCAGATCGTGTTAGAATTAACAGAGTGGCAGTAGCTTTTAAAAGCATACTAACGGACAGACAAAGGTATAGCTTACTCAAAGCTGTCCTCTTAGTATAACAATACTATAAAAAAGTCGAGCCGCCCTGGTGGGCGGCCAGCAATTATACAACTAAAAAATGCCGTTCTTACCGAGCATCTCTATCGTATAGATATCATCAAAAAGGATGCTGTCTTGACGCCCTTGAGTCTGCGGTATGGTGGATTGTGCTCAGTCACTACACCTTCGATGTTAGTGTATGCATCAATATCGTAATACCGTATCACGCCAACACCAAGCAATATCATAATGATACCGACAATGAATATCAGCTTTCTCTTTTTTCGGTTCTTTTCCATATTACTCCCTCATTCGATTTGTTTTTATTATACCATGATTTCTCCGAAAGTGCAATATGTGCCGTAAAAGCGGAAGCGCCGCCCGAAAGCAGCGCCCCTGTTAATGATCACACGGAACTATTAATCTTCGTCTTCTCTTCTGCTCTTTTTAACGAGTGCAACTCCTGTGAATGTCATAAGAGCTGCCAGTCCTGCAATAGTCTTGTGAACGCCCGACATACCTGTCTGTGGAAGATTGACTTCCTTGCCGTCTACATTTGTGCCGATACCAGTATCAGGGTTTACAGTATATGTATCGAGCACCTTGCCTTCTTCATCGGTAAGAGTAATCTCATACTCATCATCAGTCCAGCCAGTGATCTCAGCTCTTGCAGCAGTTCCAGTCTTGTCCTTGTAGTCTTTTTCTGTCCAGATTTCAAGCTGGTCATCGGTGATCTTATGCTCAACAGCATTATCTTCAACAAAAACAGCAACAAGTTCCAAATCCTCATCCGCTTTTACTGCGATAGCCGCATTTGTGGAATATGTTTCACGAGTTGCTTTATTCTTCCACTCCTTGAAAGTCCAGCCCTCGTCAGCCTTTGCGGTGAGCTTCACTGTTGTATCCTTGACTGCATTGTGTACACAATTCTGATACGGATACTCGTCATCAAATACAGGCTCACTGCCGTCATTGGAGCTTGCAATCTGTCCGTTGCCTTTGATGGTTGCATTAATAAGCACTCGCTCAACGCTCTCGTCAAGCTTCCACTTCGCAGTGATAGTCATATCATCAGCAGGCATAGTTGTTGGAACTTCGGGCTCCCAACCGTCAAATATCAGACCTTCATATTCAGGAGCATCAGGAGGCGTTAATTCCGAACCCCACGGCTTGAAGTGTTTGTCGATAAGCGATCCGTCTGCGTCAATAAACCATACTGTGGAATATTCCTCAGAGGTATTCTTTGCTTCGATAACGAACCAGTTGGAAGCATACTCTCCGCTCTTGACACGAATGTGGTATGTGCCGGGAAGCGTGAAGCTCACCTTGCCGTCCTCTGTGACAGTGATACCATCTTTTTCCTGAGCCTCCCAAGAGTAAGCGATATTCATTTCCTTATTGCTCTTGTCATATGCGTCAAACTGTAATCTGCCGTGAGTGTATACCGGCTCGTCATTCTCATCATGTAATTCTATGGCAGGCTCTCCCTCAAGCATATCGGGTTCAGCACCCACAAGCCCTGTATAGCTGCAGCTGATAACAAATGATGTATTCTCGTCAGCATCAAATATCAGCTCATCAGGCTCAGTGATCTCGTATGGATCTTCATCACCAGCCTGGATCATACCGGTGATCTCAAACCAATCGGAATAGATTCCGCTTTCAGGATCTATGACACGAACATGGAAAATACCGTTCTTCGTAAAGTAAATTCGATTATCCTCATCAAAGGTGACACCCTTCTTCTTTCTTTCCTGTGCCTCCCAGACGTAATCAATTTCCTTTCCGGTTCTGTCCTTGAATTCTACAGTGAAGTAATCGTCGAGATTGTAGTGCTCTCTGCCGAGTACACGAGCCCGATCCTCAAAGGACTGTTTCACCGTTACCTTTGGCTTGATCGTAGCATTTTCATCCTCATTGACAGTTACCTTTATCATTGCGGTAGCGCTCAGGTCTGAATTCTTGGTGTAAGTGCTGATGTTCTCAGCGGTAGCATAGCTGTTCTCGTCAATGACATATTTGAGATAGCAGGTTCCCGCACTAAGAGTGTTTATTGCCGTTTTCTTGCTGACGGAATTTGTATTCAGTATTACTGGTGCATTTTCAAATTCATTTCCGTTTTTGTCTGTAACGATCCAGTGACCATATGAAGGATTGAAGCCGTAATAATCAGCGCCATACATATTCAAGCCTTTCAGGTCGATATCATTTGTATAGGCTGTCTCGCCGACATTCAGAGTAAGCTCCTGTTTAGCGCTTTCAACGGATGCAAGAGGATAGATCGGCGCAAGTCCTTCGATCGTTGTTGTTGTGACATCTTTTTTCTGTATCATCGTTGCGCCGTATGCGGACATGGGAATACTTTTCGCCAAGACGCTTAATTCCCAAAATTTATCCATGCGCCTTCTCCAATCTATCTGAGGATCTAAGTTCTGATCACCGTCAATAATAGCACGCTGATAGAGGTCTTTTCTTGCATCACCGTTTCCTATGCCAAACTGAGCAACTGGTTGCAGTCCATCATATCCGTTATCTACCAACACATCAGCCTTATATTTCAAACCGACCGGGCAGTTGTATTTTGTTGTTATGACCGTACTGTCCGAGCCCTGAGAGAGCATTACATTGGTATACGGCGGTAAATTCACAGAGACGGATGTGCTGGAGGAAACTGAATCAGAAAGAGATTCGCCTGTTTGCCAGCCCTTCTGAAATGCCTGAGTTGCAGAGAATTTTTCAGAAAATTCAGCATCCATTACAAGAAAATCTACTTTCTGCTTTGATTCTATGCCTTCCGAATATGAATAGTTCTCCGAGCCGCTTATAGAATTGGAAAGGCTTGCAGAAGTAGAGAAAGAGAGACTCTGCTGGGAAGATGTCGGTGTCGAAGAGTTATTCTTGACTGAGGAGGCGTATACCGGCCTGGATTCGCTGCTCTCAATCGTGGTAGAAACATAGTTCTTGCCTGTGTTTTCAGGCATAAGTGCAACAAGAGAAAAATCATAGAAACGGACAACATATTTTCTAACTTCATAATATGAAGTAGAAGAGCTTAACGTGCTTTCAACATATCCGCCGTAGGTATAATTTGAATCATTTACCCATTTCGCATCTGAAATCTCAAAATATTTACCTATATATCCTGCTAAATCATCAGCCTCAGGTACACCTGGGATAGGTTTTTGCATTGCGTCTGCTAAATAAGTAGCGAGTCTTACCCACTGATCACCAATAGAAACATTGAGATGATGGTACCCCACATTTATTTCTCTCTTAGTATTGAACATATCCAGAAAGAACTTCTTGGTGCTGTTGAAGTTCTGAGAGTTGACATTGAAATATGTAACGCCGTCACGCTCGATCGTATCAGGGACAGCGGCAGGCTCCTCGGCTGTTTCAGCCGCACTTGCAACTACAGGCGTGCTGCCCTTTACAAAGCCATGTGAGTTCGCAGTCAGCGGCACAGCAACAAGAGTCAGCGCAAAAGTGAATGCGAGTACCTTTTTCCATCCTTTAAATAGTTTCATTAACTATACCTCCTTGAATTTGTTTGGTTTATTTATAAAAAGCATTCAATGTGAATGCTCAGAAACAAACAACAAAGTGCAGTATGCCTGTGCTGTGCTGTGCTGTGCTGTGCTGTGCAAGTATACCGCATAGTCATATCCCTGTCAACCCTTTCCTTCAAAAATCCACAAAAGTTTTACATATACATTTAGTGATTTACGCTCTGTAAACCCTTCTCATATTGCTATTATAGCACAAATTCACGGAAAAGTCAATATTTTTATGACATTTTATGTGGTTTTGCACTAGGGAGATTTAAGATTAATTTATACTTTCGGTAAATTAAACAAACCCTGCTTTCGTAAATGAACAGGGCTTGCATTTTATATCATATTAGGTTTGTGTACTTATATACCGAAATATAGCTGCTTTGCTATCACTTGAATTCCGTTCCACCGGTAGTAAAGTGAGGGGCTTTGACGATGTGACGATCACACGCACTCCTGCATATCATCACCGACACAAAATATTTCAGCAGTTATACTTAACGAAACGGTCAATATTTTGGTATCAACTTATGAGGGATATTTTCATAAGACTGCCGCCCAGACTGCGCAATAACTGCGCCGTACCAGATTACAATTTCAAGAGTGATGATATTGAGAGCATCACGCAGGAGCGTGAGCGAGTATGACCGCCGAAGGTGCGGCGAAGAGTGAAGTCGCTTATCGCTCCAAATTCGCTGACGGAGCATCGAAAGCCTGCGTGATATGCAAATCCCACAGGCTGGAAATATGCGCCATAGCGCAACAAAAATAAACAAGCATTGTATTTTGCGCCGCACAGCGAGCGAAAATACCAAATGCTTGTTGGGGACACCCCAAGCCCCGAAATGACCGCACAGCGGTCATAAAAATAATCGGCTTACGCCGAAATACAAAAAAGGAGACACCACTATGAACACAGAGAAAAAGAAGCGTGGCAGACCACGTGATATGCTCACTTTAGTAAGTTGCTGCTGGATGACAATTACTAATTCCCTGAAGCCGCAAAATTCATGAGCGGTAGAATAGCGAAAATCGACGATATTACAGTGTATAATTACCGTTTCAGGCTACAAATACAGTTCACCCATTGGGTGAAGTTACAAGCAGTTATTCTATTGTCAATTAACGACCTAATATCAATGGATTTATCGCATATTTGTCAATCGAATTTTGCGGATTCAGGTAATTCCTATTATAACATCGCTGATTTTCGTATCCTTATCCACTAAGCATCAACTAAGCATCAGGAGACAGCCCTTCAGCAGGAAATAATGAGCGATTATCAAGTTGACCGTATTTTTTCGAGAAGCTGTCAGGTGCGAACAAAGACCCTCCTCAACTTAAGACTACGCTTGACCTTCCGGCGAAGTTCAAAACTCCACAGTACAGTCCAAGCCTGTAGAACGGAAAGATACTGCCTGAAAATAATAGCCCAGAGAAATGCTTGTATGCAAATCTCAGGGCTTGTCTGTTATTCAGTTCCAGTAAGGTATCTGCTGATTTCTCGCGCATCATAATATCAACTTGCGCAGAACAGAAAGTGAGTAGTCCAGTAGACTGCAGCTTTTTGCTATCTGCATTGACGTGATAGCTGTTGGGCGAAGCTAACATATAGGGCGAATAGGCTCGTCCATGATTGGCGTATGCTTTTCATTATCTGCCTTGAGGGATAGCGTAGGCAGCGTATAAAGCGATATTCTATCTGTCTTTGGCGTTCTGAGCGAGAACACTGCAATTCTCTTTTTGACATACTGGCGGCTTGTTATTTATATAACTGTTTTAATGCTTGGTAGGAGGATTTTATCTGTTAACATATTGCTGCAGAGCAAATGTGGATTTGTTCTTTGAAGCATTATTCAAAATCCTACTGATCCTGTATATTTCGGAATATTTTCCTCCGCGTACTCAACAGCCTTCTCAAGTGTCATACCGTAGAAATTACCTGCGCTGAAGTTCCTTCCTGACTTCTTATCGTCTGCAAACACACCGACCACCACTCCGGGCAGAGAGCTTTCGGGTGCATTGGGCGCCTGCTGCCCTCCGAGGTCTGTCCTACACCAGCCCGGATCGGTCAGGTTTATCATAATGTCAGTGCCGTCATACTTCGATGCGAGGTCCATTGTTACCTTGTCGAGAGCCGCTTTGCTGGCGGAATAGCCTGCTTGCTCGGGTTCAAGGCGTATTCCGCTGGTGGTGTTGACAATACGCCCGAAGCCGCGCTCCTGCATCTTCGGCAGAAAATGATAGACGATGATCATCGGGGCTATCGTGTTTATGAGAAAGCTTTTTTCGTAGTCCTCTGCGGGAGTTTTCAGATACTCGGTGCGGTATGCGACCTGTATTCCCGCGTTGTTGAGAACTATGTCTATGTCTTTTCCGAGGGCGTCTATGTCCGCAAGCATACGCTTCACCTGTGAAAGGTCGGAAAACTCTGCTCCCACAGCGTATGCCTCAACGCCCAGCGCCCTAACTTCATCCAACACCTTTGCACAGTGCTCGGGCGTTCTTCCGTGAAGTATCAGATTGCAGCCACGTTCCGCCATAAACTTCGCCGCACCTGCGCCTATACCTCTTGCCGCGCCTGTTATCAGCGCCCATTTTCCTTTTACATCAATCATTGAAATCCTCCTGTTCATTTTCTCAACTGCGGCGATAACATCGTCACACCATTTATCAAATTCCTTGTCATCACGCTGATATTCCTTACATTTTTGAGTTTACAGCGAAGCGTGAGCCGCCAGCTTGTATATCTTTGTGATATCGTCCTTGTTCAGCTTCATAAAGCCGCCGGTGGTGCCGTCGCCGATGCCGAACTTCTCAACGAGCAGCGGGATGTCCTCTTCTCTGGCTCCCAGTTCCTCAAAGTTTATCGGCATACCGATGCTTTTCAGGAACTCGCGGAATCTGCGTATTCCTTCGAGAGCAGTGGCTTCGGGATCTCCGAAATTCATCTGACAGCCGAAGACCCGCGTGGCCATCTGGCAGAAACGCATCATGTCTTGCTTGTGGACGTACTCCATCCATGCAGGCATTATCACCGCAAGTCCCGCGCCGTGAGCGACGTCGTATAACCCCGAAAGCTCATGCTCGAGACCGTGGCTGTTCCAGTCCTGTTCGCGTCCCACACCGCAAAGGTTGGTATGCGCTACTGTTCCCGCCCACATGATATTTGCTCTCGCTTCATAGTTGTTCGGGTCAGCAATCACTCGGGGCGTTTCCATGATCATAGTGAGCAGAACCGCTTCGCAGAGGCGGTCGGTTATCTCGACTTCCTTCGTGTTAGTGAAGTAGCGCTCGAAAACGTGAGCCATAATGTCGGTGGCTCCGCAGGCGGTCTGATATGCGGGAAGAGTCTGAGTAAGTGACGGGTCCATTATGGAAAATCTCGGTCGCAGAAGGTCGGAGCCTGTTCCGCGCTTTAACATACCATCTTCTTTGGTGATGACAGAGTCTCCGGAACCCTCGCTTCCTGCGGCGGCTATGGTCAGCACCGCTGCCACCGGCAGAGCCTTTTCAGTGCGCCTGCCTGAGTACATATCCCAGAAATTGCCGTCATACGGAACGCCTATCGCAATAGCCTTCGCCGAGTCTATTACCGAACCGCCGCCCACGGCAAGGATGAAGTCAACGCCCTCGGCTCTGCAAAGCTCGATACCCTTGTAGACCAGCGTGTCACGGGGATTTGGCTTAACACCTCCCAGCTCACAGCAGGGAATTCCCGCCTCACCGAGGGATTTTTTTACGGTGTCGATAAGCCCAGACCTCACTGCCGAACCTCTGCCGAAGTGTATCAGCACTTTAGTTCCGCCATACTTCTTAACGAAATGTCCCGCTTCGGCAGCGCGTCCCTTACCGAATACAAATTCCGTCGGGCTGTAAAAGTTGAAATTATTCATAATAGTGTTCCTCCTGTGTCAGTTTTTATTGATTTTGCAAAGATAAACATCATCACCTATACGGAACATGGCGGAGGTCTTATCGTCGGCTTTAAAACAATAGCTTCCGGATTCGGCAAATCCCGAAAAGTCGGCAAGCCATATATTGTCACCCGATTCTTTATCATATCCTGAAGGTGTCGTATTGCCGGAATAACGCACATTTCCGTTTATATCCGTGATTTCAAAGCTGTCACATTCAAACGGGATAATTGCTCTCTTCATGCATTTTGGACAATATCCCGCCTGATCGACGAAAATGTCGAACGGCGTTGTCCGTGGAGTATTCGGAATCGTATCAAAATATTTTCTGTTCATATCAATTAAAACCCTATCGTGTCGGGGTCACTCGCAAGACCTGCGCAGCCAGTGAGCCCTGCTATTGTTTTCATATCCGCATCGGAAAGCTCAAATCCGAATACATCGAGATTTTCCTTTATCCTGTCCTCGTTCACTGATTTTGGCAGCGGCAGGAAGCCGTTCTGCAAGCTCCAGCGAATGCAGATCTGTGCGACGCTCTTACCACAATCCATGGCTATCGCGTTCATCTGCGGGACAGAAAAGATTGTGCCCGTGCCGAGCGGACTGTACGCTTCAAGAAGAATATCTCGCTCCCTGCAATATGCCACAAGCTCGTCCTGCGTGTCACCTGGACAGAGGCGTATCTGATTTACCATAGGCGATATCTTCGCAGTCTTCATAAGCTCTTCGATGTGGTGCTGTCGGAAATTGCTGACACCTATGGCGCGAATCTTTCCGGCTTCATACAGCTCCTCAAACGCCTTCCAGGTATCGGCGTTTGTCTGTTGCCAACTGTCCCGGAACTTTATCGGATTGGGCCAGTGTATCAAAAAGAGATCAACATAGTCCGTTCCAAGGTCGTGTAATGTCTTATCAAAAGAAGACATCGTATTGTCATATCCGTGCATTGAGTTGGTGAGCTTTGAGGTGATGAATATTTCTTCGCGCGGTATACCGCTCTGCTTTACCGCTTTTCCGACCGCCTGCTCATTCTCGTAACCCTGTGCCGTATCTATATGACGGTAGCCCGCTTTAAGCGCGGCAAGCACTGCGTTTACGCCCGTGTCATCATTTGGCGTCTGCCATGTTCCGAATCCGATAACGGGTATTTTCATATTGTTTGAAAGAGTATAGTATTCCATATTGTCCTCCTGTTATTTTATTGCACTGCAAGTTTGTGCTTTTTCAGGTTTGTGCATTTTTCTGCGGCAAAGCGTTTTTCCGCTCTCGCGTGAGTATATTACCGTGTACGCTGCCGCGTTAAGTATCAGTGCGCCGACCCACGCGCAGACCTCCGCATATGCCGTTGCCCTGAAACCTATCTGTCCGATAAACAGAGTGATAACACCTATACGCAGCACCATTTCCACAATACCGGAGATCATAGGCACAAGCGGAAATCCCATGCCCTGAACGGCGTTACGAAATACGAACAGCATATCCACCGCAAAAAGCATCATCCCGCAGATCGGCAGGAATTCCGAAGCGTAGGATATTTGCTCCTCGCCCGAAAGCAGCAGAGAGGCAAGCCATTCCGGCAGCATTACCATTGCCATTCCGAGCATCACATACGCTGTCATCGCAATCGCAAGGCAGACCCTAAGCCCATTGTTTATTCTGTCAAAACGCTTTGCGCCATAATTCTGACCCGTATAAGCCGACATCGAAAATCCGGCTGTGCAGGCGGGCTGCATGAACATATTTATGTACTTACTGCACGCCGAGTACGCCGACGTGTACGCCACACCGAGACCGTTGACGAAATACTGCACCACCATACAGCCTGCCGCAGTTATCGAGTTCATCAGCGCCATTGGCACACCGTTTTTCATAAGCTGCGCGTAAAGCACGCCGTCCGGCTTAGGCTCAACATTCTGCTTTTTCAAAAAGTCGATGCCGCGAAGCCTGCGGAGGCACACTGTACCGGAGATCACCTGCGAGATTATCGTAGCAACCGCCACTCCCCAAACGCCCGTGCGTAATACGAAAATGAACAGACTGTCCATTGCGATGTTGAGTACCGAGGAGATCACTATCGCCTTGAGGGGTGTTTTGCTATCGCCGAGGGAACTTAGAATGCCCGCGCTCATATTGTAGTATATCGTCGCGGAAAGTCCGCCAAAAAGTATGTAGCCGTATGTCAGGCTGTCGCCGATAATGCTCTCGTCCGTCTGCAAAAGCGCAAGTACAGGGCGCAAAAACGTGATGCTGAGTACCGTAAGCGCGCTTGTGATGATGACCGCGAGTCGTACCATAGCCGAAAGCGTCCGGCGCAGTTCGAGAAAATTCTTATCCCCGTATCTCTGCGCGATAAGTACCGAAAAACCGTTAGCGAGTCCCATTGAAAATCCGATTATAAGAAAACACAGCGAACCCATGTTTCCGACCGCCGCGAGCGCATTGTCTCCGAGACCTCTGCCTACGATAGCCGTATCCGCAAAGGAATAGAACTGCTGTAACATTCCTGTCACGAGCATTGGGAAGAAGAACCGCAATATCGTATGGCTCGGTTTACCTTGTGTAAAATCAATGTTTCCGTTCATATATATCACTCCACATCTGCTCTTTTGTTTTAAAACTATTCTACATTTTTGCATAGCTTTTTTCTATCAATTCTATTGTACTTTTGTCGAAAATATGGTATACTCAGAACAGAGGGAGGCGACTATATGAACACGAACAAAGAACTCAATTACCGTCTTTACATCCAGACGGAGAAAGAATTCAAGCGAACTGAGATACGAAGCGAGTTCGCACGTTATGATGACATAAAAAACGGCGATGTTAATAAGGTCCGTGAAAACCTCACAGAGATAAAGGCGCATTACTATGAGGGCAAAGGTATGCTGTCCGACAGTCTGCTGCGGAACAATCAGTACCATTTTGCGATAGGTGTGGGGATAATCGCCCGCGTCTGCATCGACGGCGGGATGAATCACAATGTTGCCTACACTCTGAGCGACATATATATCCGCCACGGCGATAAATGCCGTGAGCCGCAGGAGCTTATCGAACTCACCGAAACGATGATGCTCGACTTCGCGAAGCGTATGTCGGAGATACGCAAGGAAAACAGCGTGTCACTGCACATACGCAGGACGGTGGACTATATTTACGAAAATCTTCACAGACCGCTGACTCTGAAAATGGCTGCAGAGCATGAGCACATCGACCCGAGCTACCTGTCGAAGCTGTTCGCGAAGGAGATGGGGATACCGATAAAGGCATATATTCTCAAAGCAAAGGTGGCGACCGCACAGAATATACTTACCTTCTCGGATTTTTCTATCTCGGATATTGCCTATTCCCTCGGCTTTTCGACTCAGAGTGCGTTTGCGGCGGCGTTCCGGAGGATCACGGGCCTTACGCCGATGCAATACAGAAATAGGTATAGCGAAGAGTATTCGCTTCGGTTAAAAAATGTATAAAAGCAACTCGATTAAATCGACTCAATACTTTTTACATTCTTTCTATGAAGCTGTCTTATAAAATACGTTTCATCATCACAGATAGCAATATTCACAACAATCGCCTCACGATTGTTAAGTTTTATGTATCAGTTATCATTATACCACATCATACCACATCGGAGAGATTATTTCAAGGAAAAAATAGGCTATGCCTCCATTTAATAGTTTTGGAGACATAGCCTTCTATTGCTTTATTATATATTCATCGAACATGTCAGGTATGGACAAGCAACAAGTCAATGTATCACAAGATAAGTACAAAACTGTTTTCATTCCGCTACCTCCGCTTGCTGAACAGAAGCGTATTGTGGCCAAGATAGAAGAACTCATGAAATACTGCGATAAGCTATAAGAATCGGGCATACTCTCAAAAGCGAGAGTATGCCCGATGGCACAATGCTTAGTTAACCTAAAAAAGATTAAGAAAAATACTTGGCAATTGGTGATGCTTGTGATATAATACTTGGTAAAGAAGGAGGTGTCACTATGGCTTATACGAAGTTTGGCGAATTTATGCGTATATTGAGAGTGAAACACCACGAGGTTATGGGCGATGTTGCTAAGCTGCTCGGTGTCTCAACACCATTCCTATCTGCTGTTGAGAACGGAAAAAAGAATGTTACAGCAGAGTGGTTCACTGTTATTGTTGAGCATTATGCTCTAACAGATGAGGAACAGATTGAACTCAGAGATGCTATCGAAAACTCCAAAACACAGATAAAGCTGAATTTATCGGGATCTTCTGCTTATCAGCGTGATGCTGCTCTGCAATTTGCACGTTCTTTCGGGGAGATCGACGAGAATACGGCTCAGAAAATCTTAGAACTTTTGAAAAGGAGCAACAACGACTAATGGATTATATTACTAAACCTACAAGTATTGCGGTGACGGATATAACATCGTGAAGAAGGTCGATAAGCACTTGGAACTGCTTAGGAAACTCATATAATTCAAACGCTCAGGAAGTCCCTGAGCGTTTCTTTTTGTCAGTCTGCAAGTGTTGTGATCTTAGTCGGTAACTTGGTCGCTAACTTGGTCGGTCGAGCGACTAACATTCTTCATATCTTTCAATTTCCATTGTCAAATTCAAACCTTGTCAAATATACCGTTTTGAAGGATGTTCTCCAATGCTGAAACCGCCGTATTATATGAAACAGCTTCAAACAGCAAAGGGACTGTTATTGTATCGTAATCCTCTTTATAGGTTTTCTTATCAATGACCTCTCGGAGGATCTCGGTCACATTTTTACCGTTCTGAACTGAAAGGCACATCTTATGTGGTCTGCGCTCTTCAGCGACAGATAATGCAAGCTCTTTCAGCGTATCATCTACCGTTACAATCTCAGACAGCTTGTAAATATCGTAGATGTGCCTTGAATGCTCGGTAGTGGTATTCAGCAGATAGTAATCCGCCAGAGCATACATTTTGTCGATCATTGTACGTTCAGCGGTCTGAACATTAAGCGTAAAAGGCTCTAAATCATATTGCTTAATAAAATCACCATAACCGTTTTCGTGAAGATATTGATAGATCAGGCTGTCTGCTGACATTACCTTCGTTGGATAAGCTCTTTGATATATAGCAGTTTCGACGATAAGCTGTTCCTTCAGGTAAGCAGCTGATAGTGACGAGGGATAGTCGATAATATAACGGTTATAGTCACGTCGGCTTTTGACTGCATCAGGGTTGGTAAGCTCAAACTCTAAATCATTGATTATTTGGATTATATTTGCTTTGAGCTGCCTTCTTTTTCGTTCAGGCGGTTTTATTTCGGACTGTAAATTAAGGTCAATATCCTCGGAAAAACGCTTTATAATATGATAGCACTTTGACAATGACGTGCCGCCTTTGAAAACAATATCCGGCATAACAGCGGCGATTCTTTTCAGAAAAAGCGTTACAAAATAGTCCTTCTCAACTATCTCTGCCTTGACTCCGAGATATTCAGAGGTTCGCAGGACAAGCTGCTCAAAGGTATCCTTTTTGTTATGCAACATAATAGATCACTCCGCTTTCTATGAGATTTCGCAAAGCCTTGTCAGGAAAAAACGGCGCATATTTTGTAACAAGTTCCTGAGAAATATTACATTTTCTGATCCAGTTTTTGATGAC
>Ga0256404_1009887_pt1 | contig 13451 bp, 8 predicted proteins | sample RumenRJG_01DNA_FD_185990 | JGI IMG/M metagenome (GOLD analysis project Ga0256404, IMG submission 185990) | Bovine rumen microbial communities from Lethbridge, Alberta, Canada - RJG_01 | ecosystem: Host-associated > Mammals > Digestive system > Stomach > Rumen | place: Canada: Alberta | collected...
ACAACCTGAGAGACCTCCTCCGGCAAGACTATCTGTATCCTTCTATAGACATCGAAAAAGTTCCAGAGGGTATTATCGGCCATGTATTTTGCTGTTATTGGAGTAACTATGAAGGACTTGTCAGAGAGGAGACAAAGATCCACATCATTAATGGTAAGGTTGAGTCCTATGAATTTGTGGGCAAGTTTTTCTTGTATAAGTATTATGGACCAGAATCATAAAAGAAAACATATGTTATAAACTTTTCGGGAAAGTCCATATAGCAAGAAGGGTAATATGTCGGTGCAGATTGTTACATTCCATTTCATTTGTAAGATAACAAACAGCATTATCAAGCAAGTGTTTGATTGACAATTAGGGATAGATATGTTCTTCTATTCTGATTAAATGATGACAATGGGGATAAATTTCACCATTATATTAAAAGTTAATTGGAATTATAACACCTCGTTTAAATTTATTTTGCTAATTTTGTGCCATAATAATATACAGTAAACATACCCAAGGGTATGATACATAAGTCAAGACATAGTAAACAACAAAGACAGAATAGAACAAATAGAGCAGATGGGATTCTTTGCTAAATTATTTCGATTAATTTTGCCCCCTGATGATGAATCAGAAAAGAGCATATCTCGTCGTATTGTTGAGCTTCGAGCCGAGTCTCAGGATGCAGCAGCCGAGCTTGACAATAGAAGGTTGCCCGATATTGATTTGTCATGGTATAAGATTACTCTGCCTGAAACTGAAGAGAAGAAAAAAGACGTAGCTGTTTTTACACCTTTTCAGCACAAGAAGATTCGGACCATGAAAGATCTTCTTGAAAAACGTGAGCAAGAAAAGAAAGAGCATATTAGACAGATAAGAGTAAATGCATACCAAGTACTCGATGCCGTTGAACAACTAATCCAAAACGAGAAAGTCAAGGATGCTGAAGAAAAGCTATATCATGTTTCTCCTTTAGTCAAAGAGATTAATGATGCTCGGATTACATCTACATTCAATATCCGTTTAGAGCAAATCAAAAGCTTGAAAGAAGCGCTTAGACAGCGTGAGATATTGAAAAAAGAAGAGGAAGAACGTAGGAAAAAAGAAGAAATACAAAGGAAACTTGAAAAGGAAAAGATTGAAAAGCAGCGCATAGAGAATGAACGCCTCCAGCGTCTGAAGTCTGCGGCAGAGTATGAGGAGAGGTTACGTTTACAAGAAAAACAACTTCAAGATGAGATAAATCGCCTGAAACGATTAGTCACTCAAAAAAAAGAGCATTCCGATGAGATTCTTAATTATCTCAGGATGAAAGGTATTACGTGTTTTTATCATTTTACGGATAGGCAAAATATCAATTCTATCAAAAAACATGGAGGTTTATTGTCATGGGACTATTGCAATGAGCATAATATCGTCATTCCCAATCCTGGTGGTGATAGCCTTTCCCGAAAATTGGATAGAAGACAAGGTCTGGAAGATTATGTCCGTTTAAGCTTCTGCGATGACCACCCGATGGCTTTCCGTAAACATCAAGAGGGATCAGACTTGTACCTTCTACAGGTCAGTATTGATGTCGCGGCTTTTCGAAGTACTCTCTTCTCTGACAAGAATGCAGCATCCTCCGACTTTTCTCGTGGTTCTGGTATAGAGCATCTGAGAAATGTGAATATTAGTGCGACACGAAGGCACTATGTAAGTCGTGATGAGGGTGAGATATTTTCTCTACACCAAGCAGAGTGTATGGTTAAAACATTTATCCCGGTAGAATATATAATTAACATCAATAATCCAATTAAAATGAAATTTTAAGTTTATGATTTATATAGAAAACAAGAAAAGGAAGATTGAAAATATTCAGGCCCAATATCCAAATGCGGACATTCTGGATATAACCTCGGCCTCGACTGCACATTATGCGCAGATACTTAGTCCATTTTATCCTCATGGCGGAATACCTGTACCTTTCACCCCGGGAATGTATGCCACCTGTGTGGAAGCTATTTGGCAGGGGTTAAAAGTTTTTCAGAATGTAGATGTTGATGTGGAGATGTTCAAAAATGACACCATGAAGGGGCTCAAACGGACGGTTCGTAGATTCGGGCCTCCTCTTGGGCATCGAAAAGGAGTATATGGAAAGGAACTTTTGAACTACTTCGATGCGCGTATGCAGATTTACCTGCCAACATATAAGTGGGTCTTGGACAACATTGAAGAGGTTCACCATGTCATTATGAGAATAGCTGAAAGGTCAAAGACTCATGATATAGTTTTGCTCGACTACAATACGAATGTCGAGTTCAGGGATGTAACATCGCCTCTTTCTCATGCTGGATTGGTGAAGTTGTACATAGAAGGGCGATATCCAAGGGAGGGAGAAACCTATACCCCGATGTCCATTGAAGAGTCGAAAGCCAAGAAAGAAGAATTAAAGAAAGAAAAGAAAGACAAAAACAAACAATTAATTTTATTCAAGTAATATGGGTGAAACTGTTTTTTTAGGTATGGGGATTTTTGAGATAGTCCTTATTTCTATTGCCATCATTGCCGTTGGCATAGTGTTGGTAATGCAGTATAATTCTTATCAAGATACTAAGAAGAAAATACATCAATTGTCAGAATTCTTCCCTGATGAAAGCAAATTGGAAATTGTACAGTCCTCAGTTACAAATCATATTTTGTCTTCAAAGGCACGTCTAAAGAGTTTTCTTGATAATCTGCCAGCAAGACATGTTCAAGAACCTCCTATAGTGCTCCATACAGATGACGATATGGAAGAAACTGTTGAAATATCCAGTGACAAAGAGGAATATTACGATGTCGATCTGGTACGTGTGAAAGACAACAGTTGCAGTGAGGCTTTTATGGAAGTCGTAGAAGAAACCAATGCCTACCTCTGCAAAAATGTTGGAACGTCCGCGGATTTCACTTTGTTACAAGACATATGTGAAAGGAAGATAGACACATTGGAAACCCAGATTTCCAATACCATCAACTCCCCTCTTTATTTAGGTCTTGCGGGTACCTTCGTAGGAATTATCATTGGTCTGATTGGTATTGCGTTTAATGTCGATGCCTTGTTCAACTCTGGGGATATGTCTCCGTTACGAAACCTTCTTCTGGGTGTTGGTATGGCGATGGTAGCAAGTCTGTTCGGTTTGGGTCTAATGATTTGGAACACATCTGTCAATTACAAGAAGGCAATCGTTGGATGTGACCTGAATAAAAACGCCTATTACGATTTCCTCCGTCGAGAGTTAATGCCTGTACTATCAAACAGCATGGCATCCAGTTTAAACTCTCTCAAAAGTGTCCTTGGAGAGTTTATCGGCAAGTTCGGACATAATCTAGATGCATATGCCAATTCAGCTGAACTGTTGAACGACAATATAGAAAAACAGCATCTCCTGCTTGTGGAACTGAATAAGATGGATCAGCCAAAACTGGCTGTACAAATAGCAGAGTCTTTCAAGTCACTGAAAGAGTCCTCGGATTCTCTAGGGATTTTCAGACAATATCAGAATGATTTGAACAAGACCGTTAAGGAGATTGAAGGAGTCGTCTCACAGATCGGCAATATCATCTCTAATTTTGATGATTTTTCTAGCAATCTTAGAATAGTCGTCAATAACCAGGCCGTTGCTGGAGAACTGCAGAAAGATTTCAAGACAGCTATTGAAAAGCATTTCCCCACTGGTTCGGAAGCACGCGAGATGTGGAGAAAAGAGTTTGACGAGCTTTCATCTGATGCGACGGAGATTTCTAAGGAATTGAATGAGCAGCTAAAGGCATCTTCAGAATATATAAGAGCTTTTGTACAGAACAATCAAACATCATTTGAATCGTTAGCTGATTTGAAGAGTGTGATAGAATCTCTAGTTAGCTATTCTAATGTTCAGGCCAACTGCTATAGGGATTTGAAGGAGGAGATAGAAGAGCTAAGGAAAGAACAAATCAGTGCGAAAGCTGACAATTCAAAATTAAATGCCGATCTCTTGACAGCAGTTAGGGAGATGATATCAGCCATCAAGACAATGAAGGAAAAGTAATTATGGCTCAATCAAAGCATAAAGATCCCTTCTGGACCAGTTATTCGGACCTGATGACCAGTCTGTTTTTTGTCATGCTTGTACTTTTCATTATCTGCATCGTGAAGGTAGGGGGCATGAATGGAGAGCTACGTACATTGTATAAAGAAGCTATTGCAGACAAACAGGAGTATGAAAATATATTGCAGTTACAGGATCAATTCAAGGTTCTGAGTAAATCAACATCCCTTGAATATGACTCCATTAAGAAAATGTTCTATGCAAAGGATTTCCAGGAAAAGGAAATCTTCTACTCAATGGATGATACGATTAAGACAGAGTATTACCCCATCGTAGATAAAGTTGGCAAAGATCTTTTAAAGATTCTTCAATCATTGAATGAGAAAAAGCAGTTCCATTATCAAATGGTTATTGAGGGTAATGCCGCTATCAAGTGGGACAAGTTGAAATCAGGGACTTATAACCCTGATGATGTCTCTATGTATGAACTCAGCTACCATCGTGCTTTGGCCCTATATCTGTATTGGCTGAAGCATGGGATAGATTTTCGGAAATATAACACTGAAGTCATTATCGCAGGTAGTGGCTACAACGGAATCAACAGAGATCAAAAAGTAGAGGAATATAATAAACGTTTCATTATACAGATAATTCCTAAGATTAACAGACCCAAATTAGAAGACAAAACAAAGTAAGACCAACATGAACAGCCCTTTAGTCATATCACTATTATGCTTGATAGTATTAGTTACTGTCTCTGTCTATTCTAACAAGCAGAACTCCTTGAATGGCAGAGTAAAGTCAGTCCTAGATAATCACTGGCTTAGGGCTGTTATCCTCCTCAATCGAGCAGATAAGCCATCCTCAACAAGCGAATTGTCCAAAACTGAGAAAGATTTATTGTTGTCACTGAGTGATGAAGAATGGACAGAATGGGAGGCCCTTTCGAGGGAGTGTATGGAATTGTCAAAGAATTATCCAAATGCTTTTGATGAACTTCTTTCTGGGTACTGGGACAAGATACAGAGAAGAGACTACTATGTAAAATACCACCGACCAAATAAAAGTCGTATGGAGAATCATGACGTTGCCATAAGCTCATTGCTACTTGATGAGGTCCGTTTGATAACCGCAGAGCCAAAAAACAATTTAGAAAAGATAGAAGAAAGACATCATGCGGTTCAAAAGATAAAGAAAAAGTATTCTAAAGGATATAAGGCATATTGTGATAACTCGAAGGATGGTTCTCCATCAGATTACGCTATTATCAGGGATCTTAATAATATTATAGAATTACAAAGGATATATGACGAGCATAAAGCATTCAAGGGTTGGGAAGAACGTCAAAAGTCCTTTTTTGACACATATCGGAAGATCCTAGATGAGATCAGGCCTCACGATGGGAAATATAATTATGTAGTCCCATTTCAGAAGATAACCCTTTCGGGTATAATGGAAAAATCTCAATTTAAAATATGGCAGGGGTTTTGTGAACATTATTGCAGTAGCTTGTTAGACAAGCAAGAAACCAGTTTTAAACGCAAGTACGACAATGTCAGCCGGTTCAAAAATCGGGCAAGATATTTTCAAGAAAGTGTTTATGACGGCATACTCGAAATTATCTGTAAAATTGATAGTGTGATTAAGGGGAGCACACTTGCTGTTTTTGTTACTAGGAACAATTCTAAATGGTCAACAAAAACATATAATTATCACTATAATTACCTTCGTAATAAGTTGACAGAAACAGGGCATCCTTGGTGTAATATCGATGAATTATATAATCTTGAGAATAAAGAAAAGTATCATGTGATTCTGATAATTGACATGATAACAACCAATCAGGAACTAAAGATGAATAGCGCTTTGGTTATTGAATCATTCAAAAAAGCAGTACCTCTAATTGGTTACTATTCATTGCTTAAAGAGTATGAACAAGACGAGCTGTTAGCTTTTCCTATGTTGTTGAAGCCCGAATATCGCCCCGCACAAACAACAGAAACGACGATTCCTCCAGCTCCTGTTGTCTATAGTGAAGAGGAAGAGATCGCATTTATTAAAGGACTTCTGAGTCAAATAGTAAAGCATTCATACTTTTCATATTTTGCTTTGACTAATGCTCTTATTGGTGAAGCAGTAGGAGCAGAAGAAACTAAAAAGAGGTGGTTGGATTACCCCAATAAATATTTCTTTAAAGCTATAAAAACCTATGGAGAAATTGAAGGAGAGTACACTGTTGACAGCCAGCAAACGTGGCATGACTTGAAACAAAGGGGAAATAGTAATGATTTAGATGATGTTTCGCATTTCACCTATTCCCTTTTCAAAGCAATGGGATTATTGGGACAATTTAGGGAAAGAGGTATTTACGCAGTTAACTTCATGAACCAAATGGGCTATTTAGCTACTCATTAGTCAAGAATAGTCCATTCGAATAAGTGGTATAATTTCCGACTATCTGATAGTCCATGTTGGAGATTATGGTCTTTTTAATTTTTAATTCATTGTCAGGACTTCTTATCGGCCATGTGGATGTAAATAATTATAATACTCTTTTTCATATGTTTTCTTGCAATCTGGACAAGTCAACACTTCGGTTTCGGATTCAATTTCTTTCATAGTGCCATCTGGCATTTTAGCCATCTCTTTTTTCTTTTTCATCTCTAATTTAGAACCACATGTAGGACAAAAGAATATGCCTTTATTGTTATGCCCTTTATTCTCACATTCCAACAAGTTTGTCGGAACCCAACCGTTTCTTCGATGCCTTGCGATTAGGCTGTTAAATAATTCATCATTACAGCATGCTAGGCATGAGGGGCATATCACCCAGCCATTCTCACATCTTTCACTATCTCTGCTATCAATAAGACCTGTTCCACATCTGTTGCATTGACTAAGATATATCTCCACCTTATGTTGTGAACATGACGGATTTGCACATTCAAAGAATCTGCTACCATTCAGTAGCGAGCCTCGTTTCGAGAATATCATATGTCCACAACTTCTACAGACCAAACGGCTATATAGCTTTTCAGCCTGACGTACTTCTCCTGCAAAATTTTTAACCGCTTCAACTGCGACATTTCCTTTAGGACTAGTTTCAATGAGTTTGTATCCTATGATTTCAGCAGCATGATAAAGAGAATAGTTTCTCCACTCATTTTCTCTTTCTATTGTTTGGTTATCAAGCATGTTCCAAAAGCATTCCTCACTACGACACCAGAAGTAAGGAAGATCGGATACTTGGTCATTGGAAGCTGCCAACTGAGGAGTGCAGAAATAAGTATAATGGATAGGCTTTGGTACTAAAAATTTCATAAATATAGAGCTGACGTCAGCATACCCATTTTCCTGATTATACTCATGTGACCTATAATGATAAAAATCCAATACCCTTTTTAATTCTTTTGAATCATATGGTATCACAATGTAGGCCTCATGAACTTCTGCTTGAGGAAACATCTTCTTTAAAGATTCAAAGGTTCTGGCAATAACAACTGGAGACTCAGATCTTCTTGCTACTTTTTCTCTTAAATTTTCATCACGCATTAGGGCGTTGTCCATTTTCCAAGCGCCAAGAAGACTCTTGTTTGATGAATAGAAAACATCATTATTCGGGAACAATTTTATATTCGTAGGTGTATAATAGTTTCTTACGAAATGTAAGGCTATTTCTGATTCTCTTATATTCTTTGGAATCTCGCCATTTATACTTTCTACAATTTCTCTTTTTTGTCCCCATGTTTGCAATACTTTTTTAAGCCTTTCCAAGTCAACATCCTCGAAGGTGAAGGACTCTTTATTAGATTTTATGTTTACACAGAGATTTAAGTATTTATCTGCGTCCTTATTTTTTCTTTTCCATCTCAATGGATATATAGGTTTATAAGCTATATAGGAACACTTGGATTTTACTTTCTCCACCTCATTCCTGTTATTCATTTTTAGTGATGGAACTACCCTTTGGCATTTGCTAATGACATCTTCAGACAACTCCCTGTCATCACTATTGCATGTGCAACAAAAATGGTATTGAAGATCTGCGTAATTCTGTAAAATGAACTCCGCCGTTTTTTTCAGATTCTCTTCTGTAAGAAGTGATTCGTCAAAAGTGTTTACGATGCTATAATGAATAAAGCCATAGAATAAATTATTAGGCTTAAGGCCACCGTTACATACTGGCAAGAAATGGCGTAGTCCTAAATCTATGCCTGGATAAGCTTTGTTGCTGTTCCTTACGGCAAAATCCAATATCCCATTGAAATCTTGTATTTTTTTCCCTTCATTTCTCTCTATAGTTAATAAAGAATCACAAAACATTGGAGCTCTCAAATCAATATTTGAACCTGCGTTTTCAATAAAATACCTGATATCAACATATGTTTTGTATCTGTAATCCCGGAGCATTTGTAAGAATGTAAAGTTCAAATCCACATTACCCAATCTAACATCATGCATGTATCTTTTGATAATGTTTAATTGCATTTCCGGATTGACACAAGAATATATAAACTCTAAAATGTTGTAATCATATAACTTATGATTGGATGTATTCATCCAATACTTAAAATGGATGTATTTATTAATTGAAGTCTTGTATAATTGAAGCAAATGTGCTTGTTCATCCTCATTGGCGCCATAGTTTAGGATGTAATCAATCTTATAATATAAGCCGAAACTGCTGAAGTCAGAATCTGGCGACAGCTCTTTTAGTACATTTTCAACATCAGGTATTATTAAAGGGGTAATACCAGGTTTCCTTTCTTTGAGAATATTTGATAGAAAAAATTGTTTGGTTACTGGTAGTGTAATAATGTTATCACTAATATAGTTAGTTACTATTTGTGACGTTTCTTCATTTAAAGAAGAAATAACGTTTCGGATCACTGTTTCAAACCATGTTGTGTGATATAAGGCCCAAAACAATGTCATATGGCAAAAACGAGTGTTTCCACTTTTGAAATTGTACCTACAGTCGTTGAAAACAATTTTCCAGTCTGATTCATTGTTTTCATCAAACTCTTTTATTTCAAAGAAAATCCTATCTTGTCCTTGTTTTTTTTCGTCAACATCTCCATTCGATCGGATCTCTTTTCCAATGACAAACAGCCTTCTTCCATATGCATTTAAGGGCAATTCCTTCTCTTCTATAAAAAGCTTTAGCGTCTCATCACAAGAATGCCATCCTTTACGAGTTTGTGGCCTTCCGTCTGGATACTCAGTGATTTCTCCAAATCTGCAAAAGACAAGAGGATCCTTCTTTAGTTCCTCATATCGCTCTTTGGTTGAAAATGCTTGATATGTCATAATGATTCATTTTAGATTATGAAATCGTTCCATTGAGTTGTGAGATGATTGCTTTAAAGTCTGTCTTAGAGTTTCTTGGTTCCTTCTATATATTTTTAGAAAGGTAAGTCATCCCCAAAATCAGGAGGTGGAATCACTCTTCTCGAAATCCTGACGCTAGGAGTGGAACCTGGCGCTGAAAATCCGGAAGGCTGAGGTACAATGTTCCTTCCTCTTGTACTACTAAAATATGATCCCATTTGGGCATGGTATTTTCTCATAATATCACTTTCCTCATCAAAATATACTTGCCAGAAGAAATGACATCCTGCTACAGAATTACTGCAAAGATAATTTCTATACCGGTTTCCATTTATAGAAACAGAATCCTTAATCATTTTGAGCCTTCCCTTTTTACAATGGGGACAAAGCATTTGTCCAGGTCCTTCTTTATCCATAATCTCCGTTACAAATATAGAAGGCATGTTTTCATTATACAATACGTGTGTATGCTTTCTCGCTCTTGTTATAGCCACATAGAACAACCTACGTTCTTCAGAATACTCATAAGTATCGATTTCACTTAATACGTAACCTAATATAGGATCATCCGTGACTCTGGAAGGAAATCCTCCGGTATCTTGACTACAATTGAGAATGAGAACATGGTCGGCTTCTAACCCTTTTGATGCATGAACACTCATGAAGTCCATAGCTCTTCCTGCAAATCTAACCTTGGCCTTTTTGGAATTAGGCCTTTGTTCTATATTCTGCTGCGGGAACACCTTCACCTCATAGTTGTATCTGGCCAACAGCATTACGCTTTCATTTCTAGGGATGCTATCCAAGACTTCTTTGATTCGATTAAGGTACTCATCTTTATTTAGCCTGGAGAAAGGATAGAATGACAACTTCGTTTCTGCTTGTTCTGAATATGGCTTTACCACCTTTTGGACCTGTGATGGATTCTTTAAGATAAAAGAAGACGATATTTGGATTAGGGGATTACCAAAACGATAGGTCGTCTCTATCTTGCATCTTTCTGTAAAACCGAAATAGTTTTCAAAATGGTTGAACAGGTTCATGTCACTTCCCGAAAACCGATAGATTGATTGCCAATCATCCCCTACACAGAAAGTTTTCGTTAGTGGCGATTGTTTCCTTAGAGAAAGAATGAACTTATATCGGTCAACAGATATGTCCTGGAACTCATCGACGAGGATATAAGAATAAGGCGATTCCCATTTGCCAGAACTGCATAGTTCAGAAGCATGGAGGACGAGATCCGTAAAATCCATTTGCCCTCTGTCTTTGAGGGAGCGCTCATATTCTTCATATAATGGTTTTATAAGCTCATACATCAAGAATCTGCATCTTTCATTGAAATCATCCCCCTGGTTATCTTTCTTTATATCTTCCATAATGGTATCAAATGTTTTGCCATTTGATTTCATTAGATTTATAAAAGATGTAAACAGATTCATGATGTTATCTTCCATAGTTCGATCCCTTTCAAACAGCAGCCGATATTTTTCTTCTTCAGAAAGCTCTCGGGTGGGCACGCCAATATTTCTCAGTTGGTGTTCCAACTGTGTATATACTGTCCCGTTATGGAACATGGCACTGGTAGTCTCAAGAAGTATGGTGTTGTTATTTCTATGGATTTGTCTTTTCCATACAATATCAGAATTGTATTTTTGGTTTGCTGCATAGAACCCACCACTTCCTTCACCGAACCATTGAGGTACATTTCCTTGACTGTCTATACCAAAGTGTTCTAGAAAGATGCGTTTTTCCTGACCGTTTTGAGTGTAGAAAATAGTAAAATCAGGCTTATATTGACGGTGTTGAGTATCTGCTGTTATATACGGATAAGGTTGCTCGTATTGGAACCTGACCCCATGCGAGGAAAGCCAAGTGCATATTTTCTTCTCCTCTTCACTTCTAGTGTATATCGGGTCTCCATTCATGTCACCATAAGGAGCCATGATTCCGTATGTTTCTCTATCCTTGTAGTACTCTTCTGATTCTTCATATTCGTGTTCACCTTTTGTCAAGGAAGAAACCTCTGTTACAAATTTTGTTACGGCACTTTTGTATTCTTCGTTAGTCCTGATAAGTTTATAATAGCAGTTAAGCAAAAATGTATCATCACAAATATCCGGTCTTTTCCCCTCAGTCTGACCGATAATAGACAAGGCAAGTGCGTGAAAAGTTTTGCATGTCAAGCCAGGCACATCTAATCTTTCTTGAAATTCCTCAGCTGTTTTTCTGTTATATGAAATGACTAGTATTTCTTCTTTTGAAAGGTGCCTTTTGTCTAACAGATACTTTACCTTAGCAATAGAAGTAGATGTCTTTCCACTTCCTGCACTACTAATAACGAGACAGTTATCTTCCAACTTCATAATAGACTCTCTCTGTTGCTTATCAAGAGGATATTTTAGTACATGATCGAAAAAGTCCTTGTTGTCACTTAGTTCTTTATCAACGAATTCTTTGTTGTGTTGTTGTCTAAGGCTCTCCAGATTGTGCTGATATTGTTTCTTCTTAGGATATTCAATATAGAACTCTGCGTCACTATATTTCTTGTAGATAAATTCTTGGCACTCGTTATTAACGATGCTATTCATTTTTGTCTCCAGTACAGAAGCCATGCTCATGAATCTTTGGCACTCAGAATATGCAAAATAGTGATTCAGGAGTAAATATGGTCGTATTTCATCGGATAGCTTCTCTGCTTCGTCGAAAAAAGAAATCATTTTCGCGATAGAAGATTTACTGCTAACAGCCAAATACCATTTGTTTCTATTGCTTTTTAGGATTTCATTTGAAGAATAATAGCAAACTCCTATGTGTGACTTCTTCACTCTATAATAAGCCAGAGAATCACAGTTCTTCATGTAATAATACACAAAGTCATACCCAACTTCCCTTAACTGTTTTGCCTTTTGGAATGCATACAATTTTAAGGCTATGAAAGTTAGTAAAGCTATAATGATAAAAGAAATACAAACAGGACTAGATGCCATTATTATTTGTTTTAATAGATTTTTTTTGAACGTTTTTCCTCTAGTTTTGCTTCTTGGGAACAAGTTTATGTAAGCAAGTCCTTCTTGTTCACTCCTAATAAGGTTGCTATCCTCTCCAATGTTTGTAAATCAGGTTGGGAGGTGTTTGTACACCACTTGGAGACCGTGCAAGTGTTCTTGCCCAGTTTTTCTGCTAGCCATTTCCCCGTTTTTTTCTTTTCCACAAGAACGAGTTTAATTTTATTAAGGTCTTCCATGTCAAAAGGAATTATGATTTCAACGCAAATTTATTATATTTTATTCATAATTCAAAAGCTTTTCCAGCTTTTTTTAGAATTAAGACCAAAAACACTGAGAATTTGGACTTTAAAGTGACAAAACGAGACTTTTAAGTGACTTTATTGTTGAATTAGCGATTTATCATAGGATTACCCTTTTTCCTTTCCGCATTAAACATAAAGAAGGTAACTTTGCCTATATTTTATAAAGTTTAAGCCAATGATCGTTTGCATAGCAGAAAAACCCAGTGTGGCACAGGATATCGCCAAAGTGATAGGAGCGACAAAGAAACTTATCGGCTATTTTGAAGGCAACGGCTATCAGGTGACATGGACCTATGGCCACCTTTGTTGTCTCAAAACCCCAGAAGAGTACAATGATCAGTGGAAGTACTGGTCACTATCTTCCCTGCCTATGATACCAGAAAAATTTGGAATCAATCTTATCGCAGACTCTGGAGTGAAGAAGCAATTTGCCATCATAAAAAAACTATTTGCGTCAGCAGATATGATCATCAACTGTGGTGATGCCGGTCAGGAGGGAGAGCTCATCCAACGATGGGTGATGCAGAAAGCACAAGTAAAATGTTCTGTCAGGCGGCTTTGGATTTCCTCATTAACAGAAGAATCCATCCGTACAGGATTCAATCATCTAAAGCCACAAAAAGATTATGACAACCTCTATATAGCAGGCTTGGCACGAGCTACAGGTGACTGGTTGCTTGGTATGAATGCAACACGTCTTTATACCTTGAAATATGGAGGTAAAGACCAGTTGTTATCCATTGGGCGCGTTCAAACCCCGACCTTGGCGT
>Ga0256404_1009888_pt1 | contig 13450 bp, 11 predicted proteins | sample RumenRJG_01DNA_FD_185990 | JGI IMG/M metagenome (GOLD analysis project Ga0256404, IMG submission 185990) | Bovine rumen microbial communities from Lethbridge, Alberta, Canada - RJG_01 | ecosystem: Host-associated > Mammals > Digestive system > Stomach > Rumen | place: Canada: Alberta | collected...
TATTTTTGGATGATAAATGCTTATTTTTTATATTTAAATCACTTCAAAGCCGATAAGATTTATTTTATTGGAAATCAGTTCAGGGTTTTCATCAACAGGCTCTGATAATTTTGTAGTTATGTATTTCTTGTTGTCGTCAGGAAATACTGTAGCTATTGTCCTTTCATCATTGTCGCTTAAAACGCTGGCCAGGAAGTTTGCTCCACTTGAGATTCCGATTCCAAGTCCGAATTCCTTAGCTAGTCTTTTTGACATGTTTATAGCATCTAAATCATCAATCAATACTATGTCATCGATTATGTCCTGATCGACTATTCCTGGAATGAAATCATCTCCGATTCCTTCAATGAGATGGCTTCCTTCATCCATTCCCATTTTGAGAATTGACAGTGTGCTAGGTTCCAATGCAATGATTTCTGAATTTGGATTGTGGTCTTTAAACCTTTTGCCGACACCCATTAGGGTTCCTCCGGTTCCAATTCCTGAAACGAAGGTGTTTACATTAGGAAGGGCGTCAATGATTTCCTGTCCGGTGGTTTTGTACTGGGCTTCTTCATTGAATTTATTGTCGAATTGAAGAGGCTTGTATGCTCCTATTTCTTCTGCAAATTCATCTGCTATTTCAAGAGCTCTTTTGAAACCTCCATCTTCTCTTGATACTAGATGGATCTTGGCTCCATACATTTCAATCAGTTGCTTTCTCTCTAAAGACACCCAGTCCGGCATTAGGATATGGACTTCATGACCGAACAATGCGCCTATGGCAGAGAATGCGATTCCTGTATTTCCACTTGTTACCTCCACAATAGGCTGGCCCTCTTTCAGATTGCCGTTTTCCCTTTCCTTTTCAATGATGTATAATGCGATTCTGTCCTTTATGCTTCCTGAAAAATTGTAGTATTCGAGCTTTGTGTGTATGCTTCCCTTGTAACCTTCATATTCATAATTGATTTTAATCATCGGAGTGTTTCCAACTAAGTTTCCAAAATTCATAGTATCATCCAAATTAATATAACAAAGTAATTTATGTCTTTTGAGTATAATATACTTTATTAATTTTAAAAAGACATAAAATAGTTTAAAGAATTCTTCACTGATTTTAGCAATATTTTTAAACTATGATTTAAATAATAAGTTTTAGATTTAATTTTTACACTTGATTAAATAATAAGTATGGATTAATTTTTAAACTATGATTTAAATAATAAGTTTTAGATTTAATTTTTTGTGATAATATGGACATGGACTTTCTAGCTGGATTTGCAACTAATAACTCAAAAGAGGAGTTTTTATACTCCAAAGGTGACATATTAAAGGTTTTGAAACAGATAGGTGTGGATACTCGCTTTGTTAGCTATTTTGAAGATGAAGAGGGTTCAATAAAATTATATATTGAAAACCTGAGGTTTTCCAAGTTTTCCAGAAATAGAACCGCCGTCTTCAACAGGCATTATCCGGACATCGAGGTTGTAAGGTCAACTCTTTTTCAAAAGATCTGCGCAAGGTCTTCCAAGACCCTCGCGGAATGTCTCCATCCAAGGGACAGGCTTTTAATTCCTCCCGTGAAAGATGATTATTCAAGGCTTTTATATATCGTATTGGAGCCTTATTCTAGAAAATACGGCATTGAATTTGTCGAATACGGGGGAAAAGCAGATTATGGAGATATTGACTCCATTGTCTCCACCTTGAACCTGAACCAGGAAGTCAACCACATATTGAATGACATCTTCAATGGCAGAGGAATCGACTGGCAGAGAAAATTCAACAGCGCATTGGACGAGTTCGGATTGAATGGGGGAAATGTGGTGTTTCCTTTCATAAATGTGCCTGAAGAGTGGATAAATGATTTTCTAGGCATTGAAAAGGAATATGCTGTGGATTATGACAATGATGATATCGCTGAATCCTTTATGGGATTTCTAGGAGATATCAATTCACAATTCAAGGAAAACGTATTGGCAACCTCCTCCTTTTTGGAAGAAAAGCATCAATGATATTCCAATTCATTTGATGTCTTTTTAGGATATCTGGATTTTAATAATCAATGATTTAAGCTATTTTTTGATTACCGTATTATGCATATATTATTTTTAGTTTTTATCAAATATTATAATTAGTTGATTTTTTTAACAAATTCTATAATTCATATATTTTTATGTAAATTATGTATTTGTATATTTTTTAGTGCAAATTGTATATACTATTTATTTATAACAATGTTTTTATATTGGTTTAAATAAATAATTATTTAGGCAATATATTATATTTATAAGCAATCCTTTTTTTATTTTCTTCATTGTCTTACTTATAAATAAATTATCATTGTCTTCTAAAAGAAGGTCATAATCGGTATTTTTTTATTTTTTATTCCTGAAATTTTGTTTGATTCCAATTATGATATTTTATATTTTAAGCATTTGGGATTAAAAATAATTTCTTAAGTTTTTTCTTTTAGTAGTAAATTAAATGAGGTTGTAACATGAATTTAAAATATAAGTTATTATTTTTAACTGTTTTGTTCATGACTTGTATTGGTGCAGTTTCTGCTTCAAGCATTGTAGATGACAGCATTTATTTGGATACTGCTAATGATATGGGGGAAATTAGCGCCGATGATATGAGTTATGAATCGAATATGGAAAATAAGCTGGTTTCAAGCCTTGATGAATCTTCGCTATCTGATAATGGTGATTCGCAAGACAGCCCCGTCACAACGGACACTGGGGGAATACGAAACATAAGCCTGTCTGATGGATACAATGGGTACTGCATAGACATGGCTCTGCACGGCTCAGAGCCTGGACAGTCATTTGATGTAGTCGACACTTCAGTAATAAAAAGCCATATCTATGATGAGCCTGTTGGAGAATACTTGAAAATACTCTTCTACAACTATTATGATGAAGTAAAAGATGACAAGGACAAAACCAGCGAATTGATATGGACTTTTACAGACAGGTACTATAAGGACAGCACAAACGAGCTGATCTTAAAAGTTTTAAGTGACTATGAGGGCGGATTGAGAGTTCCAGATCACGGAGCAGTCAAGAAACTGGATGATGATCATGAAATGGTTTTTGATTTTGAAACATTGATATCCGGTGAGGAGTCCATTCAGAATTACTTTGGCTATAAGGTTTCAACTAGAGAAATAGAGGACTCAAGCAGTACAAATGATTCGTCTGAGGACAATGGAACAGAAACAGACAGTTCTGATAATGAGACGGATAGTGATAGTTCTGATAATGAGACGGATACTGATAATGAAACCAATGCTGCAAGTGATTTGGATGAAAGTTCACAATCCAGTTCAAACAGTGCTGATGCTGGAAATGCTAAAGAGCTATCTCTTAAAAAGAACATGGCGGTATCAGGCATTACTGCAGGAAATCCATTGTTCGCGCTCTTATTGGCTTTGGCATTTATAGGTCTTGTGCCTTATAAAAAGGAATAATCTTTAATTTTTTATTCTTTTTTTTATTTTCCATTTTTTTTATTCTTTTTTATTATCGGTTTTTTCCTAGGTTTTTATTATCTGTATTTTTCTAAATTTTTATTCTATTTTTTTAAAACAAAATAGTTTTAAGCAAATTATATATAAGATTTTAAACTAATAGTTTATTGTTATTATATTAAAAATTACAAAATTTTTTTAAAACATTAGGAGTTGTTTTTCTGACAAAATATATCATTATAACTGGTGGAGTAGTTAGTTCAATTGGTAAAGGAATCACTTCTGCTTCTTTAGGCCGAATTCTTCGTTCTTACGGCCTGAATGTTGCAGCTATTAAGATAGACCCTTATTTAAACTGGGATTCAGGCACTTTAAACCCTTATCAGCATGGTGAAGTGTTTGTAACTTATGACGGAATGGAAACAGACCTTGATCTAGGTCACTATGAAAGGTTCTTAGACGTCGAACTTCCTGGAATGTCAAACATCACAACAGGAAAGGTTTATTCCTCTGTAATAACTAAGGAACGTAACGGCGACTTTTTAGGCGCCTGCGTGCAGATTATTCCACACATAACCGACGAAATCAAGGAAATGATTCGAACAACTGCTGCTCTAAATGATAATGATGTGGTTTTGGTAGAGCTTGGAGGAACTGTTGGAGACATTGAAAGCCAGCCGTTTTTAGAAGCTTTAAGACAACTCAGAAATGAAGAAGGCCATGACAATGTCATGTTTGTTCATGTTACATTTGTTCCTTACCTTCAAGCTGCAGGTGAATTCAAGACAAAGCCTACACAGCACTCCACCAAGGAACTGAGAAGCATGGGAATCAATCCTGACATGATAGTGCTCAGAAGTCAGGAACCTGTCTCCAATGAATTGAAGGCTAAAATAGCTCACTTTTGTGATGTTGCTCCTGAAGCTGTCGTAAATACTCCTGATGCACCTTCAATTTATGAAGTTCCGCTGGTTCTGGCAAGAGAAAATGCAGCACAATTGGTATCTGATAGAATAAAGCTTGGAATCGATGCGGAAAATGATGAAAACACTCTTAATAAATGGGAAGTTGTAGTTGACTCACTTAAGATTCAAGATCCTGTTGTAACAATCGGAATCGTTGGAAAATATGTTGAGCTTGAAGATGCTTATATCAGCATAAGAGAGTCTCTTCATCATGCGGCTGCTGCAAACGGCTTGAAATTGAATCTCCAGTATTTAAGTTCTGATGTCGATGTTGATGACAGTGATGCTGTTGCAGAGTTTGAAAAGGAGCTTGCAGGCTATGATGGAATTTTAATCCCTGGTGGATTCGGAGAGCGTGGTGTTGAAGGAAAGCTCCATGCCGTAGATTATGCAATAGACAACGAGGTTCCAATTTTCGGAATATGTCTTGGAATGCAGTCCATGGTTATTCAATTTGCAAGAAGAATGGGCATGGATGGAGCAAACAGTACCGAGTTTGACAAGGATACTGAATTCCCTGTAATTGATCTTATGGAAAAACAGAAGGAAATCAAGAAGATGGGCGGAACCATGCGTCTTGGTGCTTATGACTGCAGAATAATTGAAGGCACTAAAACTGCAGATGCTTACAAGAAGTCTGATATTCAGGAAAGACACAGGCACAGATACGAGTTCAACAATGAATACAGAGACGAGCTGACTGAAAACGGTCTCGTGATTTCAGGAACAACTCCTGACGATTTCCTGGTCGAGATTGTAGAACTGCCTGACCATCCTTGGTTTATTGGATGCCAGTTCCATCCTGAGTTCAAATCTAGACCGAATAATGCTCATCCATTATTTGCTTCATTTGTTAAAGCAGCTTTTGACAACAAATAGCTGATTTAACTTACTTTTTTTTATCTATTTTTTTAATTATTTTTTCTTTGATTTAGTTTGCTTTTTTATCTATTTTTTTTAATTATTTTGATATTCGATTTTTTAAAACTAATATTTTTAATGTTTTTTAAATTTTTATATTGATTGAAGCTATTTTTGCTATGTTTTCTATTTCAGAACGAGGATAGCGGGTTATTTGCTGAATATAATCAATATCTTTAAATTCATTCAGCAAATTAATAATTATGTTTTGTTCACCCTGTTTTATTCCTTTTTCTTCTCCTATTTTTATTCCTTTTTCTTCTCCTATTTTTATTCCTTTTTCAAGAGATTCCTCTTTTACTCTTTCTACAAATCTACTATGTATATTACCCATCAAATCACCTTCATATTGCATATATTCTTTTTCAGTTTTTATGAAATCATCTAAAGACCATTCCAGCAAATCCATTATTTCGGCCTTGTCTTCAGGATCAATTATTGCCTGATGTGTTAATTTAACAGAAATCACATATAACTCCTTTTGATTGTAAGTATTGCTGGTCATATAGGGAAGGAATATTAAATCAAAGAGATCATATGGATTTAATCGATGTTTATTCTCAATTTTATTGCTTATTGTATATATAACTTTGTCTGCATCCTTTTCAGTTAACGTTGCGACATCTATAGTAAACTTTTCTCCTTTAGCAATTTCTCTTATTATTTTTCTAGATTTCGGCTCGACTGTGCTTAAAACGAATGATTCTACTGGCAAACCATACTCTAATGATGATTTGCTTGCATAATTATGTGAGCGTCGAATTAAATATTCATTCATCAGTGTGCTTTGTATTTCGTTATTAAATAAAAATGCTCTGTTTTCATCTTTCATATCCCTTAATCCATTGATATAATCCCAAAAATCATCTTCTTCCACTTCCAAAACTTTCATGGCTATGTCCATACGGCTTTCTTCACCAATGCTTCCAAAGACTACTGAATCTTCAAAACCTAAAAATACATAATTCTTTCCTGAATATATGAGATATTCCTGAGGGTACTTTCTTATCATTCGCCTGAAGACTTTATCCTTTGCCTGATGTACCATAAGAATTCTCCATTATTTTTTAAATTTTGAAAATCAGTTAATGACTTCTAAATGTTTTGTAATTAATTCTAGTTGCTTGTATTATTTAAATATTTTCTTAAAAGCCTTAATAATATTATTATTGACTTAAAATATTTTTTTTAATTTATTAAACTAATATAAACTTATAAAATTAGTTTTTAATTGAAATTTTGTTTTATTTTGGGAAAATAATGAAAATTAATTAAAAAATTCTTAGTTAGGAATTTTGTTTCATATTTGGAAAATAATGAAAATTAATTAAAAAATTCTTAGTTAGGAATTTTGTTTCATATTTGGAAAATAATGAAAATTAAAAAAAGGATCAAATTAATTTTTTTTTTAAAATTGAAAAAATCAACTGTATTTTGGATTTAATTGTATAAAAATTAACAAATAAACATGATTTTTTTTAATAAAATATATTAATAATGGCACTAAAAAATAGTATTAACTAATTAAAAAGAGGTGTATCCATGGAAACTGATACTATAATGAGCATTATTGCGATTATCGTAGGTATTATAATAATGGCTTTCCCAATTTTAGGTGTAGCAGCAACTTCACTCATATTCGGTTTGGGCTTCATCATCTGGGGTGTTATCACTTTATTATCTTCATACATGCTTGAACGCATTACCGGACCATTTGCAGCTTCCGGAATAATTATCGGAATCTTGATGATAATATTCGGTGCGGCTTTAATCTTCAGTCCTGAGTTATTTGCATCAGTATTGTCCCTATTGATTTACATTGTAGGTATTTTCATATTAATCATAGGACTCATATCCATTTTCGCTTCACCAGACAAAATTGGAAAAACTTCCGGTATTGTCGGAGTGATAATAGGTATTATATATCTTATTTTGGGATATATTATAAGCAATCCTTCCGACTTTGGATTCCTGATAGGTCTTGGAATTCTTATTATGGGAATTCTCGGCATATTAAACAGATAATTGTTTTTTGATTTAATATTTTCTTTTATTTTTTACTTTTTTCTCTTTTTTAAATTTTAATAATCTTTGTAAAATTAGCTATTTTTTAGGCGCTGACAGTTGAATAATTGTTTTTTGTCAGGCATTAAAATTAGCTATTTTTTATTTTTTTTATTAAAATTAGCCGTATTTTAGCCGCGGTATTAAAATTTGTTTTGGTGTTGGTATTTAAATCTGCTATTTGGTGTTAAAATTAAAAATAAGAAAATTTAAGAGTTTGCACTCTCAAATCTATAAAAATCTTTCAAATCTCTCTGAGTCTGCCTTGCATATTGGACAGACATCAGGAGGGTTTTCCCTGGCGCAGAGGTATCCACATACCTTGCATCTGTATACAGGATATTTCAAATCTCCAATAAGCGCTGAATCAGGACGGGTTTTATTGTCTTCTTCAATTGTTTTCTCTTTTTCAAGCTCATCAAATCTTCTATCTGGAATTGATTCAATCTCCTTTCTTCCTTCATGAACATCTTTGCTCACATATAATGCGCAGTAGCATGATCCATAATCATTCAAATCCATGTCTCTGTAGTCGCATGGACAAATCAGATCCTTATCTGCCTCTTTTATCCCTGTGGAAAGCCTGCAGGGACAGGAAGCATATCCATAGCGCTCTTCATTGGTCTTGAGGTTTTCAAGAAGAAATTCAACGAACTCAACATCTCCGTTGACAAAGTATCCTGATTTCTCCGCTTCAGCCTTGAAATCATCGTATAAGATTCCCATTTAATCACCTATAATATTTAAAAAAGCCAAAACATATTAAAAAAATTCTATTATAAATTTAAAGCTTCCTTCATTTCATTTTCCTTAAAGCCTATCAAGACGGTTTCCCCATTAATGACGAGGGTTGGAAATGAAATCTTTTCATTGTATTTTTGAACTTCCTTTACTGTTTCGTTTCTTTCATCGCCTGAAGTCAAATCCACATAGATAAAGTCAAATTCAACATTGTTGTTCATAAGGAAGTCTTTAACTTTCTTGCACCAGCCGCATGTGCTTAATGCAAAAAGCAGGACTTCTCCTTTGTTTTCACCATCCACATGTGTCAGATTCATATAAAACCTCCTTTATTAATACTATTTTGCAATTAGTATAAATATATTGCTTTAACTGTCTTTAAAGTATGTGAATTAAAAATTGAATTCATTAAATATCTGGAACTTTTTGAAAAATTAGATGTTATCTCTTAACAATGGAAAAAAATTGTATTTTTATTAAATGAGATTTAATCATTTTTACTTGAATTAAATCAAGTTAATTTTAATTTAAGCAATTTAAAACCGTTTATTTTAAATACTATAAAATCATATGTCTTATTATAACATAAAGTTTATTTTAATTTAAGTAAATTTGAATTAAGTTAATTATATTTGATAAATGCTTATGATAATTTTACTTGGAGGAAAATTTTATTATTGGAATATAAATCTTATTTGGAGAAAATGGTGTAAAAATGACTCAGATAGAAGATGCAAAAAAAGGTATTTTAACAGAGGAAATGAAACATGTGGCTAAGATAGAAAACAAGTCAGAAGATTTCATTTTAAGATCAGTCGCTAACGGAACAATCGTCATTCCAAGCAATGTCCACAGAGACATAGAAGCTGCAGGTATAGGTGCAGGACTTAGAACAAAAGTCAATGCAACTGTTGGAACTTCAACAGACATCGTCAACTTCGACGAGGAAGTTCAAAAGGCTCAAATCGCCATAGACCATGGAGCAGACTGTCTCATGGAGCTAAGCATAGGCGGAGACATGAATGTGATAAGAAGAAGGGTCCTTGACATGTCTCCTATCCCAGTAGGTTCAGTTCCAGTATACCAGGCAGCTATTGAATCCATCAGGGAAAAAGGCTCAGTAGTCGACATGGATGAAGACGACTTGTTCAATGCTATTGAAAAACAGGCAAAGGACGGAATCGACTTCATGGCTATCCATTCAAGCATCAACATTGAAACCCTCACAAGACTTAAAAGGCAGGGAAGAGTAACCGGACTCGTATCCAGAGGAGGTTCCTTCATGAGCGGATGGATTGTTGAAAACCAGAAGGAGAATCCTTTGTATGAAAACTTTGATTATGTTCTTGAGATTGCTAAGGAGCATGACGTGGTATTGTCCCTTGCAAACGGTATGAGGGCAGGTTCAATTGCAGACTCAACCGACAGGGCTCAGATTCAAGAACTGATTATTCTTGGTGAATTGATTGACAGGTCCCGTGAAGCTGGGGTTCAATGTATGATTGAAGGACCTGGACATATTCCAATCAATGAGATTCCAACTAATGTCATGATTCAGAAGAAGATGTGTTCCAACGCACCGTTCTACATGCTCGGACCTATTGTATGTGATGTCGCACCTGGATATGACCATATCGTATCCGCTATCGGAGCCGCTGAATCAGCAAGAGCTGGAGCAGACTTCATCTGCTATGTAACTCCTGCAGAGCACCTTGCTCTTCCAACTCCTGAAGATGTAAAAGAAGGAGTAATCGCTACTAGAATAGGAGCATACGCAGGTGACTTGTCTACTGGAGCAGTAGACGGCTCACAAGACCTTGCAATGGCAGAAGCACGTAAGAGACTTGACTGGCAGGCTCAATACAATGCTGCAATGTTCCCGGAAGCTGCAAGTGCAAAAAGGAATCAGAGACCTCCTGAAGACGATGATGCTTGTACAATGTGCGGTGACTACTGTGCAATCAAGATTGTAAACAACTGGCTTGACAAGACAGGCGATGATGTATTCGACAATATGTAAGCAATTAATTTTTTAATTGCTTTTTTTCTTTTTTTATTTATTTAATTGTTTTTGTAATTTTTGCTTGTATTGAACTTCTACTAATTACTTGCTGTTTTTCGCATATTCTTCAAGATATTCATCAAACAATTCAAACAGTTCCTTCTGATTATCTATTTGAAAGAGTCTTCTTTTGACATCTATAGCATTCGGCATGCGGTTTAAATAGAATGAATTAGGACTTCTCATCCTCTTGATCGCCCATTTTTCGCCTTTCAATTCAACAAGCATTTCTGTATGCTTCTTCATCATTTTGACCTTCTCTTCCACAGGAACCTCTTCTGGTTCTATTCCGTAATCGATATAATCAATACACTCTTTAATAATCCATGGATTGCCAAGAACAGCTCTTCCTATCATGACTGCATCGCAGCCTGTCTCATCAAGCATTCTTTTTGCATCATAGCATGTTTTCACATCTCCGTTTCCAATGACTGGAATGGAAACAGCATCCTTCACATCTCTTATAAGGGACCAGTCGGCAGGAACTCCATAAGTATCGCAGCCTGTACGTGGATGCAGGGCTATTGCTGAAGCTCCAGCATCTTCGATAATCTGGCTTATCTCGACGGCGTTTATGCTTTTTGAATCCCATCCGCTTCTGATTTTGACTGTCACAGGTACTGATGAGCTTTCAACTGCAGCTTCAACCAGGTCGGATACCTTTTGAGGGTCTTTAAGAAGAGCGCTTCCGTTTTGTGAGCGTATAGCCACTTTTGCAACTGAACAACCCATGTTCAAATCTATTATATCAGGCTTCACCTCATCGCAGATTATCTTGCATGCTTTTTTAACGGATTCAACATCTGAAACAAGTATCTGCTGGGAGAGAGGCCTTTCATAATCGGTCATGTAGAGGACGTATCTTGACCTGTGGCTGCCGTTTGCAAGGGACTTGTCATGAACCATTTCAGTTTCTATGAGCCCGCATCCCATTGACTTGACAATTCGGCGGAATGTGGAGTCTCCATACCTTGCCATTGGAGCCAGGACTATCTGATTGTCAATCTTTACATTTCCGATTTTCCATTTCATGTTTTCACGTTTTATAAAATAAGTAAAATTAAATCTTTTTTTAAAAGGAATTTTATCTTTTAATGATTAATAAGTAATTTAATAATATCATCAAAGCATAATTATTTTATTGTTTTTATATTTTAATTTAGTTATATTTATAATTATAAACCAATAAAACTATAATCAACTAGATTAGATTTAAAAAATTTTATTTATTCTAAGAGGGATATCATGTATTTAAATAATGAAAATCTGGCATATATCGCTAAAAGTGACAAAGAGATTTACTTAATTCCAAAAATGGCAAATCGTCATGGTTTGATTGCAGGTGCCACTGGTACCGGTAAGACAATCACCTTGAAGGTTCTTGCTGAAACATTTTCAGACATGGGAACTCCTGTTTTTCTTGCAGATGTCAAGGGAGACCTCACCAGCATGATAAAGGCTGGAGACAAGGAAAAGATCCAGGAAAGGCTTGACAAGTTTGGAATAACAGACTTTGAATGCAAGCCATATCCATCCAGATTCTGGGATGTATATGGAAAGAAAGGCCACAATGTAAGAACCACCATATCTGAAATGGGTCCTGACTTGATTTCAAGGCTTCTTGAACTTACTGAAGCCCAGGAAGGAGTAATGAATGTGGTATTCAAGGTAGCGGATGACAGAGGCCTTCTTTTAATTGATTTGAAAGACTTGAAATCAATGGTGAAATATGTATCCGACAACAGCAAGGAGCTTCAAACCACTTATGGAAATGTTTCACCTCAAAGTGCAGGTGCTATTCAGAGAAATCTTTTAAAGCTTGAACAGGCTGGCGGAGACATATTCTTTGGAGAGCCAAACCTTGATATCTTCGACTGGATCCAATGCAATGAAAACGGCAAGGGATATATCAACATTCTTGAATGTTCAGAGCTTGTATTAAGTCCTCTGCTTTATTCCACATTCCTGCTTTGGATGCTCTCAGAGCTGTATGAAAATCTTCCGGAAGTGGGAGACCTCGACAAGCCAAAGATGATCTTCTTCTTCGACGAGGCCCATCTTTTATTTGATGATGCGCCAAAGGCTTTGGTTGACAAGGTGGAACAGGTTGTAAGGCTCATCCGTTCCAAGGGTGTGGGAGTATACTTCATTTCACAAAAGCCTGATGATATTCCTGAAGATGTACTGGCCCAGCTTGGTAATAGAATTCAGCATGCTTTAAGAGCATATACTCCTAAGGAGCAGAAGGCTATAAAGGCTGCTGCGGAATCATTCAGGGCAAATCCTGCTTTCGATACCAAGACTGTGATTCAGGAGCTTGGTGTGGGTGAGGCTCTTGTGAGCTTCCTTGATGAGAATGGTGTTCCAACTATTGTAGAGCAGGCAAAGATTCTTCCTCCTCAATCTGCAATGTCTGTTGCAAGCGACGAGGATGTTCAAGCAGCTATTTTAAGCAGTCCGTTCAATGCCAAATATTCTGCTGCAGTAGACCGGGAGTCCGCCTATGAGATTTTATCTGGAGAGGCTCAGGCTGCTGAAGAGGCAAAAGCTCAAGAAGAAGCTGCAAAATCTGAGGCTAAGACCCAGGCTGAAGTTGCAAAGGCTCAAGCAGAGGCTGCAAAGGCCCAGGCTCAAGCTGCAAAGGCTCAAGCGAAGGCTGAAGCAGAAGCTGCCAAAGCACAGGCCAAGGCTCAAAAGGCACAAGCCAAAAAACAGAAGACAGTTCAGGAAGAGCTTGTGGACAAGGCAATCAAGACAGCTACTTCTCAGATAGGCCGTGAAATAGGCAAATCAATTTCCCGTGGTATTTTAGGCGGAATGAAATTATTCTAAAGATGAAATAGATTTTTCTAAAAAATGTATTGGATTAAATCTATTCTAAAAAATATATTGGAATTAGATTTTTCTAAAAAATGTATTGGATTAAATCTATTCTAAAATATAGGGAATTGAATTTATTCTAAAAAATTGGATTAAATTTATTCTAAAATATGGGAATTGAATTTATTCGAAAAATAGAAATAGGATTTATTTATTTATAAAAATAGTTAAAAAGAGTTTTAAACTCTTTTTTATTAATTTTTTAAAAGTTTTTTACTCTTTTTTATTAATTTTTTAAAGTTACTCTTTTTTTTAAAAGTTTTTTTCACACTTTTTAATGAACATTTTAATTGAAAATATTCACTTTTTGTAATCCAATTGTTCAAGAACCATCTCAACTGCCTTTGGTATTGCAGCTTC
>Ga0256404_1009890_pt1 | contig 13447 bp, 13 predicted proteins | sample RumenRJG_01DNA_FD_185990 | JGI IMG/M metagenome (GOLD analysis project Ga0256404, IMG submission 185990) | Bovine rumen microbial communities from Lethbridge, Alberta, Canada - RJG_01 | ecosystem: Host-associated > Mammals > Digestive system > Stomach > Rumen | place: Canada: Alberta | collected...
ATCCAACACACGTTCCAAAAGGTGAAGCGCTGGCTGCAGTCGCTGTCGTTCCGCACGGGCGTCATCGTGCTGCTCAGCTGCATTCCGTTCTACATTCTCTCCTTTGCCCAGATGCTGCTCCCCATCAACACGGCTGCAAAGGGTGTGCTGTGGACGGTGCTCTTCGGTCTGGCTAAGACGTGCCAGTATGGCGGACTGACCATTCTGGGCGTGGAGGGCTACAAGCGGCTGAAGAGCAAGTTCAAGAGGGGCTCGTCGGAAGATAGAACAACAGAAGTGTAGGTCGGCAGCAAGTATTTATATAAATTTTTATAGAAAAACAGTATGGAAAATATTGAAGAAAAAGGCAGGAAAGTAGCTATCGACATCGTCAAGGCTAATGTGTTTGCAGTTGTTATCATGGTGGTGGCAGCCATCGCGTTCCTGATACCGTTTTTCCTGATTTGGAAAGACCGGAAGCCCGTCGACGAACTCCTGGGCGGCTTCGGCAGTTGGATATGGGCGCTCGGGCTGATGGTTGTGGGCATCGTCGTCCACGAACTCATCCACGGCCTGACATGGGCCTGCTTTGCCAAGAGCGGCTGGAAGAGCATCAGCTTCGGAGTGATGTGGAAACTGCTGACTCCCTACTGTCATTGCAACGAGCCCATGCGCATTCCCGGCTATATGGCTGGTGCCATGATGCCCTGCATCCTGCTAGGCGCCGTGCCGGCCGTGGCAGCGCTCTTCATCGGAAGCCTGCCCATGCTTGCGTGGGGCGTGTTTTTCATTGCCGCTGCCGCCGGCGATATCTGGATGACTTGGCTGCTGACGAAGGAGAACCCAAAGAGTATGGTGCTCGACCATCCTACGGAAGCGGGATACTACATCATCGACGAAGCAGGGGAATGACGTGACGAAAGGCGCTGGAGACGGCTATGGCTTGGAAACATAAATATCGTTGCTCGGTCTGCGGATATGAGGCCGACGTGTATGAAGGTCGCGGGCTGTTTCGCCAGCAGATTGTGGCCATGCTCTGTCCCGACTGCAAGACCATCCAGAACATCGTCGTTGGCGGCATCATTGCCGACGTGGCGCCTTCCTACCGGAGCGAGGTGGGGCGCCTGTGCCTGCAGTGTGGCAGCGACCGCATTCGCATCTGGAACAGACAGACCTGTCCGAAGTGCGCCAGCAGGCAGGACGGAGACACTCCCCAGGGAGTGATGGTGGACACGGGAGAAAAAGAATTTTGGACGTAAGGTCGCGAGCGGCTGCAACTTTTCTGCCTGCCACTGCGTCTAACGTGTAGAACTTCAAAAAAAATGACTATTATGATACTATCGACAACCCCCACAATTGAAGGCCGCACCATTCGCGAGTACAAGGGTGTGGTGACAGGTGAAACCATCATCGGTGCCAACATGTTCAAAGACTTCATGGCCGGCATCCGCGATATCGTAGGCGGACGCTCAGGCAGCTATGAGAAAGTGCTGCGCGAGGCCAAGGATACTTCGATGCAGGAGATGATGGAGCGTGCACAAGCCATGGGCGCCAATGCCATTGTCGGCATCGACATCGACTACGAAACCCTCGGCAATGGAGGTTCCATGCTCATGGTTGCCACCAGTGGCACAGCCGTCGTCATTTGACAACGGTTGTGCCATCTTTTTTGCTGCTATGCCAAAGGAGCGAAACAAGGCTGATGCCTACCGCGAGAAGGCTTACGAGGGCGACACCAGGGCCATGAACAACCTTGGTGTCTGCTACGAGCGTGGCATGGGCGTGAAGGCCAGCCTTGAAACGGCTTTCGAATGGTATATGCGGGCAGCCGAGCAGGACGACGTCTACGGCTGCTTCAACGTTGGCGAATGCTACTACCACGGCAAGGGCGTCGGGCAGGATGCGGCGCTGGCTTTCGAGTGGTATATGCGGGCTGCCGACAAGGGCGACATGCAGTCGCAGGTAAACGTGGCCAATGCCTACTATCTGGGCAATGGCGTCGAGCAAGACCACCACAAGGCATTCCTCTGGTATCGCGAGGCTGCATTCCAGGGCCATATCCTCAGTCAGAAAAACGTAGGTGCGGCCTTTTGGAATGGCGACGGCGTGGAAAAGAATCAGGAGGAATGCGTCTTCTGGTACGAACTGGCCGCCAATGGCGGCGATGCCCAGGCACAGTTTGCCACGGGCTGGTTCCTGATGACGGGCACAGGCGTGCCCAAAGACGAGCGCAAAGGATTGAAATGGATTCACAAGGCCACATTCCAAGGTTATCAGCCCGCCATCGACTACTGCAAGGAGCACGGGCTGCCTTGGTATTAGCTTTGTCGTTTTGTTGCGCGTTGCAGCGTTAGTGCAACGCCTACAGATTCCTTATTTCAGCATTTTCTTCAGATGGCGTTCCAAGATGTGGAAACTGGGGGCCACCATGCTGCCATGGTCGTGGCCGTCGAGTTCGTAGAGATACGTCTCCTTATGGCCGACGAGTTTCATCATGCGTGCCAAGTATTGGTTCTCGTCGTAGCGGCCATAGAGTTCCAACTCACGGTCGCCACAGATGAGCACCAGCGGCGGGCAGTCGTTGCGCACCCAGTAGAGCGGTGCCCACTCGTCGATGGTGGGCTGAAGCGGGCCTATGCCCTGCATTTTCCGAACGTTGTAGTGAGTGATGGCCTGTCCGCTGAACGGCACGTACATCATCACGTCGTCAGCATCTACACCGTAGCCTGCCAGCCACGACTTGTTGAGGCAGAGCATCATGGCCAGATAGCCGCCTGCCGAATGGCCTGTCACCACAATCTTCTTCACGTCGCCACCGTAGTCGGCTGCATGGCGGAACACCCATGCCACGGCCTCAGCAGCATCGCTGATGGTTTGGTCGACGGTCACTCGCGGCAGCAGCCGGTAGTTTGCCCCCACCACGACGTAGCCCTTTCCTTTCAGTTGCTCGGGAATTTCCTTCTGGCCGGCTTCCAGTCCGCCGCCATGGAACCACACGACAACGGGCCGCCCGGCGTCGGCAGTCGGCCCTTCGGGGTAGTAGACGTCCAGTTTCAGCCGTTCCTGCGAATAGCTGTCGGTCTTCGTCGTATAGCTGATATCGCTCACGGTCTTGTAGCCCTGTGCCCATAGCGCGGTAGCCGCCAGCAGGGCTATGGCCAGCATCCATAGTTTTTCTCTCATATTCGTCTCGTTTGTTTGCGTTTTTTTCAGAATGTCCTGCCGGGCAAGGCATTCCTGTTCAGGAAAATGTAGGTAGTGTTCAGCACGATACCAGAACACTTTTTCTCAAAGGCCTCCCTTACTTAGTAAAATACCATTTCACCCGTGAACGAGATGCGGTCGCGTTCGCGAGCATACACCCTGACCGTCGAACTGCCGTTGTCGAACACCTCCAGCGAGTAGAGGTAGGTGTCCTCGTCGTTTCTCACGCCTATCTCTATCACTCGCAAGTTTTTCTTTTTCTGAAACTCCTGATAGCTGCTGATGGGAGCCGAGAAATTCAGTGCCTTGCCGCCTCCGTACGGCACGCTGTAGGCTCTGCCGAAGTAGGGCAGATAGGAGAACAAAGAGTCGTTTCTCACCTCCACCGAGTAGCCATACGAAATCATGCGCGAAGGTCCGCGCAGCGGATTCATCCTGTCCACGTTGATTTTATAGCACCGCTCGTTCAGCGCTGCCTCCACCTTCATGGCCTGCTCAGCCTGCCGGGCGGCCCGCTCTTCCGTCGTTGCACACCCCGCCAGCATCATCAATGCCACGCAGCCCATTGCAATAGTAACCAGATTCTTTTTCATAACTGCATCATTCTCAAAAGGTCGTGTTATAATCTCTATTGCCTGCAAAGATACAAATTTATTCTGGAGAATCGTCTTTTTTTACAACTATTTTATCATTGTCGCGTTTCTCCCTGCTGCGCGGGTAAAAAAAATGGAACGATACACCTGCTCTTTCCCCAAAAACAGTCCTTGACTTAATGAAAAAAAACAAACTGCCCGTTCGGCAGAACCGACGGGCAGTTGATGATATTGGTTTTGAGCAGGCCGGGACGGCCGGCTTTTTCCGTTTCGGCTTTTGCCGATTACTCCTCGGGCATCATGGTCACCTCTACGTGGTGGCCGCTCTTCAGCAGGACGTTCTTCAGGAACTGGCTCACCTTCTGGGCGTTCATGCCCTCCACAACCTTCTTGTAGTCGGTGTGGAAGTCCAGTCCGTAGCGGTTGTAGCGGTTGATGATGCGGCGCCAGTACTGATTGGTCTTGGCATCCACGTCGGCCTGCTTCAGCAGAATCTGCTTCGCTTTGTTCAGGTCTTCCTGGTTGGGAGCAGCCACAGTGGCCTGCATTCCCTTCATGAATTCGGGCAGGGCCACGGCGGCCTTCTCAGGATTCAGTTTGCCAACACCGCTGATGGTGACGTAAGCCTTACCTGCCTCCACGTCGAGGCTACCCTCGGCACCGGCATGATAGGCGGCAGAGAGCTTCTCTCGAATCTCGCGGTTGTAGAGCATCTCGAGGATGCGCGTCGTCACATCGGTGAGCACGTCGTTCTCCAGCGTGAACTTCACCTCGTCAGAGCGCCACATCTCCTGGGCCTGGGCCTGCGGGTTCTCCATCTTCTTCTTGAAGTTGTTCTTCACATCGCCCTTGACGAAGGTGCGCAGGTCGCCGGCCTTCAGCGTCTTCTTACCTGTGGAGGGCAGCGAGGCAATGTACTGGCAGATGAACTGCTTGAGCTGTTGCTCGTCGTAGTTGCCCACGAAGGTGAAGGTGAAGTTGGCGGCATTGCCGTAGAGCTGCTGCCATATCTGGAGCACGCGGTCGTAGCTGATGGCTTCCACCATCTCGGCTGTGGGCACGCGATAGACGGGGTTGTTGCCGTAGACGGTGCTCATCACGGAGTCCTCAAACACGGCCTCGTTGTTCTGGCTGATGTTCTTCAGCTGCGTGGCAATGAGGTTGATGATGTTGGCCACTGCCTTCTCGTCCTTCTTCACGTTGGTGAAGTCGAGGTAGATGAGCTGCATGAGGGTCTCGAGGTCCTTCGGCGTGGTGGTGCCGGCAAGACCATGGGAGTCGTTGCTGATGGAGAACTGCGTGCCGCACTGCTTGCCGGCGAGGGCCTTCTGCAGGTCGGTGCTCATGAAGGAGCCGAGGGCACTCTGCGAGAGCACCATGCTGGCCAGCTGAACGTCGCCGCTCTCAGGATTCTTCAGCACGGAGTTTCCGCCGTCGGCAGTTGCCGAGAAGAGTATCTCGTCGGCGTTGAAGTCGGTCTGCTTCATCAGCACGGTAGCGCCGTTAGAGAGGGTGAGCTTCTTGAAGCCCAGTGCACTGTTGGTCTCTTCCTTCGTGATGGTGCCGGCCTTGGGAGCCTCAGCCATGAGGGGTTCCTGCTTCACGTTGTCGACATAGGCCTCGAGCGTCTCCAGGCGAACGGCCTCCACAGCCTTGCGCATGTCCTCAGGCTTGTAGTACTGCTTGCCGTCCTTTTCCTGCACGGCAGCCAGGCAGACGAAGTTGGTGTCGTTCATCGTGATGAGCTGCTTGGCCAGTTCGTTCACGGCCTCAACAGGAATCATCGGGGCAATCTGCTGCATCATCTGGTACTGGTCCTCGATGGAGACAATGGGCTCAGCATCGATGAAGTTGCTGACGTACTCCTGGCAGTAGTTGTTGGAGGGAGTCTTCTCGCGGTTGTTGTAGGCTTTCTCCAGCTGACTGAGGTATTCCGAGCGGGCACGCTCGTACTCCGTGGCCGTGAAGCCGAAGTCCTTCACGCGCTTCAGCTCGCGCAGTGCAGCAGCCAGACCTTCCACGTCCTTGTCGGCCTTGGGCACCACCTGCAGCGTCAGTGCATCCACCGAGCGCGACACCAGGTACTGACCGTCGCTGGCACCAGCCTGCATGAACGGGCAGTCGGGCTTCTGAGCCTCCTCAGCATAGCGGCCGCTCATCATCTGTGCGAACACGTCGCGCATGTAGTCATACACGAGGTACTGCATGCCCTGTTTCATCTCATCGGGGAACTTCTCGTGCTTCATGGCAGCGAGGATGACGCTCATCTGCTGCTCCTTGTCCTTGCCCACAATGTAGATGGGCTCGTTGTTGTCGGGCACAGGCACCAGCTCCACCTTGGCAGCGTCGGCAGGCACCTTGATGCCTGAGAAGAGTTCCTTGATTTTACCCTCGATGTAGTCGACATCTACATCGCCGACCACGATGATGGCCTGGTTGTCAGGACGATACCACTTGCGGTAGTAGGCGCGCAGGGTCTCGGGCGAGCAGCCGTCGATGACGCTCATCAGTCCGATGGGGAAGCGCTCGCCATACTTCGAGCCGGGATACATCTGGGGCAGCACGCCCTCGAGGATCTTCTGCATGCCGATGATGCGCATGCGGTATTCGTTGTGCACGATGTCGCGCTCGTCGTTGATGGCTTCCTCGGTGAGCGAGATGCCGTTCGACCAGTCCTTCAGAATAAGCATACAGGAGTCAACGGCCGACTGGCGCGTCGAGGGCACGTCGGTGAAGAAATACACCGTCTGGTCGGTCGACGTGTAGGCGTTCAGGTTACGACCGTACTCCACGCCGATAGCCTGCAGATACTCGCGCAGCAGGTCGTCCTTGAAGTGCTCCGTGCCGTTGAAAGCCATATGTTCCAGCAGGTGGGCCAGACCGCGCTGGCTCTCCTCTTCCTGCACCGAGCCCACCTTCTGGGCGATGTAGTAATTAGCCACCTTTTCAGGATACTCGTTGTGGCGAATGTAGTAGGTGAGCCCGTTGTCGAGTTTACCTTTGCGCACATTCTTGTCCTCTGGCAGCGTCATGTCCTGGGCCAATGTCTGTCCCAGTCCTGCCACGAGCAGCAATGCTGCTACGAAAAGTTTTCTCAGTTTCATTTGTCTTGCTTTTTTGTTGATATTGATAGATTAAAATATTGAATGATATACCTGTTCTTTCCCCGCTTCGCTCTGAAAGCGTCCCTGCGGGCCGAGCGGGCACAGGGACCTCGGAGAGGTCGCACTATGCATAACCGCAGGTCTTGACCTGCGGTAGATGTAACTATGCAGGGGACGACTTCGAAGATGTCGCACAACAGTACAGTTATTCTTGTTGTGCGACCCCCTTGGGGTCGTAGCTATGCGGATATATTGCCCCCGCAGGTCAATACCTGCGGTTATGTACATGAGACCCCGTTGGGGTCTTTTCTCCATTCGTCCTTGTGTCTGCTCGGCCCGCAGGGACGCTTTCAGAGCGAAGCGGGGAAAGAACAGGTATATCATTCCTTAAAAATATTAGTTTTCCTTTATTCTTTCATGTAATATGCTTCATCGAAAGCAATACCATTGTCAGTCAGCAGCTGCCTCAATTCATCAGCAAAGGCCACATGCCTATGGTGTTCCTTCTGGGTCATGATGTAGTGCCTAACCGTCTCTTTTTCCTTACTGCTATAAGAGATGGCGCAATACGATTTTCCCCAACCGCCAAACATCGGAAACCACTCACGATGAGACTTCATATAGTTGGAGGCAGAGATTTTCAGCATGCGCATGAAATCGGAAACTGCCAGTGATGGGTGTATCTCGACGAGCATATGAACATGGTCGGGCATGCCGTTGATACGATGCAACAGACAATTCTTGTCTTTTACGAAGCCCCATATATACTTATAGAGTTCCTGCTCATGTGCCTCTGTGATGGTTGGTTGGCTGGCATGAGTGCGAAATACTATGTGGTATAAAAGGTTTGTGTATGCCATAATTGTCTGCATGTGTGTGTCCTCTTCGAGGACATTTTTATTACTTTGATGCTCACCTCCGCAGGTTGCACCTGCGGTTATGCATATGTGTCCTCTTCGAGGACCGCGGAGCTATCGATGTGTATCATCTTCGAGGACCGCGGAGCTATCGATGTGTATCATCTTCGAGGGCTACGGAGCTATCGATGTGTCCTCTTCGAGGACCGCGGAGCTATCGATGTGTCCTCTTCGAGGGCTGCGGAACTATCGATGTGTCCTCTTCGAGGGCTGCGGAACTATCGATGTGTCCTCTTCGAGGGCTGCGGAGCTATCGATGTGTCCTCTTCGAGGACTGCGGAGCTATCGATGTGTCCTCTTCGAGGACTACGGAGCTATCGATGTGTCCTCTTCGAGGACTACGGAGCTATCGATATGTATCATCTTCGAGGGCTGCGGAGCTATCGATGTGTCCTCTTCGAGGGCTGCGGAGCTCTTTCGGTGAGGAGCATGGGAACTGTCTGCTGAGAGGAAGTCCTCGGAGAGGACTCATGTGCATAACCGCTGGTGTAAACCTGCGGATAAGCCAAACTCTCATGGCTTCGACTTCGAAGACGTCGCACCATCTGCTTTCTGCCTTTTTCGAAAACATCCAGCATTTTTAGCTACATCATCCATGCCCGTCTTTTTCGCCACAAAATTACGTCCTTTTCTGCACACTGCCAAGAAATTCGGGTTGTATTTTGTTAAATGCAAACTTTTGCAAATTCTTTGATACATTTCGTAAGCGGCTGAGCAGCCGTTCAATGGCCTGCGGCCGTTCATGGCTACATACCGCTGGAAGTATTGCTGATCTGCTCCTGGTCGGACTTCTTCTCCAGGAAGTCGTTCTCGATGCGGCTCTTGTGCTCGCGCGTCTGCACACCCTTCTTGCCGAAGGTGTAGCTCAGGTTGAGCTGCAGCTGCGACATGGGCACCCTGATGTGCTGGCGATGCGTGAAGTCGCGGCCGGCACTGTAGCTGTCGATGCTGATGCTGCCGCCGTCGTGCAGACCGGTGATGGCTGAGAGCGAAACGTTCAGGCGGTCGCCCAGCAGCGACTTCGACACACTGGCCACGAAGGCCTCGAAGCCCGACTGCCAGCCCTGCAGGGTATAGGTCTTAGAGTTGGCGATGACGTTGGCACTCAGTTGCAGCTGCCAGGGCAGCGTCTGCTGCAGGCCGGCCATGATGTTGCCCTGCCAGCCGTGGTTCTTCTGGGCTGCCACGGAGCCGCTGCCTGTGGAGAAGGAGGGGGCGATAGAGGCGTCGTCGCTCGTGCGGAGGTCGACGTATGAGAGGCCGCCGTTGAGGATGAGGCGCGTGTTCTTGCCGAGGAGCCAGTTGACGAATGCCGTGAGCGAGGTGTTGCGCTGGCGGGCGATGTTTCCGTAGGTGTTGTTCAACACGCCGTCGGCCATGAAGCTGTACTGGGCAATCTGATTGCCGCACAACGTCTGATGCAGACCGAGATTCAGCATAAACTTCTGCGAGAACGAGCTGAACGTGGCACCCAGGTTGTGGGTCTTCTCCACGTCGAGGTAGGTGTTACCGTAGGAGATGCTGGTGGGTGCCGTGCGGTCGACGTAGGGGTTCAGATAGCTGATGCCTGGACGCGAGAGGCGCATGTTGTAGGTCAGTCCGAGGTTCTTCGTGGGCTTCGGCGAGAGACTCAGCGTGAGGCTGGGCACGAGGTTGCCGTAGTCGCGGCGGAAGTCGGCACCCGCTCCTTGCAGGTAGCTCACCTTCTGGAACGTGTGCTCATAGCGCAGGCCGGCCTTCGCACCCACGATGCCCATCTGGGCGGCATACTCGGCATAGGCGGCGGCGATGTCGTTGTCGTGGCGGTATTCCACGTAGCTCGTCTGCGCTGACTGACCGTCGGCATGCGGCACGTTGCGGTCTTCGGCCCACGAGCGATTGTCGCGCATGATGTATTTTCCGCCCAGGCTGAGCGTGTGGCCTGGCGACAGGGGGCGCACGTAGTCGAGCTGCAGCGTCTGTTCGAGCGACTTCGGCTTGTTCTCGCTGTAGAAGTCGAACGGCTGGAAGTCGGTGTACAGTTGCTCGGTGGAGGTCTTCTGCGGCGCGTATGACAGCAGGTACGACAGCGTCAGCGAGTGCTGGCGGTCGGCCGAGAAGAAGTGCTGCCAGTCGGCACTGGCGGTGAGCGACGTGTTGCGCATGCGGGTAGCCATGTCGTAGCTGTAGGACAGCGGACGTCCCTCGATGCCTGTCAGCGTGACGAGCGGCGCGTCAGTCACCTTGGCACGGAAGGCCGTCAGCCCCAGCGAGGCAGTGAGGGTGTTGAGCGAGTCGAGGTCGTAGCCCAGCGAGAGGTTCCCCATCGTGAAGGGCACGCGCTGAGTGGTGCTCTGTTCGTACTGCATGCGTGTGCCGTCGGCGAGCGACTGGCGGTCGATGCTCACCTCAGTGTCCTTCATCTGCTGGTACTGGAACAGGGCGTTGCCCGAAGCCGACAGCTTGCCTTGCTGGGCCGAAAAGAACACGCCGCCACCGGCGCCCTTGGTGCTCACGCCGGCACGAACGGTGCCCGACAGGCCGTCGAGCGACTGCCCGCCAGCCGCGCCGCCACCCGGCTGCTTGTTCAAGACGAGGTTGAGCACGCCCACGGCGCCCTCGGCATCGTAGCGCGCACCGGGATTGGTGATGACTTCTATCTTCTTCACCGCAGCGGCAGGCATCATCTTCAGCACCTGCGACGCATTCTGCGAGAGCATGGGGTTGGGTTTGCCGTCGACGTACACCTTGAAGGCCGACGAGCCGTTGACGGTGATGTTGTCCTGGCCGTCCACGGTGACCATCGGCACCTTGCGCAGCATGTCGAGCACGGTAGAAGACTGTGCGTCGGCATCGGCCTGCACGTCGTACGACATCTTGTCGGCTTCCATTTTCACCATCGGCTTGGCCGCGGTGACGGTGACGCCACTGAGCTCCAGCGAGTCGTAGACGGCTTCGAGTGAATCGATGTTGACCTGTGCCTGGGCTGCCGGCACACCTGCCAGCAGCTCAAGGGCACAAACGAGAGAGAGAACGTGTAGTTTCTTCATAATTTTATTTGTTGTAGTTGTTTGTTACTCGTTAGACGCCGTGCACTACGGAAAAACTACACAGCATCTAAACTTTTTTATCAGTTAGACGAGATTTCCTTGAAAATGGTTGCGCGCCTTTCCTACTTCTTAGCCTTTTCGTAGGCCGCGTCGACCTCGCTGATGTCGATGCCGAGCAGGCGCATCTGGCGGAACAGCTCGGGCAACGCCTCGGTGCGAAACTCCTTGCGACGCTGCTGCAGCACCTGCTCGCGGGCGTCGGCGCTGACGTAGTAGCCCATGCCGCGGCGGTTGTAGATGATGCCCTCGCGCGCCAACAGCTCGTAGGTCTTCACGGCAGTGTTGGTGTTCACGCCCAGCATCACAGCATACTCGCGCACGCTGGGTATGCGGTCGTCGGCCTTGTAGGTGCCGGCGAGTATCTCGTCGCAGAGGCGATCGGCCATCTGCAGGAATATGGCTTTTTCGTTGGTGAAGGTCATGGGAAATACAATTTACAGATTTACGATTTGAACATGAGGATGCGCTGCGACTGCAACTGGCGACGGCAGAACAGGCGATAGGAAAGCCAAAGCATCACCATGCTAAGCACGGTCAGCACGGCAGTTGTCACATAGTAGAACAAAGGCTTGATGAAGCTGAACATCTCATCAAGGTTATGCGTTTCGGCAGCGGCTTTAACTTTCTGAATCAGGTCGGTGTGCTGGCTGATGTAATAACCCACTCCGAAAGCGCCAGTGATGACGATGACGAACAGTGTGCCAAGCAGGATGAGGGCGGTGTAGAGCCAAGGCAGGCGGCGGAACCACGTGCCGCCGAGCACGAAGACAGCCATGATGAAGAACGATGAAGACAGGTTGACAAGACTGGCTTGCCAGGGAAGGTGGAAGTGGAACAGGCTGGTGACGTAGCTGCCGTCGAACACCATCTTTGGCAGCAGCGACAACGATTCCAGGTCGAACATCCAGCCCAGCACACCGCAGAAGAGCACGGCGAGATAGTAGACGGCGAACGTCAATACGGCACCTACGAGCACCACATAGACCACGCGGCTAATCCATTTCTCGCTGTTCGTGGCGGGCAACATCAGGTAGCCGATTTCGCCACTGCGCGTCGACATATTGGCAAACACACGACTGAAGATGACTATTTGTGCCACCAGCACAGCCGTTCCCATATTGCCCATAGCACTCAGCGCAGCCATCTGGGCACCCGTGATCGACAGTTCAGGAATGTTGGCATAGGCCAGGTTGGGTGTCAGCACTGAGAAAAATACTAAGGCCAGCAAGATGAGGAAAACGGCACCGGCATATAATAATATGTAAAGGCTGCTACTACTCAGATCGCCCTTCAGCAGCGACCAACAGCGGCGGAGGTTGAAACTATTCTTATTCATATTCTTGAGGGGTTTTGCGTTGTTATTTTTGTTCTTTCTCCACTGCGTTACGAAAGCGTCTCCTTCGTCGCCGTGGTCCCTTGTTACTTTGTCATTTTTCCTTTCACGACGGCATTAAAGAGCAGCTCCAGGTTGACGGTGGTTTCCTCGCCCGTTGTGTTGGCGACGACCACGGCACGGCCCTGGGGCGTAGGTTCAAAGTAGAGGGCATCGTCGCACGGCTCGTTCATCGAACGATACTGGAAGGCGTAGCGCTCCTGCAGGTCGGCGATGGAAGCATTGAGGAGGATGGCATCGGAGGCGCGCCCCATAATCACGATGTGGTCGAGCAGCGCGTCGACGTCGTGCACCTGATGGGTGGAGACTATGATGGTCTGGTCGTCAGCCATGTGGCGTGCCACCAGCTTGCGGAAGAGGTTCTTCGCCGGAATGTCGAGGCCGTTGGTGGGCTCGTCCATGAGCAGCACGCTGCACCTGGTGGCGAGCGCAAAGCTCACCATCACGCGCTTCTTCTGGCCGAGCGAGAGTTCGCCGAGGCGCTTCACGTCGGTCATCTCGAAGTCCCGCAGGCAGTCGTCGAACACCTCCTGGCTGAAGCGCGGATACATGCGGCCGTAGAACTTCACGTACTGGCTGAGCGAGATGTTGGGCAGCGCGAATTCGTCGGGCACGAAACATACTTCCTCCAGCAGCGACGGCTGGCGCAGGCGAGGCTCCTGCCCGTCGATGACGATGTGGCCCTGGCGCGGCATGAGCAGTCCGCTCATCAGGTAGAGCAGCGTCGACTTGCCCACGCCGTTGCGGCCCAGCAGGCCGTAGATGCGGCCCTCGCCGAACTCGAGCGAAAGTCCGTCGAACACGTTCTCCGAAGCGCCGGAATACTTGTAACTGAGGTCTTGAATCTGAATCATAACTTTAAATTGTTGGCGTCAATGTTTTGGGTTGATAAATTCGGTTGATTACTCTCTGTTTTCCAGTGCTTCACCGGCACTGTATCGGTGTACTACTTTAATAGTACACTGCAAAAGTATTCTATTCCCTCCATTCCACCAAATTTTCGAGGAAATATTAATATTTATTAACAACTATAGCGTACTTCCAGACCTCTTGAAGCATGGCACTGATAAATCGAAAGGACTGCTCTAATGAATCGAAAGGACACCTCTGATGAAGTAATATATAAATTATTATAAAGTAATATATCATATATTACCGACCAATATAT
>Ga0256404_1009891_pt1 | contig 13442 bp, 10 predicted proteins | sample RumenRJG_01DNA_FD_185990 | JGI IMG/M metagenome (GOLD analysis project Ga0256404, IMG submission 185990) | Bovine rumen microbial communities from Lethbridge, Alberta, Canada - RJG_01 | ecosystem: Host-associated > Mammals > Digestive system > Stomach > Rumen | place: Canada: Alberta | collected...
ACTCCACGGAATCGGGATGAAAAGGAAATAGCTGGATACAGGGATGTGCTTGCTCTTATTCATGAAAGATTCGAGTACATCCCAATCCGGTCATCTGTTATTCTGCAACTGCATCGTGACTTGTATCAGTATTCAGGTATCGATATTGGAGGCAGGTTTAAGAATACTCAAAACTTCATCAGCGCAACAACTGTGGATGGCAGGCAATATGTGCTTTTCACGCCGCTCCCTCCCTATGAAACTCCACAAGCAGTTGACCGCATATGCGACCAGTTCAACCGGGCTGTGGATGAGGGCATTGTTGATCCGCTCTTGCTGATACCGATATTCGTCATAGACTTCCTGTGCATCCATCCGTTTCATGACGGAAATGGGCGCATGAGCAGGCTTCTTACGACCCTGCTTCTCTACCAGAGAGGATATGTTGTCGGACGATATATCAGTCTGGAACAGATCATCGAACAGACAAAGAATTCGTATTACGATGTGTTACAGGAGACATCGGAAGGTTGGCATGAAGGCAATAATAGGTACACAGCCTTTATCAAGTATCTCCTGGGAGTCGTGCTTAAAGCATATAGAGACTTTGAGAATCGTGTGCATCTGTTCGATGAGAAGTTGTCAGCTTACGATCTGGTAAAACGCGCCACAGAGCGTAAAATCGCCGACTTCACCAAGAGCGAGATCTTGGAGCTTTGTCCCGAGATTAAAAGCTCATCAGTTGAGGCATCGCTTAAAAAGCTTTGTGACGAAGGATTCCTGAAAAAGATCGGAACGGGGAGAGCAACCAAGTACGTCAAGGTTTGATGCTTTCTCCCAATGATTCATGATTTCTCCCAAAACAACATGCATTTTGGGAGAAAAACACGGTTATCGGTATGCAGAAAGCATTTGGCTCTATAAAATGGGCCATTCTCCGAAGAGAACAGCCCTTGTGTTTGGATCAGAAGGAAATGTTTGAAAACCACCATGACAGCTTCTTCCTTCTCAGGCGGGCAGGGAACGGTCTTGCGCTTCCTTTATCCTCTCGTATGAAGGCTTCTCAGCCGCTACCTATCTTCCCGAATCACCGTCTTTTTCTCCACTCATTGCAACCATATCGTCATCGTGATTATGCTCCCGAACGAGCAGGACACACGTCTCCACATGCGTCGTGTGGGGGAACATGTCTACCGGCTGGATGCCGAGCACCTGGTAATCGCTGAACGCTTCCAGGTAGTGGAGGTCGCGGGCAAGGGTGTTCACGTTGCAACTGATGTAGACGATGGTGCTGGGAGCAAGCTTGATGGCGCTGGCAAGGAAGCGTTCGTCGCTGCCCATCCGGGGAGGATCCAGGAAGAGCACGTCGCACTGCACGCCCTCGTTTGCCATCTGCTTCAGCCTGCTGGAAGCATCATCGCAGATGAAACGGATATTCCCGAGCTTGTTGCGCTCCCTGTTTGCCTCGGCATCCTTGACCGCGTCAGGGTTCAATTCGATGCCGACTACCTCTTTGACTCCCTTGCTTGCGGCAATCATGCCAATGGTGCCGGTACCGCAATAGGCGTCGACAACGGTGTCCGTCGGCTTCAAGCGCGCCATCTTCATGGCGATATCGTAGAGCACCTCGGTCTGGCGGGGATTGACCTGGAAAAAGCTTTTGGCACTGATCCGGAACCAGAGCCCGCACAGTCTCTCCTCGATGAAACCAGGCCCCACCAAGGTCTTCTCCGGGTCAGGGCCGAGGACCATGCTGGTCTTTGCGCTGTTCATGTTCAGCAGGATGGTCTTGATCTCGGGATTGCGCTGACGGAGCAGGTTGACGAAATCGTCCTTGTGGGGAATCGGCCAGTCTCCGCAGACGAGCACCACCATCACCTGCCCGGTGTAGCTGGCGCGCTTGACCAGCACATGACGGATGTACCCGGTCTGTTTGTCTTCGTCCCAGGGATCGATCCGGAAATTCCCCATCAGGTTCCTGACCGTGCCCAGGATCCGGTCCGCCACCTCATCCTCTACCAGACAATCGTGGATGGGAACGATGTGGTGTGTCCCATAGGCATAGATGCCGCTGATGATCCGCCTGCCCTTGTATTCGCGTCCGAACACCGCCTGCACCTTGGTACGGTAGTGGGTTGGATCCTCCATGCCGATAATCGGTGCGACCGGACCATAGCCGGACAGGTTGTCCTCGACAAAGGCCTGCTTCTCGTCCAGCTGGTCCTCATAGGCAAGGTCCATCAGCTGGCAACCACCACATTTTTCCATCAACGGGCACTTTTCATAACGCATGGCACAAGACTCTCCCTTTTGACACGCTCTGTCAATTCTCGCCACCTTCCCCGATGGATTCCTTTTGGATCTTCATGTATAACGTGGGGTATGAAGTATGTACATTTTCTTCGCCGGGACAGAGCCTGGGAAGGCTACGGCGTTCTCGATGGAGAGACGGTCCATGTCCTGGACGGCTCCTATTTCGGCACCCATCACCAGACGGGTGAAATGGTGGACCTTTCCCAAGTGTCCCTGCTGGCCCCCTGCCGCTTCACCAAGGCGGTTTGCGTCGGTCTGAACTACCGCGACCACGCCACGGAGTTCAAGCTCCCGATTCCCGAGAAGCCCATGCTGTTCATGAAACCATCGACCTCGCTTCTCGACCCCTTTGCCGACATCCACTATCCGACCGGCATGACCAGCCATCTGGACTACGAAGGCGAGCTTGCCGTCGTCATCGGAAGGAAGGCCAAGAATGTCGACGCCAAGGACTGGAAGGAGTATGTGCTGGGCTATACCATCGCCAACGACGTGACGGCCCGGGACTTGCAGCCGAAGACTGGGCAATGGACGGTGGCCAAAGGCTTCGACACCTTCTGTCCGCTCGGTCCAGTCATCGAGACCGACCTGGACCCCGCGAACCTCGACCTCTGCACAAGGGTCAACGGAGAGGTGAAACAGCACTCCAACACGAAGAACCTGATTTTCGACGTACCCTATCTCGTCAGCTATATCAGCCATGTCATGACGCTGCTGCCAGGCGACATCATCTCCACTGGTACTCCAAGCGGCATCAGCAAGCTGGACCATGGGGACGAGGTAGCCATCACCATCGAGAATATCGGGACACTTTCCAACAGAGTCGACTGAACATGACCGGCATGTCCCTGCATAGACGCCCGCACAAGATCTACGCCCCGGTGTCGATTACCGAAGGCTCGATATCGCGTGCGATCCTGTATTTCTATTTCCCCATCCTGTTCGGTTCCTTCTTCCAGCAACTGTACAACGCCACCGACGCCATCATCGTCGGCAAGTTCGTCGGAACCCAGGCGCTCGCCTCGGTGGGAGGAGGAACCAGCACCTTCGTCAACCTGCTCGTCGGATTCTTCGTAGGCATGTCCAACGGGGCAAGCGTCGTCATCAGCCAGCAGTTCGGCGCCAAGAAGAAAGAGGCCATCCACCGGGCCATCGAGACCGCCATGAGCATGGCGATCCTCAGTGGCGCCATCGTCATGGTTCTCGGACTCATGGTGAGCCGATGGGCCATGCAGGCCATCGGCACTCCGAAGGAAATCATGGACCTCTCGGTCACCTATCTGCACATCTTCTTTCTTGGAACCATCAGCCAGTTGGTCTACAACATGGGTTCCTGCATCCTCTGCGCCATGGGGGACAGCAAGACCCCGCTGTACTGCCTGATCGTAGGCACCCTCTCCAACATCGTCCTGGACATCTTCTTCATCGCCATTCTCGGCTGGGGAGTCAAAGGCGCCGCCGTGGCGACCATCCTCTGCCAGACCATTTCCGCGGCCATGGTCGTAGCGCTGCTCCACCGTGGCCCAGAAGCGGCATTCCAATTCCATTTCCGGGATCTGACCATCGACCGGGCCCTGCTAGGCCGCATGCTGCTGCTCGGAATTCCCGCCGGATTGCAAGGTTCCATGTACAACATAGCCAACATTCTGATCCAGGGAGCCATCAACTCGCTGGGAACCATCGTGATTGCCGGCAACGCCGCCTATAGCAAGATCGAGGCCATGTTCTGGATGTCAATCAACAGCTTCGGAGTCGCCATCTCCATTTTCGCTGGGCAGAACTACGGGGCAGGCCAGTACAAGCGGGTCAAGCGCGGCATGTGGACCACCCTCGCCATGAGCATGATACCCGCCATCGGTTTTGGCCTGATCCTGGTGACCCATGGGAGGACATTCTTGCATTTGTTCACCAGCGAGGAGGCGGTCATCGACGCCGGCATGGTCATCTGCCATACCGTGGCCCCCACCTTCCTCACCTATATCTCGATCGAAATCCTCTCCGGAACGGTACGTGGCTGCGGGAACGCCGTCGTCCCCACAGCCTTCACCGCCATCGGAGTCTGCGTCTACCGGGTCCTCTGGGTGCTTTTCTTCTTCCCCCACCATCCGAGTCTGGTGACCATCATGCTCTGCTACCCAATCTCCTGGATCCTCACCAGCCTTATCTTCTGGATTTTTTGGGGATTCAGTCCTTGGAAACGCTCGACACTCGGCCGTCCTGATGGACAGCCTGCGATCTGACCCCCAGTTCACGGTAGGTCAGGATGATGACGGCAATCGAAGCGACTGCCGTCAGAAGGTCCGCCGCGGGCATTGCGTACAACACCCCGTCAAGGCCGAACAGCATCGGCAGCATGATGGCGAATCCCACGCCCAGCACCACCTCGCGGAACAAGCTGAGCAGGCTGCTTGCCATCGGTTTGCCCATGGCCTGCAGGAAGATGAAGGCGGCCTTGTTCAAGGTTGCCAACGGCAACAGGCAAAGATAGATGCGGAAAGCCTTGATGGCGAATTGGGTATAGACCTCGCTCTCGTGCGAGGCACCGAATATGCCGATCAGCGCACGTGGGAAGACCTCGACGACAACGAGTGCGACCACACCGACCACGACCTCCCAGAACAACAACTTGTCCAAAAGGCCTTTGGTCCGGTCATAGCGTCCGGCGCCCATGTTGTATCCGACAACAGGAATGCAACCGGCCGCCATGCCGACGACAATGGAGATGACGATCTGGAAAACCTTCATGACGATACCGACCACCGCCATCGGAATCTGCGAGAACTCAGGCTGGACGAAGAACGGGTCTCTGACAGTGGTGATTCGGATCATGTTGTTGATGGCGGCCATGGCGGCAACCAGCGAAATCTGGCTGAGGAAGCTGGTGATGCCCATGGTCAGCATGCGTCGGTCCAGGGCTGGTCTCAGGCGGAAGCTCCGCCTCTCCAATCTGATGGCCTTCAAGTGGCACAAATACCAGGTGGACAGGACTGCGGTCAAAAGCTGCCCGAGCACCGTGGCTATGGCGGCTCCAGCCATACCCATGCGGAAACCAAAGATGAAAATCGGGTCGAAGATGATGTTGAAGACCGCGCCGGCAACCGTGCAGGCCATGGCGAACTTCGGGGAGCCGTCACCACGGATGATCGCGTTCATCGCCTGCCCGAACATGTACAGCGGGATGCCGACGATGATCCAAGAGAAATACTCCTGGGCGAAATGGAACAGCTCGGCGTTGACCCTGCCGCCAAAGGCGGTGATCAACTGGTCGCGGAACAGGGCGAACAGGATGGTCATCACCAGACTGGCGGCCACCACCAGGACGATGGCATTGCCCACACCAGCATGCGCCTCTTCCTTGTTGCCCGAGCCAAGCTGTAGGCTGACGAAGGTACAGCACCCATCGCCAATCATGACGGCAACCGCCAGCATGACCACGGTCAACGGAAAGACTACGGTATTGGCGGCGTTTCCATTCGAACCCAGATAATCGGCATTGGCGATAAAAATCTGGTCGACGATGTTGTACAACGCACCGACAAGCAACGAAATGATGCAGGGAAGCGCATAGCCGCGCATCAGGCGCCCTACCGGTTGCTCCACAAGAAAACGATTGTCATCCATACAGGAACCTCACAGCCAAAGGCATAAAAAAACGCGTCCATCCAATTTGCTTGGATTTACGCGTCATACGCCACACGGCAGAAGAAACCTTATCCGGAAACCGTTTTTTTGTCAAAAGTCTTTCCGTTTGAAATGTGGGGAAACGGGGCGTACGGCCTCGTTCCCCACCACATCTCAACCGAAGAAATGATGGTTCGGGATGTAGCCGAACAGCTTGGGAATGGCAAGCGCGACATTCTCCGACATCGTGACCATGACAAGGATGACCAGCAGCGCGAGGATGAACGGCCAGACCTCCTTCACGAAGTCCTGGAACTTGCATCCGACGATGGAACAGACGGTGAACATCATCGAGCCGAAAGGTGGCGTCAGGCCTCCAATCATGATGTTGACGATCAGGATGACACCGAAGTGGAGCGGGTCTACACCAAAAGAGCAGACAGCAGGCACGAGCAACGGAGCGAGAATCACCAAGGCGGCTCCACCCTCGATGAACATGCAGATGAACAGGAGCATGAGGTTGATGACAAAAAGCAGCACGTACTTGCTGCCGGTCATGGCAATCAGCGCCTGGGTGACAATCTGAGGGATACGCTCGCAGTTCATGTAGTATCCGAACACCTTGGCGCTCGCGATGATCAGCATGACCGATCCGGTGCTGGTGACCGTTTCCTTCAAGATCAGCGGAACATGATGCCAGCGCAGCTTCTTATAGACGAGCAGACCGACAGCAAGAGCGAACAGGACGGCGACGCCGCCAGCCTCGGTCGGAGTGCAGACCCCCATCCTCATGCCGAGGATGATGACAAAGGGAATGACCAGCGCCCAAAGGGAAACGACGAACTGGGACCCGATCTGCCTGGGAGTGGGCCAGTGGTCCCGGGTCGGGGCGTACCCCCGCTTCGAGGAAATGATGTAGGTGGTGACCATGAGCGCCAGCGTCATCAGGATACCGGGCGTATAGCCAGCCAAAAACATGTCTCCGACGGAAATGTTGGCGATCAGGGCATACAGAATCAGGTTGTTTCCCGGGGGAATCACCGGACTGACCGCCGAGGATGCCGCGGTGACCGCGGCGGAGAAATCAAGAGGAAATCCCTTGCGGAGCATCTGGGGAACCAGGATTTTCGATTCCATGGCCGCGTCGGCGTTCGCCGAACCGGAAATGCCACCCATCAGGGCGCTGAGCAGACAGTTCACCTGCGCCAAACCTCCCTTCAAGTGACCGGCGAGCACCTCCGCCATATCCATCAGCTTCTCGCTGATGCCAGAGTAGTTCATGACCGAACCCAGCATGATGAAGAAGGGAACCGCGAGATAGGGAAAGGACTCGACGGCGGTGACGAACTGCTGGATCACCATCCGGATCGGGATGGCAGTGTTGATGAAGGTGAAATAATACAGTGACGACCCAATCAGCGCCAAGGCGATAGGAACGTTCAGGAAAAACAGGATGAACAACAGGGCGATCGGGAACAGTGGATGCAAGACAAACGAGAACATCAGGCCACCTCCCCTTCTTTCCGCTTCCCAAAGGCGCGGATACTCTGCACCAGACCAACCACGGCGTAGACCGACATCAGTGCGAACGAGATGACGATCGAGACGGTAATCAGCCGGTAGGAAACCTCGAGGGCGGCGGTGACCTTGGTGGATGCCTTCACGTAGAAAAAGCTCATGACACACATCCAGAGCGAGATGATGGTTACGAGAATGGCATTGACCAAGGAAAAGATGTTCTTCCACAACCCCTTCGTCACCTGCATGACGATGTCCACCCCCATCAAGCGCTTCTGCTTGAACGCGCCGGCGGCACCAAGGAAAATCGTCCAGACGAAACAGGCGACGGAAATCTCTTCCGACCAGAAATAGGTAAAATGCAGGCAATACCGGGTGAATACGTTCATGATGACGATGGCTACCGTCACCGAAATGAACACACCCCCGATATACAACTCGAAATTATCGAGCAAGTCCTTCTTATCGAGACGCACGGTTTCACTCCTCTCAACGGGAAAACAGGGGATGCGTGGATGTGCATCCCCTGTTTCCGGATGTATCGGTTATTTCTTCAGATTGGCGCGAATCCCGCTCAGCTCAGCCTGAATCTGGTCATAGATGCCAGGCGTCCACTTCGGGAACTTCGTGTACACGACAGAGGCGGCCTTGGAGAACGCGGCGGAATCGACTTCGTGGAAATGCACCCCGACTTTCTTCAAATCCTCGGCATACTCGGACTCGAGCTTCTCCGTCTCTTCCAGGTTGTCCTGCGTACCCTTGTCGACTTCTTCCTGGATGATGGCCCTCTGCTCGTCAGTCAGGCTGTCCCAGCAGGCCTTGGAAATGCAGATGCAGGAAACACCGAGCAGGTGACGGGTCAGGGAGTATTCCTTGACGTTCTCGTACTGCTTGGTTCCCCAATAGGTCATGATCGAGCCTTCGACGCCATCGATCACACCCTGCTGGATTGCGGAATAGGTGTCAGGATACGGCATCGCGACCGGACTTGCACCCATCGCTTCCATCGTGTAGGTGTACAGCTGGCTCGTCGGGACACGGATCTTGACGCCTTTCATGTCGGCGGGCTTGGTGACCGGCTTGTTCAGCATCATGCTGCGGAAGCCGAAAACCCAGTCGAGGGACAAGACCTTGATGCCCTGCTTCAGGGCCTCGTCGTTCAGGTGCTTGACCAGATCGGTCTTGGTCATGGCCAGGTACTCGTCAAACGAGGTATAGAGGAACGGACCAGTGACCGCATTGTAATCGGGCACATAGTCACCAAGGAAGTTGATACCGTCCACCAAGATGACGTCGGCACCACTGGTGACAAGTTCCATGCCATCCTTGCCGATGGGGAAGGTGCCGCCCGTGTACAGCTGCAGGTCAAGCGTCCCGCCACTACGTTTGTTGATACCCTCGCACACCTTGACCAAGGACTTTGCGGTCTGCTCGTTGTCTACAAATTTTGTCGTGACCTTGATCACGCGCGGACCAGACGACTTTGACGTGGAAGCTGTCGACTCTGCACCGCCTTGAGCAAAGAGAGATGCGGATGCGAGCATACCGAGAATCACGCAAAGAGCTCTAACTTTTTTCATGAAAACCTCCTCTTCAAAAACTCCTTTTTGAACCTGACTTCAAGTCTACCATGCGCAATTCCCTTGTCAACAAATATCCAAATCGATAAGAAATAGATAAAATATTCTTCAAAAACTCTCTCGTACGCAATTATGAAAAAGACAGAATTTTCTCCCTTTCGTTTTCCAAAACACGGTACAACACCATGGTTTTTACTTGATTTCCACAGGAACCATATGGTTGGTCCATAGTGTTTTTCCTATCATGATATTGCGATTACACAATGAGTAAAAATCAGGCATCGCCAATGCCGAGGAAAACTGAAGCACCCACGAGAAACACTTCAGGAAAGCGACCGGATCCACTCGGTTTTGTTGACCAGATACCACGAGGGAAGGCACTTGAAAACCTGGTCGCTGTTCAGGCAGATGACGACCGCAACCGGGGACGCATGTACGACGAACGCCATGAAAAGGGAAAGAGGAATGACGACGGCCCAGATACTGACCAGGTTCATCTTCACTACGCTTTTGGTGCAGCCTCCCGCTTTCAGCACCGCGTTGTTCGGCATCTCATAGGACATGCCGACGAACGTGACAGGCAGGACAAGCAAGAACTGGCGCATCAGCCCCATCGCCTCAGGACTCAGGTGGTACAGGCTCATGACCGGACGGCTGATGGCAAAGAGGAACAAGCCACTGGCAACACCGATGGCAAGGAAGGCTGCCTGCAACTGCCTGCTGATCCGCCTGACCCTGTCACGATCCCCCTCCCCGATGGCTTTGCCGATGACGACGCCGGCGGCGCTCGCCGAACCGACGGCGGTCGACTTGACCAGCAGATACAGGGTGGAACTTGCGCTGTTGGCAGCTATGGCGGCAGCTGTCATGTGGCCGAGGATCACCGTCTGCATCGCCGTGTTCAACCCCCACAGCGCGGCATTGAAGACCAAAGGTCCGGTCAGGCGGAAATAGCTGCCTGCCAGCCTGTGGTCGACCACCAGGTAATCAGAGGGACGCAGTTTCAGCGCGAGCTTACGGAAGCGGACAAAGGCCAGCAGCACGACCAGTTCGATGATCCTGCAGGAAAGAGTGCCGATGGCGGCTCCCTCCACGCCCATCTCAGGAAAACCGAAGCGGCCGTAAATCAACGTGTAGTTGATACAACAGTTGACCACCAGGGCGAGGATGGAAAGGAAGAAGGAGATGCGCACCACCTCGATCGACCGGAGCGTCGCCAGCACAATCTGGGTGACGGCAAAGAAGCAATAGGAGAAACGGACGATGGAAAGGTAGCGCGCGCCTTCGGCGATGATCGCCTCGTCATCGGTAAAGACCAACAGCACCTGCCGGGGAAACAGGGAGACCAAGGCAAAAAGGATAAGGGAGATGCCGATCGCCAGGCGCATGGCCAGGCTGGAAATCCGTCTCATCGGCTCCAAATCCCGGGCGCCCCAATAGCGGGCGCAGAAAATCACCACGCCGTCGCCCAGCGCCATCAGCAGCTGCTGGTAGATGAACTGCACTTGGTTGACCGCGGCCACGCCGCTGAGGGCCGTCTCGGCATACCCTCCCAGCATCAAGTTGTCAGCCAGGTTGACCGACAGCGTCACGACATTCTGGAGCACCAGCACGAAGGCGAGGGAGGCGAAGGAAACGAGGGGGCTCATACCAGATGGATCCTCATCCATGTTCCGCTCTTATAGCGAGCGATGAAGAAGGTAGAGCGGAATACCCAATCAACGCACATGGCCACCCAGACCCCGATGATCTTCCACCCGAGCACCACGCCAAGCAGGTAAGCTCCCAAGAGCCGGCAGAAGACGATGGAGAAGGCGCCGACGGCCAGCGTGTAGCGCACATCCCCTGCCGCCCGCAGCGTGTTGGGAAGGTTGAAGGAAAGCGGATGGAGCAGCATGGCCACCCCTTCGTGGATGACCACCAGCCAGACCGTCAGCCTCCACGCCTCGTCCGAAAGCCCGTAAAGCAGACGGATTGCCGGAAGCAGGGCGATGGTGGCGCCGCCGAGGATGACGATGGAAAGGTGGCTCATCAGGATCAATTTGCGGGTATAGTACTTGGCCTGGCCGTACTCCCCCGCCCCGACACAGCGCCCGACAATCGGGATGACCGCCAGATTCATGGCCCTGCTGACAGTGATGCCGATTGTATCAAGACTGTTGGCTACCCCGTTGGCGGCAATCTGGGCAGTTCCGAACAGGGCGATGATCGAGACCACGATGACTCGTCCGAGCTCGAAGAACCCATTCTCCATGCCGTTGGGAATCGCGATGTAGAGAATCTTGTGCAGCACGTCCCGGTGCCAGGAAACAACCTCACGCCTGGCAATCCGTACCTCGCCGCCCTCGCGGGAAAGGATGGCTGTCAGGCAAATGGCGGCGAACATGCGGCTGACCAAGGTGGGAACCGCCACGCCAGCCACGCCCGCATGCAGGACGAAGATGCCGATCGCGTTCCCGACCACATTGATCAGGTTCATGACCAGCGAGACCCGCATGGTGACGGAGGTCTTCTGGATCGAGCGCAACAAGGCTCCTGCAGCATTGTACAGGCCGAGGAAAGGAAACGAGAGGCTGGTGATCAGGAAATAGGTGGTCGCCGCCCCCATCACGTCATCATCAATCGAACCGAAAAGCCCGCGAAGGAGCTGTTTGTTGAAAACCAAGCAGAGGAAGGTGACCGACAAACTGGTCAGAAGGCTGACCGTGTAGAGCTGGCTGGCCGCCAGGTTCGCCTGCTTCTGGTTCTTATGGCCGAGATACTGGCTGACGATGACCGCCCCGCCCGTGGCGACAGCGGCAAGGATGGTGGCCACCAGGTTGTTGACCATGTCTACCAGGGAAACGCCGCTGATCGCCGCCTCGCCGGCATTGGAAACCATCATGGTATCCGTGATGCCGACCAACATCACCAATGTCTGCTCGATGACAAGGGGGACGATCAGCTGTTTCAAATCCGCGTTGGAGAACAGCAGCTTCGGGGAATCCATAGGAAGGACTCTACCCTCTTATCCCTTTTGGAGCAAGACAAGCGGGCTCTTTCATGCGGCGCCTCCACTTCCAACAGACATCTTTCCGCTCTATGGTCTCGCAGGTCAGGGCGCGGCTTTCCCGGACCAGGTCCTTGACCAGCTCGTCATCCACCGTCCCGTCCATCCTGATGGAGATCCAGTTCTGTTTGTTCATGTGGTAGGCGGGCAGGAATCCGGGCATCGCCACCATCGCAGGCGCAAGATTCCTGTCCACCTTCACGTCAACCAGCTCGCACTCCTCGCCCTTGGGAAGGACGGCAAGCAGGTACCACTTGCGGTTCTCATGGTTGCGGAAGACCGCGTTGTTGCCGACATTCTTGAAAGGAAAGTCAGGCCGCTCGCCGAAGGCCTCGAACACCCAGTCGCTGATCCGGTTGAGTTGCCCGCTGACAAAGTACCGGGTGGTGCCATACCGGTCGGCTACCTGTTTCAGAAACTCCAGGTAGGCCATACGGACACGGGAGACGAAGGCCCCCTTCTGCCCCACGGCACGAAGCGGAAGGTACTCGTCGTCCAGGGCACATTCAATCAAACGTCCGGTTGCCGTCCCGTCGGGATGGATGACCAGCTCGGCATGGAACCTTCCCTCCATCACTAGAGCGCCGACATGGAATCCCTGGGAATCTTCCCTCACCCCTTCTTTCCGGAGCAACTGCGGGTCGAAGGTGGTTTTCCGAAAGAAGTCGCTCTCGATGCTCATACCTTGAAGCTGCCGATCAGGGCCATGACCTGCTTTTCGGTAAGCGTGTTGTCCTTCGCCGCCAGCTGCCAGTGGTCCCAATGCAGGGGATCCTGCTCCAGCCCCGGCCAGTGGACGACCCGCTCCCGCTTGATATGGGGACCGAAGGTACAGCTGATGGTGGTCACCTTTCCCTCGGGCCGCCAAGGACGCATGATGGCCACGCTCTCGTCGACACAGCCGGCCACCTCGGCGGTGAACCGGCACTGGAAGAAAACGAAACCCCGCTCCCCTTGTTTGCCCGACGGGGCGGCCACATAGCCCGGATGCAGGCTGACCAGGTCGCAGTCGTTGAACAGAGCCTCGGCCCCGCCGAAGATGAAATCGATGTCGCCCCGGATGGTGCTGTGCTCCACGACCACCTCGCTTTTCCGACGAGGGGCATAGGCTCTTGGCCCCCGGAAGCCTCCCGGCTCCCGTTCCTTCTCGGGAAGCGGGGCGAGGAAAAGGGTGTCCTGGAAGCCGTTCAACCGCACGTGGGAAAGATGGGCGTGGCGCACGTCCAGGTAGAGGGCGACTGCCTGCCCCACCTTGCATCCGACACCGGCGAAGTTGGAGATGTTCAGGTCCTTGATGACCAGACGCTCCCCAGAGAAAAAGGCGGTGTAGCTTCGGAAGGTGCCCAGCTTGTTGCCGTCCGGAGCGATCTGCCGGGCTCCTT
>Ga0256404_1009892_pt1 | contig 13442 bp, 2 predicted proteins | sample RumenRJG_01DNA_FD_185990 | JGI IMG/M metagenome (GOLD analysis project Ga0256404, IMG submission 185990) | Bovine rumen microbial communities from Lethbridge, Alberta, Canada - RJG_01 | ecosystem: Host-associated > Mammals > Digestive system > Stomach > Rumen | place: Canada: Alberta | collected...
ACTGATCCTTCTGGAAGGTGCCGGCCAGGCCCCGCACGCCGCTGTAATCCGCGGTGAGGCTCTCGTCTCCGACCTCCATAAACTCCGCAGCGGCGCTCTCCGCCGTGACCTGCCAGAGCTTTCGGAAGGCGCTGTTGCTGTAGCTGTCGTAGTAGGACGAATAGGACCCGCCCTGTGTGGAAATCCGGACCGGCGACAGATACACCGGGTAGTAGACCGAGGTTCCCACCTGGACGTACTGGGGCACCGTGCAGCTCGCGCTCCCGCCGGAGCCGATCTGCAGGGCAAATCCCGTGTCGCAGGTCACCGGGTTATAGATTAACGGCTTCAGCTCCTCGTACCAGGCGGACATGGTGTTATAGTAGCTGTTTCCCCACTGCCTCGCAGAGGCGCTGTCGCTGCCGTACCGGTCGTACTGGGCGAGATAGTCCATGCGCTTCTTAAAGTGGGCGATCACCGCCTCCGGGTCCGCGGTGTACACAATCTGGCCCGGGCTGTAGCTTCTCTGCCAGTTGTTGAGGTAGAGGGTGATGTCGTCCTGCAGCCTGCCGCTCTTCTCCCGGAAGGTGATCCGCATATCCGGTCCCATGGTGACGTTCTGCATCTCCGAGAGCATGGTCAGGGTGTGGAGCTTCCCGCTGACCGGTCCGTAGTCGATGTACTGGACGTGTGCCGCAGTGTCGGTCTTCACGGAGATGGCGGAGTCCGTCTCCTGCACGCCGAAGGAAACCGGGTCCGGCTGTCCGTTCATCGTCTGTTGCGTGACCCGCACGGTCGCGCCCTTCGGGACCAGCAGAAGAAGATCCGAGCCGTCGCCGTCATTTGCAGAGTACGGACTCATAAAGATTCTTGTGTCAACGGAGCCCTGCTGAACCGTGCCGTAGCCCGCAGCGACAAAGGGCGCGGGGGATGCCAGGTCCGCCCCGGTGTACACCTGAACGCTCCGGTCGAGCCCGTTCAGGGCGTTCGTGTCCTGGCCGAGCCGGGTCTTCACCGTGAGCCAGGTGTAGTCTCCAATGCTGTAGTTGATCTGGACAGCGGGCTGTCTGCCGGCATCGTCAATCCGGCCGAACAGCAGCTGGGTCGAGCCCTTCTCAGAGCCCTTCGACGCGCTCCAATCCCCGCTCTCCTCAAGCTTCACGTCATAGAGCGCATTCCCCATCGAGGAGCCGCAGAAGGACAGGCCGGCAACCGAGAGGAAGACCGGGACAAAGGTCCTGCCGCCAAGCTTCACGGAGCCCGGCACCTGGAGTTCCAGGGCGTTCTGCATGCTGGTCAGGCCGAATTCCCAGGTGTCATAGCCGTAGAACCGGCCGTCGCTCTCCGTGTAGACCGCGTCTGTGAAGGCCTTCGCAAAGCGCGCCTCTGCCTCTGCCTCGCCGCTCTCCGCGAGCTGGGAAGCGTGCAGGGCCGCCGCGGCCTCCGAGAGCTCCTCCAGATACGCTTCATCCGCCAGGAACCAGGTGGGATAGCTGCGTGTCCCGGTGCTGAAGCACCAGGAGCGCCCGTAAAAGTACTGGGCTATGGCAGCCGGCGCGCCGCTCCCGTTCACGAAGCGGACAGAGAGCTCCCGCCCGACCTCGGGGACCTCCGCTTCCAGCGTGATGGTCCGCTCGTCGTCCCCCATGGACACCGGGCCCAGCACCACCGTCAGCTCCTCCTCCGTCTCATTCACGCGGAGTCCCTGCTCCAGGGCCCTCAGTGCGAGCTTCTCGCCCTGGTCTGTGGTCTTTTTCATGGTGACGGCCACATAGCCCCCCTCCGGGACATAGTAGCTCACGGAGGACGTGCCGCTGCCGGCACTTCTCGTGTCGCCGCCGGAGCCGAACTCTTTCCCGTAATCATTCATCACGGAGACGTTCCGGAAGCTCACCGGTTTTTTCATCGCCTCGTCGGAGTAGACCTTCACGGTGCGCGCGGAGCTGCCGGAAATGCCCAGGCTCTCGTCAATCACCGTGCCCACCTTCACAGAGCAGACCTCCGCCGTGAGGCTGATCCCATACTCCGTGTTCTCCGGTTCGTCCATGACAAGGTAGAAGCCCTGCCATCTGGTGGGGCCCCTCTGCCCGATCACAAAGCGGTCCTCCCCCTGCGGCCCCATAAGCGCGTTGGAGGACATGCCGATTCTTCCGCGGGTGTACTCAATGGGCCCGTCCATGTCGGGAATCACCGCGCAGAAGCCGTAGAGCACCGGGTACCAGGTGACCCCCTCCGAGGTAATCGAGCCGTAGAGCTCCGCGGAGATCAGCCCGTTTCCGCTGTTGTAGCCTGCGTTGAAGCTGGCACTCCGGCTCTCCCCACTGCCGATCCTGAGGTAGTCCTCCCCGCCGGGCGTCATGGTGAAGCCGGTGGCGATCACCCCGCCCTCCGGAGGGATGAGCTCCTTCAGGGCGGTCTGGGACAGACTGATCTTCGTGAGGTCGTTCCAGACCGCAGTCTCCTACTCCTGGACCGCCTTGATCTCCTCGCCGCTGCCCTTTCCGGCCCTGACAAGCTCATACTGGGCCGTTTCCAGGTCCGCGAACTCCTTCATGAGCTCCGCGGCCCGGTCCGGGTCGTTCACGTAGAGAATCTGCTGGGGGATGATGTAATAGCGCGCCCTGACATCCTCGGGAAGCGGCTTTGCCTCGTCCGTGAAGGTCACTGTGACCGGCTGGCCGAAGGAGGGCTCCTCCTCTTCCGGGAGTGTGAGCAGCGCGTTCTTAAGCTGCAGGGTCTCCACCTGAAGCTTCCGGGCATCAGAATTGGTGGCGAAGGCCTCCGCGTCGAAGATCACCTCGCCGTCAAGGAGCATGTCGTCCTCATCGATCATATCCCCGATGAGCTTCTCCACCTCCGCGTTTGAGAGGAGGCCGTCCTGCAGACTGCCCCCTGTTCCTGCGGAACCGCCGGAGGCGCTGCCGGAAGAGCCGCCGGAACCACCCGTTCCCGCGGTGCCTGCTCCCGTCCCGCTTCCGCCGGTGCCGCTTCCGCTGCCAGCACCGGCATCTCCGGACTGGGGAGACGCGTTGGAGGGACTGGCCAGTCCGGCAGTCCCCGCCTCTGCGGTCTTAGCCGCAGTGCTCCCGGCCGCTGTGTTCCCGCCCTCCACGCTCTCCGCCCGGGTCGCATTGGAGGGCGATGCCAGCGTCGCGGCAAAAAACTCCCGCACCGGAAAAACCGCCGGCTGCAGGTGCGTGATAATCATGGACAGTGTCAGCAGAACTGACAGCCTTCTACGGAGCCCCTTCATGATGTCCTCCTATCTGGTGGTCTGATACAGACAGATTGCTTCGGTCTTTGTGTTTACAGCACCCGCTTCCCGGGAACCCGGGATCAGGACCGCTGTATAAGAAGAAACGCGTCCCCCGGCACTGTGTCCAAAAAGCATGAAATCGGGAACAGGAACAGTACCAGGGGACGCGAATGAGATAATGAACGCTTATTTCGGATTCTTTGTTGAATTTGTATAACAGAATATAATATTGTCGTCAAAAATTTATATATTGAATATACTTATCTGCTGTTTATTATAATATTAGCAAAATTATTTAAATGTAACAATATTATTTTATGTACTTTTCGCTTCAAAATCGATAGTATTCTGTCAAAATTCGTTGTGCGACTTTTCCTAATATGCTTGCAATGATAAGAGAAACTAATTATAATTTAGGTTTTATCAAACCACGTTTTCGGCATGGTGCAGCCGCAAAAAAAAGCCCCTTCCATCGCTGGAAGGGACTTTTTTGATTGATGTTCTTGTTTTGGGTACCTCTGGCATCTCTGCGATCCGGCACGATGCTTCACCACTTCACCAAATGCGGACAAGTCTCCCGCATATTGCACGCAGGCAGGTCAGGATGCCTCATGATTTCTCTGCACGGTGTGCAGGGCCCCCGCGCCAATCAGTGAAAACAGGGTGAGCAGAAGAACCCACAGAGCCTCCGGCTTCTGCGCCTCCTCGCCGGTCTTCGGCAGCCGGCCTGCGCCAAGGACCTGGGGCACCGGCGTGCGCTCGGCGCCAAGGACAGCAGCTTCCGGTGCAGAACCACTGCTCACAGGACTGAGCCGTTTTGCGACGCGGGTAATGCTGCCTCCGCCGCCTCCGCCGGAGCCACTGCCAGAGCTGCGGGAAGGCTGATCCTTCTCCGGGACATACGGGGTGAAGTGCTCTTCCTTGCTTCCTTTTGGAGATGTTTCCGAAGTGGATGTATTTGTTTTAGACCCACCGTTCTCATTATCTGGAGTTTTCTCCGGCGTTTTCTCTGTTTCCTCCTCAGGCTTATCCGTCTGGTTGCTGAAGGCAAACTTGTATTCCTTCTGTTTATCCGGATCCAGCGTCACCTGGCTCTTCTCTGTATCAAGAACCGTCGTGAAGTGCGTTGTCTTATCCCCCAGATAGCCGTCCTTGATCATCTCGCCCTTGTCGTTTACCTCGCGAATGTAATAGGGCAGAATCTTGACGTTGTACTGATAGATATAGTTTCCTTTTCCAAAAGAGAGTTCCTCCTCCGTTGCCTGGCCTTCGCCGAACTCAATTCTTGCGGCAATCCGATCGTAGGTCACAGAAACCAGCGTATCTTCCTTCTGTTCCAGGTTGTCAATCTCATCGTTCTCGTCAAAGTGAATGGTCACTGCCCTGGTTCGCTCAAACAGAAGCTGTTCCAGCGGAATATCTGCGGACCAGGTTTGTTTCTTCTTGTCATAAGCCAGTTCCACGGGTTTTTCAAACACAGGAGCCAGTTTCCGCTTCTCGTCATAAACGTCAGAAGTTCCATCAGCAGAATCTTCATAGAAGACCTGGACATGGAAGGTCTCATCCCTCTCCAGCTTCTTTCCGGAGGAGTCCACCAATGTCTTATCCACCTTTATCGAGTACGGGCTGCTATTGAATTCAACACCCGAATCCACACCGTCTATATGGGCCGCATTTGGAAGAACTCTTCCGTAGACTCTTATAGCTGTGATTCCTCTTGCCGAGGCGCTTGAGAAGTAAGTCGTAGCCACCGGCTTCACGCCGAGATGATAGCCATTATCACCTTCCTTCAACTGCAGCACGCGATCCCGATTCACCAGAATCTCGCGCTTCCGACTGACCTTCATCTGATCCAGTTCGTTTCTGGAGTAAGGACGTGTACGAAGCATTCCGTCCGCAAGGACAGCCAGGTATTCTGCGCCGACAAAGTCGAGATCAAGATTCCCGTCACTGTCTTTTTTCAGTTCTCTTAGTGTCAGTCCTCCTTCTTTCGTAAAGAACAGATATTCGCCGTCCCGACTGACAAGCATCATCTCAAGGTCTGAATCAGCTGAATACTCTTCCAGATCCCAGTGCTGATCCGGATCTGCCGGGTTGTAGGTCTCCGCGGCAAATTTCCAGATTACTCCATTTTGCTTATCGTTTAATGCCAGATGTGCTGCAAGGGCCATATTGTAGCCGAGAGTAATGAGATTGCTCTTGAACTCAGCTCCATCCGGTTCCGTGCTCCAGACAATGTCGTACATACTGACATCAGTCTCTGCGGTTTTCGACTTGGGCGTCGAAATTGAGCCTGCCACCATCTGCTTTCCGTCAACGCCGATAGTGATCTGCATCTCCTTCAGCATGTAGGAGATTTTACGGGGAACCGGTCTTCCCTCTGATGCTTCCTCGGAGGTGTATGCCCAGACATCCGGAAGTCCTGCAAAGCTGCATTGATCCTTGCTCTTCCCTTTATTAAAAGTCAACGTGTACTCAGACTCCAGAGTGCTTGCAAATGCTTCGGCTTCCCTGCGCTCCTCCTCAGAAAGGCCCTCCGTTGGGATTTCCGCAGTCAGCCTGACGACTACCTGACTGTCTGTAAGAGCGTCTTTCCAGTTCTTCGTCACCTCCAGCCGATTCAGGCGGAATACTGCCGGAGTATCAAAGAGACTGCCAGAGATATCCTTCTGCTTTCTGACATAAACAGGGCCTTCTTCCGGAATGACTACTTCCGTCTCCTGTACCTGCTCCTGCTTATCATCTTCGGGTTCAGAAAATCCAGATGTATTATTTCCAGGCTCACCGTTTTCAGTCACTGAACCAGTTTCTCCTTCCGCTTCGTTCGCGGCAAGAAGATCCACTTTCTCATCTGTACGGAAGCTCTTATTAAAACCGATGGCATCTGCCAGCACGGAAATACTGTTTCCTCCGATCATTGCCATCTTCGGCCTTAATTCTTTCTGTTTCTCTGCGATCGTATTGTCTTTCGCTACCGCACCTGTCTCCCCAGTTCCTGCTGTGCTCTCCTCCTCCTTTGTGATGGTACTGACAGAATAGCCGCCATTCACTGTAATAATCCCGTTTTCCGGAACCCCGTAGAGTTTCAGGAGAAACTCATCAACCCCATCTGTACCATTCGGGATGGCTTGTGGGATTGCCTTCAGCGGTTTCTGCTGCTCTCCTCCATTTGCCTTGTCAGGATTTGCAACAGAAGCTGTAAACCAGAAATACTGATTAAAGCTTTCAATACTGACCGGCGAACTGAACTTTGCCTTCAACGTAATTTTATAGGTCGGTCTCCCTTCCGCATCTTGTCCAGTCTTCTCTCTTCCTATCATCTGTAAGGATGTGACCTTCCAGTCTGCGTTCTGGGGTTCTCCATAGGCGACAGTAAAGACAAGCTGGTGGATGTCCGGCTGAATCTGCAGCGGTCCCATGACCGCAGTTGCATTTGTCCGGGACCAGTCTTTCTTCTCCTGAACCTCCTTCAGCGGATCAGATCCCTTCACGCGGATTGTCTGCCGGACCGGATCTGCGTTCATCCCCTCATACTGGGTGGCACGGACAGACGCCCCCTCCGGCACCAGGTAAAGTCTCCTGTTTGTAAGGAGAATATCCAGTGCCACCAGCTGGTCCCAGATCGCCGGATTCAGCTGCTGGCGCAGGCTGTCGCGCACCAGGTTTTCCTTCGGAGAGTAAATCCTGTCGGCGAAGTCATATAAGTGATTCGCCCCAGGCCCGCAGATTTCATAGGCCTTGACACGATACTCCTCTCCTTTGTACTCATTGATGAAATCGACTTCTCTGCGTCCGCCGTAATACTTATCCGATACAATTCTGGAAGGGTCATCCAGATTCCCGATATCATGGAACAAAGTGTCCACAGAAACCAGGTTCATCTGGCAGTCAACATCAATCACAGCCCTTCCGCTCTCTGTTGTTATCGGAACCATCACCGTAACATGATCCCTGCCCATCTTGGGCTGCTGAGATGTGTTCTCGGTGCTTCCCTGAACCTTCAGTGTGTAGTATTCGTCTGAGAAGATTCTCTGCCCGTGAATTTGGGCTATACTCTGCTGATATGCCTCCACATACGGATTATTGTCAAAATACTGGCCCTGGGTCTTATCCGCGCGCTCCTCCTGAAGCCGGAACTCCGCGATGTAATAGGGCTTCGGCTCTGACTTTTCTGAATTTTCCGGACTATCCGGATCCTCCGAATTATCCGGATCGCCGGACATGAGCTTCTTTTTCTGCATATTCCGCATTTCCTCAAGTTTCCGGGCGGGAACTGCAATCGTAATCTGATTCCGCTCACTTAGGTTCCACAGGAATTCGCCTTCCTGATACATGTGTGGGTTGTACTCCTCAACTGCATCCAGCGGAATCACTTCTGCCTTTCCGCTGTTAACATAATCGGAAAGCGGTCGCCCTAACGCCACATCCTCTTTCATTTTCGCAGCGGTTTTGTCGTCCAGATAAACCACGCAGCCCCAGCTTTTCCCATAATAGTATTTGCCATTCCAAGAATTCTTATAATACGAGTCATAGTAAGAACTAGTATTCCAATTGCTTCCATTATAATAACTTGGATACGGAATTTCCCAAGAATACCTGAGCGGTGTCCTCCCGAAGGGCGCATCGATCAGAAGCTGCAGATTCGCGTCTTTCGGAGTCAGCTTCTCCCTGCTGTCCCGAATGGTCAGCGTAATCAGCCTATCTCCTTCGAAGAAGGTAATAGTTCCCCGGTCTGGAACTGCATCAACAGTTTCAGCCCTCTGCCAGGAAATGTCCTGCCCTTCTTCTGTCGGAGATAACCGGTCAAGATCCGCCACCTTTTCCGATTCCTCTTCAACTTTGTACCATATCTGTTTGATCTCAGCAGTTTGGGAATCTGTATAATACGCGCCGTTATAATACCAGAGCTGCTGTGCCTGATCTGCCTGAAGCACCGCTCCCTTTTCCACCAGGAATACGGAGCTCGCCTCAAAGAGTCTGCCCAGGTCGTTCAGATTCACGCACTCCTGATATCCTGCCTCCGGGTGCTCCTGATCAATCCTTCTATCCTCAGAATGATTGATCCCGCTGCCTGCTGCAACAGCCCACACCATCGCCGGATCATCGCCCTTAAAGGAACGGACGATGCGCTTTACATACAGATCAGTGGGCAGCATCCTATCCTTTTTGTCAACCCTGGTACGGACAGCTGCCATACTGTATTTCTGGGTGTTCAGGCTGTATTTCAGCTCAACAACCGCTTTTTTGTCCTGCGGGACGAGCTCAGCAAACACACCGCAGCCCCTTGCATCGGACAGTGCCCCCTGTTCCTGCATGGCAAACAGGGCAGGCTTCTGCTCAATAATTGCCTGCGAATTAACATTTCCTGAGACTTCATACGTTGCCATATCCACAGGAGGTGTATCGGCCCTGTGCTCAGTATATCCGAATGGAAGCAGATTCAGCATGCCAGCAAAAACAGGATAATAGGTTTCATCCCCAGCTTTCACATATGCGGGCATACGATACCGATGTACTCTGGTCTCAGGCTTCCGCTCCACCATATCGTACGAATCCTTCTGATGAGGATCGCTTTCGTCAATAATCGTCAAGCCGGAACTTAGTTGAAGCACCAGAGCGGCAAGGTCCTCAGCCTTTGGATTCTCTGCTTTCAGCAATGCAAGGAACGCCTCCGGATTGTTTGTATAATAGAACGCAGGCGCCACTTTCAGCACACTTCCATTAGTCAAATACTGATTTCCCGGGGCAATGTCTTCCAGTCCCAGGGATTTACTGATATCTCTGATTTCGACAGAGATTTCCTCTCCAACCTTAAGAGTTGACGGAACAAGGGTGATCGTCCGGTTCCCATCCTCCGGCCTGAATGGGCCAGCAGTCAGCTCCTGACAGTTTTCGGAGCCCCATTCATATTCCTCCATTTCAGGAGCCGTGACTGTTTTGAGTGCGTCCTGATAGCTGTCCTCCTGTACCGCATAGGTTCCGTAAACCGTATCCTGCGTAAGCTTCAGCGAGGTTCCCCTTGGAATCAGGTAAATGCTGCCCTGGGATTTAACGCTGTCATCCTCAGGCGTGTAATAAGCGTCCTCAAATTCACTGCCACTGAAAGTTCCCTTGTACCCAAGCAGAGGATTTGGCGCTGATGCAGTGTCAGAAACATTCTCTGCCCTCCTCAGGACCTGCGTCTCATTACCCGTAAAGACATTCCTGACCTGAACGTAGTTCGGCTTCAGCGTCATGGTCACAGAGGTATCCGCTGTTTTCCCGTCAAATACAGCAATGACAAACCGGCTGCCCTCTCTCAGGCTGTCGGCTTCATCCTCCGTTGTCAGATCGTACACCTCACAGCCTTCTCCGGAAAGCGACAGGTCATACATCGCTCTGGGAATCAGGCTTGATCCATTGCCACCCTCCCACTGCGCACTTAGCCTTCCAAGGAGCACAGGCACTGCTTTTTCTTCACCTGCTTCCAGGGAGACCGGCAGATGACAATCATAAAAATCGTGCCACCAACCAGAACCATAATAGGAATAGGTGCTGAACCAGCGTTCATTGCTCTCATTGTTCTTCAACCTCAGAGCGTCCAGCTTATTGATCCATTCTGCCTCTTCCTCTTTGTCCTCGCTGCGCTTTCCTGTCTCCACGTCTGAGAGATATGCCACATACTCCTGAACCACAGTACGGACAGCATCCGGGTTTGTCGTGTAGAACATTGCCGGCAGTCCCGTGTTTTCGCCCTCGCCATCAAACGATATCTGGCTGAAATCCAGCCGCCCGTTGAAAGGAGCAGATTCTTTCCCCTTTCTCAGATTGAAGATCATTTCCTGGGGCTTGTCATAGACGCCCAGAATAATATCCGCAGTGTCAGTGTTTCTGTCAAAGCTGGCAAATACCGGACGACAGAAAGAGCCTTCTGCCTTTGGATCTGTAGTCAGATCCTCCACAGTTCCGTTTACTGCCTCCGCCGTCAGTCCGTATTCGGCAACCGGCTTCGGATTCCAGTAATATCCGGAATAATCCAGCGCCCCTAAATAATACGGATACAGCTCCCGTTCTCCGATGCTGATCTTCTTTGGTATCTGTACCGTCTGATGCTGTCCCGATCCCACCCGAAAATGGAAGTTCAGCGAATCATACCCCATCACATAATGAGGTTCTGAATAATGATAGCCGTATTCATTCAGTTTCTCATATAGCGCTTGAAATCTGCTTTCATCAAACTCTCCCCCATTTCCGAAATCATCTACTAAGGTAACGAGCTCCGCCCACGTACTCTTCAGTGCCTCCTCATTCTCCTCGTCTGTATAGAAAATGTCGGATCCAATGCCATAGTTGTAAAGGTATGCCGTTCCAATGTAAGCATTCGTCCAATTTGAGACGTGGTTCAGATCCGTGTTGTCCTTTACAATAATCTGCAGCATGCTGTCGGAAACAGTCATATTTGAAACAGCCGTGTGTTCGCCTGCAAACGTAATCGTATCCAGGTCATTGTTCGCAGGTCCATAGACCACAGTCAGCGTATGCTTATCTTTGTCCTCGCTGACTTTCAGTATCTCAGGATTTTCCTTCTGTTCTCTGACAGAGAGCGTGGTCTGATTTCCATTTCCATCCGCTAAAGAATGGGTGATCTCCACATAACATCCCTTCGGGACCAGCAGGACATTATCACCGTTCCCCAACGCATCCTCAGGTACATAGTTTTTGTTAATCCAGGTGCTGACAGGCTTCGACACCGAATTTGCATAGTAGGACGACAGGGAACCGTAATACCCGTTCCTGTTGATTACATATGCCTGCCATTTCTCTGAACTGATCGGATCCTCCTGCAATGCACTGTCGGCATAGACACAAATGTTTCTTATCAGGTGTCCGCCCTCATAACCCGTATCAAGCCTGGACTTTACAACAATCGGCTGATTCCATTTTTCGCTGTCAATCTGAAGGTCCACATTCACGATGAACGGATTATCGCTTTCCGCTTCCTCAGCAAAGGCTCTGAAAACATAATACGAATAATCCTTTTTTATAATTGTCCACGGATTTCCACTTCCTGAAACTGCCCCTTCATCCTCCAGGCTCAGGTCGAAAGCAGTTCCGATATTTGTATAGAGATTTCCACAGAAAATCGGAATATAGATTTCTCCGGTCACTGAATCTGTCACCTTTTTGGGGAACCGGAATTCATCAGACAGCCATGGGTTCGAAAGGTCCTGCCAGTCCAGCTGTGGATAGCTGAGCTGTGGATAGCTGTAGTCCAGCTGTGGATAGCTGTTTTTCCATACATAGTCTTTTATCATGTCCGGACTAAGGTAATCCACGCCAGCATTTGAAGGAGACCAGTACCAGATGTTGCTGGCATTCTCAAAGGAATCCCGTACTGTTTTTATATTCTCTTCTTTCACGTAATAGATGTTGTTAAGGTATCCGTTAAGAGACGTCGCCTTCGCGAGTTCCGGAATCAGCGTATTGTTATTCTGGAATATAATAGAATAGTACTCGTTCACATGTGCATTGGCATATCCTTCAGTCGGTGCCGCACGAAGAACGACATCTCTTTTCGGGGAAGAGAGCTTCACTTTCGGAAGACTTACGGTCAGGCAGTTCCCGTCTGTCGAGGCTTCGAGATCTTCCGCTGTTCTGACCTCCAGCTCCTCCTGCTGGTCAGTCAGGAGCATCTGGGTGACTGATACACTGGTACCCTCAGGAACAAGGAAGGCAGCCGTATTGTTCGCATGGTCCGCGGAAAGCTGAAGTTCGCCATCTGCGGGACTTCCCGCGCTGTCCAGAAGGCCTTCCGCACGGACCAAAGTACTTGCCGCACCCTTCAGCCTGGTTCCATCCTTGAGTTCCGTGCTCTCAAGCCTGGTTTCCAACGTCACATAGTTCAGGCAGAGTCCAATCACAACCGGAAGATCCTCTTCCGCGTCCTCTGAAAGAATACCGTAGAACCGGTTCTCCGGATCTGTGCCCACCACAAAGGTGCCCTCTGTGAGAGCCTTGTTCAGCGCTTCCTCTTCTGCCGCGCTGTCGGCATGATCCGCGTTTTCTTCCTGCAAAAGGGCTTCTTCCAGGGCATCAGAGACATCTTCTTCCTGCTTCATCGCCACATAGCGGTAGTAGCTTCTGCCGAGCTCTGCGTCAGCCCCCTTCGGAGCAGTGATGGTTCCAGTAAATGCAGGATAATATACGATATCTCCATCTGTGATGGATGCGTAGATCTGCTGCTGAACGCCGACCCCGTCTGCAGCCAGTTCAGCCTTGAAGGTCTCCTCCAGGACTGCATCATCCGCCAGTAAAAGGAGCTCCGCATCCAGCGTGATGTTCTTCAACTGATCCGCGATCTTCTCCAGTTCCTTCTTTTCATCCGCCGTAAAGCTCACGCTGCTACCCTGCGCCCGCCCGGCGGCAGTGCTGTAGAGTTTCGTGTATTTCCTCATGGACCGAAGGAACGCCTCCCGGTCACTGACATAAGAAATACTGCCCTCCACCGTTCCCGGGGCGACCTGGACAGATTCCGGAAGATCCCCCGCAGAACATGCAAAGGAGACGGACACCGCCGGCCCGAAGACCAGCTCCTCCGCTTCTTTCCGTTCCGCGTCAGAGGAACTGCCGGGATCGAGGTCGTAGATGAGATAGTCATCCCTCAGAAACCCGTCCTCGTCGGTCATCTCCTGGATCTGCTGTTCAATGCTCTTCGCTGACCCCTGAGAGGTGCTCCCGGTCCCGCCGGAGCCCGCAGTGCTGCTGCCCTGTGCATTGCTGGAGCTCGCCCTGGAGGCAGTGCCACCGCCGCTCCCGGTACTGCTGCCCAGGAACAGGTCGCGCAGCGGATCCTCCTCATTCGGGGCTCTCTCTGCGTTTGAGGGTGATGAAAGGTTCTGCTCACTCTGTTCAGCCGCATATACAAAAAAGCCCTGCAGCGGGAGTGCTGCAGGTGCGATGTTTGTGAATGCAAGTACAAACGAAAGCAGTGCAGCCAGCCGTCTTCTCATGGTTTTCATCTTCCACCTCCAGGTTTCGCATTATCTGAGGACAGGGTTTCTGTTAATATCTGTTGAAGTGTCATTTATATGTATTGCACTATATTTTCTTTTAATTTATCCTGAATCCGTGAACTTTGGTTGCTCTTACCTTTAAAAAACATCGATATTGCAAAGGCTTGCAGTTTGTCTCCGGTATCTTTCCGGATCACCTGTTGGGTGATGGAAGT
>Ga0256404_1009893_pt1 | contig 13442 bp, 12 predicted proteins | sample RumenRJG_01DNA_FD_185990 | JGI IMG/M metagenome (GOLD analysis project Ga0256404, IMG submission 185990) | Bovine rumen microbial communities from Lethbridge, Alberta, Canada - RJG_01 | ecosystem: Host-associated > Mammals > Digestive system > Stomach > Rumen | place: Canada: Alberta | collected...
TTCTGAGACTATTAGAAACCTTCTTATCGCACTTAAGCCGACGATTAAACTGGAACTGGACAAGATTAAACTTTTTGGAACAAAGGTAGGAGACGTCGGTAGTTATTATCTGATACTCGCAGTGTTTGCTGTTCTTATGGTACTCGTTGCTAATCTTATAAATAGCCCGACAGGAAGAGCGGTAATAGCAATGAAGAACTCAACCTCTGCTGCGCAGGCGATGGGAATATCGCTGATGAAGTATAGACTTCTTGCCTTTGTTATAGCAACAGTATTTGCATCAATCGGCGGAGTTCTTTATATGTTCCACGTCAGAACAATAACTACAGCAACGTCATCACTTCTTACTTTGACGACATCTCTTAATATACTCGGCGCGGTCATAATCGGAGGAGCAAAGAGCCTCTGGGGAAGTACCTTTGGAATATTTGTCATCTACGGAATTCAATCAATTTTCTTAAGCAGAATAGATTTCTTTAATAAGAACCCTGCATTCATAACAATGATTACGGGTCTATTGATAATTCTTGTAGTAATGTTCTTCCCGGGTGGATTTGCTCAGATAGTACTGGAGGCAAAGACACGTATCAAAGGAAGACGCGCAAATAAAATGCTTAAGCAGAATATAGTTAAGGAGGGTGAGAACAATGGCTGAAACAATCCTTAACGTAAAAGATCTCTGCATGTACTTTGGCGGAGTTAAGGCTGTGGATGGACTTTCCTTTGATGTTAAGGAAAAAGAAATTCTTGGCTTAATCGGTCCAAACGGTGCAGGAAAGACAACGGTATTTAACTGCATAACACAGTTCTATAAACCGACATCAGGAGAACTGATTTTCCAAAACAGAGAAGGAAAAGAAATCTCTCTGAACAAGGAAAAGGTTCACGACATGATTCGTCTCGGCATAATAAGAACCTTCCAGAATGTCGAGGTAATAAAAGAACTGACTGTGCTTGAGAATCTTTTGATAGCCGGTCATACACTGTATAAATGTTCAATACCCGGACAGGCATTCCATCTTCCTAAACTTAAAAAGGAAGAAAAGAAAATCGCAGATAAGGTAGATGAGGTCCTAAGCTTTATGGGGCTCATGGAATATAAGTACAGGTATGCAATCGGTCTTCCTTACGGAATACTCAAGAAGATAGAAATAGCAAGAACGCTCATGTGTGAGCCAAAGTTGATAATCCTTGATGAGCCTGCTGCAGGACTTAACGATACAGAGACCGCAGAGCTTGCAAAGATAATCAGAAGAATCCGAGAGGAATATAATTGTGCAATTCTTCTTGTAGAGCACGATATGGGACTCGTAATGGATGTATGTGACAGAATCTGCGCAATCTCATTCGGAAAGCTCCTTGCAATGGGAACTCCGGAGGAGATACAGGCGGATGAACAAGTTAGAACTGCGTATCTCGGAAACCGAAAGGAGGGATAGATATGGCATTACTGGAAATCAGGGATTTGACAGTTAGCTATGGTCCCCTCAAGGCGGTTAAGAATGTAAACATAGATGTAGAGAAGGGACAGATAGTTGCGCTCCTCGGAGCCAATGGTGCAGGAAAGAGTTCCACGCTTAAAGCAATTTGTGGTGTAGCCCCCAGGCAGGGAGGAAGCATAACTCTTGATGGTAAACCCTTAAGCAAAAGACCTTATGAGATTGCCAAGCAGGGCATCGCAATGTCGCCCGAAGGAAGGCAAATCTTCTATGGTCTAACTGTAGAGGAGAATCTAAAAGCAGGAGCATACGTAGTGAAATCAAAAAGCTCCATGCAGGAAAGCATGGAAGGAATCTACGATATGTTCCCGGTGCTTCGTGAAAGAAGAAAGCAGCAAGCAAGTACACTCTCCGGTGGAGAGCAACAGATGCTTGCGATTGGAAGGGCGCTAATGTCCGAACCAAAGGTGCTGCTTTTAGACGAACCATCGCTTGGACTTGCACCTCTCATCATAGAAAACATATTTGAGACACTTAAGAAAATTAGAGAAGAGGGAACAACGATTCTCATAGTTGAACAAAATGCTCTTATGACGCTTGAGATAGCGGACTATGCATATGTGCTGGAGCTTGGAGAGATAAGCATGCAGGGACCTGCATCTGAATTGATCCACGAGGAAAGCCTGGTAGAAGCATATCTCGGCGGTAAGAAATAAATTAGTTAAGGTAATTAATCGCAAGAAGCGATCTAGTGGAAAATTAAGGAGGAATGTTATGAAAAAGAGAATGTTGGCGATAATTCTGATCTTCGTGCTCGTGTTCTCACTCGCAGCATGCAGCAAGAAGGAAGAGCCGAAGCCAGCCGAGGATCCAGCTACTGAAGGTGGCGAGGAAGAAGCTGGAGAAGAAGAGCCGAGCGATGAGCCAGAGGGTGGCGAGGAAGCACCGGCTGATGTTCAGGGTGTAACAGATGACAAGATTCTTGTCGGAAACACTGCCGCAACATCCGGCGCATTTGCAGGAGTTGGTGAACCGTTCAATGCCGGTCTTCAGGCAGCTCTAAAGGTCTATAACGATGCCGGCGGATTTAACGGCAAGGTTGTAGAACTTGTTCACTATGACGATGGTTTTGATGCAGCTCAGGGACTTACCTACACCAAGACACTCGTTGAGGACGACAAAGTATTTGCTATCGTAGGTCACTTCGGAACCAATACCGTAGGTGCAACACTTGACTATCTGAAGGAAAAAGGAATCCCGATGACATATGCTGCAACAGGTATTTCCGATCTTTATCAGGAAGGCGCTACAGGAAACGACGCATGCATATTCCCGGTACAGCCGATTTACGACGCAGAAGGAAGAGTACTTCTTGCAAGAGCTCTTGCTAAGGACGGAACAGGCCTTGGCGGAACCAAGATTGGTGTAATCGCTACTACAGACGATGCAGGAAACGGAATCCTTGCTGGTGTTAAGCGTCAGGCTGAAGAGGGAAGCTTTGATATCACTTATCAGGAAGTTGACCCTGCAGCAACAGAATACACCGCAGCACTTACAATTCTTAAGAATGCAGGTTGCGACGTTGTCATCGCTTGCATGAACCAGGCACCTTTCCAGAACGTAATGGTATCCATGCGTGACATAGACTACAGTGCAAAGGTAATCACATCCTACGTATCTGCATCTGCAGCATTCCTTAGCCCGCTCGTAGAAAACGGCGCTATCACAGCTGATAGACCGGTATATGCTACAGCATGGCTGGATGTTACAACAGAAAAGGGTTACAATGAGATGATGGAATTTGCTGCCGGACAGCTTGCTTGGGAAGCAGAGAACGGAATCGATGCAGCAAATACATATTCAGTAAACTCCTATGCTATGGCAGGTTGGGTTGCTGGTAAGCTCTTTGTACACGGACTCGAAGAAGTTGCTGCAGCAGGAAAAGATCTCACATGGGAGAACTATATCGCTGCTATGGAAGGATCCCCATTCAACGTACCAATGGGTGGTGAAATCGATTACGCAGGCGGAGACAGACTCGGTATAACCGCTCTTGCTCTTAACACAATCGGTCTTGAAGTAAATGCTGAGACAGGACTTTGCGATCTGCTTCCTGTTTCCCCAATCATGTCACTTGATGAGGTTTGGGCAGCACAGTAAGTCGCACACTATTTAGATGTTTTTTCAGAGAAAGGGATGTAAAATGGCTAAAACTATTACTATCCAAGAAGCTCTGACACTCGTTAAGACCGGTGACTATATTGTCACCGGTCTCGGCGCAGCCGAAGGCAGAGAATTTATGACAAATCTGCATACGATTGCAGATAGAGTAAAGGATGTTACAGTTACAAACTGTCTTCCTATGGGAAATTATGAATTTATAACCAATCCGGAATTAAAGGACAGCTTTATTACAGAGGGTTGGTTCTTTACACCCGCACTTAGAAAGGCGAGTGAGGCAGGTTGCAGGATAAGCTATATTCCTAATCATCTGCATCTGGCTGCCTTTAAGCGTAATTGCTATAGGACAGCCGACATCTACGTGGGAATTGCATCCACGCCGGACGAGCATGGATTTGTATCGCTTTCCACGAGCAATACTTATGAGAAGAGAGTAATAAAAGAAGCAAAGCTTGTAATTTTAGAAATAAATCCAAACGCACCGAGAACATACGGCGATGTAGAAATGCATATTGACGATGTGGATTATCTGGTTGAGGTTGACTACCCAATGTCGGAACTCGGTGATGTTGAACCGAGTGAAAAGGACATCGCAATCGGAAAGATAATCGCCGATATGATCAATGACGGCGACTGCATTCAGCTTGGAATCGGTGGAATCCCCAACGCGGTAGCAAAGAGCCTTGTCGGTAAAAAGGACCTTGGTGTCCACACAGAGATGATTACTTCTTCCATGGTTACACTGGCAAAGGCCGGAGTAATAAACGGAAAGAAAAAGCAGCTCCATCCAGGAAAAATGGTTGCTGCCTTTGCTATGGGTCCCAAGGAGTTATACGATTATATAGACAACAATCCATCCGTAATGATTATGGATGGCGCTTATGTAAACGATCCCAAGACCATAGCTCTTAACGATAACCAGGTTTCAATTAACACAACGATAGAAGTGGATATCACAGGACAGTGCTGCTCGGAGAGTATAGGCTCACGTCAGTTCTCGGGAACGGGCGGACAGTCCGATACCGCAGTAGGCGCCCAGGACAGCAAAAACGGAAGATCCATCATCGCCCTTTATTCCACGGCTATGGTTAAGAATCCGAAGACGGGAGAGAAGGAAGAAGTATCCAAGATTGTTTGCCAGCTAAAGCCGGGCGCAGCAGTATCTCTCTCAAGAAACGATGTTGACTGGCTCGTAACGGAATACGGTGCTGTTAACCTTCGTGGAACAAGTCTGAACGAAAGAGCAAAGAGAATAATCTCGGTCGCTCATCCGGATTTCAGAGATCAACTTACCGAAGAAGCAAAAGAACTCGGAATTCTTTGGAAATAAGGAGAGGTCATGGCGGAATTTCTTTTTGATGACAAAAAAGTCTATTACGAGATCCACGGAGAAGAGGGCGAGCCACTGATTCTCTTGAACGGAATCATGATGTCAACGGCAAGCTGGGCTCAGTTTGTGAAACCTCTTTCTAAAGGAAGGAGACTTATTCTGGTTGACTTCTTTGATCAGGGACAGAGCGCGAGGCTTGAGGCAGGATACGACCATAAGATTCAGATTGAACTTATTGAGGCTCTTGCCAAAGAGTTGGAAAAGGAAATCGGAGTGAGCTCCTTTAATCTCTCAGGCATCTCATACGGCGGAGAGGTTGCGCTTCAGTATGCGCTCGCTTATCCCAAACGCGTCAGAAGACTCATTCTTGCAAATGCCGCTGCTCGCACTTCATCATGGCTTAGAAATATCGGAGACGGTTGGAATGCTGTTGCGGAAAAGGGCGACGGAAGAGCATATTATTTGACGGCGATACCGGTAATCTACTCAACAAGGTTCTTTGAGGAACGCGCAGAGTGGATGGCTAAGCGTGAGGATGTTTTGGTAGAATACTTCTCTAACAAAGAAGTGCTGGAGCGCCTGATTAGGCTAACTGACAGTTCCAGGAATTTTGATGTGCAGGATAGGCTTGGAGAAATAAAATGCCCGACACTCATAATATCGAGTTCTGAAGATGCGCTCGTTCCGGTAAGTGAACAGTTAATCCTTCACGAGGGGATCAAAGGAAGCAATCACGTTACCATTAACGGAAGCGGGCATGCAAGCATGTATGAATTCCCGGAGACTTTTGCGACGCTTCTCGCAGGATTTGCCGATCTCGGAGACGATGAGATTGTTGTATAATAGTTATATGTAAATGAAGTGCGGTCTGCGGAATTTATGCTGCAGCGGAAAACTTGTTTGCTTGTAGATCTTATACATATAGAAAGGAGATGACGAGGATAAGCATGTTGGAAAAGAAATTTATTGATATTGGGAAAGAAAATTTGGCGTATCTCGATGAAGGTGAGGGAGAAGTTATAGTTCTTATTCACGGAAACATGTCTTCCTCCGTGCATTTTACTCCTCTCATCGAGAATCTAAAGGGTTCTTATAGATGCGTTGCGCCAGACCTAAGAGGGTTCGGTGACAGCAGCTATAACAATCGCTTTGACAGTTTGGATGAGCTTGCAGAGGACACCAAGCTATTCATGGACAAGCTCGGAATAGAGTCTGCGTTTGTCGTAGGCTGGTCAACAGGTGGCGGCATAGGTCTAAAACTCGCCGCAATGTATCCGGAGAAGGTCAAGAAACTATTTTCAATAGAGGGTGCAGGACATCGTGGATATCCAATCTTTAAAAAGGATGCAGCGTTCCAGAGCACAGGTGAGCCCTACGCGAGCAAAGATGAGATGGCCATGGATATGGTTCAGGTTGCTCCGATGCTTCCGATCTTTGCAAACAAAGATGCTGCCACAATGACAAATGTATGGAAGGCTTCCATTTATCTTGTAAACGAGCCGACACCGGAAGAGTCCGAACTTTGGATTTCCGAGACACTCAAGCAGAGAAATCTCGTGGATGTTGACTGGAGCCTTGCGGTACTGAATATGTCCGATGTAGATGGACCTTATTCAAAAGGTGACGGAAGTATCAAGCAGGTTAAATGCCCGGTAGCACTTACAACAGGCGATAAGGATATCGTGGTTCCACCTGCGATGATAAAAGACAACGCAAATGCGCTCGGTGAGCTTGCAACATTAATACGTTATGAAAACTGCGCTCATTCCCCATTAGTCGATTGTCTCGACACGCTCACAACAGATATTAAAAACTTCTTCATTTAATTCTCCATTAATAGTGCATATATAGGGAAATGAGTAAAGAAAAGAGTGGTCCAATGTGAGATGGACCACTCTTTTTTAGCGTTGACGCCTTAGTACTTTTTTAAATTCTTCTATTACCGGAGAGATATTGGCGCAGCTCATAAAGCAGATTACTTGTCCTCGGTGCTTGAGGAGTTTATTAAGTGTTTCTGTGCTTATCTTGGAGCTGTGATTGATCTTTTCTATTAGTGAATCGCTTGTAACGCCTGGGTAGTCCGCCGGATCCTCTCTATCGCATTTGATATCCATGATGTATGAATAATCAAATCCGTTAAATACCTCCGCAAAGGAATCCATAAAGTCCTTTGTTCTGGAATAGGTATTTGGAAGGAATACCGCGATAAGTCCGCGGTCCGGATATTTTTGCATCGCAGCGTCTAAGGTTGCGGCAATTTCCGTTGGATGATGAGCGTAGTCGTCAATGATAATGGTTTCGCCTATTTTTGTTTCGTTGAAACGTCTAACTGCGCCCGAGAAATTGATGAGTTTTTCTTTTACGATTTTCTTATCGACGTTATAGAGGATGGAAACCATGATGGCCGCGAGACTATCCAGCACCATATGCTTTCCGAAAACGTTTAATGAGAAGGTGCCGTAAAGCTCACCTCTGAAGTATGCATCAAAGGTAGTTCCTTCGTTGGAGTATTCTACATTCTTTGCGACAAGGTCGTTTGACTCATCAAGTCCATAATAGAAGACCTGCTTGTCGCATTTAATTTTTCTAACGTTTGGGTCATCTCCGCAGAGAACCAAATATTCATGAGTCTGGTTTGCGAGGAGATTGAAATTATAGATTATGTCATCGAGGTCTTTATAGCATTCAGTATGCTCGAGCTCGATATTGGTTACAACAAGTGTCTCCGGATAGTACTCAAGGAAATGCTTGTTGTACTCGCATGATTCAAGTATGAAAAGTTTATTCTTGGGGTCTGCATGGCCGCGGCCGTCTCCGACAAAGTAATCGCAACCGAATGCTTCATCCATGATATTTGAAATCATCAGGCTAGTTGTAGTCTTGCCATGAGTTCCCGCAACAGAAATTGTTTCAAATCGTGTTGTGAGTGAACCAATCAAATCCTGATATCTGATGAGCTTAAGACCGAGCTCCTTCATTCTGATAATTTCAGGGTGAGCATCTTTGATTGCGTTGGAGAAACAAACCATAAAATCCTTGTCGGGAGTAAAGGATTGATCGTGGTAAATCTTGATACCACGCTTCTCTAGTCCGTCCAAGGTAAATTTATAATCAGTACTGTCGTCATAACCGACTACAGTATTTCCAAGATCGTGAAGTATTCCGGCCAGGGCACTCATGCCTGCACCTTTGATACCTATGAGATAATATTTCATTTAGTTAAACTTCCTGTTTTGTATTTTTTGTTGTTATGCGGCCGCTGGGCGCGGAATATATGTTGATGCCGCGCACATACATAACATAATATTATAACATAAAATTGCTGATTAGTCCTAATTGATAATGATTTGGCTAGCAGATTCGCAGTCTAGCAGGTTAGCAGGTTAGGCCTGGCTTGTTACTGCTGGGACTAAAGGTTTAATATCCGATAGCGAGTTCATCTGCGAGTGCGGCTAGCTGCGAGCGGTTCTCATCGGTTAGCGCTGAAAGAATCGTGACGTTATTTTCTGTGAATGTGATTTCTTTTAGACTTTCTAGCTTTGCCTTCATGGCTTTAATTGCCATCGGTGCCCATGAACCATTTTCTATGAGAGCAACCGTGCGCTTCTGATAGCTTCTTTCTCGGAGCATCTCTATGAACTCGCGCATAAATGGGAAGACGTCGGCATTATATGTTGTCGTAGCGAGTACGAGTTTGTCGTAGCGGAACGCATCCTCGATGCATTCGTGGATGTCGTCGCGGGCGAGGTCGCTAATTGCGACCTTTGGTACACCGCGAGTGCGAAGCTCTTCTGCGAGAAGTTCTGCGGCTTCTTTGGTGTTTCCATAGACGGAGGTGTATAGGATGCATACACCTTTTGATTCGGGCTCGTAGGATGACCAAATGTTATAGAGGTTTAAGTAATAGTCGAGGTTCTTGTCTAGGTTGGCGCCTAGGTTCTCGTCTAGGCTGCTGCCGAGCACGGGCCCGTGAAGAGGGCAGATAGTTTTAATGTCAAGTTCTGCAGCCTTCTTGAGAACAGCCTGAACCTGCGCGCCGTATTTACCGATGATGCCAAAATAATATCTTCTGGCTTCGCATGCCCAACCTTCAGGGTCTTCAACGTCAAGTGCGCCGAACTTGCCAAAGCCGTCAGCGGAGAAAAGAATCTTGTCGGCTGAATCATAACTCATCATAACCTCAGGCCAGTGAACCATTGGAGCAAAGATGAATGAAAGCTCGTGGCTTCCGAGATTTAGCGTCCCTCCGTTTTCCACTTCAAGTTTGCTCGCGATTGCGAGGCCCGGGAAGAACTGCGAAATCATATTGAAAGTTTTCTTGTTTCCGACAACCGTTGCATTTGGATATGCAGCGAGGAACGCTGCAATAGATGCAGAGTGGTCCGGCTCCATATGGTGGATGATTAGGTAATCCGGAGTGCGACCAGCGAGCTCCTCTTTTAGGTTGGCAAGCCACTCGTCAGTCTTGTGCTGGTCGATCGTATCCATTACCGCAATCTTCTCATCCATGATGATGTATGAGTTATATGACATTCCAAGAGGCACCTCAAAATGCCCCTCAAAGAGATCGATATCGTGATCGTTTGCGCCTATATAAATGACGGAATCAGTAATTTTATTCATTGGATTTCCTTTCTGTAGAGATTGTTATTGGTATGGGAATTATCCGATTGTTTATTGTCGGGAAAATCCCATTTGTTTTGTTTGTATGGGAATTTTCCCAAAGAAAATAATATCACGGAGGCATTGTTTTTGCTATATAAAAACTAGTATTGTTATTTAAGGAAAAGCTCGACCCACTGCCGTACTAGGGCTTTTTCTTTTTTGTAAAAACACTTGACAACTATATCGGGAGGCGATATAGTAAGTATATCGACAGACGATATATCGTGTGACAATACAGGAGGAATTTGATGAGTGAGAGTTTGGTCTTAACGGAAGCGACATATTATATTCTGCTTGCACTATACAGCCCGCAGCACGGCTACGGAATCATGCAGCAGGTGGAGGAGCTTTCACGAGGCAGGGTCAGGTTGGCAGCGGGAACCCTCTACGGAGCGCTTAACTCCATGACTGAGAAACAGTGGATTGTGCAGCTTCCGGTCGAGGACGGCAGCAGAAAAAAGAATTATCAACTAACAGAGCACGGAATGCAGGTTTTGATGAATGAAATCGAGCGCTTAAGGGAACTAGTTCAAAACGGCGACGCAGTTCTCGGTGGAGAACAGCACGATAAAGTTAAGGAACTTGTTCAGGATATAGATTTGGGGAGGAAATAAAAATGGCTGAGAGAAAGACAATAAGAAAGTGGTTCTGGGTTTGGGACTTTGAAAAACAAGAAGCTTGGCTTAACGAGATGGCAGCAGAGGGCTGGACCCTTGCCGGCGTCGGCTTTTGCACTTTTGAATTTGAAAAGACAGAACCAAATGAATATACGATTCGCATGGAGCTGAAGCAGCCGGATGACAACTATATCTCCTTTGTTGAGGAGACCGGAGCGGAGTATATCGGAAAGGCGCCCGCATCTTGGCTCTTCTTTAGGAAGAAGAACGAACTCGGTCAGTTTAATCTCATTTCCGGAATCGATTCAAAGATTCAGCATCTAAATGGAATGTATAGATTGCTTTTGATGATTGGCGCAATGAACATCTTTATAGGTATCTCCAATCAGATAAACCCAAGCCTTGTTGCAAATAAATTCGGGTTGATAAATCTCTTTTGCGCTATGCTTCTCATGTATGGCGCTGGCCGCATCAAAGGCAAAATCGACTATCTGGAGAACGAGCGGGAGATCAGGGAGTAGAACTCCGCAGCTTAATATGGCTGGCCGATTTTTGGCGACGTAATTGAGATATAAGAAAGTAGACCTACACAGTTCAGTATGGCTGGCCGATATTTGGTAAAACGGAGTGCGACACAGAAAACAACAAAAAAAGTATAATAATCGTGTAACCACAGGGATGTAAAATACGCTATAGAGGTTGAAGACTTAAAAATGCCGGAAGGAGGACGCGGAATGGATGATTCAAGAATTGTAGACCTCTACTTATCAAGGGATGAATCTGCCATTTCTCGGACGGCGCAGAAATATGGTGTGAAGCTCAGGCGGATTGCCAATCGAATTCTCAACAATATGGAATCTGCGGAGGAATGCGAGAACGATACCTATCTTGAAACCTGGAACCGCATTCCGCCACACGATCCGAGGGATTATTTCTTTGCTTTCCTGGGAAAGATAGCTCGACATCTTGCAATCGATGAATGCCGCAAGAAGTCAAGCCAGAAAAGGTATGCTCTCTTTTGTGAACTTACGCAGGAGATGGAGGAGTGCCTTCCGGGCGACAACAACGCTGAAGAAACCGCGGATTTAGAAGCTCTCGAGCAGGCGATTAATGCATTTTTAAGAACATGCTCGGAAGAACAAAGAAATATTTTTGTGAGAAGGTACTGGTATTTTGACTCGATTCCGGAGATTTCCCGGCTGTACGGCTATTCGCAGAGCAAAGTAAAAACGACTTTGTTCCGTCTTCGAGAAGGGCTGAAACGCCATTTGGAGAAAGAAGGTTACACGATATGAAGGATTATGAGATTTTGGATGCAGTTGGTGGCATCGATCCTGAGTATATAAATGCTGCGGACGGAAAGTTTGCGCAGCAAGGAAAAGCAAAGTGGCGCGGTTGGCTCGTGGCAGCTGCCTGCATCTGTATTGTCGCGGTAGCCGGCTTTGCTCTTGCAAAAAATATGTTTGGTGGAAGGTCGGATGGTGGAAAAACAAATTCGGGAAGCGGATCGGATCAGGAAGACGGCATAACGTATATTTCATACGCGGGTCCGGTCTTTCCGATTTCTGCGATTGAAAATGCGGATGGCATCGCGGCGAAGCGAAATATAGACTTTGATTTTTCACCATACAAGACCCGAACCGAAACGTATGTGGACGATGGTAAAACCGTCAGCTATGTAACATTTGACAGCAAAACTATTGTGACGGATAGTTATTCTATTGCAAATGAGTCACGTGAAGAGAAGACGATGACTTTGATATATCCGTTTGTGGCGAGTCTAAATGATGCTGAAGAAATTAAGCCTGTGATTACCGTAAATGGAAACGAAGTAGGCTCGTCCTGGTATATTGGATCGTATTCCGGTGGTTTCCAAGGTGTAGATGGAGGAGGTAGCAGCGGAGCTGGTGGAGATGTTCACGGGGAAGATGGTGGCGATAGCTGGAATTTGGCCCCCATTGAATCTTGGGAGGGATATCGGGATTTGTTGGAAGGCGGATATCAGGAGCAAACCCTTAAGAATGAATACCCCAAATTAAACCAGACAGTAGTTATATATGAACTTAAAAACAGATACGGTGAGAAGAGCGACGCGGCAGTGGCGCCTACACTAAGTATGGAATTTTTCATCGATTACAACAAAACAAAGATTCTTACCTACGGGTTTAACGGAAGTTCATACGATGCCGATACGGGGCATTGCACGAGGAGTGGATTTATTCCGCAGCCATATAATCTTGATTATGGTGAGAGCGCGTACCTCATCGTAATCGGAGAAGATATAGGCGAGTATCAACTGGGTGCCTATGTGGATGGCGGATGCGAAGTAAAGATGGAAAACGCAGGTGGCGAGGTGGTTCGCTACGAGGACACTCTGAACAGTATATTGGCTAAGCTCGCGGAAAAATATCTGCAGGAACATAGCGAGTATCTTTATGGAGACACAAGCGAGACTTTGCTTTCAAGGATTTCCCATGATGATTTTGTTAATCTTGTTTCGGAGACGCTTAGTAGCGATGGGCTTCTATCCGACTTTGTAAAAGATCGCTATTCGGAAGGAATGCTGGAGGACATTTTCTCTGAAACCCATCATTATGGCCGCTTGATGTATCTAGCATTTCATGTGACTTTGCCGGTCGGCGAGGAAGTGAATATCACAGCCAAGATGACAAAGAACGCAAGCAAAAACTATGGAGGCGAATACATGCACCGCAACGGGTACGATATGGTGACAAAGCTAGGCTCTACGCTCTCGTTCACAGGTCAGTCAGCGTCAATCTCCAACGGTGAGTTCGTAGAAATCCTCAGGCAAAACTTTGGATTTAACCTGCAGACGGGCGTGACATCCGTAGAACTGGATCTGAATGAGCCGCATTACTATATGGAAGTAAAGAAAGCTGAAGAGGGTATTTAAGAGTGGGGAAATAGGACTACATGCAATTCCAGCCTAGCAAAACAGGCCCAAAAGGTGCTTTTGCTAGGCAATTTATCATTTTTGCTCCGTCATCCATGCATATTTTACAAAAAAGTGATTTCTGCCTAGCAAAACAAGCAAAATCCTTACTTTTGCTAGGCAGATTTCTGATTTTGGTCGGTTATCCATGCATATTTTGCAAAAAAGTGATTTCTGCCTAGCAAAAAAGGCAAAATCCTTACTTTTGCTAGGCAGATTTCTGATTTTGGTCGGTTATCCATGCATATTTTGCAAAA
>Ga0256404_1009894_pt1 | contig 13439 bp, 9 predicted proteins | sample RumenRJG_01DNA_FD_185990 | JGI IMG/M metagenome (GOLD analysis project Ga0256404, IMG submission 185990) | Bovine rumen microbial communities from Lethbridge, Alberta, Canada - RJG_01 | ecosystem: Host-associated > Mammals > Digestive system > Stomach > Rumen | place: Canada: Alberta | collected...
AAGTGTTCTGGAAACAGAGAAACAGCTTATGGCTGTTCTTCCTGAAAAAAGATGGACCGAAGCCCATCATCTCCTTATATTCCACGGCAGAAGGTGCTGCAGCGCCCGCAAGCCTCAGTGCAACCGCTGCCCCATACTGGAACACTGCAGGCACCCGGAGATTCTCTGATCTCCAGGTGCCTGCGTGATAGATATTATATGACTATTGACTACATAACGTGGATGTTGTGACCTATCCACGAACATATATCATCCATAACCTCATCTCTGCAGAAGTCGTGGAGAATATCATGTTTTCCGTTTCTGTATACCTTGACTGCCACCTGGCTTGACCCGTTGTTACTCATAAGTTTGGCAATGTCCCTTGATGCCTTTGAATAACCTCCGAGATCGTCCATGCTTCCGCACATCAGGTATATTGGAATATCCTTAAGTCTGCCCTTCTTAATATCCTTTATCAGAGCCTTGTTTCCCTCTATGAACTCTTTATAGGCAGAAGAAGTCAGAGGAAAACCGCAGTCCGGATCATCTACATAGGCTTTTATTTCCCCTTCATCGGAACTGAGCCAGTAATACTGATTTACAGGACTGGTGCCTGGCATCTTAACGTGATCCATGAACATGTTGTGAACCGCCATGGATACGCTGTTATATCCGTACATACGCACATGGTTGGCAGCAGCAGTATGAATAGGTCCTGCCATTGCAGGATTGGAAATCTGGCCGATGCCTATAAGAAGATCCTCAGATCCGTATTCAGCACAGTGAAGGAGCGCCAGGGTAGCGCCCATTCCCATTCCAATAATGATATTCGGGCAGTTTCCTGATCTTTTTTTTGCAAATCTGAACAAAGATTCTATATCGTCAACAAGGCTGTTAAAACCACCGGCCTCCATAGCGAAAGCTCCTTTATGGCCCTGCTGGCTTATTCCATGCCCGGTAAGATCCATGGCATAAACAGAATATCCTTCTTTTTGCAGCCTTTCTGCCAGGTCATCATATCTGCCGGAATGCTCGCTCATTCCATGTACAATCTGAACTATTCCCTTTGGATTATCCCTTTCAAAGGCTGTTGTATATACCTGACCTTCACCGTTGCAAGCTCTCCTGTAGAATTCCTTTTTCACCATAACAAGTCACCAATTCCTGATCAATAAATACCGAAACAACTGCAGGGAATCTGTTTAAGGAGAACCCTCCTTAATAGATTAATAAACAAATCCTCTGTCAGGTTCAGAATACTCTCTGAGTCTCTGTCTGTACGCATCCATGGATGCATCTTCCATTGCCAACCGGGGCGCCCCAACACCGCACTCCCCCATAAGCCATTTAGTGAAAGGGGGATTTACCACCAGAAGTGGACCGATTATATATGTTGCCATAAAATTCCTGTACCAGATCCCTTCGCCAGAGTTTTCTGTGCCGAAGCCTTCTCCTCTCACATTGCTGAACAGAGGCTCCGGCTTCTCATCCCAATATGACTGGGTAAACTGACTCTTGAAACCTACAATATCAGTTTCAATGCCTGACTTCTCTCCTTCCCCTGAGCAAACAAACTTACCGTGATACAGAGAGTTAAAGCGGTGAAGCATCCTCCTCTCCGTATGGAAGTGGAAAATATCCAGGCATTCTGTAAAAGTACTTGCTCCATCTTCCATAAGCTCTGTGTCAAGGTCAGTTATTCCTGAACCAAAAACCTCAAGAGCATTTCCCGTAACCAGGAATCTCTGCCCCTTCTCAATTGCATTAACCAGGTCATCCCTGAAGGGTTTAAGCCTTTCAACAACCAGCTCCTGCCCTCTTTCCGTCAAAGTTCCAAGATAGACCAGGTCCACCTTTCTCCCGGAAAGGAAGGCCGGCTTCTCATTAAGAGAAGTCTCAATAACAGTACAGTTACAGGACTGCTTCAGATATCTTACATTTGCCTGTTCACCATAAAGGTTGGCAACCTCAGGATACAATGATTCAACAATCATTTAAGTCCTGCCTCCTCTCTGTCCATCTTGCTGACATAGTCTATTACCTGCTCCCTGGTCTTCATTCCCAGATCAAAGGAATCCGTACCGTAGAGCACGTAGATATTGTCCCCCTCAGGCAGTTTAAGTTTCGAAACGCCGTCCTCCGGTTTTTCCACGTAAGTAATCACATCCTCACTGATTCCAGCAAGAAGCATTCTGAGCCTGAGATCCTGGCCTCTGTCTCCATAAACAATAATCTGTTTGACAGAGGGATCATTGAGAAATTCAAAGTCTGCATCATACATCCAGCATATGTTCTCAGACCAGTGATGGGTATCGCCGATACAATTATTGAACATCAGGATTTCCTTTGTTCCATCCATCTGGTGAATTCTCTCGAAAACCCTGGACGCCGCATAGGCATTCTTCTCCTTACAGAGGAAATTTATTACTGTCTTATCTCCGATCTTCTGGAATCCAAGCCTGGACTTCGTAATGTTAACACCGTCCATAGCCTTCCGGATCTCATTCAGGCTGTAGCCCATAACGTGGAAAAGGGAAATAACAGCTACCTGATTGTAGATGTTAAAGGTACTTGAATTCATAATATTAAACTCAAGGGACTCAACAGGATTTCCAGCTCCCTCTCCCAGTTCAGCACCGGCCTTTTGCTTGTGGCGTCCTTCATACAGGGTGTAAGTGAACTTCATGTCCTCTTCATTTACCGATGAAGCTCCGCCATCATACTGAGGAGCAGTAAAACCGCATTCCGGGCAGAATGCTCTCCCGATGTTGGAGTACCTGATATACTTGTATTTAAGCTTTGCGCTGCATTCCGGGCATATCTGAAGGTCGCTGATCAGGTTGTCTGTCTCCGTTCTGTCACCTTCCATTGGAGATATCCCGTAAAAAAATCTTTCGTTTGCCGGGGATACCGAAGAAGCTATGAGGTCGTCTGCGTTAAGAACTACCTTTGTATCCTCCGGAATGTATCTGGTGAGAAAATCCCTGATGTATTCCGGATGGCCGTTTCTCATTATTGAATCTCTGGAAAGATTGAGAACAACAAGGTAATCAGGAGTAAAACAAGGGAAAACCACCTTGGCCGAGCGCTCATCTATTTCAAGAACAGCTGTCTTGTAGTGGCATTTCCCAGTAAAACCCACACCGCTGATAAAGGCCGTGGCAATACCTGTAGCTATATTGGATCCAGTGCTGTTGCAAAGGACTTTCTCCCCCATCTGCTGAAGAATATCCCTTGTCATATTAGTTGCCGTGGTCTTACCGTTGGTCCCAGTAACGCCGATTATCCTGTCAGGTTTCTTAATATATTCAAGAAAATCCGGGCAGAGCCTGAGTGCAACTACTCCGGGAAAATTCGTTCCATTATGTCTGGTGATCTTCAATGCCACAACCGACAGCTTTGCTGCCCAAAGTGCGAAATAATACCTTAACCTGCCCATGAAGGAATTTGCTCCTTTACACTGAAATAGGTGAAAACAACGTTTTCACCTATTTCCACAAAACCATATTATTGTGACAGATTATATCCTATTCCACATAGAATTTCAATTGACCGCCTTCTTCGCCGATTCTTATTCTGTCACCATCTCCTGCCTCTCCGGCAATTATCATTCTGGCAATTTCGTTTTCCACATGATTCTGAACGTACCTCTTTACAGGACGGGCGCCATATACAGGATCGTAAGATTCATCTGCCATAATGGAAGCGGCACTGTCTGTAAGAACAAGATCTATGTTCCTTTCCTTAAGCCTTCCGGCCAGGTCGTTAACTGTCATTCTTACAATCTCTCTTATCTGATTCTTTTCAAGGCTCTTGAATACCACTATATCATCTACCCTGTTCAGGAACTCTGGTCTGAAGAAGGAGCTGAGCTGCTCTTTCTGGAGGTTGGATGTCATAATCACAATTGTGTTCTTGAAATCAACTACCCTGCCTTTGTTGTCTGTGAGACGTCCGTCGTCCAGCAGCTGAAGGAGGAGATTGAACACATCCGGATGTGCCTTTTCTATCTCGTCCAGAAGGATGACGCTGTATGGTTTCCTGCGGACGGCTTCCGTAAGCTGACCGCCTTCTTCATATCCTACATACCCTGGAGGCGCTCCTACAAGCCTGGAAACTGAGTGCTTTTCCATGTATTCAGACATATCTATTCTGACAAGGTTCTTTTCAGTATCGAACAAGGTCTCGCAGAGAGCCTTTGCCAGCTCGGTTTTTCCTACACCTGTAGGTCCAAGGAAGATAAATGAACCAATAGGCCTGTTCTCGTTTTTCAGGCCGGCTCTTGCCCTGAGTATAGCCTGAGTAACAGCATTAATGCCCTCATCCTGTCCTACTACTCTCTTGTGAAGTATTTCAGGCAGATGGAGAAGTTTATCCCTCTCAGTTTCAGCCAGCTTTTCTACTGGAATTCCAGTCCACTCTGCAATAACTGCCTGAATCTCGTCCTGATCAACCTCTTCCTTCAGGATTCTCTCGCCTCCGTCTTCAGCATTAAGCCTCTTTTTTGCATCTTCCAGCTCTTTCTCTGCAGCAGGAAGATCGCCGTATTTAAGCTTTGCCAGCTTTTCCAGATCATAGGCTCTCTCAGCCTCTTCAATCTTGTGACGAATATCCTCTATCTCCTGCTTCTTGCTCTTAAGAGATACAATATCCTTTTTCTCGTTCTCCCACTTTGCCTTCATAGCAGAATCCTGATCTCTCAGTTCTGCCAGCTCGCTGTTGATGGCATCCAGCCTTTCTCTGCTTGCCTTGTCTGTTTCCTTCGTAAGTGCCTGTCGTTCTATTTCCAGCTGCATGATCTTACGTTCTATTGTGTCAAGTTCTGAAGGCATGCTGTCGATTTCTGTCCTTATGCGGGCTGCAGCTTCGTCCATCAGATCTATGGCCTTATCCGGCAGGAACCTGTCGCTGATGTATCTGTTAGACAATGTAGCACAGGCTATCAAAGCATTGTCCGTAATCCTTACGCCGTGGTGAATTTCAAACTTTTCCTTAAGGCCTCTCAGAATTGAGATGGTATCCTCCACACTTGGCTCATCAACCATAACCTTCTGGAAACGGCGTTCCAGAGCTGCGTCTTTCTCGATGTACTTTCTGTATTCATCAAGGGTAGTGGCGCCAATGCAGTGAAGCTCTCCTCTGGCCAGCTTTGGTTTAAGCAGGTTGCCGGCGTCCATGGAACCCTCAGTACGGCCTGCTCCGACTATGTTGTGAATCTCATCGATGAAAAGAATGATGTTTCCGTCAGACTTGTCGATTTCGTTGAGTACAGCCTTAAGCCTCTCCTCGAATTCACCTCTGTACTTTGCTCCTGCAATCAGAGAACCCATATCCAGTGAAAAAATAGTTTTATCTTTCAGGGATTCCGGAACATCTCCGTTTACGATTCTCTGGGCAAGGCCTTCAACTACTGCTGTTTTACCTACACCAGGCTCACCTATCAAAACCGGGTTGTTCTTTGTACGTCTGGACAGTATCTCTATTGTCCGGCGGATTTCCTGGTCTCTTCCAATAACCGGATCCAGTTTCCCAGCTCTTGCTGCTTCAACCAGGTCAGTACCGTATTTATTCAGTGCGTCGTAACTGTCCTCAGGATTCTGATTAGTTACCCTCTGGTTTCCTCTTACCATGGTCAGGGCTTTCAGAAATTCATCTCTGTTTACCCCGTATTTTCTCAGGATTTTGTCAGTCTCTGGGTCACCGGCTTTGATTATTGCCATATAGGCGTGTTCTACGCTGACATATTCATCCTTGAAATCTGCCGCAGTCTTTTCCGCATCAATGAAAACCTTGTTGAGCTTTGCTGACATGTAGACCTGACCGTCTCCGCCACTTACTTTCGGCAGTCCGTCTACAGATGCCTGCACATCCCTCCTCATGGAATCAACATCCACGTTCATGGCGTACAGAAGCTTTGGAATAAGGCCATCCCTGTCGTTCAGGATAGCCAGGTGCAGATGGCTTACCTCCAGTGTCTGCTGTCCGTTTTCCACAGCCAGATTCTGGGCGTCCATCACCGCAGTCTGCATCTTCTGTGTATACTTTTCTATATTCATGATCTCCCTCCTTGTAATGGGATTTTATTTGTCTCGTCTTATTGACCTCTCTGATTTGACAATGCTAATTTAGCACTCTCTTGTGTAGAGTGCTAACAGTTTGTGTGACGATTCTGTGAAGGTCAATAACGTACACCTGTTGCTATCGATTTTATCTTTTGGAAAAGAAAGATGAATCATGCAATAATTTCCGAGGGACGGCTGCGTTTGACTTATCATCTGTGTTTATAACAGATGAGCTGTCTTATTCACCGGTCCAGTCAGATCTTATTCATGTAATTTTGAAAGATGAGGTTGAAGAAATGATCAGTACATTTAATGCAAAAGTTTCACGTCTTTCTGATGGTCTTCAGGTAGAAGCTCAGTCCAGAGGTTTCAAGGTCCTCATGGACGAGCCTGTAGAAGGCGGAGGTACAGACAAGGGAATGAACCCTGTTGAGCTCCTTCTCAGTTCATATGGTGGATGCCTGACGATCCTGGCTGCTATGATGGCACCTGGATATCAGGTTGAGCTGGAGGAATGTTTTGCAGAGCTGGAGGGAGATCTGGATCTGGACGAAGGAAGCGAATATAACGGTTTTCAGGAAATCCGCGTTACCTTCCACGTAAAGAGCAGCTCCCCTGAAGAAAATGTAAAGAATCTGGTACAGGGCATTGAAGCAGGCTGTCCTATTGGCAACACTCTGAGAGGAAAAGTAAATATCAAATTCAATGATATTGTCTTTGAATAAACTGTTTTAATAAGCGCATATTCAAAAAAGGCAGAACAGGAACATGCCTGCTCTGCCTTTTTGCTTTAGTATTTATAAACGATAGCGGCTACAGTATCACTCCGTACAGCAGCGCCTTGTAAATAATTGAGATGAGAGGAGAAATAATCCCGTTCACCGCCCCAACGATGAGGAGCAGAATCAGAATAATGTTTCCCTTTGAATAGAAATCATAATACCAGCTTTTCTTCCTGAGATTAAAAATCTCTGTAATGATTCCGAAACCGTCCAGAGGCGGCAGCGGAATGATATTGAATACCAGCAGTGTGATGTTGATGATTATTGCCTGAATCAAGATGGTCATGATAAGTCCCGGTACAGTTTTAAGGTCCATCTGATAGTAACCTGTGGAACCCATGTAAAAATGAGTCACAAACGAAAGGACTACTGCGATCAGCAGGTTCATTGCCACCCCTGCAACAGACACCAGAAGCTCATCTCTCCTTGGATGCTTGTAATATCTGTTGTCTATCTCTACCGGAATTCCCCATCCAAAGCCGCAGAACATCAAAGCAAGAAAGCCGAAGGGATCGAAGTGAGCAGCAGGATTCAGGGTAACTCTTCCCTGATTCTTAGGAGTAGGATCTCCCAGCTTCCATGAAGTCCAGGCATGAGCAAACTCGTGAAATGAAAGGCCTATTACGATTCCCGGCAGAGAGAGGAGCATATTAAAAAAGTACGTCCTTGGATCCCGGAGCCCTCCGTTCACAAAATTGCTTATGAGCAGAATTAGCAAAAGAATGGCCGTTCCTGAATTCATAAATCTTTTCAAATGATTCTTCCTCCTGTCAGTGCTTGTTCTCTGAAAAAATCGGTGCACATCACAGATGTGCACCTCTTAACCTCATGCCAGGGTTCCGTCAAGGCTGAAAGTCTTGGCGTCAGTGATCTTCACCTTTACAATCTGCCCTGTAGTATCTCTGCCCCCTGTAAAATTAACTAGTTTGAAGTCATCAGTTCTTCCGGTCCACGCCATATCGTTTCTTGAACTTCTACCTTCACACAGAACTTCTTCAGTTCTTCCTATATATTTCTGATTTTTTCTGAGAGCACTCTGGTTTATGTGCTCATTAAGCTCGATCAGTCTTCTGTGTTTAACATCTTCAGGAACCTGGTCTTTGAAAACAGCTGCCGGTGTTCCTTCTCTCCTGGAATAAATGAATGTAAAGGCTGAGTCATACTGAACCTGATCCACAAGGCTCAGAGTATCCTTGAAGTCCTCCTCAGTTTCTCCCGGAAAACCTACGATGATATCCGTGCTGATAGCAATATCCGGGCAAGCTTCACGCAGGCTGGCGACTATTGAGAGATATTTTTCCCGGTCATAATGACGGTTCATTCTCTTCAAAATCCTGTCGCTTCCCGACTGGACAGGAAGATGGATCTGATGACAAAGCTTCCCACAATCCCTGTAGCAGTCTATAAGCTTCGGAGAAATGTCCTTAGGATGAGATGTCATGAACCGTATTCTTCTGATTCCCGGAATGCCGTTTATCTCTCTGATCAGATCGGCAAAGTCACCACCCGAAGGATCCCTGAAGGAATTTACGTTCTGACCCAGGAGCATGACCTCAATAACTCCGTCATCTGCCAGCCTGCGGACCTCTTCAGTTACTTCTGCAATAGTCCTGCTCTTTTCCCTGCCTCTGGTGTAAGGAACGATGCAGTAAGTGCAGAAATTATTGCAACCGTAAGTGATGTTCACCAGGGCCTTGTGTTTGTGAAGACGCTTGGCATTGTCCTCTTCTGGTATCTCGGAGCTGTTCTCAATAATCGAAAGCTGCTTTTCCCCTGTTTCGATTCTCTTTCGCAGAAGCTGAGGAAACTGGCTGATTGTCTGGGTTCCGAAAACAATATCAGTCCAGCCGAAGCTTTCTTTTATCTCTTTAACAATCCTTGGCTGCTGAGGCATACATCCGCAGACACACATTATGAAATATGGATCTTCTTCCTTCTTCTTCTTGAATTGTCCCAGCATTCCGAAAAAGCGCTTGTCAGCATGTTCTCTCACGCTGCAGGTGTTCATGACAACGATGTTGGCTTCTTCCGGCGTCTCCGCCTCCTTTATTCCCATGGACTCCAGCATTCCGCTTATATTTTCGGAATCGTGTTCATTCATCTGGCATCCGAAAGTGATTATTTTATATGTTTTGTAATTCTCGTAAATATTATTCATTAAATCTTCCGCAACCCGTACATCCAGCTGGCATCCGGTTATTTTCTTTCATCTTTCTTGTCTCTCCCCATGAGCATGTCAAGGGCTTCAGCCGGCGTAATCTTTCCACTGATAACCTTGTTAACAGCCTGGGTGATAGGCATCTCCACACCTGACTTCTCGGCCAGCTTGCAGGCCGCTTCCACAGTATAGAATCCCTCTACAGTTCCTATCTGTTTTACCGCCTCATCAGGCTTGATACCTTCTCCAATCATGATGCCGCAGCGTCTGTTCCTTGACAGGTCAGAATCACAGGTCACCATAAGGTCACCTATTCCTGAAAGTCCTGAGAAAGTATCACTTCTAGCTCCCAGTGTCACACCCAGTCTGGTGATTTCATGGATTCCTCTGGTCATGATGGCTGATCTTGCATTGTCACCGAAACCCATTCCGTCAGAAATACCTGTGCCGATGGCAATGACGTTCTTCAGGGCTCCTCCAAGTTCCACACCGAGAACGTCATCGCTGGTGTAAACCCTGAACTTGTCAGACATGAAAACATCCTGAACAAGTTCTGCTGCCTTCTGATCTTTAGAAGCAACCACAACGGTGGCCGGCTTATTCTTGGCAATCTCTTCCGCATGAGAAGGGCCGCTGAGAACAACGTACTTATTATTCGGCAGAATTTCTTCCGCAATCTGAGACATAGTTTTATTTGTAAAAGTCTCGATTCCTTTTGCCAGGTTTACGACTATAGCACCTTCAGGAAGATACTTTGCAGTTCTCTCTGCCACCTGCCTGAAGTTCTGAGCAGGAACAGAGAAAACAACTACGTCCTTGCCGTGAACGGCGGTCTTCAGATTATGGGTAAATCTCAGGCTGCTGGCCAGGAGAACTTCAGGAAGATACTTGCTGTTAACCTTTGTTTCCCTCATCTGAGAAACATACTCTTTGTTTCGGCCCCATACAGTTACTGTGTGACCGCTGTGAGCCAGCATGTTTGCCAGAGCAGTACCAAAGCTTCCGTTTCCGATGAAAGCAATCTTCTTTCTTTCTTCTGGCTTCTTCCTGTGTTTTCTCTGACCTTTATAATAGTCTTTCGGAATAATTCTGGCTGCTTCTGCCTTCTTTGCTGCCTCTTCTCTCTTAGATTCTTCAACCAGCTGATCAAATTCCGCAAACTCTGAATCCTTCAGGATCTGGCTGATCTCATCGTCTTTATTTTCACCTGAGTTGTTCCCGTCATCCAGGATAATGTCATCGTCTGAAGACGCAGTCTCTGAACTGTCCTCTGAAGGAAGAATAATCTCATCTGCTCTTGTAACAGGGCTGTTAACCACTACCGTATCCTTAGGTATATACTCCGGATGCATTGGCATTCCATAATATACTGCAGTCTGCCCCGGTACTCCGGCTTCTCCGCCTCTTGCAATCATTGCCACAGTACCCTTAGAAGGCTTGTATCCAGAGTTTTTTTCAGTGTCAGCCCCGGACTGTCTTTTTCCATCGTCATCACCGGACATAGCTTCCCTGAATATCCACTGCAGGTCTCTGTCTGATTCAATATCGGCTGCTTCCTCATCTGGTTGAAGGTCCATAGCCTTAACAGGTTCTTCCATTACAGTGGTTTCATCACTGTTGTCCTCACCCTTGAACTTACGCAGCAAGCCGTTAATGAATCCCCCTGATTTGTGATGATCCTCTTTACTGGAACTATAAACATGATTTACGTCAGTCTTTTCCTGATTATTTACACTTTCTTCAATAGCTTCAGCAGATTCCTCATCTGATTCCTCTGTTTCGGTTCCTGGCTCATCCAGCACTATGTCTGATAAGTCTTCCTCATCTGAATTTTCAGAATTCTCAGAATCCGATACAGCAAGATCTTCACTTACTGGTTCCTGATCTTCTTCCTTTTCTGTATCCGGCTCTTTCTCTTCCACTTCCTCAAGTTCATTTTCTGATGCCGTCTCATCAAGGGTATTCGTTTCAGATTCCACAACCTCATCAGAAGCCTCTGGCTCATCAGCTTCTTCAACTGCAGAAGTGATTTCCTCTGCCAGCTGCTCATCAGTCTCATGAGCCTCACCTGATTTATCTGACTCAACTGGGGTCTCTGAATCTTCCTGTGGTTCATCGTCAGAGGTAGTGACATTTCCTACTGACATGGACTTTTCCTCTCCCTTGTACAACCTGACTATATTGGTTCTGTGGTTGTAAAGAACGAAAAGAGCCACGATGATTGATACAGGAAAAAATGTTGGATAGTAAAACAGCACCAGCAGCGGGTATGCCAGGCAGGCTGCTACAGATCCGATTGACATCTTCTTAGAAGTTCCTGCTCCTATTGCCGCAACCAGAAGCACGGCAAAAGCACTTGGCCAGTTAATTGCCCAGGCAGCTCCAAAGGATGTTGCAACACCTTTTCCGCCCTTAAAATGGAAGAACACAGGATAAACGTGACCCAGAACTACAGCCAGGAAGCACAGTTCTCCGCAAAGGAGATTCCCTGCATTCAGACCGATTCTCACAGCCAGAAATCCCTTTAAGATATCAATTACCAGCGTCAGGGCTGCCGGTCCATATCCCAGTGTTCTGAGGACGTTGGTGGTTCCCGCATTACCGCTTCCAACTTTTTTGATATCTACACCGTAGGCTTTACCGATCAGTGTGGCAGGAGAAATATTTCCTACCAGGTATGATCCGGCAACGCAAAGCAAAAGCTTGATAACAGAATTCATTAATTCTCAGCTCCTCTTCTTTCATTCCAGACGAATTTAAGCGATGTTCCCATGAAGCCGTATGCATCTCTGATCCTGTTTTCCAGATATCTGGAATAGGAAAAATGCATAAGCTCCCGAGAGTTAATTGTAAAGGAAAACAGCGGCGGTTCAACACCTGCCTGAGTTCCATAGAAAATCTTAAGCCTTTTGCCCTTATCTGATGGAGGTTGTCTCATCATTACAGCATCTTCAATAATGCTGTTCAGCTTGCTTGTAGGAATCCTCATCTTCCTGTTCTCAGCAATCTGACCTGCAAGATCGATTACATCGAAGACTCTCCTCTTCTGAAGAACAGAGATAAAGAGCACTGGTGCATATGAAGCAAACAAAAGCTCGCTCTTAATCTTCTTCTCATAGTCTCTCATGGTGTTCGTTTCTTTCGGAACGATATCCCATTTGTTCACTACAATCATAAGGCCTTTGCCTGCTTCATGAGCAATACCGGCAATTTTTTTATCCTGTTCTGTAAGGCCCTCTCCTCCGTCGATCATGAGGACGCACACATCACATCTCTCTACAGCAGCAACTGCACGGACAACAGAGTACTTTTCAATATTTTCCTTAATCCTGCTGTTTCTCCTGAGACCGGCAGTATCGATAAGTATATACTCTTTTCCCTTATATTCAAATGGAGTATCTATAGAATCCCTGGTTGTACCTGCCACAGGTGAAACGATAACTCTGTTTTCTCCTGTAAGTGCGTTGACAAGAGAGGATTTTCCTACGTTTGGCTTTCCGATGACTGCAATCTTAGTAGCATCATCATATCCGTCATAAATATCATCAGGGAAACCTTTGACTATGTCGTCCAGCAGATCACCGATGTTCAGCATGTTTACAGAGCTGATTGGAACAGGTTCCCCCAGTCCCAGTTCGTAAAAATCATACAGAGTCTCCTGTGCCTGAGACATTTTGTCAATCTTGTTAACTACCAGAATTACTGGCTTTCCAGTTCTCCTGAGAATTGCTGCAACTTCAGTATCCGCAGATGTGAGGCCGTCCTTTCCGTCTGTCATGAAGATAATCTCGTCAGCCATTTCCATGGCCATTACAGCCTGGTCCCTCATCTGAGACAGAATAGGGTCATCAGTTCTTGCCTCAATTCCGCCTGTATCTATGATGCCGAATTCCTTTCCGTTCCATTCAGCTTCTCCGTATATTCTGTCTCTGGTAACACCTGGAACGTCTTCTACAATAGCTCTTCTTTCACCTACCAGCCTGTTGAAAAATGTTGATTTTCCAACATTTGGCCGGCCAACAATGGCAAGTATAGGTTTACTCATCGAAAATTCCTCCTGCAAATTCCTTAGGATCGAATTCCTTCAGATCCTCTATACCCTCTCCTACTCCAATGAACTTAATTGGCAAGTCAAACTCGTCAGCGACCGTAATAGAAATGCCTCCTCTGGCCGTTCCATCCATTTTCGTAAGTACTATTCCTGTAATATCAGTTATCTGGGAAAATTCCTTGGCCTGGCTTACAGCGTTTTTTCCCGTAGTTGCATCCAGAACCAGAAGGGTCTCCCTTGCGGCTTCCGGATATTCCTTGTCTATTACCCGGTTCATCTTCTCCAGCTCCTTCATCAGGTTTCCCTTATTCTGGAGACGGCCGGCCGTGTCACAGATCAGCACGTCAATATCGTTTGCCTTGGCCGACTGAATGCCGTCGTAAATTACTGCACTAGGGTCCGTA
>Ga0256404_1009895_pt1 | contig 13435 bp, 9 predicted proteins | sample RumenRJG_01DNA_FD_185990 | JGI IMG/M metagenome (GOLD analysis project Ga0256404, IMG submission 185990) | Bovine rumen microbial communities from Lethbridge, Alberta, Canada - RJG_01 | ecosystem: Host-associated > Mammals > Digestive system > Stomach > Rumen | place: Canada: Alberta | collected...
TTCTATAGTTACATCCGCCGAGTAATTATAGTGAAGGTATCTCTCCGGAAAAAGCTCATGTGGCAGATGGCTCAGTCCGAAGCCCTCCGTTGTCCATCCTGCCTTTGCAAAGATAAGTGTGGCTGCACATGCACAGATGAAAAATGCTACAGGCTTCCAGGTTATCTTCAGGGTGCGTTTGTACACAAAGGATGCAACGATATATATGAAAAACAGCAGGAGGTATGCAAACTCAAGGCCATTCATACTGTCTGAAACCACCGACCATGCAAGTGAAAGGAGGATAAGTATAAGGTAAGCATTGATAATAAACGGATATGACAGCGCTTCATCAGATATCTGATCGGTTCTCTCTGCCTTTCTGTTTATGAAATGGATTTTGAGTATGACTAAAGACAAAAGTCCGTATACGAGCTGCACCACAATATAGTAAGGATTGAAGATTTCCTGCCCACCGTCATTGGGAGCCAGCAGGTATTCCAGATTGTTGAAGAACAGAGTTGTCGGTGATAACAGAGTTCCTATACGATAAATGAAACTGTCGCTGGGAACGTAGTTGCCGGCGATCATGGAATATATAAAGGTCGTTACGGTGATCATAACCACTGCCGGGAGGATGGAATAGGCTCCTATCATGACTATGCCGTCAAAGACTGAATTTGCAAGTACGTAAACCGCTGAGAAAAACAGTATCAGAACCAAAATGGAGTATGCTGAAAAAAGCTGTATAAAAACCAGCGTTCTGATTCGGACAGCGCAGTTGAGTCTGGCGGCCCATACTATGAGAGTCCCAAGGAAGAAGCTTCCGTAAGCCATGAGCCAGGTGAGCAAAATGGTGGTTAAGAGCTGCTCTTTTCTTGAGACCGGAAGAGCCAGATACATGTCGGCGCTGCTTTTTCTGTGGATGTAGGAAAAAAGCAGGACCGGTATGGCGGCAGCGAGAAAAACAGAAAGGACTCCGCCGATATTGGTACTGATCTGAAAGGTGTCCAGAGGATGCTCGGGGTCATAGCTTGTAAAGGAAATGAGCTGAAATGCTATGCATATAAGAGTGAAAAACAGTATGGATACCTTACGGCTCTTTATCAGCCATTTAAAGTAGTTTTTGTTCATGATTTTTTTCCTCTGCTTTCTAATTCGTATATGAAAAGCTCCTCGAAATTAACCGGAAGCACATTTAAAAGTATGGGGTTCATGGCTCTCAGTTTCTCTTCCACCATAACTTCATCCCCCCTGATAACCAGTTTATAAACCTGACCTTCCTTCTCGAACTGAAGGATTTCGAGATCTGCGAAATCATCCCGGGTCATGTCTTCTCTGAACGCCAGCTGGTATTTGTTAATGTTTCCCTTGGACTCTGTCAGGTCTCCTCCGCTCATGATGCTTCCGTTTTCAAGCATGGCAAAGCTGTCACAAATGTCCTCCAGCTCCTTCAGGCTGTGTGATGAGATAAGGACCGAAACCTCTTCGTCTTCCAGCAGATCTGTCAGGGCATTTTTGAAATGAAGCCTTGCCAGGGGTTCCAGACCGTCGTAAGCCTCATCGAGAAGCAGAAGCTTTGGATGAACGGAAAGGGCGAACATCAGTGATACGCGACGTTTCATGCCCTTGGAAAAGGTTGAAATGGAGGCCTTGGGATCAAGCTCAAACATGCTTAAATACTTGCTGAAGGCTGATTTGTCAAAATCATACATGCACTCATAGAAAAGTTTGATGCTGTTGATGGAGGAGCCCATGGGGAAGTAGGCCTCATCACTGACAAAGGCTATCTTTTTCTTTGCTTCCATATCGTAATAGGTACTTTTTCCGTCAAGGGTTATGCTGCCCTTTTCGGGCGCGTAAACTCCGGCAATAGAGCGGAGTAATGTCGATTTTCCGGCACCGTTTATCCCAACCAGACCAACTATGGATTTGTTGTAAACTGTAAGGTTAAGGTTTTTAAGAACTTCTTTTTTGCCGAAGTTTTTTGACAATTGTTCTATCTTAAGCATTGTTTTCCTCCCCGTATACCTTATTTAAAGCCTTAAGGATCTCTTCTTTTGTGATGCCGTTGTCCTTAAGCGGCTTAAGCAATGATGTGATCTGAAGTATTTTTGAATTTTCCATACTTATATCCGCAACATATACCCCTTTCTTAGGCAGATTGTATACGTATCCCTTCTGCTCCAGCTGGGCGTAGGCCTTTGCCACGGTGTTTGGGTTAATGCCGTTGTCCGTTGCCAGCTGTCGTACAGAAGGAAGTTTGTCCCCGGGCTTAAGTACCCCGGCTTCAATGAAGCTCAGTATCTGATTTTGGATCTGTTCAAATATGGGCTCCTTACTCTGTAGGTTTAGAAGAAACATAGATATCTCCTGTCTGTTTACTGCATCAGCCTCTTCGCTTATGCACTTGGGAAGTGACTGATGCCTCGTTTCTCATGATGAAGAAACTGTATTACTTGTATCAACTGTATTAACTGTACTATCTCGCGGGTATAATTCAATAGTCTTTTTTGAAATTTAAGAAAATATTGCGTGGATTGAAATATAAAAAGAAATGATTATACGAAGAATTTAAGATAAGGCTGTTATCTGATGTATGATTTGAGTTCAGGACTAAGGGAAAGAGCTATAATCTGACGCTGCATGGGGTTGTAGACCAGAGATTCAGCAATGGGATTTTTACGCAAATAAAAACCGGAACAAAAATGTTCCGGTTTTCCAGCAGCGCTACCAGGATTCGAACCTGGGAATGACGGAATCAGAATCCGTTGCCTTACCACTTGGCGACAGCGCTATATGAAACTTTACTTGTACTGCTACAAGAGCAGCGCTACCAGGATTCGAACCTGGGAATGACGGAATCAGAATCCGTTGCCTTACCACTTGGCGACAGCGCTATAATTTGTGTCGCTTCAAGCGACTTGTATATACTACACTAAGGCATAGGTTATGTCAACAATAAAATTAATTTTTATAATTAATGCCCGCAGAGAGAAAATCCGCGGGCCTGTTCTTATTTCTTTGTTATATCAGAGAATCCTTCAGTAAATTCCTGAGTTCCGTCGGCTTCGATCCACATAGCATCGATGCGCCCCACTCTCTCACTGTTTCCGAGGGAACTGGTTCCTTCGGAAATTGACTTGATAAGAGCCTTTCCGTCTTCGACGCTCATACAGAAAAGTGCGGTTGAAAGCGCATCCGCAAGAGCTGAATCATGAGTCAGGATGGTGACACTGCGGTGATACCTTGCAGGGTACATGGTGTCAGGGTCTACGATGTGATGATAACGCTCGCCGTCTACCACATAGTAACGCTCGTAGTCACCTGATGTAACGAGGGAAGCATTATCAAGATAAGTAACTATGGCATACTGATCCCCGGTCTGGTTATCACGGTAGGTGGGATTTTCCACAGGGCATACCCACTTCTCTTTGTTGTCCTTTAATCCTATGGCCCGGAGGTTTCCTCCCAGATTCAGCATGAAGCTGTCAGAACCGGCTCCCTCTATAAGCTTTGCGGCATCCTCTGTGGCATAGCCCTTTGCTATTCCGCCCACATCCAGGCTCATTTCGGGATCCTTCAGGAATACGGTTCCTGCCTCTTCATCGATTATTACATCATCGATGTTTGTGTGCTTTGCAGCCTCCTTCAGAGCCTCCTCATCAGGCAGCTCACCCTTTGACGGGTCAGCCATGCCTATCTCCCGTTTGTCGTGCCAGAGACGAAGCACCGCTCCGTAGGCGATGTTCAGCTTACCGTTTGTCAGAGTGTAGATTTCCTTGCCCCACTTCAGGAGCTCAATGAGTTTCGCATCTACCTTGACAGGCTCCTTGCCTGCGTTGTCGTTGATGGTCTTAATGTTATTGATTCCATCGTAGTCGTTGTAAATATCAAAAAGCTGATGCTCCTTCAGAAGAAGCTCGTGAGAATCCTTGTATCTGGACTTGAAATCCTCTTCTGAGGCTTCATAGCCTATCTCCATGGAGACTGTGTCGAAAACATCGAGGAACTGGGCGTTGTAACGCTGCTTTTTTCCGGAAGTTTGCTGCGTGGTTGAAGATGATTCAGTAGACCCATTTCCCTGCTGTCCGGTTTGTCCGCAGCCTGTTGATGTTATGGCAAGTACTCCTGCTGTCAGAATCGCTGCAGCTGATCTGAAGCCTTTTTTAAATAAAATCTTTTTCAATGCTGACCTCTCTTAGGTTTGTATAAGTTCAAGTGAGTGAAAAGCATTTACCACCCACTGATGCTGACGCGCACATTACATCCTTGTGCAAGGTGCTGTTCATATATAAAACTCAGCCATTATAGCACATGCGGAGGAGTTTTGATAAAAACTATGTCGGTATTCATATAAAAGTAAGACTCAGTTAATACCGAACAAAAGACGATTCAACGATTTGCCATTTGACTTTGCTGTGGCAGTGTATTATATTTTTAAGGTACAATTTTGGAGATGTACCCAAGAGGCCGAAGGGGGCGCACTCGAAATGCGCTAGGTCGGAAACGGCGCCAGGGTTCAAATCCCTGCATCTCCGCTATATAAAAAGGCTCGAAACCGTTGGAATCCGGATTCCGTGGTTTCGGGCTTTTTTTCATAAATCCTGTCATTACTGTTATGCGGCCCTGATCCTTAGGGCATATAAGCTTATGGTCTGTTTTTTAAACTACCTTCGTTGTCCACCTGGTGCAGTCCCAGATGTCGGTTGCGATATCTCTGTAGAATTCAGGTTCGTGGCAGACCATGAGGATGCTGCCCTTGTATTCAAGAAGAGCTCGCTTCAGCTCCTCCTTTGCATCCGGGTCCAGATGGTTTGTGGGCTCGTCCAGAACCAGAATGTTAGAGGGACGGTTCAGGAGCTTGCAGAGACGTACCTTTGCCTGCTCTCCTCCTGAAAGAACCCGGATCTTACTTTCTATATGCTGGCTGGTAAGTCCGCATTTTGCCAGGGCCGCACGAACCTCAGACTGGTTAAGTCCCGGGAACTCGTTCCAGATTTCCTGAAGACTGGTGTTGTCATTATCACCCTTTATCTCCTGCTCAAAGTAGCCTATATCAAGATTGTCACCAAGCTCGACTTTTCCGGAGATAGGATCGATAAGACCGAGAAGGCTCTTAAGCAGAGTCGTCTTACCGATACCGTTGGCGCCGGTCATGACTATGCGGGATCCGCGCTCAAATTCCAGGTTCAGAGGACTTGAAAGTGGCTCGTCATAGCCTATTACCAGATCCTTTGCAGATATGAGATACTTGCCGGGAGTCTTTGAGTAGAGGAAGGTGAAGCTTGGCTTCGGCTTCTCATGTACCTTGTCGATTCGCTCCATCTTATCAAGCTTCTTCTGACGTGACATGGCCATGTTTCTTGTAGAAACTCTGGCCTTGTTCCTGGCAACAAAATCTTCAAGCTCCGCGATCTCCTGCTGCTGACGTTTGTATGCAGCATCCTGCTGCGCCTTCTGGGCTGCAAAGACCTCTTCGAAGTGATTGTAATCACCTACGTAGCGGTTGAGCTGACGGTTGTTCATGTGATAGATGATGTTTATGACGCTGTTCAGGAACGGGATGTCATGTGAGATCAGGATAAAAGCATTCTCATAGTCCTGTAGATACTTTTTGAGCCATGCTATATGCTCTTCGTCGAGGTAGTTGGTGGGCTCGTCGAGAAGAAGGATCTCGGGCTTTTCAAGGAGAAGCTTGGCGAGAAGCACCTTGGTTCTCTGACCGCCGGAAAGCTCTGTTACATCGCGGTCAAGGCCAAGATCCATAAGCCCTAGGGCCCGGGCAACTTCGCTGACCTTTGCATCTATAAGGTAAAAGTCATGGGCGCTGAGGAGCTCCTGAAGGGTTCCGGCCTCTTCCATATAAGCATTCATCTCCTCTTCGGAAGCTGTGGCCATGAGACCGTAAAGCTCATTGCAGCGCTCGTCCATCTTGTAAAGTTCGTCAAATGCACTTGCAAGGACACTTCCGATGGTCATGCCCGCTTTGAGTACCGCATGCTGGTCAAGATAGCCCACCTTCACGTGCTTTGACCACTCGATCTTTCCTTCATCAGGCTGAAGCTTTCCTGTGATAATGCTCATGAAGGTGGATTTTCCCTCACCGTTCGCACCGATGAGACCGATATGCTCTCCTTTCAAAAGACGGAAGGATACGTCGTCAAAGATGGCGCGGTCGCCGAAACCATGTATAAGATGCTCGACATTTAAAATACTCATAAAAAATATACTCCGTTCCGCCGGACATCCGGCTTATGCAGGGGGTGAAAAATCATCTTATGATATAAGTGTCATAAGTCTTCCTCCACTTGTGCTTGCACAAAAGTGGAGGATAGACTTCATGACACGCCCCACATGGAGCACGAAAGGACGATTTATCGGCCTGAGAGTGCGGAATGTGGGAGGAACGCGAGAGCGCATAGCGCGAAGCGGTCCGATATCGACTTTTGACACTCACATCATCTTATGACATAAGTGTAGGAATCCGATATCGAACTGTTATGGGCAGTACTATCTTGCTTATGTCATATTTTTATATAAAAGAAAACCAGTACCAAGTAAACTTGATACTGGTTTATGCCGGTAGCCGGGGTCGAACCGGCACGCCCATCACTGGGCACGGGATTTTAAGTCCCGAGCGTCTGCCTATTCCGCCATACCGGCAGCACCAAATTATAATATACAAAAACCGAAAGCTTGTCAATAGTAAGTTCTTTAGGACGCAGCGACTTTTCTGCGTCTAAATAAATGATATACAATCTGGGCGGAATTAAGTCACCAGCTCCTGAAGCCGGAATAGACAAGTATGATCATCTTCCGCCCCATATTATTATTCTGTACCGGGACCGGCTCCGGGGCCGAAGGTATCGCCTTCGGTTAAACCGCCCGGGCCTCCGGAAGGTCCCGCAGAAGGGCCGGAACTGTCTCCGGGCCGGGAAGGACCGTTTTCAGCCGGATGAGAATCTGAGCTATCAGGTTTTCCGGCGCTGTTATTCTCTGAATCCGTCTCCTTGTTTTCTTCGGTCTCTTCTTTGGATTCTTTTTTGTTTTCATCTTCCTTCTTTGTTTCGGCTTCCGTTTCGGTCCCGATTTCCTCTATGGTTTCAGATTCGGTCTCCTCTTCTGTCTCTGACTCTTTGGCAGTCTCCGCTTCGGTGGTTTTCTCCGCCTTTGTTTCTTCTGTCTTTGTCTCAGTGGTCTTTGTTTCGGCAGCCTTTGTTTCGGTGACCGCAGTTTCATCTGAGGCTCTGGTGATTCCGGTTCCGCCTCCGATTTTCGGGATGTCCGCATTTTGAAGCTCACCTATACCGGTCTTTTCCTCTATATGTTGAGAGATCTTCTTTACAGTATCGTTGAGAGTGAAGCCTGCCGCATCATCCCCGTAAAGGAAGGGGTGAAGCTGCACCACATTGGAAGCCAGAGTCGCCGGAACTACAACATCCATCTTTCCTACATAGGTTGTGTCTCGTGAGAACGGGAATCCCACAGCGTTCTGAAGATTATACTTCTTCACGTTGTTCGCCATATCCAGTACATCATCCAGACCTATGCCGGTCTTGACCTCTGACATAACTGTCATGGCTGTTGCCGCCAATGTCTTTTTATCAGCTGTCTTCGCTTTCTCCAGAGCGAGCTGTAAAACCTTACGCTGTCTTGCTGTACGGTTGAAATCAGTATCCATGAGACGCAGTCTTCCGTAGGCTACAGCCTGAACTCCGTCAAGGTGATTCAAACCGCTATGGTCAAGCTGTACAGAACCAAGTCCCGTGGAGTTTACAGTCTCTGTGATGAAGGCATTGATATACTTGAACTCTGAATCACTGATGTCGAGATCAATGCCGCCAAGCATGGTGATGCCTTCAGCTACGGCCTTCCAGTTGAAGGTCACGTAATCATCGATATCGAGCTGCAGGTTTCTTTCGAGAGCTGCAATAGCCTGTTCGTAGCCGCCCTTGAAATATGCTTCGTTAAGCTTGTGATAGTTTCCCTCATCATCTATCTGAAGGTAGGTGTCACGGTAGACAGAGGTGAGATTTACATCTCCTGTCCTTCTGTTGATACTTGCCACCATGATTACATCACTGAGGGCTCCGGCACCCAGGTTTCCATCACGGGAATCCACTCCGAAGACTGCCACAGTCCAGTATTTCGGCTTCATGAGATTCTTTATCTGACTCCATGCGAAGAAGCCGCCAACGAGCACAAGGGCGCATATAAGTACAGTGGCCATAATACGCTTTACTTTACGTTTACCGCCTCTTCCTGTATGCCTTCCACCTGCCTGACCGGTACTTCTCCGAAGTGCAGCAGCACCGTTCCGTACTTCGCCTGTCCTGCCAATGTATTCTCTATCGGCACTGTCTCTTCCGTAAAGGTCTTCATTTTCAAAAGCCTCCTGCTCAAGCTCCGCGAGATTCCGGTTCACGGCACGGCTTTTGTAGACATTGTCTCTTGATCTGCCCGGATTTGGTCTCCTGCCGGTGCTTTCCACTCCATAGCCTTCGTCATAGCTTCCATCGTATCTGCTGCCGGAAACTCTCCGCTTCGCATGATCAGGGATATTTATATCATCGAAATCATCGTCGTAGGATGCTGCGCTTCTCCTTTTTCGTGCACGCATCTCGGAAAGCCGTTCTTCTGAACCCTTTGACCTTGCGGTTCTGCGTGGACGACGGGAAAGATCGTCGTAATCTGAATTTTTCATAATATCTCCATTCTTCTTCATATGATGAAGCAGAGGAATTATAACAAAGGGCAAATGTGAATTAAAGCCTTTTAACAGTATCGTCAGTGGAAATTAAAACGAAATTAATATTCAGCCAGGCATGATTATGGGTTTTAGAAGGCTGTTTGCTAAAAATAAAAGAGCTCCGCGTCGCCGCGGAGCCCATGTATAAACATTATACTTATCGAAAGATCGATTACTTGATTGTAGCTGTATTGAGAAGCAGCATGCAGAATACCAGTGCGAAGAGAGCAACTGTCTCGATGACACCGATTACTACGAAGTAGTTTGCAGTACCCTTTCCGGTAGCACCAAGAGCGTCAGCAGAAGCTGCTGCAGCCTTGCCCTGGAAGAATGCTGAGAAACCGATTGCGATTCCGCCGAAGATACCGATGCCCAGTGAAAGAGCCGGATCGATAGTTCCTGCGTTCCATGCACTTGCGATGAAGTTCATGAGAAGGAAACCGTAAATGGTCTGTGTAAGAGGTGCACCTGCAAAAGCTGTCATGATGAACGGAGCCTGCTTGCCGGCTGCGTAACATTTCTTCCATGCTCCTACTGCTGCCTGTCCTGCCATACCTGCACCAAAAGCTGATCCTAATGCAGACAGACCAAGTGCTGCTGCCATACCAATATAAGCGATATTCATAGTCTTTCTCCTTTAAATTTTGATTTGAACTTAATTCTTTATTTTATCGTTCATTTTAAATGGATCATACGCTGTACCTGTCCACTCGAGACCAACCTGTCCGGAGAACTCAAGTACGTTAAGACGTACGCCATGTACTACTACAGAAAGGATACACATAACGATATTTATTACGTGTCCGATGATCACAACTATTGCACCCGCTATGATGAGCGGTCCGGAGGACATTCCTGCGGCCATGTTGTTGAAGCTCTGTGAGATCGCAAGACCTGCCATTCCGACTGCAAAGAGTCTTATGTAACTCATTACGTTACCGAAACAGCTTATGGTGTTCAGGAAGCTTGTAAAAGCTCCGCCGAGACCTGCCTTGACTCCCTCAGCAAAGCTCATTCCCGGAGCCATGCCGCTGAAAAGAACTACCAGCACGAAGCCTACGCCGATTGCGGCAAAGACCGGTGGTATGGAAATGGTCTCTCCTATTACGAGATAAAGTGAAAGGAGATACATTCCAACGATGGTGATCATCCATCCTATATCCGATACAAAGCTTAGATCCTTTTCTCCCAGCTTCTTCTTTACAGCGAGCAAGCTTCCGACTTCCATCTGAAGTGCTCCGATTGAGAAGGAGAATTTCATGATGTTGTTCTGCTGCTCTGCTCCGGTGAGTCCGAAATATTCAGGATAGTTCGCAAATCCCGGAAGTACCATAGCCTTTAATACAGGCACGTTCATTGCCGATTCCATACCGAACCAGGTTCCTGTAACGGCACCCCAGATTACGGTTGAAACGGAAAGGACAAGAAGCAGGAATACAGGTGTTGTAAGCTTCTTGGTCTTTGCAATAATTGCGATGGCAGCTATCAGGAAGATCATACCGTATCCTCCGTCGCCGATGATCATCGCGAAGAACAGTGCAAAGAATATCAGGAACCAAAGCGAGATATCCGCCTCTCTGTAACCCGGAAGGATTCCGAGCATATCGTAAAGCGGTGAAATAAGCTTAGTCACCTTGTTGTAACGGAGCTTTGTAGGTATGGTCTCATCTTCCGGTGAAACATCTTCTACGGCATAAGCCCAGTTGTTTGTCTTGGCACCCGCCTTGAATGTTTCAAGATCGACCTCAGGGATATAACCGGAAATCCAAACCAGCTTTTCGTCACTCTCTGCTGTCTCACTTGCGGAAGAAAAGTCTTCTTCGTTCTGTGCCTTCAGCATCTGAGCCTGGAAGCTGTTCTCGTATACTGCTGTATCCGTGAGTGTCTTTACGCACTCGGATTCCTCCTTGCGGAAGGTATCCATATCCTTACGGAGCTCATCCAGTCCCTTTTCGGGAAGGGAGAATTCCGTTGCCGGGATATCCGGCGGAAGTGTTCCTATTACTGCAAGTGTATCGGTCTTTTCTACTGATGCAAGTCTTATGGCTTTAATGTTTTCGTCCTTAAGTATCTGTTCACACTCAGCCTGACCTACTCTGTAAAAATGAAGGTCGAAGCCGAGCTTCCGGAGTTCTCTTACATCAGAAGGAGAAAAACTGCCCCAGGGCTCGATTCTTTCGATCTCAGCCGTGGTACTGGATATCTCCTGAGAAAGACTGTCTTTTTTAGCGAGTGCATCTCTGGCACTCATGTACATCTTGTTAAATGCTTCGTCAGAAAGAACCGGAGGAGTTTTGATTTCACCTGACTTTTTATCTGGAGCATAGTCCGAAAGTCTTGAAACCGTTTTTGAAATCTCATTGAACTTTTCAGTTGCTGCATGAGTTGCGCTCTTCCTCTCTTTGATATGAAGGAGTCCGAGATTGCGTAAGCCCTCCAGCATTTCCTCTTTATGAGAAACAGTGGTAACGACGTGGACCATTTTCATCTTTTCTATCATCGGCCTACCTCCACAAGTTTCTTCTTTGAAATCTTTCCGCGTACAACTGCGGCAGTCTGCTGGTCACCGAGATAAACACCGATGACGCGGATATTTTCCTTTGCCTCAGGTATCTTGACCTTTTCGAAGAGGTTTACTCTCTGGGAGGTGGAACGAAGTTCCTTGTCCAGAAGTTCAACCTGCTTTCTTAAGGTGGATACCAATGCATCCAGACGCGCAATCTCACGGAGTTTTATAAGTGCAGTGTCGACCCATAAAGGATAGTCGTCAACGCTGTAGGATATGTCCTTGAAGGTGAGTTCCTTGAAGGCCGGAAGCTTTACACCGGCGATGTTCTCAGTCGTAACTATAACTTTGTCCGGCTGCACCAGGTTGTTCAGCTGCTTCTCTGCATCGAACAGTGTGTTCTCTGCAAATACAGCGATCCAGTCATCAAGGTTTCCTATCATATCCTCACGTTCTGACTGCTTCTTTTCAAGATCAGCCTTTATCTGCATGATTACCGACTGCAATTGCTGCTTTTTAAGCTGCAGGGTAGGCAGATAACGTTGATACTGTTTCAGGTGATCTTTCTGCACTTTCTGTTCATTTTTAGTGAGTTTGATCGCCATAAACTGCTCCTTTAATCATCCAATGTCTTTGGCCATCTTTCCTTGATAAGACTTGTCTTAAGACCGGTCTCATTAGGCTCAAAGCAATCTGCAAGGATTTCCCATCCGAGATCAAGAGCAGCTTCCAGCGGAATGTTTACACTGAGATCCATAAGCTTGGACTCGAACATCTCACCATACTTCAGAAGCTTGTCATCCCATGCACTCATGGTAAAGCCCATTGACTTCTTCTCAAGACTTTCCTTGTACTGTGCATAAAGCTTGATCATACCATCCATCAGTGCACGATGGTCATCACGTGTCTTGCCGTTGACGTTCTGCTTAAGTCTGGACAGGGAACCGAATGGCTCGATGTGTCCGTTCTTTAAGTAGAACTGACCCTCTGTGATGTATCCTGTGTTATCAGGTACAGGGTGGGTTACGTCATCACCCGGCATGGTTGTAACACCGAGGATAGTGATGGAACCGGCGCCTTCGATGGCAACGGCCTTCTCATAACGGGAAGCGAGCATACTGTAAAGGTCTCCCGGGTAACCACGGTTTGAAGGAACCTGCTCCATAGTGATTGCGAGCTCCTTCTGAGCATCACAGTAGCTGGTCATATCTGTAAGAAGTACAAGTACCTTCTTGCCCTCAAGTGCGAACTGCTCTGCAACAGCAAGTGACATATCAGGAACAAGTGTACTCTCAACGGTAGGATCCGCAGCAGTGTGGATGAACATAACGGTATGGCTCATAGCACCGCCCTTCTCAAGTGTATCCTTGAAGGACAGATAGTCATCGTACTTAAGACCCATACCACCGAGAACGATTACGTCAACCTCTGCCTGAAGAGCGATCCTTGCAAGCAGCTGGTTGTAAGGTTCTCCGGATACTGAGAAGATAGGGAGCTTCTGGCTCTCTACCAGAGTATTGAAGAGGTCGATCATCGGGATACCGGTACGAATCATCTTCTTGGGAACGATACGCTTTGCCGGGTTGAATGAAGGACCGCCGATATCGATCATGTTATCCTTGAGAGCAGGTCCGTTGTCTCTCGGAACACCTGCACCGTTAAAGATACGGCCTAAAAGGTGCTCTGAGAAAGATACCTGCATCGGTCTTCCGAGGAAGCGTACAGGGTCGTTGGTACTTACACCCTGAGCGCCTGCGAAGACCTGAAGAGAAACCATATCACGGTCAAGTTTGATAACATTGGCATAGCTGTCACCAACGAGAGCGAGGTCTCCGTTACGGATGCCATCGGCTCTGACGGTGATAACGTTGCCGACTATTGACTCAATTTTTGTATATACTTTCTGCATAAGACCTCCTAAGCTAATGCCTTTGATTTAAAGAAATCTGTGATCTTATTCTTCTGAGCTTCAAATTCAGGTGTTTCAAAAACAGTTCCGTGCCAATCCAGGAATTCCTGTCTTAACTGGTTGAAGAAAGAACGGATCTCATCTTTATCTTCGAGGTCATATTTAAGCATCAATGCTTCGTAGAGAACATCGAATTCGATACGCTGTCTCTCGGGAAGACATGCTGCGTCGATAGGATCAAATGAGTTCTGCTGCAGGTATACTGCATCAAGCAGCTCACCCTTCTGGT
>Ga0256404_1009896_pt1 | contig 13434 bp, 10 predicted proteins | sample RumenRJG_01DNA_FD_185990 | JGI IMG/M metagenome (GOLD analysis project Ga0256404, IMG submission 185990) | Bovine rumen microbial communities from Lethbridge, Alberta, Canada - RJG_01 | ecosystem: Host-associated > Mammals > Digestive system > Stomach > Rumen | place: Canada: Alberta | collected...
GGAAGTTGAAATCGGCATAATGCTGACGGAAGTTTTCAAAGCATTGCTGACAGAAAGACTGAAAGGAAAATCATAATGATAGAGATAAATGATTTAACAAAATATTACGGAAAAGGCGAAAGTCGCTTTAAAGCGCTGGATGGTGTTTCCGTTCGCATTAATGACGGTGAGTTTATCGTAATTCTCGGCGCTTCAGGTTCGGGAAAATCCACTTTTCTCAATGTCATTTCGGGCTTGGAAACTCCAGACGGCGGTTGTGTTGCTTATGACAGCCAAGAACTCGGCAAAATGAGCGAAAAGGAACTGACGAAATTCCGACGTGAGAACACGGCTTATATTTTTCAGCAGTATTATTTGCTCCCACATCTAAATGTAGAAAAGAATGTAAGGATGGGTGCTGACCTCGACAATAACAAGGATTATCTGAAATATATCGAAGCGGTCGGCTTATCCGATAAGCGCAGAAAATTCCCATCAGAACTCAGCGGCGGCGAACAACAGCGTGTAGCGATAGCAAGAGCGCTCGCAAAGAATCCGAAGGTACTTTTTCTTGACGAGCCGACAGGAGCATTAGACGAAGAAACAGGCAGACAGGTACTTAACTATATCATCAGGCTGCACGAGGAACAGGGCTTTACGATGATTATGGTAACGCACAACAGCAATATAGCCGAAACCGCCGACAGAATCATTAAGATGAACAGCGGCAAAATCGTCAGCGTTACCGAAAACACGGATAAAAAGACGGCTTACGAGATCGGGTGGTGACGGTATGATTGTCAGTATCAAGGACAGCGTAAAGTTGTTCGGAATTTCCATTATGACCTGCTGTGCGGTAACCGTCTGCAATATGTTTTTAAACTATTATTTGGATTTAACTGCGATAGCAGGTCTGATTGACAACCCCTATGCGCAGATGTTCTACGACGCACAGATTATGACTTCAAAGGTCGTTTGCGCTGTCAGTGGCGGCTGCTTGGCGATCACTACCGTTGTGATGCTGTTTTTCTATATCAAGCATTACATAGACAGCCATTCAAAGGAAATCGGGATATTAAAGGCTCTGGGTTATTCTGATTTCAAAATCGCAAAGGGCTTTTCTGTTTTCGGTTTGAGTGTATTTCTTGGTTGTTTCGTCGGCTATTTGCTGTCATTTGCGTTAATGCCGCAGTTTTATGAGTTACAAAATAAAGACGGCTATTTGCCGGAGCTTTCTATTGGTTTTCATTGGATATTATTCGTCCTGCTGGTGATTGCTCCCACTTTGGTCTTTGCTTTGATTGCAGTATGCAACAGCCTGTTAAAGCTTCGCCAGCCTTGCGTCAATCTATTGAAGGGTATTGTAAAGGTAAAGGGGAAAACCAAAAACACAAAAGATAAAAAGACTTTTGTCGCCGAAATGAGGAGCTCTGTGTTAAGAAGCCGCAAAACCTTGGTGTTCTTCATCGCCTTTTCCTCGTTCTGCTTTTCGGCTATGATACAAATGTCGGCAAGTATGAAGGATTTGTCAAGTGAAATGATGGGCTTGATGATATTGATTATCGGCGTTGTTCTGGCGTTTACCACGCTGTATATCGCTGTGACCACCGTCATCCGCTCCAATCAAAAGAATATTGCTATGATGCGTGTATTCGGCTATGATAGCGCTGATTGCAAGCGTTCTGTTCTCGACGGATACCGCCCGGCGGCGTATATCGGCTTTATCATCGGTTCTGTGTATCAGTATGCATTATTGAGAATTATGGTTGATATTGTTTTTTCGGGCGTCGAGGGTATTCCCGAATATGAGTTTGATTTTCTGATGTTCTTTATAACGCTTGCTGTTTTTATCGTTGTATATGAAGGCGTTATGTTTGCTTATGGTCAGTCAATGAAAAAAATACCGTTAAAACAAATTATGAGCGAATAAAAAGATAATCGAGCGAAGATGAATAATTCACCTTCGCTCGATTTTATTATACATAAATCAACTCTGCATTAACGATTTCCGTTGCACGGTTACGGATATTGTTCATTTGCCGTACCCACAGCATTTGATTTTCTGCTTTGAGCTGCTCAGTCACACCTTCCTTTTCGGCAAGTTGTTTTACCAACCGAAAGAACATCTCCTCTGCCTGCTCGTCAATGTCGGCGAGGTAAGCGGTCAGCTTACAGCTTGTCAGCAGGTTTGTATATAAGATTGGGCGGCGATGTTTGATATATTTCAAATGTCGCTTACCCCAAATACCAATTTTAACCTTAGGCTGTTCGGGTAATTTCAGATTGGGTAAAAGGTAATCGCCTTGTTTTGTATATGTAATCTTATTTGTCATAATCTTTGTCCTCCATAATAGTCGAAAAAGTTACCTTCAAAAAGTCAATGTTTATGCGGCTTTGCAATAGCGGGTTAGAGGGGGTTAAGGTATTATCATTACCACTTTCAAAAACCACAAAAATACTGTTTACGGGCATTTGCTGACCACATTGATTTTCTTAATTTTTGCGTTGGCTGCCTTAATCATCACTTCATCAACAAGGTCTGTATATTTACCCTCAGCAATCAGCCTATTTCTCAAATCATTCAGGCTGCTAATCAACAGACACCTTTCTTCGCTATTAAGGTAGATGTGATATTTCATTCTTCTCATTTGTAAAACCTCCGTAAGTTTAGATTATATCCTACAAATCCAACTATCCGACTGTTTTATAAAAGCCAAAGGGAGGCAACTTCCTTACGAAGTGCCTCCCTTGTGGGTGGTTTTGTTTTTGGTGCGCCAACAGGGACTCGAACCCCGGACCGACCGGTTATGAGCCGGTGGCTCTAACCAACTGAGCTATTGGCGCGTATTTCAGTTGCAAATGATATTATAGCAGAATTGCTTAAAACTGTCAATATCTTTGAAAAACAGGGCGGACAATTAATCCGCCCCGAATCATTATACCTATTATATAGCTTGATGATATCAGCCTATGCCCTCGGCGATGATTTCGGCAATCAGCTCGCGCTCGTCCATATGGTACTTAACGCCCTTGATTTCCTGATAATCCTCGTGGCCTTTGCCTGCGAGGACGATGATATCGCCGTCCTCGGCGTTCTGCATACAGTACCTTATCGCGTCCTTGCGGTTCGGCACGACAACATACTTTCCGTCGGTCTTGTGAAGTCCGGTCTTGATATCCTCGATAATGTCCATAACGTCCTCAAAGCGCGAGTTATCCTCGGTTATAACGCTGAGGTCGCTTAGCCTGCCCGAGGTTTCGCCCATCTCAAAGCGCCTTACCTTCGGGCGGTTTCCGCCTGCGCCGAACATCGTGATTAATCTGTGCGGATTGTACTGCCTGAGCGTGGTCAGCACGTTTTCCATCGACAGCGCGTTGTGGGCGTAGTCGATTAGCAGGGAGTAGTTGCCGGGAACCTTCACCGGCTCAACCCTGCCCTTGACGTGGGCAACTCGCAGACCTTCGACAATCGCCTTGTCGGGAATGTCAAAGAACGATGCCGCGCTGATAGCCGCGAGAGCGTTGTAGGCGTTGAACTTGCCGGGTACGCCGACGTCGAGCGACAGCTCCTTAAGTCCCTCGGTCTCAAAGTGAACGCCGATAAATCCGCCGTCGCTTAGCAGGCGGTCGTTTTTGGCGCGGAGCATAGCGCTTTCGGAAAAGCCGTAGGTGAGGATTTCGCCCTCAAAGTCCTTTGTAATCTCCTTATAGCTTTTGTCGTCGATATTCGCGGCGGTGTTTTTGCACTGGCGGAACAGCAGGCTCTTGCAGTAGAGGTACTCCGCCATATCCTTATGCTCGACTCCGCCAATGTGGTCGTCGGAGAAGTTCGTAAATACCGCGACGTCAAAGCACATTCCGGCAAGGCGGCTGTGCTTTAGTCCGATTGACGACGCCTCGATTACCATAGCCTTACAGCCGGCGTTAATCATATCGCGCATCGCCTTTTGAATTTCGTAGGATTCGGGAGTGGTGTTGTCGGTTTTGTAGGTGTTTCCGCCGTATACAATGCCGAGCGTGCCGATTGTTCCGGTCTTAATTCCGGCGTGCTCGAAGATTTCGGCAATCATCGCGGCGGTGGTTGTCTTGCCCTTTGTGCCGGTAATCGCGACGGTCATCAGCTCTTTTTCGGGAATTCCGAAGAATTCGCGGCTTGCAAGCGCGAGCGCAAGGCGGGTGTTGTCCGTCTTGATAACGGCGACGTTTTCGGGAACCTCAAAGTCGAGCTCGTCGCTGATAATCAGCGCCGCCGCGCCCTTTTCAACCGCCGACTGCGCGTAATCGTGGCCGTCGGAGGTGTAACCCTTTAGGCAGAAAAACGCCGTGCCTTCCTTAACCTTTCGCGAATCGTAAATCAAATCCGAAATTTCGGGATTGATACTATTTTCAGCCGTATATGAAACGTCCTTAAGTATGTCCGTAAGCCTCATAATAACATCTCCTGTTTTCATATTATATATTGATTATATCAGCATTGAAAAAACAATACAACAGAAAAGTGAAAAATTCACCGGGTTTTGCAAAAAATAAGTTTATTAGTGAAATTTCACTAAAAAATTTTCAAAAGATTTATTTTGCCCCCTGATTTTGGGTTTTCAGAATTAAGCGATAGGTGCATTTCCTCAATAATATTCGCAGAGCTTGAGCATTTTGCACAACAAATCTACGTGCAAAGTGCACAATCATCAAACGTATAATTTGTAAGAAAAAACAAAAACTAAAATTCGGCAGGTAAAATTGTACAAAATTTCGGGCGAATTTTAACAAGATAGATAAAAAGTACAAAACCAGTTGAAATTTGCTTGGTTTTTTGATATTATTTAATTAGTGGAACAGAAGGCAATTTGTGCAATTTGCTCCATCGGACAAAAAATTTTTTTGAAAGAGGGAATTTTCCAATGAAAAAAATTCTTGCAGTTCTGTTGGCAGGAATGATGGCTGTTACAGCTTTTGCAGGCTGTGGCGGCGGCCAGAAGACAGAATCATCCGGCTCGGGCTCTGAAAGCGGCGATTCTACAAAAGTAGAAGTTAAAGAAGGCGCTATCGTTGACGAGTCAGTTTTCGGTGACGAAAACAACATCACACTTAAGGTATGGGCTCCTGATAAGGCTGTAAAACTCGTACAGCAGCAGGTTGAGGAATTCAAAAAGGCCTATCCCAACAAGACATTCACAAAGATTGAAGTAGTAGCTCAGGGCGAAGGCGACGCAGGTACACAGCTTCTTAACGACGCTTCCGTTGCTGCCGACGTTTTCAGCTTCGCTTCAGACCAGCTTAACAAGCTCGTAGACGCAAAGGTTATTGCTGAGGTTGCTTTCACAGACTACGCTAAGGAGACTAACGTAGAGGAGACAATCACTGCAGGTACAATCAAAGATAAGCTCTATGCTTATCCCGAGACAAACGATAACGGTTACTATCTCGTATACGACAAGACCGTTGTATCAGACGAGCAGGCTAAGACACTCGAGGGTGTTCTTGAGGCTTGTAAGGCTAAGGGCAAGAAGTTCATCTTCAACTGCGGCGACGGCTTCTATGCTTGCACATTCGCTTTCACAGGCGGCGTAAAGATTGACGGCTTCGAAGAGGACGGCACAACTCAGAAGTTCACACAGTATGATGAGAACACCGCTGTTGCTACTCTCCAGGCTTTCTCAAAGCTTATGCACGACTACAAGGGCACATTCACATCTCTTGACGTTGCTCAGATTTCTTCAGGTTTCTCAACCGGTACTCTCGGTGCCGGCGTTGACGGTTCTTGGAACACAAAGGCTGACCAGGACGCTCTTAAGGACAACTTCGGCGCAGCTAAGCTTCCTACAATCAAGGTTAACGGCACTGACACTCAGATGATCTCAATGTTCGGTTACAAGTATATCGGCGTTAACGCTGCTTCTAAGTTCCCCGCAGCTTCTCAGATTCTCGCTCTCTACCTCTCAGGCGAAAAGTGCCAGAAGGAAAGAGCAGAGCAGCTCGGTTGGGGTCCCTCAAACAAGAAGGTTCAGGAAGATCCCGTTGTTACAGGCAGCCCCGTTCTCCAGGCTATCATGCAGCAGTCCAAGAACGCTTGCGTACAGGTTAACATCGCTCCCACACTCTGGAGCCCGATGGGTAACCTCGGTAACAAGATGATCGCTGACCAGACCAAACCTGACGACGCTGAGTACTTCAAGAAGCTCCTCAAAGAGACAATCGAGAACATTCAGGATAAGGGCTAATCCTTAATCATCAATTAAGTTATCATTTTTCAGGCTTCGGGGTACTCTTTAAGGGTACCCCAAGCCGACCTTAAAAAGTTTACGTTTTCTTTGCACCAAACGAATAATGTTTTTTATTATAGAGGAAACGTAAAAAGCATTATTAGTTTGGTGTACTATAATAAAGAAGCGCTGAGGCTCGCAGCCCGAAAATAACGACCGGCGAGGACTAAGCCGTGGAGTTGACGCGGTCAACGGAACGGATTAGACGAGTGGAAGTTATTTTCGGAACAGCGGAGAGCAGCGAGGCGTGACAGAGAGATTCAAACTTTTATTTTAAGGAGAGCTTATATGACATTCGTTGAATATAAAATGCTCAATCCGTTTCAAAGGTTTGGTTACAACTTTATGAAGTTCTTTAAGGGTATTCCCGGTGCCATCGGCCGTTTCTTCAAGGCTCTCGGCAGAGGAATTGTCAACTTCTTCAAGGCTATCGTTAACGGCTTCAAAAACTACGGTGTAACCTTTGTTAAAGGTGACTGGGCAACTAAGTTATCATATTTGATCTTTGGTGTGGGCGACCTCTCCAAGGGTAAAATTTATAAGGGTGTTTTATTTTTCCTCTCCGAAGTGCTCTACATACTGTACATCACGTTCTTCGGCTGGCAGTACATTTCAAAGTTCGGCACACTCGGTACGGTAGAAACACACACTATTCAAAAGGGTATCGTTAAGCAGCAGGTATTCGGTGATAACTCAATGCTTATCCTGCTTTACTCGGTACTTACCATTGTTATCACAGCTGTTATTTTCGTAATTTACATTGCGAACATCAAGGACGCTTATAAGCATCAGCTTATGAGAGAAAGAGGCGAAAAGCCCACTACTCTCAGAGAAGACGTAAGAGACTTCCTCGACGGAAAGTATCACATCACTCTTCTTTCTTTCCCTGTACTCATGATCAGTATCTTCAACATTCTTCCTCTTATCTTTATGATCCTGATCGCGTTTACAAACTACGACAAGGCTCATATGCCCCCGGGCACATTGTTCACATGGGTAGGCCTTGACAACTTTACATCACTGTTCGATATTGTAAACACACCTAAAAAGGCTAAAACCTTCTTAGAGCTGACTGAGTGGACCTTAATCTGGGCGGTAGTTGCTACATTTACCAACTACATCCTCGGTATGATTGTTGCTCTTATGATCAACAAAAAGGGCATCAAGCTTAAGGCTCTTTGGAGAACACTTTTCGTTATCACAATCGCTGTTCCGCAGTTCGTATCTCTGCTTCTCATGAACCAGATGCTTCAGACAAACGGCGCGATTAACGTACTTTTAACAGACATAAGTCAACTATTCGGCGGAGGCAAGGTCGAGATTCAGTTCCTGAACAGCTCGACGCTGATGGCGAGAATGACGGTAATTATCGTAAATATCTGGGTAGGTATTCCGTACACGATCCTTTCAATGTCAGGTATTCTTATGAATATCCCTGAGGACTTGTACGAATCGGCCCGTATCGACGGCGCAAGCCCGTTCAAGACATTTACGGCGATTACTCTTCCGTATATGATTTTCGTAACAACCCCGCAGCTGATTACACAGTTTGTTGGTAACATCAACAACTTCAACGTAATCTACCTGCTGACGGGCGGCGGACCTTCAACCGAGGCGTATTACCAGGCAGGACGAACGGATATCCTCGTCACGTGGCTATTTACCCTGTCGATGTCGTCTCAGGACTACGGCTTAGCCGCCTCGATTGGTATTCTTGTATTTATTGTTTGCGCAACCCTGTCGCTTATTATCTACAACAATTCCAAGTCGATGAAGGATGAGGAGGCGTTCTCATGATTAAAAGTTATAAATTCAAAAGAGGGCTTGCTAACACCTTAATTTACATTCTTCTCGCCTTGCTGGGCATTATCTGGGTATCTCCGTTTGCGTACCTCCTTATGCACTCATTCCGCCTGGAGAGTACAATCACAGTACCCTACCTTATTCCTCACGAGTGGACCTTCCAGAACTACATTGATTTGTTCAACGTAGGCTCGGGCGGTTCGTCAGCCATCAACTTCCCCAGATGGTTCCTTAACACACTCGTTGTAGCTATCTTTAGCTGCATTATTTCAACAATTTCGGTTCTTATGGTATCATACGCTTTCAGCCGTCTGCGTTTCGGCGCTCGTAAAAAGCTCATGAACGTTGCCATGATCCTCGGTATGTTCCCCGGATTTATGACCATGATCGCTATTTACTACCTGCTCAAAGCTATGGGCCTTGCTCAGAACCTTGTTGCTTTGGTTATCTGCTATAGCTGCGGCGCAGGTCTCGGCTTCCAGATTTCAAAGGGCTTCTTCGATACAATCCCCCGTGCTCTCGACGAGGCGGCTACAATCGACGGAGCTACCAAAAACCAGATTTTCTGGAGAATTATTCTTCCTATGTCAAAGCCGATCGTAGTTTACACGGTATTGACATCCTTCATCGGCCCGTGGTGCGACTTCATCCTTGCTAAGATTATCATGGGTGATAAGCGCGACTTCTACACCGTTGCTATCGGACTTCAGTCCATGGTTAGCCCGGAATTTATCAACGAGTACTACAAGCAGTTCCTTGCAGGTTCGGTACTTGTTGCGGTTCCGATTACCCTGCTCTTCCTCAAGATGCAGAAGTACTACGTAGAAGGCGTAACCGCCGGCGGCGTAAAGGGTTAATCTGTAAAATAACAAATAAGCTCTTTAGGGCGGCAGTCATCGGCTGCCGCCCTTTAAACTTAATCGCTTTAGAAGGAATAAGCTATGAAAAAAAGAATTTTATCCGTTCTGCTCTGCGCCTTGATTGCGGCAGGCTGCGTTCTCGGCGGCTGCTCGCCCAAGGATCCCGTTGCCGACAGGGAGGCAAAGCAGTCAACAGACAAATACCGCAATTTCTATGAGATTTTTGTTCAGTCGTTCTCGGACTCCGACGGCGACGGAACAGGCGATTTGCAGGGCATTATCAACAGGCTCGATTATCTCAATGACGGCAACCCCAACACCGGCGACGATTTGGGAATTGACGGCCTTTGGCTCACTCCGATAATGCCGAGTAAATCCTACCACAAGTACGACGTAGAAAATTACTACGACATCGACCCGGCGTTCGGCACGCTCGACACCTTCGACAACCTCATTCAGAGCTGCCACGACAGGGGAATAAAGGTTATTATGGATTTGGTTCTCAACCACATTTCCTCGCGCAATCCGCTCTTTACCAAGGCGGTGTTTGAGGTTTCCGACGGCAAGCTCGACGGCAACGCGCAGTATTTTGAGATCCACAAAAACGACTACTTTGGCGACGACGTTCAAACCCTCGCTCTCGGCGGCGACTACGCCTGCGAGGCTAATTTCTCGCTCGAAATGCCCGAGTGGAATTTAAATTCTCAGAAAACCCGCGAGGAGTTCACCAAAATCGCCAAGTTCTGGCTCGACCGCGGCGTTGACGGCTTCAGGCTCGACGCCTGCAAGTACTACACCAACAAGGAGACCGACGGCAAGGAGTTTCTCGGCTGGTTTGTAAAGACCTGCCGCGGCATCAACCCCGACGTTTACATCGTCGGTGAGACTTGGTCGGACGACTCGGATATCGTTGAGCTATACGGCAGCGGTATCGACAGCCAGTTCGCGTTTAAGTATGCGACAAACTCCGGCACAATCAACGAGTGTATCAACACGATGAAGGGCAACAACCTCGTCACCAAGGTTTCAAATTACGACAGCAAAATGCGCAAGGAGAACAAGGACGAGATTAACGCGATGTTCCTCTCGAACCACGACCAAATCCGTATCGCGAACGCCCTTGAGCCCAACGGTCTGGACTTTGAAAAGTTCGCCGCCTCGGTTTATATGCTCTTCCCGGGCAACTCCTTCACCTACTACGGCGAGGAAATCGGTATGACCTCGCCCAGCACAACAGGCGACGCTAACTTCCGCACGCCGATGGTTTTTGACAGCGAGAATATGCAGAAAATCAGCGTCGATAACCTCGGAGACACCTTTGAAGCTCCCAAGTACGGCGGCGTTGTTCAGCAGCAGAAGGATAAAAACTCTCTGCTAAATTTCTACAGAAGAATTATAACCGTTAAGCTCCAAAATCCCGAAATCGCGAGAGGTCAAATTACGGGCATCCAGAGCTTTGACGACGATACCGTCGGCGCGTTCTACACCGAGTACGACGGCAAAAAGATTATGATTATCCATAACTTTGACAAGACGGAAACCAAGTCCCTCACCATCACCGATGATATGATTGCCAAGGCTACGCTTGCGGCAGACCTCGTCGGCGTTGAAAAGGAAAAGGTTACCTTTAACGGCGGCAAGCTAAGCCTTCCGCCCCATTCCTCGGTAGTAATCAGATCCGCGGAGTAAAATCAAAATAATGATTTTTTAGTCTCCTCTGAGCTTGTTTCAGAGGAGACTTTTCCGATTTTACCAACCTATCCTTAACACCGTAGGGGCGTTCTTAGCACAACGGCAACCTTAGCACGTCGGCAATCCTTTTGTCGCTACGCGACATTTCCCCTGATAGGGGAATCACCCGCGTGTCCGCCCGGGGAACGTGAACCGTGTTAATCACACAATCCGTTTTAATCGCGATAAACGGACGTGTAATTCAGCACACAAAACACATCAAAAATCAAATGATATGTTCCTGTCCTGCGGGCAGACACGCGGGTCCGCCCCTACAATGAAACTTGTCAAGTTTTTTGTACAGTTAGAAGAGTGAAAAATTCATTTGGTATATGATAGTCAATCCCTGAATGGAGTCTACCTGCATTGTAATACATCTCAATGTATTCTATTATTCTTCTCTGAGCTTCCTCAAATTTGAGGAGTTTCAGAGAAGGCAGCTCAAATTTAAGAGTTTTCCAGAAGCTCTCGATCGGTTGATTATCACTTGGTGTACCCGGACGTGACATACTTTTTCTAAAACCGAGTTCTTCTACGAGTTCTTTTGTCTTTCTCGCAGTATACTGACATCCTCGGTCACTGTGAAAGATTGCTCCTTGCGGTCTGTCAGGATTTCGACCTGCTGCCATTTTGAGTGAGTCTTGAACTATTCTTTGTGTTTGGTTTCGGCTGATTGACCATCCGACTATCCGTCTGGTTGCCACATCAATTATTCCGCATACATAGATTTTGCTACGATAGCATTTTAATTCAGATATATCTGAACACCACAAATAGTTTGCTGTTTCTACATCAAATTTATCTTTAATCAGATTTTCTTCGATATATTGTTGCTCGGTTTTCCTTGGCTTCTTCTTTTTACCTGTTCTGCCGCTTTTGGCTTCCAGACCGTGTGCCTTTAGGATCCGAGATATTATATACTCGCTTACGTCTATTCCTTCTGTCAACAATTCTCTGCGTATTCGTATTCTGCCATAATTTCCTTTGTGTTTCTTAAAACAGTTAATCACGGCTTTTTCTATCTCTTTTTCTTCACTTTCCTGTTGCTTCGCTTCGTAGTAATACTCGCTTCTTGACACACCCAGCACTTGGCATACTTCGCTAACGTTTTTGCTTTTTAGCTCCTGTTTAGCAAACCTTATTCGTCTGCCGGGTGCTTCGCAAAGTATGCCGCTGCTTTTTTTAGTATTTCATTTTCCATCTTCAAGCGTTCGTTTTCTTTCCTGAGCTTCTTTAGCTCCGCGTCTTCACTACGCAAGTGCCCTTTGCCCACGAACGCATCTTCTCCGTACGTTTCGTACTCATCTATCCAGCGATAAAGCATCACCTTGTGGATTCCCATTTTGTCTGCTACTACCGCTGGCTTGATGTGATCCTTGATTACCAGTTCGCATGCTCTTACTTTAAATTCTTTGCTGAAAGTTCTTTTCATCACTTACACCTCTCTGAGTTTATTATATTATTCACTCTTCGATGTGTCCAGTTTTACTATACAACTTTCAATTATTCATTATTCATCATTCATTATTCATTACTACTGTCCGCCCCTACTATGACAGATACATTTTAAATTTGTAGTAGGGGAGAGGTTGAAAATATATTTTATCTCCGAATTACAGCATAAAATAGTCAAACGGAAATAACTATCCATTGAAAATTTTATAAAACGGTGCTAAAATAATAAATTAGATAAGTATAATTCTAAATAGGAATTAAAAAGCGAAAGTTTAGATTTATAATTAATTGATTATAGTTAAAATGGGTAGTTTGCGCAAGGGGAAAAGGCGCAACTTCGGCGGAGCTTTTCTGCCGTGAAAAATACGCCATTAATCGGAGGAATTAGTTTGAGATTGGGACTTGATATCGGCTCAACCACAATCAAGTGCGTTGTGCTTGATGACGACAACAAGCTGATTTACAGCACATATGAAAGACATTTTTCTCAGATTACCGATAAAATCGCGGAAATTCTTGACCGCGTAAGGGGAGAAATCGACGGCGTCGAAAACGCGCTTGTTGCGCTTTCGGGCTCTGCCGGAATGGGCGTTGCCGCCGACTGCGGAATTCAGTTTGTGCAGGAGGTTTTCGCCACCAGAGTTGCCGCAAATACCTTTATTCCCGGCACAGATGTTGTAATCGAGCTGGGTGGCGAGGACGCTAAGATTTTGTTCCTCACAAACGGTCTTGAGGTTAGAATGAACGGCACCTGCGCCGGCGGTACGGGAGCGTTTATCGACCAGATGGCGACTCTGCTCAACGTTCCGCTCGAGGAGCTTGACGAGCTGGCAAAGGAATATGAAAAGACATACACAATCGCCTCGCGCTGCGGCGTGTTCGCGAAAACCGATATTCAGCCCCTGCTCAATCAGGGCGCGAGAAAAAGCGATATCGCCGAGAGTATCTTCCGCGCGGTTGTCAGCCAAACGGTTGCAGGACTTGCGCAGGGCAGAGAGATTGAGGGCAAAATCGTATACCTCGGCGGACCGCTCACCTTTATGAGCGAGCTTCGTAACTGCTTTGATAAAACCCTGAATACCAAGGGCATTTGCCCCGAAAATTCGCTTTATTACGTTGCCTGCGGCGCGGCACTCTGCGCTGAGGAAACGATTGATTTTGACAAGGTTATCGCCGACGTTAAGGAGTACCGCGGTTCGGGCAACTTCGCGTTTAATCCGCCGCTTTTCGAGACCGAGGCGGATTATAAAGAATTCTGCGCCCGTCACGACAAGGCGACGGTTCAGCAGAAGGATTTGAGCAGCTACAAGGGCAAGGCTTTTATCGGTCTTGACGCAGGCTCCACC
>Ga0256404_1009897_pt1 | contig 13431 bp, 11 predicted proteins | sample RumenRJG_01DNA_FD_185990 | JGI IMG/M metagenome (GOLD analysis project Ga0256404, IMG submission 185990) | Bovine rumen microbial communities from Lethbridge, Alberta, Canada - RJG_01 | ecosystem: Host-associated > Mammals > Digestive system > Stomach > Rumen | place: Canada: Alberta | collected...
CAACCTGTCCCCATGCGCCTAGTAGTTGAGCGCCTGCTCCTCGAAGTAGCTCTGAGGATGGTTGCAGACCGGGCACATCTTGGGGGCGGTGGCGCCGACATGCAGGTGGCCGCAGTTGATGCACTTCCACACCTTCACGCCCTCACGGGTGAAGACCTCTCCAGCCTCGACCTGGGCGGCGAGCTTGCGATAGCGCTCCTCGTGGGCCTTCTCGATGGCGCCGACCATCTTGAACTTGGCCGCGATCTCGGTGAAGCCCTCCTCCTTGGCGGTCTCAGCGAAGCCCGCGTACATGGAGGTCCACTCCTCGTTCTCACCGGCGGCAGCGGCAAGCAGGTTGTCGAGGGTGCCGGGCACCTCGCCGCCGTGCAGGTACTTGAACCAGATCTTGGCATGCTCGCGCTCGTTGCCGGAGGTCTCGGTGAAGATGTTGGAGATCTGGACGTAGCCCTCCTTCTTGGCCTTGCTCGCGAAGTACGCGTACTTGTTGGTGGCCTGGGACTCACCCGCGAACGCGAACTCAAGGTTCTTCTTGGTCTGGGAGCTCTCGAAATCGACTGCCATGGTCTCTCCTCTCGAATGGTTGGTGACTTCCCCTCGTCACCCTCCTATGATAGCGCAATCAGGTATGCCACAATCCGCGCTCCCACTCGCAGAATCCCTCTTTCGCCAACTGGTCGAGCAGACCTGCGACATCGGCCTCGGACAGCGCATCGCGTCCAGCGGCGAGCTCCGAACGGCTCAGGTCAGCCGCGAGCTCGGCTGTCGTCGCACCCTCCCTGCGGGCGAGCAGCGCGCGGACGAGCGCGGCGCGCTTCTGACGGTTCGAGCCCTCGAAGCGCGACTGCCGCGTGTAGGTGCGAGACCGGCGCGAGGGGTTGGGCAGGGTCTTCTTGAGGTACGCGCCGTAATCGAGCAGCGCGTAGTACCATCCGCGCGGATCGATGAGGCCGTCTCCCCCGTCGGGCGGGCAGGTCGCATCGACGAGCGGGAGAAGGTCGCGATCGGGAACGTCCTCCTCCTCGGCGAAGAGCTCATGCAGGAAGACCGCGCGCACATTGGTCTCGAGGTAGACGGCATGCAGGTTGAAGGAGAAGGCCCTGATGCCGGCCGCCGTCGCGGGGCCGATACCGGGAAGCGCCCTCAGCGACCGCTCGTCAGCGGGGAAGCTCCCACCCGCCTCGGAGATCTGCTGCGCGGCATGGAGGAGCGCAAGCGCGCGGCGGTTGTATCCCATGCCCTGCCACTCCTCAAGCACGTCGGAGGCGCTCGCGGCGGCAAGCGCGTCGACGGTCGGGAAGCGTTCGAGCCAGCGCTGCCAGCGGCCGTCGACACGGCTGACCTGCGTCTGCTGGAGCATGACCTCGGAGAGCCAGATGGCGTAGGGGTCGCGCGTGCGGCGCCAGGGCAGGTCGCGGTAGAGGACGGCGCCCTGCTCGGCCACTGCGGCGCGGAACGCGTCGAGGCGGCTCGGTTCGATTGGGACGATCATGGACGTGCGCTACCTCCCCGTGGGGGTGAGACCGAATGCGGTGCCGACGTCGGGCGAAAGCCCGTTCATCACCACATCATAGAGCGAAACGGAGGCGAGGTAGTCGCGCAGCATGCGCTCGGCAGTGCACCAGATCGGATTGAAGGGGCAGGTATCCTTGCGCGGACAGGGCTCGCCCTCCTCCTCCGAGATCACGCATGTCGCGATCTCGACCGGTCCCTGGACGGCCTCGATGATATCGAGCAGCGGCGTCTCGTGGGGATCGATCGCAAGGCGCATGCCCCCGTGGGCGCCGCGGATGCTCTCCACGATGCCGTGCGATGCGAGATCGTGCTGGATCGCCCGGGCGAATGAATAGGGCACGCCGTTATCCTCGGCTGCTGCACGCGCCGACACGATGCGCCCCGGATTCTTAACAAGGCACATGAGCATGCACAGCGCATAGTCGGTCTTCTTCGAGATCTCCACGTCTCCCCCCTAGCCGCGGAAGCATGCCATCGGCATGCGAAATCTGCCTAGCATATGCTAACTGCTCGCGAATTAATTAAACTGAATCGGTGCATCGTCTTTCGGCACAGCCATACCAATAACGGTGTAAAAGGCCAAAAATGGCGTAAACGGTCGTTGAAACGTCCCAATTGGTAATGGGGAGGACCGTATTAGCCGCGGCGGAGCAGCTCGAATTTGGCGCGCATCTCATCGGAGAGGCGTTCCCCCAGCGTCGTGTGGTGGTTCGCGCGGTCTGCGACGGCCGTGGCGATGTCGCGGTCGACGAGCTCGAACTCGTGGGCGATGAGCGAGGACGAGAGGCTCTTCACCGGCACGCCGCCGATGGTTGCGCGCACCGTGCGGTCGGATGTCGCGACCGTGGTGTCGCGTCCCTGATGGCGCGCCTCGACCGCCAGCTGCTCGATCACCTCATCGGCATCCTGGCCCGTATGGGAGAAGACCACGCGCACGCTCCCCGAGGCGAGGTTGGGACGGTCGGGCGAGAGGTTGCCCGCCCCGTCGAACACCACGACGGGATCGTAGGAGCCCTGCGCGAAGGCCGCGACATCCGCGAGCAGAGCCTCGCGGGCGCGCAGATAGGGGTCGGCATCGCCCTCGTCGATGAGATGGGCATAGCGCTCGGTTGCGCGGATGACGTTGTAGCCATCGACCACGAGCAGCTCGCGACGGCGATCAGGCATGCCCGCCCGTCCTCCTCAGCCACTCGTAGCAGAAGACCGTGGTGGCCTGCGCCACGTTGAGTGACTCGATGCGTCCCAGCTGCGGAAGCTTGGCGAGGAAATCGCACTTCTCGAGCACGAGCTGAGAGATGCCGGCTCCCTCGGAGCCCATGACGAGCGCGAGGCGGCCCTCGACGGGTGCATCCCAGATGCCCTGCTCGGCGTGCTCGCTCGCACCGCAGACCCAGAAGCCCTCCTTCTTGAGGTCCTCGAGGGCGCGGGAGAGGTTCGGGACCTGCGCGATGGGCAGATGAAGCACCGCGCCGGCGGAGGTCTTGTAGGCGCCGACGCCCACGCGGGCGGCCCGGGCGTTGGCGATGACGACGCCCGCCGCACCCACGACCTCGGCCGTGCGCACGATAGCACCGAAATTGCCCTCGTCGGTCACGTGGTCGAGCACGACCACGAGGGCGTCTCCCTCTCCTGCGGCGCGCACGATATCGGAGAGCGATGCGTACTCGAACGGACGCGTGCGGACCATGATGCCCTGATGGGCGCCATGGGACGACATCTGGTCGAGGCGCGATTTGCTCACATGCTCGATCGGGACGTCCATCTCGGCGAGCTCGGCGGTAAGGCGCCTCAGCGTCATATCCGTGGCATCGGCGTCGGCGATGAAGGCGCTCTTGATGGGAAGCCCCAGCTCGAGCGCCTCGGCGACCGCGCGCCGTCCCTCGATGATGTCGCCCGACGGCGCGTCGGAGGTGCGCTTGGCCTGCGCGGCACGGGGCTTGCCCCCCTGCATGCGCGCAGGCGGACGGCCCTTCCCCTTCCGCTCCTCGGGGTCGGGGAGGTTGCGCGGGACGATCTTGTTCTTGGTCTGCCGCTTGCCGTTGCCGCCGCGCACATCACGGCCCGGCGTGCGGGACTGGTTCTTCGACATGCCGTTGACCGCCTATTCCTTCGTGCGCAGACGCGCGCCGGATGCCGTGTCCTCGACCACGAGGCCGAGGGCGGTGATGCCGTTGCGGATCGCATCCGCAACGCCCCAGTTCTTCGCAGCACGGGCCTCTGCGCGGGCGGCGAGCAGCACATCCGCAGCCTCGGAGGGAGACGTGCCCGCATAGCCCGCATGCTCTGCCGCCAGATCGACGAGGGCGGCCGGGAGCTCGTCGGCGTCCGTCGCCTTGGCGAGGTTGACGCCGAGCACGCCCGAGAGCTCGCAGAGCATGTCGGCGGCGCGCAGGCAGGGAGCCGTGGCGATGGTGTCGCCCGCATCGGCGAGGTACTTGTTCGCCGTGGTGACGAGGCCGAAGATGGCGGCGAGGCCGCCCGCGGAGTTGAAGTCGTCGTCCATCGCGGTCACGAACTCCTCGCGCGCAGCGTCGATGGCGGTGCCGAACGTGCGGTCGAGCTCGGTGAGGATGCCGTCGGGCGTGGCATTCTTGGCGGCCCAGCGCAGGTTCTTGACGCAGGTGGCGAGACGCTCGAGCGTGCCGACCGCGCCGTCGAGGCGATCGAATGAGAAGTCGAGCGGCGCGCGGTAGTGGGTCTGCAGCATGAGCAGGCGCACGGCATCCGCCGGGTACTTGTCGAGAATCTCCTTGAGCGTGAAGAAGTTGCCGAGGCTCTTGGACATCTTGTCGCCCTCGACGCGCAGCATGCCCGTATGCATCCACACGTTCGCGAGCGCATCGTGCCAGGCGCACATGGCCTGCGCGGTCTCGTTCTCGTGGTGCGGGAAGATGAGGTCGGAGCCGCCGCCGTGGATGTCGATCGGCGTGCCCAGGTAGCGGTGGATCATCGCGCAGCACTCGGTGTGCCAGCCCGGACGTCCGTCGCCCCACGGTGAGGGCCAGCTCGGCTCGCCCGGCTTGGCAGCCTTCCAAAGCGCGAAGTCGAAGGGATCGCGCTTCTCGTCGTTCACCTCCACGCGCTCGCCGGCGCGCAGCTGGTCGAGGTCGCGGCCCGAGAGGATGCCGTAGGCGCCGTCGCTGCGGACCGAGAAGTACACGTCGCCCGAGGGCACCTCGTAGGCGTTGCCCTGCTCGATGAGGAGCTGGATCATCTCCTGCATGGCCTCGATCTCGCGCGTGGCGCGCGGACGGATGTCGGGATCGAGGATGCCGAAGCGGTGCATCTGCTCGATGAAGGCGGTAGAGAACTCCTCGGCCACCTCGGCGGACGTGCGGCCCTGCTCGTTGGCGCGGTTGATGATCTTGTCGTCGACGTCGGTGAGGTTCTGGGCGAACGTGACCTGGTACCCCTTGAACATGAGGTAGCGGCGGATCATGTCGAACGAGAGGAACGTGCGCGCGTTGCCGATGTGAATCTGGTCGTAGACCGTGGGGCCGCACACGTACATGCGCACCTTGCCCTCGTCGATGGGCGTGAACTCCTGCTTCTTATGGAACTGCGTGTTGTAGATCTGCATGGTCTTGCTCTCCTTGTTTCGGTGCGCTTGGGGGATGCTCCCCGAATGCGCCCATCATGTGGTGGACCAGAAGCGTACAGCGGAAGCGCATTCGGGGAATGTCCCCCAAGCGCACCGCACGGAAATCCGTCAGCTGCTACATCGTTCGTCGATGAGGGCGACGGCGAATGCCTCGATGCCCTCCTTGCGTCCGACGAACCCAAGATGCTCGGTAGTGGTTGCCTTCACGCCCATGTGCTCGACGGGGATCCCCATGGCGCGCGCGAGGTTGGCGCGCATCGCCTCGCGGTGCGGGGCGAGCTTGGGCGCCTGCGCGGCGACGGTGGCGTCGACGTCGACGATCTCGAACCCCCGCGTGCGGATAAGCTCCGCCACCTGGGCGAGCAGGACGAGCGAGTCGGCTCCTTCGTAAGCGGGGTCGGTATCAGGGAAGAGCGTGCCGATATCTCCTGCACGCGCAGCTCCGAGCAGGGCGTCCGCAACAGCGTGCGCGAGCACATCCGCATCGGAATGGCCGGCGAGTCCGCGCTCGCAGGGCACGTCGACGCCGCCCAGGATGAGCGGACGCCCCTCGAAGAAGGCATGGACGTCGTAGCCGTGTCCGATCCTCATACCAGCGCCTCCCCTTGGTCCGCGCGGACGCTCAGGAGCGTCTCGGCGACAGCGAGATCCTCCGGGAACGTGACCTTGATGTTGGGCGAGGCGGGCTCGACGCAGCGCACGATGCCGCCGGCGCGCTCCACGAGGCTCGCATCGTCGGTGCCGATGAAGTCCTCGAAGGCCGCGTTCGCATAGGCGTCCTCGAGCACGCGGGTGCGGAAGGTCTGCGGGGTCTGGGCCGCCCAATAGAAGCTGCGGTCGGGCGTGGAGACCACGATGCCATCCTCCACGAGCTTCAGCGTGTCGGTCACACGCGCCGAGACGAGCGTGCCCGCGAGCGCGGGATCGCTGCGGAGCACCGCGATGGCGCGCTCGATGGTCGAGGTCTCGATAAGGGGGCGCGCCGCATCGTGGATGGCCACGTAGGCATAGCCGCGCGGCATGGCGGCAAGGCCCGACGCCACGGATTCCTGGCGCACCTCGCCCGCATCGGCGAAGATGACGGGTTTCGAGAGCGCGAGGCCGGAGATGATGGCGTGCATCTCATCGGCGCGGTCGGGTGCGCAGACGACCACGATCGAGGCGACCGAGGGCGCAGCATCGAAGGCGAGGAGCGACCAGGCGATGATGGGACGGCCGGCGAGCTCGACGAACTGCTTGCCGTGCGGATCGCCGAAGCGCAGGCCGACGCCGCCCGCCACGATGATCGCGACGGTATCGGCTGCGCGGGTCCCCTCGTCGAGGCGCGACGGTGCGGTGCAGGCTGTCGGCTGGAAGCCTCCCATCACCTGCGGCCCCACATGCGGTGCAGGCTGTCCGCCAGCACGTCGGGATTGTTGACGCCCACCTCTTCGAGCTTGGCGGGGTTCTCCTCGACGACGGCGGCGATATCCTGCAGCGAGCCGTACTCGTCGATGATCTTGTCGGCCATGCCCTTGCGCACGACCGAGACGCGGTTGAGGGTGCGCAGCCCCAGCGGAGTCATGATGGAGTCGACGCTGAGGTCCTCGTATCCGAGGATGCGCGCGACGTTGCGGGACGTGCGCAGCTGGTCGTTGGGCGTCTTGCGGAACTCCTCGCGGATGGCCGCGGCGTTGGCCTCGGAGGAATCGAGCGCGTAGTCGCGGATGAGGAGCGTGTACTCCTCGTCGATGGTGCCCGCATACTCCTGCCGCTGCATGTCGATGACGCGGCCGTTGCGTCCGAGCTCGAGGATGCAGGAATCGAGCTCCGCGGCGGACGTCATGAGCATCTCGCAGAGGTAGATGACGTTGGAGACGTCGGCGAGCGTCACGAAGTTGTTGAGCTCGAGCGTGGAGAGGCGCAGGAGCTGGCGGTCGAGCTGCTCGCGCGTACTCTGCATGATGCCCGTAAGCTGCGTGGCGGTCGACATGACCTCGGGCGTCGGCCTGAGCTGGGAGCCCTTGCCGTCGACGTAGACGTTGACGACCTGACGGCGCTCGGAGATGGAGATGACGATGGCATCGGTGAGCAGGCTCATGCGCGCCGCGGTGCGGTGGCGCGTGCCCGTCTCGGAGGTGGGGAGCGTGGGATCGGGATTCAGGTGGAAGTTGGCGCGCAGGATCTTGGTGATGTCCTTGTTGATGACGACGGCGCCGTCCATCTTGCAGAGCTCGAACAGGCGGCTCGCTGTGAAGGACACATCGAGCTTGAAGCCGTCGGTCCCCGCTGCGATGACCGCGTCCTCATCGCCGATGGTGATGAGCGCGCCGAGATGGCCCGCGATGATCATATCGAGGGCGGTACGCAAAGCGGTTCCCGGCGCGCACATGCGCAGGGCCTGCTCGCGGCGCTGCTTGGGGTTGATCGCTTCCTGCTTGGCTTCCTGGTCGTCCATGGTTTCCTCTTCCGAGCCTATTGACCTGCACTATCAGTATAGCCAAGCAGGGCGTTCACCCATCCGGGGATACTCCCCGAGCGGGGAATCCCCAGATGGGGACTGCCCTGGATGGAACGGGGTTATTCCTCCGAGGAGAGCGACCCTCCCTGGCGGGGCGAAGAAGGCGCGGCGATGCTGCGGTCCGCAGGCGGGAGCGCCGTGCCCATGCTCGTGCGCAGGCGCGGCTTCGGGATCTCGCCCGTCGTCTTGGAGAACGTGATCCTGCCGTCCTCGTCGCACACGAGCACGATGTCGCCCGCATGCCAGCTGCCCCCGAGGAGCTCCTCGGAGAGCGGGTCCTCGATGAGGGTCTGGATGGCACGGCGCAGCGGGCGCGCGCCGTAGACCGGGTCTGTGCCCTCCTTGGCGATGTGCTCGCGCGCCTCGGGCGTGAGCTCGATGGACATGCCCTGGGCAATCAGGCGGTCGCGCAGGTCCATGACCATGAGGTCCACGATGCCGCGGATCTGGTCGGGCTTGAGCGAGGTGAACACGACGACCTCGTCCACACGGTTCAGGAACTCGGGACGGAATGCCTTCTTGAGCTCGGTGGTGACGCGGCTCTTGATCTCCTTGTCGGAGAGACCCGTGTCGCCGGATGCGGAGAAGCCCATGGTGGAGGTGTGCGCGATGTCGCGCGCGCCGATGTTGGAGGTCATGATGATGACCGTGTTGGAGAAGTCGACCGTGCGGCCCTGGCCGTCGGTGAGGCGGCCCTCGTCGAGGATCTGGAGCAGGATGTTGAACACATCCGGATGCGCCTTCTCGATCTCGTCGAAGAGCACGACGGAGTACGGACGGCGGCGGACGGCCTTGGTGAGCTCGCCGCCCTCGTCATAGCCCACGTATCCCGGAGGGGCGCCGACGAGCTTGGAGACGGTGTGCTTCTCCATGAACTCGGACATGTCGTAGGAGATGAGCGCGTCCTCGCTGCCGAAGAGGAACTCGGCGAGCGCCTTGGCGAGCTCGGTCTTGCCCACGCCCGACGGGCCGAGGAAGATGAACGAGCCGCCGGGACGGCGCGGGTCCTTGAGGGGCGAGCGGCTGCGGCGGATGGCGCGGGAGACGGAGCTGACGGCCTCGTCCTGCCCGATGACGCGCTCGTGGAGCGCATCCTCGCAGCGCAGGAGCTTGGATGCCTCTGCCTCGGTGAGGTTGGAGACGGGGACGCCCGAGATGGACGAGACCACGTCGGCGATGTCCTGCTCGTCGACGATGACGATGTTGGCGTCGAGCTGCTCGCGCCAGGCGGCCTCGAGCTCCTCGCGCTTGGCGGTGAGCGCCTTCTCCTCGTCGCGCAGGTGCGCGGCGCGCTCGTACTCCTGGGCAGCGGCGGCAGCCGCCTTCTCGTCCTTGCAGCGGATGAGCGCAGCATCGACCTCGGCGATCTCGGGCGGCAGGCTCATCTTGTGGATGCGCGTGCGTGCGCCGGCCTCGTCGAGGATGTCGATGGCCTTGTCGGGCAGGAAGCGGTCCTGCACGTAGCGGTCGGAGAGCGTGACGGCGGCCATGATGGCGGCATCGGTGTAGCGCACGTGGTGGTGCTTCTCGTAGCGGTCCTGCAGGCCACGGATGATCTCGACCGTGTCGTTCACGGACGGCTCGCCGATGTTGACGGGCTGGAAGCGGCGCTCGAGCGCGGAGTCCTTCTCGATGTGCTTGCGGTACTCGTCGGCCGTGGTGGCGCCGATGACCTGGATCTCGCCGCGCGAGAGGGGCGGCTTCAGGATGGCGGCGGCGTCGAGCGAACCCTCGGCGGATCCCGCACCCATGATGGTGTGGAACTCGTCGATGAACAGGATGTCGTTCTTGGAGTCCTCGAGCTCGCGCACGACCTTCTTCATGCGCTCCTCGAACTCGCCGCGGTACTTGGAGCCGGCGACGAGGCTGGCAACGTCGAGCGTCCATATGCTCTTACCGCGCAGGATGTCGGGCACGTTGCCGCTCGCGATGAGCTGCGCGAGGCCCTCGACGATGGCGGTCTTGCCCACGCCGGGGTCGCCGAGGATGAGCGGGTTGTTCTTCTGGCGGCGCGCCAGGATCTGCATGACGCGCTCGATCTCCGTATCGCGTCCGATGACCGGGTCGAGCTTGCCGTCGGTGGCGAGCTTGGTGAGGTTGCGGCCGTAGGTCTCGAGCATCGAGCCGTCATCCTGGCTGTTGGGCTGCTGGAAGCCGAACATGCCGTTCTCGTTGCGCATGCCGGCGCCGACGGGACCCTGCTCGGTGCCCTTGTTCTTGTCGATGAGCTCGTTGACGGCGTTGCGGACGGCGTCGCCCGAGAGCCCGAGCGCGCGCAGCGCGTCCATCGCGCGGCCGTTGCCCTCGGCGACGATGCCGAGGAGCAGATGCTCGGTGGCGATGTAGGTCTGGCCATGGGTCATGGTCTCGCGGTAGGCGCCCTCGAGCACACGCTTGGCGCGGGGCGTGAAGGGGATGTGGCCGCCGGGAACGGGCTCGGTCTCCTCGGTGGACAGCTCCTTGATGGTGTGGAGCGTCTCCTCGTAGGTGACATCGAGCTTGGCGAGCGCCTGGGCGGCGATGCCCTCCCCCTCCTTGATGAGGGCGAGCAGCAGGTGCCCGGTGCCCACGTACATCTGGCCGAGGTTGCGCGCCTCGTCCTGCGCGATGCTCATCACCTTGCGGGCCTTATCGGTGAATTTCTCGAACATGCACTGATCTCCTTGCTGGTGGGATTGCGGGCGAGAAGGCCGCCCGCAGCGTATTCCCCTCATGTGTACCCATTATACGTGCGGGTATTTCACGCGGGGGTTTCCGCGCGGGCGGACAGGTCGTTCCGACAGGTTCCTCTTGCGAGGGGTGGCTAGTACAGCTTCGCCCCCGCGGGGATGGCGTCGTCGAGCATGAGGAAGTTCAGCGCCTCCTTGCCATCCTCGTGGTGGATGGCCGAGATGAGCATGCCGCAGCTGTCGATGCCCATGAGGGAGCGCGGCGGCAGGTTCACGATCGCGACGGCCGTCTTGCCCACGAGCTCCTCGGCGCTGTAGTAGTCCTTGATGCCCGAGAGGATGATGCGGTCGGTGCCGGTGCCATCGTCGAGCGTGAACTTGAGGAGCTTCTTGCCCTTGGGCACCTCCTCGCAGGCCTTGATCTTGACCACGCGGAAGTCGGACTTGCTGAAGGTGGCGAAGTCCACCTGGTCGGCGAAGAGCGGCTCGATGTAGAGGCCCTCCTGCGGGATCTGCGGAGCGGCGGGCTCCTCGGCGGGCGCCGCCTCGGCTGCCTTCGCGTAGATGTCGCCGACGGGCACGATGGCCTTCATGGCCTCGAGCGTCGCGGCGAAGACCTCGTCGAGCTCCATGCCGAGCAGCTCGGCGCCCTGCGCGATGATGTCGCGGTCGCAGCCGGCGGCGAAGGCCTTCGTCTTGAACTTCTTCTTGAGCGACTTGACCTCCATGTCGGTGACGCTGCCGGAGGGGCGCATCTTCGCGACGGCCTGGATCAGGCCGGAGAGCTCGTCGACGGTGTAGAGCCACTTCTCCATCTTCGCCTCGGGCTTTGGCAGCTCGGGGTTGTGGTCGGAGTTGTGCGTCTGGATCGCGTGGATGAGCTCGGGCGTGCCGCCTGCCTCCGCGATGATCTCGCCCGCCTTGACGGTGTGGGCGGTCGCATCCTGGAACTTCTCCCAGTCGAGGTCGTGCAGCAGGCCGACCAGGCCCCAGAACTCGACATTGGCCGGATCCTCCTTGACGGCGAAGTAGCGCATGAGCGCCTCGACGGTCTCGCCGTGCGCGATGTGGAACGGATCCTCGTTGTACTGCTTGAGGAGCGCCATCGCCTGCTTGCGCGTGAGGCCGGCCTTGAGCTCGCCGCCGTTGCCGGTCGCGCGCCTGACGCCCGCCTCGGGCTTCATGTGCGGGAAGAGCAGGACGTCGCGGATGGAGCCCTCGTCGCAGAAGAGCATGATCATGCGGTCGATGCCGAAGCCGATGCCGCCCGCCGGGGGCATGCCGTACTCGAGCGCGCGGATGTAGTCGGCGTCGTAGTCCATGGCCTCCTCGTCGCCCGCGGCCTTGGCCTCGACCTGCGCGAGGAAGCGGCCCTCCTGGTCGACGGGGTCGTTGAGCTCGGAGAACGCGTTGGCGTACTCATGGCCGGCGATGATGAGCTCGAAGCGGTCGGTGAGGCGCGGGTCGTCGTCCTTGCGCTTGGCGAGCGGCGAGACCTCGACGGGATAGTCGCACACGAACGTGGGATCGACGATGCTCGCCTCGCCCAGCTCGTCGTAGAGCTCGAAGAGGAGCTTGCCGGATCCCCAGCTCGCATCCCACTCGATGCCGTGCTCGTCGCAGAGCGCGCGCAGCTCCTCGACCGGCGTGTCGATGGTGAGCTCGCGGCCGCAGACGTCGCTTGCGATCTCGGCGATGCTGGCGGAGCGCCAGGGGCTCGCGAGGCTGATCTTTTGGCCCTGGTACTCGATGACATCTCCCTTGCCCACGACGCGCGCGCACGCCTGGAAAAGCTTCTCGGAGAGCTCCTTCATGCCGTCGAGGTCGGAGAAGGCGCAGTAGGCCTCCATCGAGGTGAACTCGGGGTTGTGCGTGAGGTCCATGCCCTCGTTGCGGAACTGGCGGCCGATCTCGAAGACGCGGTCCATGCCGCCCACGATGCAGCGCTTGAGGTGGAGCTCCGTGGCGATGCGCAGGTAGCACTCCTGGTCGAGCGCGTTGAAGTGCGTGGTGAAGGGGCGCGCGTTGGCGCCGCCGAGCGTCTCCTGCAGGATGGGCGTCTCGACCTCGAGGTAGCCCTGGTCCTCCATGAAGCGCCTGATGCCGGAGATGATCCGCGAGCGGTTGACGAACGTCTCCTTGACCTCGGGGTTCATGATGAGGTCGACGTAGCGCTGGCGGTAGCGGACCTCGCGGTCGGAGAGGCCGTGGAACTTCTCGGGCAGCGGGCGCACGGACTTGGAGAGCATGCGCAAAGACTCGGTCGCGATGGAGAGCTGGCCGCGGTTGGTGCGCATGATGCGGCCAGTCGCCTCGACGATGTCGCCCATGTCGACGGAGTCGAGCAGCGCCCAGCCCGCCTCGTCCATCGTGTTGATGCGGCAGAACAGCTGGATGGTGCCCGTGGCATCCTGAAGGTCGATGAAGGCGAGCTTGCCGTGGCGGCGGAACGCCCTCACGCGGCCGCCGACGGTGAAGAGCGCGTTGAGCGGGCCCTCGGCGCCGTCCTCGATCCAACCGTACTCGCGCTCGATGTCGGCGATGGTCCAATCGACGCTGCTCTTGACGGGATAGGGGTTGATGCCTGCATCGAGCAGGGACTGGCGACGGTTCAGGCGCGTGGCGCGCTCGTCGATGTGCTGGGACTGGGTGGACTCATCTGCCATGGTTCGCTCCTTTTTAAAACCTGCGCCCCGCGCTGCTTTCCGCAGTCACGGGGCGCTGTCGTTGCTATGCGCTGATGACTAGCGGGTGATTCCGACGATGGTGTACTTCTTTACCTTGCCCGCGGGCGTGGCGAACTCGATCTGCTCGCCCTTCTTGCGGCCGATGAGCGCGGCGCCCATGGGCGACTCGTTGGAGATGCGATGCTCGAGCGAGTTGGTCTCGGTGGTGCCCACGATGGTGAAGGTGTCGCGCTTGCCGTCTTCGGACTCGAGTTCGACGGTGCAGCCGATCGAGATCTTGGCGCTGCGGCTCTTTGAGGAGTCGACGACCTTGGCAACCGAGAGGATCTGCTTGATCTCGTTGATGCGGGCGTTGTTCTTGGCCTGCTCTTCCTTGGCCGCGTCATACTCGGCGTTCTCGGAGAGGTCGCCGAAGCCGCGGGCCTCCTGGATGCGCTCGACGATCTCGTTGTTCTTCTC
>Ga0256404_1009899_pt1 | contig 13430 bp, 17 predicted proteins | sample RumenRJG_01DNA_FD_185990 | JGI IMG/M metagenome (GOLD analysis project Ga0256404, IMG submission 185990) | Bovine rumen microbial communities from Lethbridge, Alberta, Canada - RJG_01 | ecosystem: Host-associated > Mammals > Digestive system > Stomach > Rumen | place: Canada: Alberta | collected...
AATGTGCTATCTCGTTAAGTTTTGCTAAACAGCGTAAGTTTTCTCTTATCTTGTCGGGTCGCCTTCTCGTCAGCTCCCCCGCCTTGTCAATAAAAAAAACCACCTAACCCGGGGAGAGAAGGTGGTTAAGTGGTTTTAAGGCCGAAGCCTGTATATTTCTGTTGTGGTGTCTCCCTTCTCTCAATAAGACAGCACCCATAATGTTTCTTTCTTTAATATATAATACGAGAAAAAAATGGAATAGTCAAATCTTTTTCTCTTTCTTTTATATAAATATATATTCTTTTTAAAAAGAAGAAAAAAATGTGTGAATAATCTCAAACTTTTATTGACTTTTTTATCACATCGGGTTATCTTTATTTAGAAATATTTTTAAAATGGAAAGAAAATGGTTTAAATTCAGAGATGATTATGCAGTCAGTAACTTTGGCGAGGTAAAAAGCTTGGAAAAAATAACACGAAACGGAAGACACATAAAAGAAAGAATCCTAAAACCGCAGCTAGTTGCCGGGTACCTTGCTGTTTATCTTCCAAACCCTGAAACTGGAAAGCAGAAATGGGAATACATACACAGATTGGTCGCAAATGCGTTTATTCCGAATCCGGATAATTTGCAAATTGTCAATCATAAAAATCAGATAACCACAGATAATCGAGTTGAAAATCTTGAATGGTGTACCCCGGCTTATAATATTCAATATTCCCTATGTAAAAAGGGGATATATGGCGATGAATTTTTAGAGCTTACAGAAGAGGAAAAAAAGGAATATCAACAAAAGAAAAGAAAAGAAAATGCCAAAAAATACAGAAAAGAACACTACGTCCCAAAAATGGACCACACCATATATGTTTACAAACCGGTTGTTAAAACGGAGTATAAACTAGTTGCACAATATAATAATATTGCCGAGGCGGCTGAGGCTTTAAAAACTACTGTTGGAAGGATAACTAGCAGAGTTTCTAAAGATAAGCCGACAAAAACTCTTTTGAAGAAAGATGGAAAAGAATATTTAATTACTAGAGAAATCTTATAATAAACTCAGTCGTTTCGATTTTAATGACTATTTATAGATATAAAGAATAAAATATAAAAAAACATTACAACTATGATTTCAAATTGGATTTTTGTTATTGTCATGATTCTATTGGCAATCTTAGCCTATTTTATCGGCCTTACAAGAGGAATAAGTGGAAGCCAGCACTTGTATGATGACGGGTGGATGGCCGCTGAAACCTACTTCAAACAGCACCCGGAATTGGTACAGGATATAGACAAAATGCTGGACGACCTTTACGAGGAACATGAGCGGGAAAAACAGCAAAAAGCACGGCGACTTGTAAGGGAACTTGACGAGATGTTTGACCCAGAATGCCCGTTACCTGAAGATGATGATAATATCCTGGATGGGGGAACGTATTAAAACAGCCCGTATTCTTCAAAAGAAGCCGTTTAAGACACTTTTAGAGGAAAGATGAAGAAGATATCGTCCCGGAGATTTAAAGCGATTCTAGGGGCAATTCCGGGGCAAATAAAGGCATAATTAGAACTGATATGCGCGTAGACAAATTGACGATAGTAACGGACGTGGTAACGGAGGAAAGGAAGGAGTTCAAAACTCAGACAGCGGCAACGGCATATTTGAGGGAAATTACCGGAAGAAAGACCCAGGACAGCATGCTAGCGACAGCCAAAAATAGCGGTAGGCTGATATACAACAGATATTTGATTGAAGGCAAGAAGGGTCGGGTTGAAAAGATATACGTGCAAAAGAAGAAACCTGACCATCATCTCAAAAAAGACGGGTGGGAATACGATGAATTTAGCTTTGCTGATTCGGTTATAGTGGCGACCAAAAAAAGATACAAAGCAACAGAGGAACGGTTAAGCAATATAATTGAAGAGTGGCAGAGCAAGATATTGTGGATTAGGACTGATTGCCTTAACAATAAGCGACAGAGGGAAAGAAACTTGTGGTGTGTTGAACTCTATTTAAAGCTTCCTGATACGCCGTTCTTGAAGAAGGTGGATTTGATGGAAAAAACAATTCAAACTATCGGTCTTTAATCTTGTTTTATTTCAGGAATTATTGTATATTTTAATTGAAATCCTTCCGAGTGTGAAGGTGCTAAAAACATCTTTGCCAACGGAGTAAATATAAATATTCATTCTCTATTCTATGTGTAGGGGCTTGGAACTCAATTATGTAAGCCCCGGTGGTTTAAGACCCGGATACCTTAAGTTTATTGTAATATGTGTTTCGTAGGTGAGAAAGCCGGGTTTATCTCTTATTTTTTTATAAATAGTTGCTATAAATCATCAGGGAGGTCTTCCGCCTCCCTGAATTGTTTATCCTCGCTGTAACCGGATATATTGTATTTTTGGAATAATGCCTCTTCTTCTTGTGTCATTTTACTGTCATGTTGAATAGCTTTTTCCTTTGCATATGCTGTTGGTTATAGAGCCCTATGTGTACCCATTTCGTCTTTCCTTTACTTTCTATGATGATTTGGTCGTATTTCTTGTCAATAGCCCAGTTCTTAATGAATTCAACAAAATCGTCAAATTTTCCGTTAGCGGGTTGAATATCAGCGGCATAACCGATTTTGTGGACGGAAGTATCAACCCCTCCTACTGCCTTGTTCAGTACCTCTACGCGCAAACCAGAAGATACATGTATGCCGGAGCCCCACTCTTCCCGCAAATCATCAAGGAAAAATGCTAGTTCAAGTAAGTGCTCCACAATCTCCCAACTCGGCATGTTTTCAATAGATTTCTGCCTGGCTGTTGAAGATGTAAGGAACTCTTGAAGGTCAAAATATTTTGGGTATTTAGGCATTATCTTCTTCTTTATCTTCAAAATGTTCGTCCTCGGACCGTACAATCTCATTCTTGTGGTTTTCTATTTCTATTTTAGCGTTGCCATAACTGGCTTTGATTTTCGCACCTGATTCAATAAAACGAGGAATATTGGCTGTAACGTAGAACAACCATGCAGCGCCAAGAATAAGTGCCGTGCCTTGTAATGCTGATGGGGTTATTGCACCAAGAGGCGGTACAATCCAACTGGCTATCAGCAATATAACCGCCACAACCAATATTATGTACATTCCAACCGGCATTCCCAGCCAGAAGTCTTTCATCATTTCAGCCATTTGTTCATCCTTTTATTAAAATATAATTATAGGGTGCCCGGAATATCGTCATCCTCACCATAATCCTCCAAACAGAGGTCAATCGGGACAACAAAGGTAACATCAGCATAAACCCCTGAGCACACGTCAGCGAACTTCTGTATGAACGGGTAATAAAGAATATCTGTATTTACCTCAATATCAAGATATTCGCAAGTCTTACGTATGATGTTTCTGAGCACCTGGATACCTATGGATTCATTCAATACCTCATTTGACCTTTCATCATTTGTTACTCGGTTTATGTAGTATAAGTTGAAGTCATAGTACATAAACTGGTCATCCTCGCTATGGATATTTTGAGTTATAGCGAACACACTATATTTGACATCCGGGATACCATCAAGCTCATATACATCATTTACCACACAAGTGTTAATGTTTCTTTCTCCAGAGGCAATTGCACAAATTACATCTATGATTTTAGATAATGTAATATTTTCCATTATAAGTGGGTTTAATTGAATTATTTTCTATATATTAAAATATAAAAGGAGAACAAAGAATGGAAATTTGGAAAGACATACCTGGATACGAGGGAAAATATCAGGTTAGTAGCTACGGAAGAGTGAAGTCCTTGAACTATAATAATACCGGAAAGGAAAGGATAATGTCCGGAGAAAAAATTAGAGGATATTATAGTTTTAATTTAAGCAAAAATGGGAAGGTTAAACGTTTTCGGTTAAACCGTCTTGTTTGGGAAGCATTCAACGGACCAATTCCGGAAGGCATGCAGATAAACCATATAGACGAGGACCCCACAAATAACAATCTGGAAAACCTCAATCTTATGACCCCGAAGGAAAATAGTAATTGGGGTACTCGTACTAAAAGATTATCAGATACTCAACAGAATAGGAAAGACCTTTCAAAACCAGTCTCGCAATATACCCTTGATGGAAACAAAATAAAAGAGTACCCAAGCGCACGGGAGGCTGCAAGACAAACAGGCTTAAGTCGTTCAAACATATGCAACTGTTGCCGGGGGGTTAAATATGTGAAATCTGTTGGTGGTTATGTGTGGAAATATGAATAAAGTGAGCGCCAGTTCATCACGCTGGCGCTCGTAATCAGTCCTTCTTGTGGTAGCGTGCCCGGTCCGGTACTGAATAATTAGCATCCTTTACAAGAGCGAGGTGTCATTTTACCCCTGCTCCAGCCCAACCAGATACCACCAGAATATGCACTATGAAGATTATCCCGGATTCTATTGCACTCACAATCAGTTAATTCCGGGAATGCTTTGCTATTCTGCAATAAGAATTCCTGCAATATCCTTTTATAAGAATCTGCTTGGCGTAGATAGTAGAGTTTGAGGTCATTCTTGTCCGTGCGATAGGAGTTGTTCTGGTGCTCATCGTCCATCTGCATCACCCCGGCATTAACCAACTTGTTCGCAAGAATGTCGGTCAAGTTGGAAAGCACCATGTAGGTGAGATAAGGCTGGATGTAGGTGTTGAGAAGGTCCTTGTACGCTTCATTCTCGTCAAGGGTCTTCTCGGCAATCATCTCCTGGAGGGTACGGACAAGACACTTACCGATTGTGTCCGTAAGGTGAATATCCTGTACAATCTTTATGGTAGGAAGGAGGTATTTCCCCGCCAGATTATCGCTCAACGGGGAAACACTCTTAATCCTGTTTTCGCTTGTGAGAAGTACGTTTGTATAGTCGTTCATAAGTTTCCTTTATCTAAAATATATTATTACGGGATAGGTTGGATACGAGAGGCGTAGTTCAAATACTCAGCCTTGTACGCCTCTACCGCCCCAGCTGGAACATAGATTGGGAACGTATACGTAACACTCCCAAGACTTGTGGCGTTATTTCCAAGTGGCGCAGGTGTGCTCCTTAGGAAAGTAATACTCTCAATATCTTCATCACCTTCAAAACAACTAGCGCCAATTCCTGTTACAGAAGCAGGGACAACAAAGTTCCTTAAAGAAGTACAGTTCTTAAAACATCCATCGCCAAAAGATACCATATTTCCGTTAAAAGTAATACTGCTCAAGGCATTACAGTTTAAAAAAGTATAATCCGGGAGGACAGTTAATGTACTAGGGATTATAACTGAAGGTAAAAATTGGCAAAAAGCAAAACTAGCTCCTTCAATTGTTGAAACACCTTCGTTTATCGTTACGGATGTTAAAGGCGTGTTTGTAAAAGCCGAATAGCGAAGTAACGCACCTGCAGGTATTTCAACACTCATTAGGGAAGTATTTTGATATGAACTTCCAAAAATTTCTGTAACCCCGCTGTTTATTTCGGTACCAATTAAATCTTTAACATTTTGGAAATTATAGCCCTGTCCAACAAATTGAGGTTTTTTTGGATAAAAATAAATCGTTTGGACACCGGAAGTAGGGAATACAAAGCTGGTTGCCAAAGGCCTTTCATGGCCATAAGGATACTCCATCTTTGTCAAACCAGTAGTGCCTCTATTTGGATTCAGAATCTCTATTGGCTCGGTTGTGCTCGTAACATAGTACATACCAGCAAGATAAACACCCGCCCCGCTTCCTGCTGTTACATTTACCGTCTTGCAGTCTTGAAGCTCCGTTATTGCATCAATTGCGCAGAAAGTCACATTACCGTTACCAACTACCGTAATCGCCCCATCCTCGTCAATCGTAGCCTTGGAAGGGTCGCTTGAAGTGTAGGTGATATCTGTTCCTGCTTCACTTGGTGTCACGGTTACGCTAGCCTGACCAGTTCCGGTGATTGCGCTTGCTGCATTAAGGGTCAAATCAGCAGCCGGGGTGAAACCGCTACAAGCCCTGAGACCTGCCGTATAACCACTCTGGAAGGCCCTGTCAAGGTCATCTTTTGAATAACCGCTAGCGACAGCCACGGTAACTCTGTTCCATCCTCCGTCAGCCCTTGTATACGTTCCATTTGTTGTAAATGCGGTTGATGTTAGTTTTGCTTTTTGTTCTGCTATTCCGTCAGTCTTTCCGCTATTGTAGAAATCGGTACAATCCACACTTGCTTGTCCGTCAGTATAGCCTGAATTGTAGCCGTCCTCCCAGATTCCTTCACAACTTCCGCCACTACAAGCATTTAAACCGTCAGTATAACCTGAGGTATATCCTTCTTCAAAACCATCCGTACGACCTGATGGGTAACCCTCTTCCAAGCCGTCAGTATAGCCGGAAGTATAGCCTGAATTGTAGGCATCATCGGCATCTGGACAGTCGTTGATAATTATGTCATAGGGTTTCGGCATCCATACCTGGTTTTGTTTTCCCGTTTTATTTATATAAATCATAATCTGTTGATATTTAATCTATTATTCTACTGTTTGAATATTGTCGTTTAACGGAACTATGGTTGCACCGCCTTCTCCAAGTATTTTCTCCATTACATTAACAAAAGCATTCTGCGTTGGTGCGATAACGCTTCTGTTATAAAGTCTGTAAGCCTCAGAATATTCCTGACCGGCAAAGCCAGTTCCTTCCACCGGCATTCCGAAGAGCTGCGGATTAGCCCTCATGGATACATAAATCTGGGACTGCACCCTCTTTTGAAGTGCCTCGTACCTCTTGTCAAAATCGTCGCTCTGTATTCTTTCAATCTGGGTTGCGTGGTCCTGGTCCTGGTTATATGAAATCAAGAATCTTCCAGCATTTTCTGAACCTTGGAATTTTTCTTCCAGGTCTCGCTCAATTTCCTCCTTGATTTTGTCATCAGGAATTCCGTTGCAGAAGTTAATGAGTGCGGAAGCCGTAAAGTTATTATCTACTTCATTTAAGGAAAAGTTATTGATTTTCATATCAGTAACTATGCTCTTAATGGCTCCGTTGTAAATTGGCGTTGCGTATGTACCTCTACTCTGGCTTCTCTTGTAGAAATAGACGCTTGACTCAACTTCGCCTTCTTTGATAAATCTAGGATAAACCAGGGTCTTGCACCTTCCATATGATTTCCCGCTTTCAAAATCCTCGGAGTAATAGAATGACTGGTTGTCCTTGTCGGTCCTCATATATCTATAATCAAGCCAGTATAACTCTTTGATACGACCAGAGTTATCCCTTATTACTTGAATGTAATAACCACCGAAAATCGCAAGGTCGGAGAAGCATTTTTCAGCAAAATCCTCAATATGCTCGCCGGTTCTGTTAACAATATCCTCACCCCATCCAAGATTGACATTAAGGTGGATTTCCTGACCCTTGCAGAAGTCAATCATGCCATCTATTACTGACTGGAGCGTAGCATCGTCCTGATAAAGTGAATAAAGGAAATTCGGGTAGGCATTTCCGTCTCCATATACCACCCAGTTCTGCCCCCTGCCTTCCGTCTCCTTGCTTGAAGGGATAGAAGTAGCCTTATAAGGGTCTATTGCAGAGAATGTTATCATCTTCGGTGTTTTTTCTTCATGCTTAATCCCGAATGCATCTGTATTACTCATACTGTATAAATGTTTCTTTCTTATTATATTGCGTGTTAGGGTTCTTGTACTCGCCAAGCGTAATCAAACCTGTTGCGAGCGGTTCAAATACCTTCCCGTCCAGATAAACTATATCATTATCAAGCGTAATCTCTTTCTCCGTCCATGGAAGCACATAGTAACGGTATTCTCCGTCTTTATAGCCTTCCGGGAAAACAAAACTTTTTATGTGATAGTAGATTTTGCTGTCTTCCTGGTCCGTGAACTCCGTAATGAAATATTGCTTGTCTGTCGTGTTTTGAATTATGAGCTTGTAATCTTTCATTATAATGTTCTTTTAATTAAATATAAAATAGGGTCAAATTGCATTAAAAAAGCCCCAAGTTTTATTCAACTTGAGGCAATTTATTGGAAAGTTTATTATTATTCGTTTATTATTCTGTGATTACAGCGTCTTCTACCGTCCAGCCGCTAGGAATTCCTGATGTTCCTCGCGTCCAGTTAGCGCTAGGGTGTTTGACAAAAGTACCTTGTGAAGCAACACCACTTACCCACAGGTAGGTATAGAGTGATTCAGATATATTCGTTGCTAAACATTTAATATAATTAAGGCTTGTGCATCCTCCAAACATGCTAGCATAACAATAATTTGCTAATGTAGTTGCAGGTAATGTAGGGGCATTTACAAGACTCGTGCAACCCCGGAACATGGTAAAATAACAAGAATCTGCTAATGTAGTTGCAGGTAATGTAGGGGCATTTACAAGACTCGTGCAACCCCGGAACATACTACCATAACAATATTTTGCTAATGCAACTGCTGGTAATTCGGGTGCATTTACAAGACTCGTGCAACCCAGGAACATATACTCATAACATTCATTTGCTAATGCAGTTGCTGGCAACTCGGGTGCTTTTTCAAGACTTGTGCAATCCTGGAACATGCTAGCATAACAATCATCTGCTAATGCAGTTGCTGGTAAAACAAGGCTTGAAGCATCATTTACTTTTGTTGCCCGAAATAGCGAGCAAAAAACGTAACTATTTTCTAGTGTGGTTAAACCGCTGAAATTATCTCCGCCAACCAAAGACATTATATTTCCATAAACATTATAGACTGCAGTAGAACCTGAAAAACCATTATAAAGTCTGGCATTTGTAGCATACGTTGTGTTTTCTCCCTTGAACAATACCTTATCCCCAGCAGCAACGCTAAATGAAGTGCCTGCAAATGTGGAGGTTATGTCTGTCCAGTTCAAACCATTATCCTTGCTGTAAGAAATTGTTTTTAGAACCTCGCTGTCTGCAGCTTTCCAAGTGATTGTCCCGCCACTTATAATTTCAAAAGTCAGCGGCATGCCAGCATAGTCAATATTCTTGCTGTTCCAGTCCAGTCTATGCTCATCATTTAGATAAACAACATACGGTTTTCCCAGTTCCTTGTCGTTTATTGCCGTTTGAACCGCATCGCCTGAATTATAAAATCCTATATGTCTCATATTTAATTAGTTATTATTCATTATTTTCTGCAATTACAGCATCTTCTATTGCCCAACCTGTAGGAATTCCATACACTCCGGTAGGCCAGGTTGCATCTGGGTGTTTAACAAATGTACCATTAGATGCAACACCACTTACCCAGTTAGCGAGACCGAAAAAAGCTGAAATGTTTGTAGCAAGACATTTGATGTAATTCAATCTTGTACAACTGTAGAACATCCGTTCATAACAATATTGTGCTAATGTAGTTGCTGGTAATTCGGGTGCTGTTGTTAAGGATGTACAACCATAGAACATATATCTATAACAATTATTTGCCAACGTTGTAGCCGGAAGCCTTGGAGGGGTTGTCATGCTGGTACAGCCGTAAAACATTTCGCGGTATATACTGTCCTGCAGGCCATTAGCCGGTACCGGTAGCGCTATATGCTGTAAATCATCTGGCGCACCGAAAGTGAAACCGGTTTTATTTTGAAACAGTTTATAGAACGCATATGCGGCAGTTTCGGCGGTTTGTGGAACCGGTTGGCCATAGTAAAAGTCTCCGGAAAAAAGGAGTGAATTCACATTACCATATACTTTTGCCGTTACCCCAGCGGTTGTTACAAAAAATTCAAAGGCGCTTTCACTTACGCTCATACCTCCCTGGTCTCTGTAACCCCAGAATTCAATCTTGTCGCCAACCGTTAAACCGGATATCAAGCTTGTTATAGCACTATTTGATGCAACCTCTCTTAATTCTAAAACTCCATCCGTCTCAGTCCCTTCGTGGTTTAAAAAGTAAACTAACTTTCGTTTGTTGGGGTAGCTAGTATCACCGCTTAACCTTAGACCTATTGACCCGGTTTCGCCAGTACCGACACTCGTTATTTCAAAAGTGAGTGGTGTAGTGAGCATAGGGTCAGGTTCTGGTTCACTACCGCCCCACACAACATCGGTGCCCAGATAGATTTTATCAACCTGGGTATCACCGACATATGCTTTATTTATATCAAAATTCGTCATAACTATTTAAAGTTTAGATAGTTATTAGTTGGAAACTATGATATAGAAAGTATTGGGGTCCTTGGCTGTGATTGCATCATACTGTGCCTGTGTGCCCTTCCAAATAGTTGAAACATATGTAGATGTAACCATATTGGATACATCCGGGAAAGTTACAGCAGACCATACAGGAGCACCACCGCCATTAGAAACAAGGATATCGCCAGCAGCACCAGCATTAGCAGGGGTATAAATATTCGGTAGGTCAAGGTCAAACCCGTCACTTGAATAAAAGTGGTAAAAATTCCCATTTACTTTTACTGACCTGTTTCTGGCTTCCTCATAAACTCCGGTAATAATACCTTGTGAATTCCAGGTTGGAAACAGGCGTCTGTTACTATAAGGTGTTACATTTGCTGCATCAGCCTTTCCGCTTGTTGCCGCTGAGATTGCTTCCTCGGTCTGTGCTGAAGTGTAATATGCAGACATATCCGCACCACCTTCAATAACAATATTACCACCATTTGTGATTGCACTTCCATTTATGGTTGAGAAACCGGAAGTAGGGGTATATGCAGCTGCCTTCGCTTCAATCTGGGTCTCTACCTGGGCGGAAGTAACAAAATTGGCTGTCTCAGCAGAAGTAATATAATTCTTGGAAACAATCTGTGTTTCAGCCTGTGCACTTGTTACATAATTCTTGGAGGTGATTGCTTCCTCTGTCTGCGCTGATGTCCAGTAGTCGCTCATATCTACTGTCCTTGCACTCACCTCCAAAAGTCCATCGTGGAGCTCGGTAAGTGCTGATGCCGTCACCTGTTCAACATCAAACAAGTGGTCTTCTACTGCCGTGATAGCGCTCTGGGTTTCGCTGATTAAGGTGAAAGCGGATTGCATATCACCGCTTGTTGCATAACCTTCAAGGGAAATACCAGATACTGCCCCATCCACATAATCCTTTGTCTCGCCGGATTCCCAATAAGGAGTGAGAGCACTATTTATCTGTTGCTGTACCTGTGCCGGGGTAACTCCACTACTTGAGCCACCACCGCCATTATAGCGATTAAAATCTATAATCATATCTGTATCAGTTAGTTATGGATTTATTCTTAGTAGCAGATAGTTACTTCGCCGGAATTGCCTTTAAGCTTGAAATAAGCGAACTTCGGTACGTTGATAACAAAAAGGTTCTCTTCAGCAGGGATAGCTTCCTCCCAAGGGGTATAAACATAACCGTCAGCTGAGTATTCAAGGGTGTAGCCATTTTCAGAAGGACTTACACCGAAAGAGTGGGCCAATACCTGGAAAGGCGCATCACCTTCAATCTTTAATTTTGCCATGTTTCAGAAATATTTTTTAAACATTATTTAATAGAAATATAAAAAAAGGAAGTCCTGTAGAGAACTTCCTTAATATAGTGTTTGAAAGCAAATTAGTCAATAACTCCGATTGCTTTAAGAACGGATTCTTGAACCTGGTAAGGATACTCGTTGCTCTCATCGGTGAGCTCTGAGGTGTACTGGTTGTTATCGGACCTTGCCGTACCGGTTTCACCAGTTCCGTTGCTTGAAGTAACAGGGTTGTCAAAGCCCATGTAGTGCCAGGTACCGTTGGCGTCCTTAACCAGAGCCACGAGGTCTTCTTTTGCTAATGCATTCATTTCCATACGTTTAACTGCATCCATACGGGCAAAAACCATAGAGAGGACAGTTGAAACATAGGTGGAGCCGTTGTCGTTGACGTTGAGCGTGGAGACCATAGAAGAGGTGTTCTTCCTGACATAGAATTTTACGAATGAGTAGCCAGTATCAACGGTAATTGCTGTAATGACATCAGCCTCACGGCTTTCAATCTCAACGGTACCAGCTGAAGCATGCACATGTTCGTAATTGGCAAGCCAAACCTCGGAAACACCACCGATATTCCCTGCGCAGTCGTTAACGATTCCTTTAAGTGTATAACTAGAACAAGCCATTATATTATATGTTTTTTCCTTTATTTTAAAAAAGGGGCTGAATTTCGTCCTCAGCCCCTAGAAGGACAGATTTTTAGCGCAGCTTTGCGTAAACAACTTCGTCAGGATAAGCAATCTGAGCACCCTGGTTCCACTCAACAGCAAGTCTTTCAACACGGTCGTCCTTGGAGTACCAGATATCAAATGTCTCAGGAGCGTCAGCGATGTCAAAACCGAAGAAGAGGTTCTGAGGGTCAGCAGCAACTACAAAGTTCTCAAGACCGTTAACCTTCTGTACACGTACGTTGGTACCAGGGAAGAGGAATGAATCAAAGTTCTGATTCTGAGGGTCATAGTGGAAGTAGTTCTTCTCTACGAGGTCCTGCATAAACTCACGGAAGAGGGTAACAGGAACAAAGATAACAGCACGGTCAAGAAGCTGCTCAGGAATAGTCATATAAACTGACTTGATGGTCTCGTAAGCGGAAGCGCCGCCAGGGACGTTAGCCTCAACAGCACCATCAGCAAGGAAATCGGTAAGACCGGAAAGTTCAAGAGTCTCGTCACCCATCCAGAGGTACTTTTCAACCTTTGCCTGAACCTTGTCAGCGATTTCAGAGGTGATGTATTCCTCAAACGGAATAGCCTTGTCCTCAGCAATCCAGCGAAGGTTATATTCAGCCCAGGTGTTCTTGAGGGTCTTCTCGCAGAACTCCATGTTGACCTTAAGCGGCTTGGTTTCAATCATACGCTGTGAAAGCTCGGAAGCACCAGCCTTGACAAAACCACACTCGGAAGCGTCAGCAACAACTGGGTTAGTAGAAATTAAATTCAGCGCAGCAGTTCCTTTTACGCCACTCTGACGGTTAATCATATTGAGGCTATTTGCCCCAAGGATAGCACGCTTAATCAAAGGAAGACGATTCTCTTCGACATAAGCGGTAAGTGAAGTAGTAATAATGTTAATACTTGCAGCCATTTTATTTTCCTTTTTTTAGATTATTATAATTGTCTCTTTTTAAGGAAAATATGAAACGGCTTTTAAATGGAAACTTTAGATAAAAAAAGGGAAGCATTACGCCTCCCTTCTTTTTCTCTGATTAAGATACCTAGGCTTTATTCAACTCGCTAAGGAAATTGTAGTGAGCATCTTTTGAAGCACTAAAAGTATCAGCCTTTGCCTTGCGGAAAGATTCCTTGGCGGGTTCAGCGGCTGGTTTCTTTTCAAGTTCCTCAATACGTTTGGTAAGAGCATCAACAAGGTTATAAAGCTCGTTGACTTCCTCACGGAGTTTGACAACAGCCTCGGTATCACTCTCTTCGCCCTCATTTGAAGGATTCTCAACCTCTTCAAAGGCTTCCTCTGCCGGTGCTTCCTCAACAACCTCTTCAACAACGGGTTCTGCCGGTTT
>Ga0256404_1009902_pt1 | contig 13427 bp, 10 predicted proteins | sample RumenRJG_01DNA_FD_185990 | JGI IMG/M metagenome (GOLD analysis project Ga0256404, IMG submission 185990) | Bovine rumen microbial communities from Lethbridge, Alberta, Canada - RJG_01 | ecosystem: Host-associated > Mammals > Digestive system > Stomach > Rumen | place: Canada: Alberta | collected...
TTCTCATATTCATTCAGGTCCTGCACGGCCAGACGGTTCTTGCCTGCATCCATGCGAGCTGTGGCACGGGCCAGCAGATAGGGAGCTGCCTCTTTCAGGTAGGGCTTGGAATAGACGTTGACGGCGCTGTCGAGCAGGGCAAGCATCTGCACGGTGTCACCCTTCATCTCGTAGCAGCGGGCTGTCTCATAATAGATTTCTGCACCTTTCAGGTCGGTGTTGTCTAACTGCTTGAACAGGCTGAGCGCCTCGTCATACTTCTTCTGCGCAAAGAGAATCTGAGCCAGCAGGTGCTGATAGGCTGGCATGGGATTGATGTCGCATGCTGACTTCACCTCCTGGGCAGCTTTGTCGAGGCTCCACTCGGCAAAGGGAACATCACTTGCATAGACCTCTTTCTGGTAAATCATGCGGGCGTAGGCAAAGTGGGCGTTGTCCTTCGGGTCGCTTATACTGATGGCCTGCTGCATGTCGGCAGCTGCAGCAGCGAAGTTCAGACCGTTGAAGGCCAGCTGTGCACGGTTAATATAGCCTTCCTCAGCATTGGGGAACTTGGCAATGAAATCGTTGATGACGCCGGCATAGCCAATGGAGTCCATCGTAGTGGAGGCCATCATCATCATGAGCGTGGCCTCATCCTGTGCGTCGGGCATGGCCATCTTAATCTTTGTCTTCTGCAGGGCGGCATCGTTCAGGCTCAATCCGCTAATCTTCATGTCGGTAATGAAACGTACGCTGATGGCGTAGCTCTGCTCGGCACCCTGTTGTGCGGGCTGCTGCATGAGTCCTATGGCCTCGCCGTTGTCGTTCAGCAGCGGACAGCCCACGCAGTTGTCGGGCATCTGCATCTTCACCGTGTAGTAGGCGTACTGTTCCTGGAAGGTCTCAGCCTTGTCAACTTGTCCGTTTACGGGTGTCGGTTTCTTGACAGAGTAGGGCAGTAGCCATGCCTGCTGTCCTGTTGCAGCATTCATGGAGGCCAGCATCAGGGGTTGTAGCTTCTTGCCGCTGACGCGGAACTTGGCTACGTCGTACATCTCGTTGGCACCCAGCATGTACTCTACGGGCAACTCCTTGCCTGAGGCATCAATGACCACAGCCCTGACAGCACCGGCAAAGGGTGTGAAGCAGCTGACGGCATCGCCCTCTTCGCTGACGAAGAAGCCGTTGGCACTGCCCAGCAGGTTCCCGCTTTGGTCAAACGTCTTCAGCGTGAAGACCGACTTGGCAGCCTTTGAGGCCCAACTCTGCGCTGCTGAGGGTAAGAACGTAAATAGACATAGGGGCAAAACCCACACCAGTTTTCTCACCATATCCCATTGTTTCAATTCCATATCGTATTCAATTCTTTAAATCTTTAATTCTTTAATTTCAATAGTTCCTTCGCATTGCTGATGGCAGCCTCGCTCACGTCGCTGCCACTCAGCATCTGGGCAATCTCGCTCACACGCTCGTCGTCGCTTAGCTGTTGCATGCGGCTGGTGGTGCCCTGGGCCGTCTCTTCCTTGCTAACCTTGTAGTGGTGCTGACCGAGGGCAGCTATTTGCGGCAGGTGGGTGATGCTGATGACTTGTCGGCCACCCAGCCCCATCTCCTCCATCATCTGCGCCATGCTTTCGGCTATCTTTCCGCTCACGCCTGTGTCTATCTCGTCGAAGATAATGGTGGGCAGCTTCACGGCTCCGCTAATCATCACCTTCAGGGCCAGCATGACGCGGGCTATCTCACCACCCGATGCCACCTGCGACACGGGCTGGAGTGGGGTAGAGGTGTTGGCACTAAAGAGGAACGACACCTTGTCCTGACCGTTACGGTTCAGCTCCGTGCGTTCCACCTGTACGGCAAAGCGCACGTTCGGCATGCCTAATGGCACCAGTCGTTGTTGCATCTGCCGCTCTATTTGTTTGGCGGCCTTGCTGCGCAGGGTGGTCAGTGCGTCAGCCAGTTGCTGGCACTTGTCTTTCTGCTGTTCACATTGCGCTTGCAGGTCGGCCAGCGCCTCGTCGCTGTTCTCAATGTTGGCAAGTTGCGTCTTCAGCTCCTCCTGACGAGCAATGAGTGCTTCCACGTTGTCGCAATGGTATTTCTTTTGCAGGTCGTAGATGCGGTCCAGTCGGTTGTTGACAGCATCCAGCTCTGCAGGGTCGAAGTCAACGTCTTCCAACAGCGAACTGATGTCCTGTGCCATGTCCTTCAGCTCAATGTAGCAGCTGTCCATGCGTTCTGAGAGTTCGCCGGCTGCAGGCAGCACCTTCTCAATGCCATGCAGGGCGTTGTAGGCGCTCTTCAGCTGTCCCACTATGCCCGTCACTTCGGCCTGTAGGGCGTTGTCGGCCTCATAGAGGGCACTTTTTATGTCCTCCGAGTGCGACATGGTGTCCTGTTGCTGCTCCAGTTCTTCTTGTTCACCAGCCGAGAGGTTCGCCTGGCTCAGCTCGTTGTACTGGAACTGCAGGAAGTCGGCATTGTCGCGGTTGCGCTCTATGCTCTCCCGCAGGTCGTTCAGCTGGTGTTGCAGCTGCTGGTAGCGGGCGAAGGCCTGCTGGTATTCCGTGAGTTGCTTGTGGCTTCCTGCTATGATGTCAACCACGCTCAGCTGGAAGTCCTGCTTGTTGAGCAGCAGGTTCTGGTGTTGCGAGTGAACATCGACGAGCCGTTCGCCCAGCTCCTTCATTTGTGCCAGCGATACGGGTGTGTCGTTGATGAAGGCGCGGCTCTTGCCCTGTGCCGTCAGTTCGCGGCGCAATATGCAGTCAGTGGCATCGTAGTCTATGTCGTTCTCCTCGAAGAAGGGTTGCATTTCGTAGCGTGAAATGTCGAAGTGAGCCTCCATCTGGCATTTCTCACAGCCAGGCTTGATGGCCTTCGAGTCAGCCCGCTGCCCCAGCAGCAGACCGATAGCGCCCAGTATGATGCTCTTGCCTGCACCCGTCTCACCGGTAATGACCGAGAACCCGGGATGCAGCTCAATGTCGAGCGTATCAATGAGTGCGTAGTTCTTTATGTATAGTTGTTTCAGCATACTTTGTTTAATTTTAAAGTCAAAGGGAGGAGGTCTAAGGTCAAAGGTCGAAGGTCAAAGGTCAAAGGCTATCGCTCCACGCTCAACCCTCATCGCTCAACGCTCCACTCTCCACCCTCATCGCTCAACGCTCCACCCTCCACGCTTACTGCCTAATCAGTTCCCAGGCGTTGTTCTGGGCGGCGTTGATGGAGAAGAGCAGCTCGTAAACGGCCTCCTTCTCCTTTTGTGTGCCCTTGCCCTTGTAGATGTTGGCCAGCTCGTCGCGCTTGTAGTCCGTCCAAATCTGCGGTAGCAGGCTGAGCGGCTTGTTGTCGTGGGCCGCCTTCAGATTGTCCTGCAGGGCAGCGCTGATGTTCGTTCTGCCGCGGTCGGCATTGTTGGCCATCTCGTCCAGTCCGTTACGGTAGTAGTCGTACTGCAGCTGACGGAAGGGTTTGAGCGACTCCTCTAAATAGTCGTTGATGATGGCAAAGCGGTTACGGCTGTCCTCAAAGGCTTTCCACCCTGCGAACCCCAGGTCTTGCGCGTTGTTCACCAGGTTCATGCATTGTTGCAGAATCTCGGTGCCGCCCATAGGCGAGAAACTGTCTAAGTCGAGTCCGATGATGAGGTAGGCGTAGTAGGCGAAGAGTGCCGTCAGCTGGTTATCGACCATCTCGTCGTTGAAGTTCAGCTGGTCGAACTGAGCGAAGTCGAAGTCGAAGCTCTTGTCCGTGTTGTTGTACAGGGTAGTGGTATAGGCCGAGTTATAGACGGGCCTGTTGGCCTGAATCAGGGCGGTACACGTGAATCGGTTGTCGTCGCGGTTATACTTGGTCACGGTAATGTTGAAACTGCACTGTATGCGCTCGTTCTTCTGAAACTGCATGGCGGTCCACTGGCGTTCGTTGACAAACTGCTCCAGCGTCTGTTGCAGGTTCTCCCAGATGCTCTCGTCCGTGCCCTGTATCTGGCTGTGGTTGATGTTGATCTTGGCTTGCAGCTCCTGTGCGCTTGCCATGCCTGCCAGCAGGCACCCCACCAATAATAGCAATATCCGTCGTTTCATCATACTTTTTTCTTTATTTGAAGGGCAAAGGTAGTGCAAACAAAGCTAACTACAAAATAAATTATGATTTATTTCAGTTTCTTGAACAAATATATTGTCGAAATTATTTGGTAGTTCCAATAGAAATGTGTACCTTTGCATAAGTAATGGCTGTCGGGAAATACCGAACTTCTCTTTAATGCCTGTATTCCATACAGGCTCTATTCCTATAAATAGGGCCTAAATATATACATAAATCGAAATCAAAGAGGTGTGCCGTCGTAGGCACACCGAAGATATAAATAAAATTATTTATTAATGATGATACATAAGAACGACTTAGCGATTGCCGCAACCAGTGCCCGCAGCTATAACAGGCACTGGCGGGCCAAGAAGTTGTCGTGGACCGACATAGGCAAGATTAAGTATCTCTTCGACGGGGCTGTTGAGTATATAGACGAGGTGACACTGGCCTATACCAGCAACCACTTCAACAAGCTTCGCTCGGTACTCGGGTTCAAGCAGGATTCGGAACTTACCGAACTGATTGAGCGCTCCGAGGCATTCCGCATTGTCCGGAACAAGGAGACTCACAAGATGGAGGCATTTATGTCACCTCTTGTAAGAGACCGTTTCGTGCCTACGGATAGTCAGGAGATAGAGGAACCGGCCATTCCCTATGAAATATTCTACTGTAAGGCTAATGCCTTGGCCAATGACAACGACCGTGACAAAATCTCGGAGAATCAGCGGCAGCATCTTAAAGGCATCGACATGCATGTGCTGCTCGCCAGTAATGTGCCGAAGTTCCATATAACGCCTCATGTAGATGCTGTGCGGCGTATTTATGAAGAGTTGGTTTTAGTATGCGACACCCCGTACCTGTTCGACCGCTACTTCGGCGAATTTATTCGTCACTATATGAAACAGTATAACACGAGCCGTAATGAAGCTTATAGCGTCCTGATAGTGTATTTTGAAGCGAAGCTGGTAGGCCACATGGCCCGACGCGTAGGCATTGAAAACTGGCCGAGACAGGCCATCTTGCAGTGGCTGGACTATTATTTCGGAGCCAAGCGGTTGGATAAAGTGCTGACTGATGTGCATCAGACGTGGCAGCGACATCAGGAAGGAACCCTTAAAGAATATGCTTCAGATTTGTTAGAAAAATACCCAAAAACAGCAAATAATGAATAACGACATTTTTGACGTGCCAAGCGGTTATCCCTTCTGTATGGAAACGGACTGCCCCGTAGGTGGGCATTGCCTGCGTCAGAAGGCAAGACAGATGCTCAGTAAGAGTGAAAAGACAGTCAGAATCGTGAACCCCTTGTTGACTCAGCCGTCAGCACAGTGTGAGTTCTACCGTTCTGATGAGCCACAAGTGTTTGCCCGTGGCTTTGCGGCCATGAAGGAGGAAATGCTTCCGCGTCAGTACCGGGTATTTATGAATCGTCTGCAGGAACACTTCGGACGTACAGGTTACTTTGAGCGCAGGCGAGGGGAGAGGCTTTGCACGCCCCAGGACATGGAGGTTATCGTATCAGTGCTGAAGGATTTAGGCTTGCAGCACCTTGGTTTTGATTCCTACGAACGCCATTACGACTGGTAAACACCGTCACTTCCTTTGGTAAATCCCTCATTTACTGTAGTATGAATAGTAATATACTGCAGTGTTTCCATAGGAATACTTGTGTGTTTCCACGTGTGTACTCCCAGTACGCCCGCTGCTCCATTTTGTCCGTACTGTGTGGTCTATTTCTTGATTTGCTCGATACAGATACGGGAAGATCCCAAATGCGGGGCAAAATTGGAATAAAAGACATTTTTCAAGATAAAGAACCATCTTTTTTCTATTTTTGGAGCGTTTTTTGGAAGAAAAGTATTATCTTTGCAGAATATTACAAAGTAATCAAGATTAGAGCTAAAAACTTAAGATAGACTCAATCGCGTATGCCAGTAGATAAACAGGTCTTGTTGCGCTATCAAGTACTGAACAAGTGTTTCAGGAACAGGTATCGGGAATACACCATCGACGACCTCGTTGATGAATGTAATAAAGCATTACGCAGAATAGACAAGCCAGATATATCCAAACGAACCATCCAAAATGATATTAATATACTGGAAGCTGATTACGGGATAATTCTCAATGAAAAACTGAAGCGCGGCCGTCAGCGTCTTTATCGCTATGCCGATACAAGCTACACTATACCTTTATATCGTATAGACGATGAAGAAAGGAATAAAATTGAAGATGCCATATATGTTCTAAAGCAGTTCGAAGGTGAACCATTGTACGATTGGGTACGTACTATTCTGATGCAAATTGAAGGAGGGATGTTTGAAGAAGATGCTTCCCCTGTAGTCTCTTTCCAATCTAATCTTGATCTGAAAGGTCTTGGGCATTTCAGCAAACTTCTACAGGCAATTCTCAACAAACGTGTTCTGAAATTGAGATACGTTCCATACGGAAAATCTCAGATAACAGCTACAGTCTATCCCTATTACCTTAAACAGTATAATGATCGTTGGTATTTGATTGCTCGGGTAAAAGGTTATGATTCGTTTGCGCATTATGCTCTAGACCGGATAAATAGTTTTGAGGAAATAGCCTTGCCTTACAAAGAAGCTGAGGTTGATTTCTCAGAATATTTCGATGATGTAATAGGTGTGACTGTGCCGGATGGGGATGCAGAGGACATAGTTATCAAGGTCACTGGCAAGCGCTTTAACTATATTCGCACCAAGCCCCTTCACCTCTCTCAGCGTATCATCGAGGAGGCAGAAGGCTATGCCATCATCTCCATAAACGTAAAGGTAAACAAAGAGTTGGAATCCCTGATACTTTCCTTTGGTGATGATATGGAGGTTATATCCCCCACAAGTTTCAGGGATAGGATCGCGGAGAAAATTCAGGCAATGAATCAACGATATTTAAAGAGAAAAGATGAATAACAAAATAGTACAAGATAGGCGCATGAAGCAGTTCTATGAGACATATAAGGATGCTGATGAAAAACTCTCAGCACTGCTGAGACAAATTAACTGGACCAACAATGGTAGCAGAGTATCAGTTATGTTTACCTGATAAGGCTTTATTACAGAGAAAACTTCATGAGATTCAAGAATCTCTAAGCGAATCAGAAGATGAAAATAATTTGAACAACGCAGAAAACTTGCACAGTAAGTGAGTAATTTTGCAGCCAGAAAAGAAGAAATATGAGTAAGATAAGCAAGATAGAAGCCATTCGGCTTAAGAGTCATTTCAAAAGCGAGTCAGGAGATTTCACCCCTTGGCTCGCTGAGAATCTTGAATATGTTTCTGAGGCCATCCATTTAAAGCTCGTTAATCCATCGACAGAGCAGACATCTGAGAACTTCCGTGTGGATATTCGAGCAGAATTGGAAGACGGCTCTGGTGTTGTGATAGAAAACCAATTTGGGGATTCTAATCATGATCATCTAGGCAAGATTATCACCTATCGTACTGCTTTCGATGCTAAAGTAGCTATATGGATAGTGGAAAAAGCCAAAGAGGAGCATGTGGAGGCTGTCAACTGGCTCAACGAAACAGATAACGGTTGCGATTTCTATCTACTCGAATTACAACTTATCCGTATAGGCGATTCTCCATTGGGTCCACTATTCACTATCAAGTCAGCTCCCTCGAAAGAGGCTCGTGAGAAAGGAGAACTCAAACGACAGGAAACACGTCGTCATGAGATGCGTTATAAGTTTTGGACAGAACTGCTGAAAGTATTCAAGGCAGACAAGGGAATGCCTGCATTCAAGAATTCCTCTGCCACAAAAGATAGTTTTATATCCAGTGGAACAGGTATTGGTGGTGTTCAATGGACTCTGTGGGTAACAAAAGATTTCGTTCGCTGCGAACTTCGTATTGATAAAGGTAAGGGAGCAGAAGCAGAGAATCTGGCTATTCTTCATAAACTAATGAAGGATAAGGAGCAGATAGATAAAGCCTATGGTCCTGGTTTGAATTGGGAAGAGTTGGAAGGCTATCGAACTACTTCTATACGGACAGAGTTCTCTGGTGGCTATAACAATCCAGAGGAAGATTGGCCCAACATCATCGCTGAAGACCTCGAATGCACTAAGCGATTTATAGCAGCATTGAAAGGTCCTGTCTCAAAATTGAAATAATAATTGAACAATGCAGAAAACTTGCACAGTAAGTGAGTAATTTTGCACCCGATATTTGATTTGTTTCATTGTTAAATTCGTTTTTGAGTATGCAGAATACACAGCAGAACAATAGTGCAGAGTTCGTAATCAACTTGGTTTGGAACTTTATGACCCATGTTCGAGGTAATTTCTCTATCGGAGAAATTTTCCCTCCTACATTAGCACTGTTGTATGCTTATCACAAAGGTTACAGTATTAAAATGTTTGATCATCGTCATTTAGAGTTTGTACCAAATGATGATAAGCTTTATCAAGACCTTATTAATCTTGTACCCAATGACAAGCATTTACATGCTGAGCTGTGCGAATTTGTCAGAGAGCTTAGTTTTATAGATCGGAACGATTTTAACTTAGTCTATGTTGAAGTTCTCAGAAACCTGTTTGACTTGGTGTCCTCAAATTCTGGTCGTCAAGGTGGTGAGTTTTATACACCATCTGCTATCACAAAGCTTATGGCATACATTGCTAGCAAGGAAAACTGTCAAGAAGTGTTTGACCCATTCTGTGGCACAGCTTCTATTGTTCACGAATTGGTCAAATTTGGAGGATTACCTCTGTTTACTGGACAGGAAATCAATTATCAGACATCTATATTTGCTCGTTTGAATGCCGAATCTATATACGGATATGAGGAGTGTATTCTAAATGTTGATTCAATAAGGCATTGGGATAATAATACTTATGATACAGTCATTTCTTGTCCACCATTCGGATTAAGACTTACACAAGAACAACTGTATGAGGCTAGACATACTACTCCAGAATGCTCATGTAGAAGCTATGAAGAGATTTTGCTTGCTCGTCCTTTCATGTGTAATCATGCCAAGTTGACAATTACACTTCTACCTACAGGCTTTTGTTTTAGAGGTAATCGTGATTACGAGTTGCGTAAAGAGTTGATTGAACGTAATCTTGTAGATACGCTTATTGCTCTTCCTGCAAACATTCTTTATGGCACCAGCGTTCCAAGTATAATCCTTGTATGCAAGAAGGGACGAAACTTGGAAGAGCCTATTAAATTCATCCACGCAGAGGATTATTTTCTCGGTGATCGTCGTAAGCGAACCCTTGATTATGACCGTTTTATTGAAATGTTCGATAGTAATGGTAGTGATATCGCGAACATTTCACTTGATGAAGTACGCCATTATGACTATAATCTTAATCCTTCACTTTATTACAAGAAGGATTTTGATCTAAAAGATGGTCAGAAAGTGTATAAGCTTGAAGAGTTATTAATACCTGTTGATGGTGAACGTATTCCTTCTGCCAATGTCAAGGAAGCTGTTTCAATCAGTAATCTTAGCAGAGATTATATTGAAATTCTGTTGAATAATGGTAAGGTGTCAACTCCTTCTGAGGTTAGGCGAAATATTAATTATCGTGTTTTCGCATCTTCTAACAAGAAATACTTGTTAGCCTTTTCAAATACAATTGAAAATCGATACGGCATTAATACTGATGGAAAGGAATTTATCTGCCCCGTCGATGTTAAAGTCTATGAGGTTAATGATACACTTGTTACCCCAGAATATCTTGTCCACACTTTACTTAATCATAAAGCTATAAATAAAGGGCGTATGCCCCTGTCTGGCTATATGATGCTTCCTATAGTAATAGATTCCCTTTCGAATCAGAAAGAGATTGTTCATAAGATGTCACAGGAACACGCTGCTATTGTGAGAGCTGAACAAGAAGCTGATGCAAAAAGATTGGGAGTTAAGACTAATATCTCCGATTTAGAGCATATGCTGCAAACAACGCAGGCAAATATTGACTGTATAATAGATGACTTAGAGGACATTTACAAAGAAGATAGCAGCTATCAATCTCTAATTAAGGGATTGAAAGATAATGTTGAATATATGAAACGAGTTATTCGTTTTTCAAATGCAACAATCTCTCCTGAAATGTTCAACATGAAAAGGAACGATATTGATGCCTTTATTAAAAGCTATTGTAATTCTTGGCTTAACTACAGTGGCAACTATTTTTACTTGTCACTAAAACCAATGCAGTGTGAGAATAGAATGGTTGTTTTCGATAAAACATATATCAAATTAATGCTTGACTCTATTCTCACTAATGTAGAACGACATGGTTTTAAAAAACGCCGGAAAGAAGAAAATCATGTAGAAATTTCTCTTTCTGTTGAAAGCTATCAGGACAAGCCCTATGTCGTGATAAGAGTTGCAAATAATGGTGAGCCTTTTAAGGAAGGTTTTACACTTGATGATTATATAACTCGTGGACGTTATTCCTCTAATACAGGTCGTTCCGGGTTAGGTGGTTATCATGTTTATCAGATAGCAAAGGGGCATAATGGCTATTTGTATATTGATTCCAACAAAGTATGGAATGTTGTCGTAGAAGTTTTACTTCCTATAGATGGTGTAGAATCAGATAATTTGGTTAGTTATGAGCACGAATGTATATAATATAATATGGGCAGACGATGATATAGATGCCCTAAAGGATCGTTACGAAAAGAGGTTTACCAAAAATGGATTATCCATTATTGGTATTGCCCATAATGGTGAAGAACTGGAACAACAGCTATCTGAAAAGATAGACTTTGTAGATGCTGTAATTGTGGATGCTAATTTCAATGAAACTGAAGTTGACATAGATGACGAAAGAGATACTTCAGGCTTGACATTTACGAGAACTCATTTGCTTAAAGTATATCCGAATACTCCTTTTATTTTATTTACTCAACGAGAAGATGAGTTAATTAACAAAAAATATCAAAATATACATGCAAAATTCTTGCAGGAATTTCCAAGGCACAAACGTTGGTTCCACAAGAACGACGATGACGAGCTAATAGAAATGTTTGACAACATAAAAGAAGAAGTAGATTATAGGAATACGGATCAATTTAGAATCCGTAAGAAATATCGCAAGGAGTTTGAAGCCGCAAAGTTTATTCCAAATGCAGAAAATTTGCTTTTCAAAGGAATACAGCCTGAACTTACTGGCGACCTTTCTAATGAAGCAATTATAGAATGCTTTACACCTATACGCATGATTTGTGAAAATATCATAGATCAATGTCAAGAACGTGAATATATTCCATATATTAGTTCTTTGAACTCAATTTGTGACTTTTTGCGTCAGAAAGAAGTTGAGGGTTTTAAGCTGACTGTGCCAATAATGCACAAAACACTTGTTAGTTCATTAGATTTCTTCCTATCTATTACGCAAGATGGTTCTCACGATAAATCAAGCCTGCCGTTAGAAGTAATTCACTATGTAAGGGAACGAGATAATAATAACTTGTACAGAGCCATCCTATATATTGCTATGGATCTTTTGCTTTGGTATAAAGACCTTTTGGAGGAAATTCCAGAACCAAAAGAACTTTGGACTGGAACATATGAGGCAACAGGAAAGGTTTGCGCAAAAATGAATGGTGAACGACTTGTTTATATAGTAAATGGAGAATATCAGATAGAGGATAATGGTGATTTAAAAGATGGTATAGACATCTTCATCATAAAAAGTCATTCCAACCGTCACCCATTCGGAAGTGTAACCAAATATGTATTTAAATCAAATTATAAAATAAAGAAATAAAATATCTGTGCAAATAGACTTCACAATAGGATTTTATCTTTGCACTCACAAATTGAAAAATAGTACTATTAGGATATGAATAAACAACAGCTTGCAAACAAAATCTGGGCATCAGCGAACAAGATGCGTTCAAAGATTGATGCCAACGAATATAAAGACTATATTCTGGGACTTATCTTCTATAAGTTCCTTTCTGATAATGAGGTGAATTACCTAAAGACTGAACATGAGTGGACAGATGACTATCTGCCTTATCTCGTGGAGGATTATAGCAATCCGGATATGGAGAAGTTGATTGGAGACTGCAAAGACCATATCGGCTACTTCATTGAATACAAGTATCTCTTTTCTACTTGGCTGAAGCCCGATGTTAGCTTTAGCGTGTCAGACCTAAGTGCAGCCCTGAATAGATTTGATGCGCTGATAAGCGATAAATTCAAAGGGGTTTATGAGAAGATTTTCATCACTCTGCAGGCTGGCTTGAGTAAACTGGGTGAGAATCCTTCTGCTCAGACGAAAGCCCTGAAAGGTATCATCAAGGATATCAAGGATATTCCTACAGACAGCAAGCAGGACTATGATGTGCTGGGTTATGTCTATGAATATCTGATTGGCAACTTTGCTGCTAATGCTGGTAAGAAGGCTGGTGAGTTCTATACCCCTCACGAGGTAGCTATCCTGATGTCTGAGATTGTGGCTGAACATCATAAGGCGAAGGAAAATATTGAGATTTACGACCCAACAAGTGGTTCTGGCTCACTGTTGCTCACCATCGGTAAGAGTGTTGGGCGACATATTGAGGATAAGAACCATGTGAAATACTATGCTCAGGAGTTGAAGGAAAACACCTACAACCTGACTCGTATGAATCTTGTTATGCGTGGCATCAGTCCAAGCAACATCGATACTCGTTGTGCTGACTCTCTTGGTGAAGACTGGCCAATCAGCAAGACTGGCGTTGATGCAGGCAAGGCACTTCGTGTGGATGCCGTAGTCTCTAATCCTCCATATTCACAGCACTGGGATCCAACAGATGCAGAATTTGATTATCGTTTTAAGGAATACGGTGTGGCTCCTAAAAGCAAGGCTGACTATGCTTTCCTTTTACATGAGTTGTATCATTTGAAGTCAGACGGCATTATGACCATCGTTCTGCCTCATGGTGTGCTTTTCCGTGGAAATCCTGACGATGAATCAGAAGGACAAATAAGAAAGCAACTAATTGAGAAGAACAATATTGATGCCATCATAGGACTTCCTGCCAATATTTTCTTTGGTACAGGTATTCCAACCCTTGTGATGGTGCTGAAGCAGCACAGGGATAATGATGATGTCCTGATTATAGATGCCTCAAAGGGCTTTGTCAAGGATGGCAAGCAGAATAAGTTGCGTGCGTCTGATGTGAAGCGCATTGCTGATACATGGCGAGAGCGTAAGACGGTTCCAGGCTTCTCACGAACAGTAAGTCGTGATGAAATTCGTGAGAACGGCTACAATCTGAACATTCCACGCTATGTAGATTCCTCAGAAGCTCCAGAGCAGTATGACATCTACGCTACGATGAATGGTGGCATCCCCAATAGCGATATC
>Ga0256404_1009903_pt1 | contig 13427 bp, 16 predicted proteins | sample RumenRJG_01DNA_FD_185990 | JGI IMG/M metagenome (GOLD analysis project Ga0256404, IMG submission 185990) | Bovine rumen microbial communities from Lethbridge, Alberta, Canada - RJG_01 | ecosystem: Host-associated > Mammals > Digestive system > Stomach > Rumen | place: Canada: Alberta | collected...
CATCGTATCGTTTATGCCTTGAAAACAAAAACTTCGATAGTAATGATAACGAAGCACCTTTTAAGATTTATACGGTCTTTCCAGCAAGTGCTTTTGTTGTATATTCTAGTGATTTTAAGAAAGAACCAGTTTTAGGTTGTATTGTCGATAAAGTTTATGATGAAGTCGGCAACTTAAAGGTTCGAGTTCAAGCATATACGGACAAATTATTTTTTGAAGTTGTCGGTGGCGTTGTTACCAAAGTAAAATCACACACTTACGGAAGAATACCACTTATCGAATATCCACTAAACGAAGAAAGAATTGGCGATTTTGAACAAGTTATTGATTTACTTGATAGCATTAACAAAGTCGCAAGTAATCGTTTGGACGGTTTAGAAGAATTTATCCAAGCATTAATGGTATTCAAAAACTTCGATATTAACGAAGACGATATTAAAAAACTTAAAGTATTAGGTGCTATCAAAATTAAAGACGGTAGCAAAGAATTGCCTGCAAGTGTTTCGTATCTAACGCAAGAACTTAATCAAACACAAGTTCAAACGCTTGTTGACTATATGTATAACATCGTTCTTAAAATCGTTGGTATGCCAAGTCAAAGCGACGGAACAACTAGCGATAGTTCAAACAACGGTGCGGTTATCCTTAAAAACGGTTGGCAAGGTGCTGACGCAAGGGCAAGCGAAACCGAAGTTATGTTTAGAACAAGCGAAGAGCAATTCTTAAAAGTCGCATTATACATCGCAAAAACAATGACCGAAAACAAGGTCGATTTGAAACTTAATGAAATTGACATCAAGTTTACCCGTAGAAATTACGAAAACTTATGGCAAAAAGCACAAGTGTTAGACTTATTACTTAAAAATGATAAAGTCGCACCGCAATTAGCGTTCCAAGTTTGTGGTTTATTCCCAAATAGTGAAGAAGCGTTTACGATGTCAAAAGACTATTATGAAAAAATGAAAAAAGAAAGCGAGGAAATCGTCAATGGCGGTCAAAGTTAAAGACTTCTCGCTTGAAGATATACAAGTGATATGTGAGGGTCTAAATAGAGGACACGAAATTCACATAAAGAAAGAACGAAATCAAGTGGTAATCGTTGAGGAATACCGCAAGGTTCGTTCAAAAATGCCTATTAGCGAATAATAGGGACAAACAATTTAGGTCAAAAGGGACTACTAGAAAAAGCGGTTTGGAATTTAATTTCATTCCGTAGGGTAATTTACCGCTTTTTTAGTGGTCTTTTTTTATGCCTCATAGAGAAATGAGGGATACAAATTAAACGCACATATAGGTTAGAGAAAACCTATTCAAAAAAAACGCAGGAGGTTTTAGTTCTTATGACAAAAGAACAAATTGAAAAACTTGGCATTAAATATGTCGAGGGAATGACTGACGACCAAGTGTTCGAGGCAATCACTAAAAAACAAGGCGAATTAGAAGCCGAAAAAAATAAGTTTGAAAGTGAAGCCAAGACTAACAAAGGTCTAGTCGATAAGTATTCTAGCGAAATCGCTACTTACAAAGACAAAGAAAAACAAAGAATGACCGATGAGGAAAAGAAGCAACTTGAATACAAGGAACTTCAAAACGAAATCGCCACTCTTAAAAAAGAAAAGTCCGTAAGCGAAAAAACCGCTAAATACATCAAATTAGGTTATGCCGAAGAAGTTGCTAGACAAGTAGCAGAGGGCGAATTAGAGGGAAAAGATGTTAGTGATTTACACGCAAGTTTCCTAAAATCGCACGATGAAAAACTTAAAAAGGAACTTATGAAAGATAACCCTAACATCAAAGGTGGCGGTGGCAATGGTGCTACCTATACCAAAGAGGACTTCAAGGCAGGTCGAATTAGTATGGAACAAATGAACCAACTAAAAGAAACCGACCCAGCCCTATATAACGAACTTATTAAGTAAGTGTCCTCTTGAAAATCTATCAAATCACATAGGAGGAACATTGATTTATGAAACAATTTGATTTGAAAAATTGGAACGATGAGGTCTTTCTTGCTTATACAAGACAAGTAGCCGACCCAATTAAAACATCACTCATCGAAGCAGGCGTTTTCTATGAAGATGAAGAAATCTCTGCAAAATTCCCAGCCCAAGTTGGCGGAAACTATGCCGTTAGACCAATTACAGGTCTTTTAAGTGGCGACGCCGTTGATTTAGACGGTGCTACCAACATTGACGACGGCGAATTAAATACCTATTCACAAGGTATCGTCGCTATCGAAATGGGTAAATCATTTACCGAAAAAGACTTCACATATTCTTTAACAGGTAAAGATTTTATGGTTCAAGTTGCCGAACAAGTCGCTCGTTATTGGCAAAAACAATCTCAAAAGAAACTTTTATCCGTTTTAAAAGGTATCTTTGCAAGTGCATTAGCAGGTAGCATTATTACCAAGTCCGCAGTTGCTTCAACCGACATCATCGACGCAATTCGTGAAATCGGTGGCGACAATGCTGATTTATTTAGAGTTGTCTTTATGCACTCCGTTATCGCAAAAGAACTCGAAAAAACCGAAAAACTTACCTTTGTTATGCAAAATCGTGCCGACGGTTTACAAATTCCAACTAACCTTGCTTATTGGAATGGTCGCTATGTTGTTGTTAACGACCAATGCCCAGTTGTTCAAAACTACGCAAAAACAAGCGATGTTGCTATTGACGCAAGCAAGACCTATTACGAATTAGTTGACGGCGAATATGTCAAAGTCGAAACTCCTGATGTTGCCGACATTAGCAATTACTATGAAGCCACAACCAAAACCTATCGCACATACATTCTTGGCGAAAGAGCATTTGCTCGTGGCGACTTACCAGTTCTAGTCCCAGTCGAAATGGAACGCAATGGTAAGAAGAATGGTGGCGAAACATCACTCATTTCCCGCATTAAATTCTATCTTGCACCAGAGGGTGTTTCATTCAAGAAACCAAGTGCATTAAAGATTTCTAATGCCGTTCTTGAAACAGGTGCTTCTTGGGAAGTCGTTAATGACGGACAAGGACACTCCGTTGAAGCAAAGAATATTCCATTCTGTGCTATCGACTACACACTCTAATTGATTGCTTTAAAAAAGGAGGTAAACATCTATGACTAACGATGAAAAAATCGAGCAAATGCAAGTTATGCTTGGCGAAGAATATAAACCTAGTTTATTAGGTGTTTATCTCCGTAAAGCACAGTCGATGATTTTAAATAAAAGATTTCCGTTTGGTTATGAAGACGACCAAGAAATCGAACCAAAATACGAACAACTACAAATCGAATTAGCAATATGCTTATTTAACGAAAGAGGTGCGGAGGGTCAAAAATCGCATAATGAAAATGGCGTTAGCCGTTCTTGGCGAACAAAAGATGAAATTATGCTTGAAGTTGTGCCTTACGCAAGTGTGTTATGAGAAATCTTGCGATAAATAAAAGACCATTTGTAGCCCTTAACTATTTGGGTAAAGAAAGTATCGTTGACGAACAAGGGTATGAAACGGGCGAAAGTAAAATAAATTATGGTGCTGAAATCGAGTTTGATACCCACATTAGCGGTGCTAGTGGTTCATCTTATATTGATAGCAATGGTGTAAGTATTGAATACGATAAATCATTCGTTCTAACCAAATATTTGTTTGAAAAACTAGCGTTTACCGAAAATACGGTGTTCTTCATTGACAAAAAACCCGAATACGATGAAAACGACCAACCTTTATATGATTATAGGGTTGCTCGAATTAGGGATACATTAAACGAAGTTGTCGTATTGCTAAAAAAAGTTAGGAATGAATAGTTATGGCTAGTAGTCGTCAAATCGTTTCTAACTTAAATAAAAAGGTCAAAGATTTAGAGGAGGGGTTAATTCGTGATATTGCCAAAAGTGTTGAAAGAAGCACAAGAGCGAATTTCAATAAAGCAATACCCGAAGTCCCTGCCGATGACCCATTTGTTCAAGTAAGTAGTTTCTCTTGGGGTAAGTCTTGTGCTATTGAATGTCGTGGCAATCAAGTTCTATTTATCGAATTTGGTGCAGGCATTATGAACGCACAAAAAGAATTAGAAATCACAAGAGGCGAGACCACTTATTCAAGGTTAATGCTCGGTAATGGCTTCAAATTTGTTGATAACCATTTACATTTAAAAGAAGTAGCACCTAGACCGTGGGGAATTGTCGATTTAGGTATGTATCATTCATCTTTACTAGGTAAACAAGGATATGGCACTTACTATATGACGGTTCTTAACGGTAAAAACTATGGTGGAAGTCAAGGTCAAAACGATTATTGGGTTTACCGAACCTACAATGGTCGTGTGGCGGTTGACGATAGTATTTGGCGAATTAGTAAAGACGGAAATGCTTATGTCAAGACATACGGTATAAGACCTATTCGTGCCTTGTATCGTGGTGTCCGTAGTGGCGTAAGAAAAGAAATAGCAAGGAGGATAGCAAAATGATTAACAATTCAAGCGAAATGTTTACACGCATTACTACCGCCTTGCAAAGATACGATAGTAGCGTAAAAACTTCTAGCGTATATACAAATAGCCCAAGTTCTTATCCGTTTGTAAGTATCGAAATGGTATTAAATGATGTTTACGAACAAGGTATTGATAGTAGCGACATTGAAAACTTTGTCGATATGGCATACGAAATCAATGTCTATACAAAAGGCAATACCAAAATGACAAGTGCTTGGAAGTTGTTAGAGGTCGCTGACAACCTTATGAAAAGTGTTGGCTATGTGCGTGTTAGTGCAACGCCAATGCAAGACCAAAACGAAACCCTATACCGCATTATCGCAAGATACGAGGGCGTTGTAGGTAAAGACTTAAAAGTTTATAGGAGGTAGTGAAAATGGCTACATCAACAATTGATACATTCTTAATGGTAGGTGCTAGTGGTAGCGAAACTAAATTAGTCGATATTAAAGACTATCCTGATTTAATGGACGCACCCGAAACACTTGAAACAACCACTTTAAGCGACCACGCTAGAACCTTTATTGAGGGTTTACAAAGTGGCGAAAGCAAGACCTTTACCGCCAACTATACCAAAGCCGATTTTAGTTCTATCGAAGCATTAAAAGGCGTTGAACAAAGTTTAGGCGTTTGGTTTGGTGCTGATAGCAATGGCGACCCTGACGGACACGAGGGTAAATTCACTTTCAAAGGTTTTGTTAGTGCAACATTACTTGGCAAAGGTGTCAACGAAGTTCGTGAAATGCAAATTACTGTCACGCTTTCAAGCGAAGTCGCATTTGCTTAATAACTTAATTTGGAGGAACTAGAAATGGCTAGTATCGTAATCAAAGGCGAAGACAACGAAAGATATGAATTGGAATATAACCTATTCGCTATCGCCAAAATGGAAGAAAGAGGTTTCGACATTACACAAATGGAAAAGAAACCAATTTCAACTTTATTAGGTCTAATTGGCGGTGCGTTTATTATGCACCACCCACAAATGACCGACGAAGAAATCAAAGATGTCGTTGCTAGAATTGGCAACAACGAAAAATTGATTGAAGAACTTACCAAAATGTATATGGAGGCACTTAACTTCTTACAAGGTGGTAAGTCCAAAGATAGTTCAAAAAACTTGGCGTGGGAGAAGCATTAAAAACTTCTCCCCAAAAGACCATTGGGGAAATATTGAACGAGGCTTGTCCTTATTTTATGGCAATAGGCGTGTCTTATGATGAATATTGGTATAAAGACCCACAAAGATTAAAACACTACCTTAAAGCCGACGAAATAAGGCAAAAACGAAAAAATAATGACCTATGGATACAAGGATATTATGAATATATCGCTTTGTGTTCGGTTTCGCCTATTCTTCATTCATTTGCTAAAAAGGGAACAAAACCAATTCCGTTCCCTACAAAACCAATAACAATGACGGAAGAAGAACGATTAGAAGTTGCCGAACAAGAAAGACAAGCGAGGTTGTTAAAGTTTAAAGAACAACTAATCGCAAGTGCTAATAGAAACAAGGAGGCTAAACGAAATGGCTAATGTTAATTATGATACACTTACAATCGAAATTAACGCTGATAGTGGCAAAGCAAATCGCTCTATCAACAGTCTTTCAAAAAGCCTCCTAAAATTAGAAGATACTGCCAAGAAATTAGATTGGAAACAACTTGAAACTACTAAAAAGTATTTAGAAGATATTGCAAAGATTAGTTTTGACAATGTAAGTCAAGGTTTGCAAGATGTTGTAAGTGCTTTTAAAGCGTTAAACAAAGAAGCCGAAAAAGGTGTTAAAGGCGTTAGTGCGAAAGCACAAGCCAAAGCCATTGATTTAATGACTAATGGCGGTCAAGGTTTTGGCGAACCAAAAATCAATTTTCCAAGTTTTGACGAAAGTTTGATTGAACGCATAAAAACACCGTTCTTTGATAAAACCCAAATCGCTAGTAATATTGGTGAAATTAACGAGGGTTTGTCGATGACCGAAGCAAGATTGAAAGGTCTTGGTTTTTCTGCCGAACAAATTACAAATATGATGTCAATGGGACAAGCCAACCGTGATTTGCAAGAAAAAATTGCTTTATTACAAAGTTTAGGTCTTAACGCCCAACAGGCAAAAGAAGCGTTAAAGAGCGTTAATCAAGAAGCCGATGAGGGTAGCGATGAGGGTGGCAAAGGCGATAGAGACGGCAACAAATCAATGGGTAAGTTGCAAAAACTTTTCAATTCGATTAAAAGAATTGCCCTTTATCGTTTAATTCGTCGTGTTATTCAAATTATCGCAAAAGCAATTAAAGAGGGTATTGAAAACATCGCAAAATTCGACAAAGAGTTTAATAAGTCGATGTCAAATATTAAATCATCATTAACCTATCTTAAAAATGCTATCGGTAGTGCGTTTGCACCGATAATTCAAATGTTAGAACCATTTATTACGGGTCTAATTATGCGTTTTGCCGAATTATTTAACAAGATTGCTGAAATCGCAAGTGCAATGCAAGGCAAAACAATGTTTACCAAAGCGAAATATGAAGCGGAAGATTTTGCGAAATCATTAAATAAAGTCACAATGGGCTTTGATGAATTAAATGTCTTACAAAGTCAAGGTGGCAATTTTGAAGAAGCCGAAGTTAGCGATGAAGCAATTGAAAAAGCAAACTTTTTAAAAGAAATAATTGCCGATATTAAAGACATTATTGAAACGCTTAAACCACTCATTAACACTATTATTGGTAGCGTTAAAGATTTGGTTAAAAAAGTTTTGCCTTTAATCAAACCATTATTAAACGCTATTGAAAAAGTCTTATCGCCTATTGTCAATTTAGTAAATATGCTTATTGATGATACACACGAACTTGTTGAAGATAGTTTGGTTTCGGTTGTTGATTTAGTAGCGACATTATTAAGTTTTATCGGCACAATCGTTCAAGATTTAATGCCTTTATTAGTGCCTGTTATGAAATTGGTTGCGGAAGTCATCAATTTTGTTAATACGGTCATCAAAGGTTTAGCGGACAAATTCAAAGTAGTATTTGATGTGTTAAAAGAATTAAAATCGGTTCAAATTATCTTGTTTAGTGTTGCAACCATTTTAGGCATAATCGTCAATGCCGTAGCAAGTCTTGTCGGTTTCTTAAAAGCCGTAGCACAAGTCGTTTATGATATTCAAACGGGTAATTTTAGTGAAATTGGAAAACATTGGGAACAAGCAATGAGCGATATTTCTAATTCTTGGCAAGATATGGGTAATACCGTTTCTAATAGTGGTAATTATATTGTGACCGCCGATACACCAAACCTTAATAATTTAATGAATGGTGGCAATAATGGTGGCGATACAAATGTCAATGTTTATGTAGATAGCGAACAAATTAGTGCGATTGTCGAAAAGAACCAAAACAATCGTGGAATAAATATGTTTAGGGGAGGAAATCTAACTTATGGCAAATAGTGGAAAACTAATTAGCGTTTGGGACTATGACGCTGAACTTTGGATAACTTTTGGCAACAAGTGGAACGACCCTAACTTTCCAAACGAAAAGATTAGAACACCAAGTGATTATCAATGTAGTTCATCAACGATTGTCGATAGTGCTAGAAATAGTCAAGGTCAAGTCGTTAGCGATGTTATACAAAGCGATGTCATTAAGATTGAATTAACTTGGAATTTTTTAACCGTTGAAGAATTTGCCGTTTTATGCGGTTTATTTAACGATAAACTCAATGGAAGTTTTATCAATGGCGTTTGTTTTTACAATGCGGAAACTAATAGTTTTGAGGGCGATAACACAATACCGCCAAATACGACAACCAATAAAGTTCGTTTGTTTTACCCAAATGATAGAGTTGGTAAAGTAGCACATATTACATTAGACGCAAATGGAAAACCAATCGGTTATACAAATGTTTCATTACATCTTATTGATACTTGTAGAAAATGGGGACAAAACTAATGAAAACGGTAAGTCAAGGTTGGATAGGTTATCAACGAAACCAAGTTCATTTTTACAATAAATGCAAGGTATATATTTTCAAAGAACCCTCACAAACTTATATTCGTGATTTTAATTACATTAGTGAACAAAAGTTTTTTAAAACACCTAAAACCGTTGCTAGTGTCAAGATACCCGCAACGCCAATTCGTGCAAGTGGTGGGACTTTATATTTTACATTTTATTACAATAATGTAATTTCTACTCCGTTTTCCCTTACACCTGACGATGTTAGAAATGGCGTAAATAGGATATTATTAAATATAATATATAATTGTTTCAAAGTAGAAATTGTCGATAATTTAGTTTATGAAAATGATAGTCCAAGAATTGATTACATTGAATTTTCGCCAACGGAGGAAAGCACCGTTGAGGTATTAGAAAACGCCGATATTGTTAGTTTAAATTATAAATCACACATTTCACCCGTTAACGCCGAATTACCATATCAAAAACTTTCGTTTATAAGAATGGGAAGCCATAATGTTTTGCCAAAGCGAACACCTATTCTAGTTAAAACATCGCAATATGCTAGTGAATGGATAAATCTTGGCAACGGCATTTTCTTTTTGGACGAAATGAAAAAAAGCGACGACGGAAAAACCACATCGTATAACTTTATTGACGCATTTTCGACTTTTACAATGAAAAATAGAACGGGTTTTGTTGGCGGAAGTAATACTTTTGATACTCATATTGATTACGCTTTAAATACTTCGCATTTTACGGAATTAGGCAACAAAATACCCGAAGAAATAAATTTCGATAAAGGCGGTTATGGCATTATTTCTAACACACAAGATATTAAGGACGAATTTGAGAGGTCGTGCAATGTCCCGAAGAATTTAACGGTTGCCGAAACTTTAATGCAAATCGCACAAGCAACAGGGACTTGCGTTTTTATGCAAAGCAATTTCGTTGTTTTTAGCGATTTTGACAAAATAGATACGGGCGAACAAGACGGAAGCATTTACCAAATAAATGTATTAGAAAAACCAAAGATTACTAGTAATGAACGAGTTAAAAATATTAGTGTTATGCGTTATAAATTTGACAGTAGTGTTGGAAGTCCATACCCAACCATTGTTAGTGGCAATATTTGGAATTATGATAGTGATAACAACATTTATTATCAAATGATTGATTTAGATGACAACTATTACATTTCTAGTGGTAGCGGTTATACATCGAGAAGTTATACAAGCAACTATATTTATTTAACATCTACAAGTGGCAACACTACATACACGATTACGGGGCAAAAATACAAAGACCCTTATATTTTAGGTAGTGTTTCAAAAGAAATGTTTAAAAACGGAACGGTTAGTATTTCTCTTGACGCAAAGATGAGCGATAGAAAACCAAGCGGAATTGACGGTGCTTTAACTTTGTTAGAGCGTGTTTATTCTTGCCCAAGTACATTAACTTGTAATGTCCGCTTTGACACACGATTTGAATGTGGCGATATAGTCGAAGTAGGCAATGACTACAAAATCATTTTAACCGACATCAATTTAAACTTTAACGGCAGTTTTAAAGCGACTATTAGTGGCGTTGTTTGGTTAGCACCTATTGAAGCACCAACTTTTGGAAAATCAATTCGTTCTAGTAGTGATTTTGTTTTTAGAATATATAACCCAAACAATTTTGATTGCACATTATACATAGATATAAGTTCAGCGACTGGATATAATTTGGGAACAATCGAAGCCAATGGATATTTAGAAATAAAAGCAAACAAATATAACACGCTTGATTTTATGGTTGCAGAATGGCTAAACGAAACATTATCAAACGATATTTATGTTTGGTTAGAAGATAAATATGGAAATGTTAGTGAGAACACAATTATTTTGGAGGAAAATTGGTAATGAAAAACGCAATTTCGACTTATAAATGTGGTAGTGGCGTAGTTCTAACAAACCCCCACGATGAAGATATAATGCTTTATTACAAGAATAGGGAAATGTTAAAACAAAACCTAATCAAGAATAAAGACCATAACAAAGACTATCATTATTGCACGGTTGATAAAGCAACAAGAATATTCTATGGTGCTTATGCCTATCCTTATATGGAACTAATTGAGGGCGAAGATTTGGGTTTAGACAAGTTTGAAATTTGCGACCACGAAAAAGAATACGCAACCGAATTATTAAGGTATTGCGGTAATATTACTAGCAACGAATACAAAGGTTGGTATCACGCTTATTTGGGCTATTATGCCTTAAAAAATGGTAAGGGCAAAAGGTTCACAAAAGACCAAATTGAAAAGGCACAAGAAATACACGACAACGGCATTAGCGGTAAAATGCGTGCGAATATAATTGATTATTTACAAAAAATAGTAAATAATTAAGTGAAGAACTTAACGCAATAGGGCGAATGATTAGGACTTTTTTGTCTTAATCGCTTTTTTTATACACTCTTGAAAGGAGAACAATTTATGGACTTAACAGCACAAACAATAACATTAGGAAGCATTATCGCAATTGTTGGTTTAGTTATTGGCGTTTTGAATTTCATCGCAAATCGTAGAAAAGGCGATAAAGAAGCGGAAGCAAGATTAGTCAAAATTGAAGCGATGTTAGTTAATATTGATAAAAACACAAGCAATTTAAATGCGAAAGTCGAAAGCCACGACAAATGGTTAACTAGACACGAAAGTCGCATTTCGGTTCTTGAAACCAAGAAAGGAAAATAGTTATGTCAATTACGGAAATCATTGAATTAGTTGGTTTAATTATCACAGGTTTAGGTTTACTAGGTAGCATTGTTGCCTATGTTTTAAGAATTGTTAAAGATGTCAAAACCAAGAAATTACAAAAGTTAATCGAACAATATATGGCGGAAGCGGAAAAATCGCCTGCTTGCACAAGTGGTGCGACAAAACTTATGTATGTTCTTAAATCACTTTATAACGACTACGGAAAAGATTACGAAAAAATCGAAGATAGTGCAAAAGCATATATTGAAGAATGTATTGACTTTTCTAAAAAGGTTAATGCGAAAGGCGGTAAGTAATTATGGCATTAGACATTACTTTTGTTGGAATTAAACCGAATGGCAAATGTTTTGATTTTAGCGTTGTAAACAATGCAAAAGTCGATGTCATTAACTTTGTATTAACCACACCATTAGATAGCGTTTATACATTAAAACAATTAAACGAATTTAATGCTTATGTCAAAGTCCAAAGTGCTGGTGGCGATTACATTGATAAAATTAGTGCCACATCAACTTATGATAGCGAAAACGAGAAATTGACCGTTTCTTTTGTTTTGCATAAAAAGACAACCGCTTATAAAAACATCGCATTACAATTACAATTTGAAGATTTACAAAACGAGGTTATCTCACAAACCGAAATCGTTGCTTTAAGTTTAAAAGGCACAATTAATGCCGATAAAGAAATTAGTGATAAATACCCCGAAGCAATACAAGAATTAGAAAAAGCGGTTGAAAACAAACAAGACAAATTAATCGCTGGCAACGGAATTAAAATCGAAAATAATATCATTAGTGCCGAAGTCGACGCACCGATTTGGGGTAATATTGGTGGTAATATTGCAGAACAAGAAGATTTGCAAAATGAGTTAGGTGGTATTCGTGAAAGTGTCAGTGATGAAAAAGACCGTGCCGAATTAGCCGAAAACGAATTAAACGATAGAATTAGCAATATTGACGATTTGATACCTAGTCAAGCAAGCGAACAAAACAAACTTGCCGACAAAGACTTTGTTAATAGTTCTATCGCAACAAATACCGCTTATTTTAAGGGAACTTACAATGTCGTAAGTGATTTGGGCTTAGCAATCAATGCAACACACGAACAAATCGCAACCGCATTAGGAAACAAAATAAGCGACCCAACAAATAACGACTATGTGTTCGTTTCTTTTCCTGACCCAATAGCACCAAGCGAATATACAAAGTTCTCTCGTTATAAATACAATAGCGATACTGAAATTTGGGCGTTTGAGTTTGATTTAAACAATAGTTCGTTTACCGCCGAACAATGGGCTAGTATCAATAGTGGTATTACAAGTGGCAAAGTCGCTACTTATGATAGTCACATTGCTGACAAAAATAACCCACACGAAGTCACTAAACAACAAGTCGGTTTAGGCAATGTTGATAACACAAGCGACGCTGATAAACCTGTTTCTAATGCAACACAAATTGCATTAGATGAAAAAGCAGACAAAAATGACACTTATACTAAACAACAAGTTGACGCTTTAATCGACAATCTTAAACGCACTATTTCTATTGATTGCCTTGCCCCTGTTGGAGATACAACCGACTTATCAGGTATTACAATTCAAGTTAAAGATGATAGTGATGTCGTAATTGCTAGTGGCGTTTATAATGAAACAACCCTAACACTCTCATTACCGCTTAATCAAAAATATAAAGTAGAAATCTTAACAAATTCAGTTAGTATCGGCGGTATCACTTACTTTGCACCTGATAAAGAAAGTGGACAAGATGAGGGGACATTAACCGAAAATATCACATTAGTCTATCGTTATGCCTCCACCGAAAATATCAATTCGTTAAGAGCAGTAAAACAATTTATTGCTATGCCTGATATTGATTTGGAAACAAAGCGACAAGCATTAGTCCGTAGTGAAACAAACTCATTTAGTGTTGATATAACAGTTTCTAACCCTGATAACCCAAGTCAAACTTATACAATGCCTTTATATGTGTTGGCAGTTGATACCTATACCAAACTTGTTAATGGCGTAGAGCAGAGTTTCTTGGGTGCAAGAATACAATTCGGTTATGCTTTGCCTGATAATTATGTCTTTGATGAAAGAGAACAAGCCCAATGCGATGACGGAGAAACTTTCCAAAGCGGTATCTATTATTACACTGCTACAAGTAGTGGCATTGGAGATAAAGCATTTACACCTTTAACTGAGGGAACTGATTACCAAGTTGGAGATAGTATTGACA
>Ga0256404_1009904_pt1 | contig 13427 bp, 7 predicted proteins | sample RumenRJG_01DNA_FD_185990 | JGI IMG/M metagenome (GOLD analysis project Ga0256404, IMG submission 185990) | Bovine rumen microbial communities from Lethbridge, Alberta, Canada - RJG_01 | ecosystem: Host-associated > Mammals > Digestive system > Stomach > Rumen | place: Canada: Alberta | collected...
AATCTCTTCGACGCGAGAACTATCAAGGTTGATAAGCCGCCTATGCGGCGGGATGCTAGAGGGGCGTCATGACGAGAACGTCATCTGCTTGATAAGCCGCCTATGCGGCGGGATGCAGCCATCACCGTCGAACTGATGCACGCCATCAATTGATAAGCCGCCTATGCGGCGGGATGCGCGGGCAGAGGAACAGAAACAGCGCGTCCGCATTGATAAGCCGCCTATGCGGCGGGATGCACGCAGAGCGTTTCGTCGTTCCGCTCCGCGATCTTGATAAGCCGCCTATGCGGCGGGATGCGTGACGTTGACAATCGTAAGCGCGGGCGTTTCATTGATAAGCCGCCTATGCGGCGGGATGCCTGCTGGATTACACGAAACTCGATGATGAGTCTTGATAAGCCGCCTATGCGGCGGGATGCGCTGGCAGTACGTCGTACAGGAACATGCACGATTGATAAGCCGCCTATGCGGCGGGATGCCGCGGCTTCTTCCTTCTCGCGCTTGTGCTTTGTTGATAAGCCGCCTATGCGGCGGGATGCATGAACAAGCCGGCGAATGACTTCTCTCGGCATTGATAAGCCGCCTATGCGGCGGGATGCGCCTTGGTTCAGCTTCTTCGCTATCTGATTGATTGATAAGCCGCCTATGCGGCGGGATGCCGTTTGTCGAAGCTGGGACAAAGAGAAAGAGCTTGATAAGCCGCCTATGCGGCGGGATGCGAGCGGACTTTGACCGTCTCAAGATGCTTGCCTTGATAAGCCGCCTATGCGGCGGGATGCTCCGATTTCGCCAAGCCGTACATAGCTGATAAGTTGATAAGCCGCCTATGCGGCGGGATGCTACCAAGGCCGCGAAGTCGTGCGTATCGGCGTTTGATAAGCCGCCTATGCGGCGGGATGCCCTTGCTGCTTGTCTTCGGACGGCCTGCGCCGTTGATAAGCCGCCTATGCGGCGGGATGCCGGCGCATTTCGCGCAACTGCTTGACGATGTGGTTGATAAGCCGCCTATGCGGCGGGATGCTAGAGCTTCAACCCTCGTAAAACCAAAAGGCATCGATGTTGAAGGCGATTTTGATTCAAAATACCTTCGTTTTCCAGACACACTGAAAAACCTTGATTTTATGCGGTTCCTGGTGACTATCGAAAAACGAAGGTAAACACATGTCAGCCGAAGACAGGGAATACAGGGACGGTGGCTTTTGCGTCAGTTTTTTTGATCCTCGTCGGGAAGCCGAAGGTGTTAAACATCCCGTCCGTGCTTCCTGGCTTGGACTCGCGATGAATCAGCAGCATGTAGTGCTGGTTCGTTGACGAGCTCGTCATCTGGATTGCTGGATAGGTTGGATGATCTTTAGGGATGCGAAGTTTCTTTTTTGCCTCTTCCTGCGAGATATTCCCCATTTTCGCGCAGCGACGAATCTTTGAGGATTCGTTTTTGAAATGCATCTTCGAATAGGTTTCATAGCCTTTGACATGACGAATTTCCCGCACGGAAGTCATATGAATGTAATCGGCGTAACGACGAAAAGCATCTTTCAGATGAAGAGCCTCCAACGTAGATTCCTTTTCTGCGAAGAGGCGGATGATATTGCCGACCCGATCGGATTCTTCATCCATCTGTGGGAAACTGATTCCCACAGGACATTTCCCATCCGTCGAGGCGATGGAGAGTGCAAAATGAATTTTGGAATACACTTTCGTCAGCAAGAAGCCATGGGGAATCTCCTGTGATGGGAAGAGACGAATCTCAATGTAATATTTCAGCATGAAGCGCACCTCACGATTCTTTTGCACCAAAAACACCGCCACGAAGCAGCATCGCAATCACGAAATCTTTCTCCGTCTCCGTCAATTCTTTGCCGTCCACGAGAGCCTTCTTGAAGAGGGAATAGAAGTCATTCCGCTTGTTACGATGTGCTACCGAGCGCGTTGTCACCGTTCCATAGCTTTCAACAGCAATCGGGAGGGCTGCCACACTACCGTCATACCATGTATCAATCGTGCGGATGGCATTGCCGATTTTCTGGGAATGCATCGCAGCCGTACCGAACACGGAGTAGAGGTAGCGGCTCTTCTTGCCCCTTTTCTCTTCCTTGCTCCTTCCAGTTTTCCCATCATCGAGCACCATCTCCTGTGACGGGAAAACTTCTTGCCCTTTTCCGACTTTGGCATAGGTCGTGACGGAAAGGATGACATGCTTCTCGTTTCCTTCAGCATCTCCAGAAAGAACATCTTCCATCAGCGAAGCGAGTGACTGGAGTTCTGCCGTGTTTTCCTCCGAACCGAAATGGTTAACAGAGTAGTCATAGCCGTTGAACGTGAAATGACGATCCATTGTCGGAACATCTACCGTAATTTCCAGCTCATCCGCACCGAGGCGATTACGCCAGAGAAAACGTCCGTTGGCAATGTTTTTGGCGTAGCGGAGAGAGAGCTCGTGAAGGATGTGATCGTCATCAATGCAGGAGCGCACCCAATCACGATACCTCGTATCGAAAGCCTCCATATTACAGGAGCAATTCCGCTCGACGCCGCTGAACAGCTTGAGCGTGAACTCCATCTTCAGCGTGTCCTTATCCGAGGGCAACATGCAGGAGTCGATGCGCTGGAGGTTCGGCTTGAGAATTTCCTTGGCGTCGGCATTGCTGTCGGCAGGATTCTTGTAGTTCGAGATGGTGCTGCGGACAGTCTTTTCATTCAGCGTGAGTGGAACCGCCGTGTCTTCCTCTTTTTCGCTATGCCGCGCTTCCCATACGCAACCAAAGAATTTTCCATCAGAAGGGGAGAGCTTGCGCTCACAAGAGAGGACTTCGGGATAATACTTGTTCGCTTCTTTTGCCATTTGAATCAGTCTCCTTTTCATTCATTGATGCAAAGATAGTTGTGAGCATTTTCATCATATTCATAATGCCATAGGAGGTCGCGAATCGAGCCGAAATGGTATGGCATCTTGAATTCACAGAGGGTCATGAGCGGTTCCACGAAATGATGTTCGTAAGAGGCTTCCCGCTGGTTGGCAACAGTAAGGTTGTCAGAGAGGTCATGAAAGCCTACCGCCAGAGGAAGCAGCCATCCCTTGCAGTGACGGTTGTACTCGTAAGAAACTTTTTCATCGTCTTTCTTTTTCGGCAGCGGTATTGCCTTTGCCGAGAGGGCATATACCAACCGATTCAAAGCATCCCCGTCACACTGGCCATCCATCAGATCTATGCGCGAGACTAAGGCGTAGCCAGGCATCAAGCGGCGAATCAGGCTGCGGTAGTCCTTGGCCGTATTCGAGAAAAAGCAGGGGAGGCGGCTTTCCTGATAGGCCGGCTCATCATTCTTTTTCTCCTTGCGCTTGAAGGGAATGGGGTGAATATCACCACCCGCCAGGCGCATCCTTGGAAGAAGCTCGGGAAGGATTTCCTTTTCGAGCTTTTCTTTTTCCGACGAGCGACAGTCATCGCACTCGATCACGAGGGAGACTTCCAGATTCACAAAGCCCTTCATGCACATACTCGCGGCTTTCGCCTTGCCGTTAGCATCAGGAACAGATGGTGCTTTCTTGAGCATCAGCTTCTGCGCGAAGCTGCCGTTCGGAAGAACGGATTTGAACTCGGCGCGATGCACGACAATCCCCATGCCGTAGAAGTGGAAGTTTGGAATCTTGTACGTAAGCGCGTAGCCGAGGCCGAGAAAAGAGGTCACAGCCGGGAACCCCGTTGCGTATGCACAGCTCATGGCATTCGCTTCCGTAACGACGAGATGCGGAAGCAGCAGATATTGGTGGTTTAGCATCATCAATCCCCCTTTCGCGGGAACAGACGGGAGAACTCATCACGAAACGGCTTGGCAAAATCGGCATTTTTCCAGTCAGCCAACGAAATGCCTTCCATTTCAGCCTTGGTCAAATGACGGATGCACCACATCCGAAGATTTTCCGCGTCCTCACAGAGCGCGTCAAAATCCGCATCCGAGAACTCATCCACATGCGACGCATCCAAGAAGCGCATCTGGTGGGAAGGAAGTGAAGCCTGCTTTTCTTCCACCCATCCGCCAGGCAGGGAACGAATGCGGTATGCCTCTTCGATGAAGGCATCTATGATGCTGTCGCGGATTGCCTCGAAATAATGCCTCTTGTGAATATTTCCATCTCCGACTTTCAAGGAGAATGCCTTGAACATATCCAAGAAATTTTGGCGAAGACCCTTGTAATAGAAGCAGTGGATGAAGAAACTGCTGCGTGGATATGCTGTTCCTTGTTTCAAGCTCGGCACGGTGCTTGCGAATGTCTCGAATGTACCGCCCTCGAATGACGCAAGAAGGCTGATATTCTGTGGCTTTGAACCACCGAATTTGACCTCGACGCGATGTCCTGGGAGGAATTCATAAGCCTCTTCTCGCTCCTTCCGTTCCTTTCTCAGCATATTCATCGCCCTGTTGCGGCGGTTCATCTCGCTCATCAGAACGGAAGAGGAGAGCACTGTCAGGATATGATCTTCCGTTTTGCCCTCCCGCATCACTGGGAAGAAAATCTGCCGCATATGGTTGGAGGTTTCTGACGGCGGCGGACAAGGGGCAAACTCCAGCATTTTGTTGCGAATGACATCATAAGAGACATCCGGGAATGGTGCAAAAATCTCTCGCGCAAACGCATCATCTTGAAGAAGATGCTGCCGCATCGGGACATCATCTCCTACGCCCCAAAGCCGCTTCGGCGAGGAACAGAGCAGACGAATCGCTGGAAGATTGGCTGCGGAATTACTGATTCCATCAATAATGTCAGTCTGGACGGACGCATACGATACGTAGGGACTGTCGAGGTCTTTTTCCTGCTCGTCACACCACGCGATTTTCCAAGACACCGATGGATTCGTGAACTTGCCGACGTGCGTAGCGAAGTAGGCGGAGCTGGCTCCTGCTCTCTTGGGATGCATGACGTTGTAGATCGTCTGGCGCGTTTTCTCTCTGAGCTTCTTCGTCGCTCCTGGAAGCTCTTCACTGGTTGCTTTCATAACATCATTTCCTTTCCTATATCAGAAGGATTCCAACTTCCTATAGAATCCAAGGTTGTCGGAGTAATAGCACAGCCTGTCAGGGAATGAGATTGTGAACATGCCGTTCTTTTCCTCCATAGCAAAGTAGTCATCGTCCGTCGGTTCGCTCGGCTGCAAATCATCAGGCCGCGTCTTTCGCTCTATCTGAGCCTGGATGGCTACTTGATAATCACGCACCAGCCAGAGACGGTCATGATCAAATGTTTCAACCTCCATCCGTGCTCCCTGAAAGCCTTTAGCCAGATATTCCTTCGGATTTTTCGGGACAAGATGGTATCTCCCTGATTCGTTCGGGATATGCCGGAGCCAGACATCCAACTGCCGTTCGCTCTTGCGGAATGCGTACAGCCGCTGCACCAGTCCCGTCATAAACAGGCACGAGTCCGAACTCGTCCATCCAGAAATCTGACTGATGAGATATTTCCCTCCGTCGGCAAATTCGTCCGCGACCGCATGTTCCAGATCGATCAAATACTTCTCTTCGTGAAGAACTTGCGGGTGCTGGATTCGCGGGATGCTATCGATTCTTTCAAGGCTCTCCTTAGGAAGAAGATCCAGTATATTGTGCGTTTCCAGCAGATGTTTGGATTCCCAGGCATCTTCCTCGCTTTCAAACCCAGGACGCAGAAATACAGGCTCCTGCCGCCCCTCTTTTTGGGGCTGGAAGAATGCCTTAAACGCTTTCAGGTTGTACTGCATAACATATACGTTCTGGTGGGTCAGGCAAAAGACTTCACGATGGCGCAGAATACGTCCCGCCAGCTGAATAATGGAGCGTTCGGAAGAAGGCTCGATGACTGCCCAATCGAAATCATGATCTCGCCCAACCTCCTCGACGGGCGTTGCAACGACGATAAACAGGATATTCGATGCACTCGAACGTTCCAGAATCTTGCGCATGTGCGGATCCTTGACCGTATCCGTCACCTTGTTGCTTTCAAATTTTCGTTTCAAAACGCGGTCAAGGTAACTTTCTTCCTGCTGACGGAGAAGTACCGTCTGATTGCTGTGGTATGGCAGGATGCGGAGCTCTACGTCATCTGGAACCGGCTCTTTCAACAGGAACAGCGAGAGTGCGACACAGAAATCGATATGCGCTACGCGGATAACGCCGATAGAATATCGTTTTCCCGTCTTCTCGTCCACGCTGCAGTTGTATTCGTGAAGCTGGAGTGCAGCATCAAGATAGCATTGCTCATATCTTTCCAGATGACCGCTGCGCCCTGGCATCTGGAGAATTTCATCTGGAATCTCGTACACTTTGCCCCAGCGTCTGACAGGCTCTTTCAGGAGAGCTTTGACGCGCTGCTCAACAAACTTCTCATGCTGTTTTTGCACGGTTTTCAGATAACTCGTGGCCGCATCTGGCGACAAGAGCAGTTTGTCCTGATGAAATTCATCACACCAGCCAATCTGGACGCGCCGCTTTGTCTGAAAGAAGCTCTGATAGACCTCATATCCTTGCAGATATGCCTTCGCCATCCCTCGGACAATTCCAGGCGGCATGGTTGCGGAACTCAGAATGACATTCCGGCCATACATCCCTGCAAGATGGACGAGGCGGGAGATGGCAAGAAGGTCGCTTCCCGTGAAATCGTCAATCTCATCGATGATGAGGTCGGATGACATCATGCGCATCAAGGGAAGCAAGTATCTCGGACCAGAAATGCATTCCGTTGCCGGCATCATGTAGTCGATAGTGGCGACAAGTATCGGCGTCTCGATGAAGGCTCGGCTCTTTCGGATGCGTTCGGGGGAGCCACGAAAGAGGACGGCGATCGGTGAATCTAGATTCGGCGATGGTTCGTCCTTGGGTTTCCCCTCTGTTTCTTTTTGCTCCAGCTCTTCTTCCAGCGTTTCTTCAATAACGGTCGGATCCATCCAGCTTGGATATTTCATCGCCGATGTAATCAGAAAATCTTCCTCCCGATCCATATCCTCCATATCTGTTTCCTGTTCCAGCAGCTCCTGATCGTGAAGGTCTTGGATTGCACGGCTGCCAATCATGACGGCATAATCCTCATCTTCCAAGTGGAGCATGTCGCGGTAAGCATCTCCCGTCTGGAGCGTCAGGGTACGAAGACCGAACAGGATGGAATACCGCAACGAGTGGTCTTCTGATAGCTCCCGCTCAATCTTTGCGTTTCCAATGGTTTTTCCGTATCCCGTACTTGCCATATTGACGATGAAACTTGCCGGACGGAGGCCGTTTTCTTCGGCTTCTTTATCGCAAGCAGCTCCAAATAGCGAAGACGCACGATCTTGCCAATGAAACTTCGCCTTGCTCGGCTTTCGGAGCGCGATATTATCTTCCACCCGCGCTCCCTTGTTGACAAAATAGCACATCATGAGGCTTTTAAGAGCCTCCTCCCGCACTCCCAGCAGGTGCTCGGCAACTGTCTGATGGAAGACATCACATTTTTCGGCATTTGGTAATGCACGATATGGCCGCAGGTTCGCATAGAGTTCTTCATCAATAAAAGGCTGCTGCGGCGGGGCATCTTCTGGCGGCTTCTTTGCCGAATAATTGTAATCGCCGAGCATGAGTGCCATGCGAGCAATCTGGAGAAAGATGTGGAAGGATTCTTTCGGCATGTTCTGGAGCAGGGGAAGATGTTTTTCCAGCCGCCGCGCGTCCAGCTGAACCTGATTCCAGTACAACGGGGATGCCTCCAGTCGGGAGAGTGAAAAACTCAGTTTATCATACCCTTTTGCGTCCGCATCTTTCTGATACCCCCAGCTTGTCTTGACGAGGCTCATGATGCTTTGGATGTCGAGTTTGCTTTCATCGTAAAGATCGAACTTCACGACATCCAATGCTTCTGGATTGAACGGGGAGAGGGAAGGGAGCCTGTGATGAGACAGAATCAGCCAGACAAGGAACAGTGCTACACGCGGCAAGTTTTGGAACGGGCGTTCTCCGAGCGCAAGAATGTCGGCTGGAAGATTTAGAAGAAATCCATTTTCCCGTTCCAGCATCGAGAGCCATTGCGCGTCATCGCTGCCACATTTTTTCACGAAAGCAGTGAAAATCAGTGCCGAGAACCATTCATGACGAAAGGAATCCGACTGCCGCTTTCCTTTCACGACGGAGCGGAGCATCCGCTGGAATTCATTGTTCGTTTTTCCAATGTCATGCAGCAGCGCGGCAAGCCCCACGAGAGGACGCATCGCTGGCAAGGATTCAAAAGAATCCATCTGCCGAAAGCTGAACTTCGAACTTTGCGTTGTCCCAACAGGGATGACGCCGCCAGGGCCGTATCTTTTGCGACTGCCTGCAATCCACAGAAGCTCCATCCTGCATCTGTAAGTGCGGAAGCAAGCGACAGACATCTGGCGCGTCGCGTTCCGGAGGAGTGCCTTGCGGATGGTCTTGACAGCATCCCTGGACATCCGAGCTACCCAGGTATCCTCGCCGCATCGGTTGGCAAACTTGTCAAGAATCATCCTCGTCCGTTCCTTCCCCTTCTTCCAGCTCCTTGACGTAAAGATTATCAGCATGATCATCCGCTCCTTCCTCGCCGTCGCACCCCCATTTCAGAGCCACCATCTTCACTACATCGAACATGTGATTGAGTGCCTTGTAGGTAGTGAATCTCTCGATACAGGCACTGCGAAAGGCACGTTGGCTGAGTCCGGCTTCTGCATGGATGAAGGCGAATGGCAGCACCAGAATGTCTTTGATGAGGTCTGCAATATCAAAGACAAGTCCGCCACGCCGCGTCTTCCCATGCATGACGGGGAAGGAGTGTGACAGGCCGAGCACCCAGCAACTTGTGGCACCAAGCCCGTAGGCAAGATAGTTTCCGTGTGTCAGAAGTGCATTCACAGGATCTTTACCGTGTTGATCACGGACAAACCATTCCTGTTCTGTCCTCTGCGCGGCGGCTTTGTAGAGTTCCTTCGTGAAGCGCGCCTCATGCAGTAGAAGTTCTTCCGTGCTTTTCGCAGAATCCAGGCTCTGTTCGAATTTCCAACAAGCATCGGCAATATCGGCATCGCTTGGATTGAAACCATGTTCTTGCAGCTCTTTGTCCTTTGTCCAGACAGTCTTGAGATATGCGATTCGCTCCCGTTGGAAGATTCGCGCAGCTTCGAGCCGCTTCTCTGGATCTGCCCAGAAGTACACCCAGCCCTGCATGTATTTCGTCGATCGATACTCGCACTGCGGGAACATCCACACGTCAGCGTCTCCGGCAATCAACGGAGTACCATCCGTACCGCAGAATCCGACACCGACACCTGCGGAGGCAAGAAGCCGAACAGCCGCCTGCGTGATGCTCGTCCCCATACCAAGGAGAAGAACGACGGTATTCGCGATTGGGATATTGTAGTATGCCATCTGGTGATCAGCTGTCGTGAGATAGACAACACGTCCATCCCTGCGCTCGACGCGGCACTTTTCGAGGTAATAGACCTCGCAACGCTTTGAGTGTAAGAGCACCTTGAGTTCTTGCGGAGAGACATCTTTTTCGAATTGCATAGCGGTATCCTTTATATAGCAGAATAACTTTCACGGTTTGGTTTCATTATAGCCAATACACTATATCTTGTAAAGAAAAAATTTAAAAATAAAAAATACAACTACATATAACGTTAGATAAAAATAGAGCCCCCACAATCCATTAGGATCATAGAGGCTCTTTCTGATGCCTGTTTTCAGAAGCATCTACCATCCGCTTTTTAGCGGGAACCTAAGCAGTATAACTTTCACTTGATAAGCCGCCTTCACGGCGGGAAAGAGAAATACTTGGTGACATCGCTTGATAAGCCACATATTCAGTGGGAATAGAAACTACATTCATAGTACCAAATTTTTGAGACAAAATCAACTTCCTCGAACTTGCCCAATTTGGACAACATTTCTTAAAAAATGATAGGCCGCCTACGCGGCGGGATGCTATGGCGATGGAGATTCTTTGCGTTGCTGACATTTGATAAGCCGCCTACGCGGCGGGATGCGATGAGTGCTTCCAGCGTGCCGAGCACGGCAGATTGATAAGCCGCCTACGCGGCGGGATGCGGAAAAGAAGAAGGAGCGCGGCGGCGGTCTTGTTGATAAGCCGCCTACGCGGCGGGATGCATTCTGATTCCAGATTGATAAGCCGCCTACGCTTGATAAGCCGCCTACGCGGCGGGATGCTGTCCCGTCGCGGGCGAGCGTGATGTCGAACGTTGATAAGCCGCCTACGCGGCGGGATGCGGGATACAGCTTCCGGCTGACCGACAAAGAGCTTTGATAAGCCGCCTACGCGGCGGGATGCCGTCTTGGCATCGAGCGCGAGTTGCCCAGACTTTGATAAGCCGCCTACGCGGCGGGATGCAGAAGCGGGAGGAACGGAGCCTTTCGAGAGCATTGATAAGCCGCCTACGCGGCGGGATGCATTTTGTGATATTCATGGAGTTTCACGCAATATTGATAAGCCGCCTACGCGGCGGGATGCCGCGGATAATGATGATGATTTTGAGAAAGCATTTGATAAGCCGCCTACGCGGCGGGATGCAAGATGAGAAGTTCGCCTTTTGATGCGGTCACGTTGATAAGCCGCCTACGCGGCGGGATGCCGTCCAGATTTCATCAGCGAGGCGCGTCATGCTTGATAAGCCGCCTACGCGGCGGGATGCGATGTCGGCGCGGAGGTTCGCGGTCTGCTGGATTGATAAGCCGCCTACGCGGCGGGATGCACGCACGCGCGAGTGATCCAGACAATGCCGGTTTGATAAGCCGCCTACGCGGCGGGATGCTGTTTTTCACGGAGAACATCTTCCACATCGGCTTGATAAGCCGCCTACGCGGCGGGATGCCCTGACAAGCCGCCGCTATATCGTCATCATCGGTTGATAAGCCGCCTACGCGGCGGGATGCGAGAACGGCATGAGTATCCGTAAAATCGCGGATTGATAAGCCGCCTACGCGGCGGGATGCGAAGGCCGTAGAGGGCTCCGCCATGGCTAAGATTGATAAGCCGCCTACGCGGCGGGATGCACTAAACATCTTGGTCCGGCGCGAGCGCAGATTTGATAAGCCGCCTACGCGGCGGGATGCAATAGAAATCCCAGATTGCTCTGCAATCGTGCTTGATAAGCCGCCTACGCGGCGGGATGCTCTTGCACTCTCTGAGCATTTCAGATTCCACGTTGATAAGCCGCCTACGCGGCGGGATGCATGACAGTCAACAGTAACGAATTGCCGCTGGTTTGATAAGCCGCCTACGCGGCGGGATGCAAATTCGTCACGGCGGACGCATTTCGCGACGATTGATAAGCCGCCTACGCGGCGGGATGCTGAATCTTAAGCAAATTCATCATACCATGGCATTGATAAGCCGCCTACGCGGCGGGATGCTGAAAGCATCAATGAGCTCGGGGGCTTGAAATTTGATAAGCCGCCTACGCGGCGGGATGCAGCGGCGGAGCTGTCTCGTAGTTACGATGGATTTGATAAGCCGCCTACGCGGCGGGATGCGATTTTCGCGGAAGAGCAGAAAATCTGGGTGCTTGATAAGCCGCCTACGCGGCGGGATGCTATCATGCACTTCGCCGATAGTGTAGTTTTGTTTGATAAGCCGCCTACGCGGCGGGATGCTGTTCAGACTCCTAATTGCTTGTCGATGTTCTTTGATAAGCCGCCTACGCGGCGGGATGCGGGCGGAGCCCTCCGTCCTCTCGATCGTGACGTTGATAAGCCGCCTACGCGGCGGGATGCTAGACAAGTATGTCGAATCGAAAGATCCAGGTTTGATAAGCCGCCTACGCGGCGGGATGCGTCGTTAATCACGATGCGCCCGCGCCGTCGTTTTGATAAGCCGCCTACGCGGCGGGATGCTTGTCGTTCTTGGAAAAGTTGAGGTGTTCACATTGATAAGCCGCCTACGCGGCGGGATGCAGCCCGTCAGAGCCTTCCCCCTCTCAGTGAAATTGATAAGCCGCCTACGCGGCGGGATGCTGCCCGTCGAGCTTCTGACATGCCCAGAGTGCTTGATAAGCCGCCTACGCGGCGGGATGCGGGCGCAGCAGAAAACCTCCCGCTTCTCAGATTTGATAAGCCGCCTACGCGGCGGGATGCTCGGCGATTTGCCGCTCCTGCTCCTCGATGATTTGATAAGCCGCCTACGCGGCGGGATGCGCACAATAGGGCAGGGGGTTCGCCACTCCTGTTTGATAAGCCGCCTACGCGGCGGGATGCCTAAATCGACAAGACTTCATTTACTGATAAGATTGATAAGCCGCCTACGCGGCGGGATGCCACTTGATTCCATAGATGGCGAGGCACATCATTTGATAAGCCGCCTACGCGGCGGGATGCCGCATCATGTGGAACAAGGACAAGGGGCTGGATTGATAAGCCGCCTACGCGGCGGGATGCCGGTGGGAGGTGTGACGGATGGCGTACTGCAATTGATAAGCCGCCTACGCGGCGGGATGCAGCGATTGTGCTCGGCTCGGCAGCGTTAGTGTTTGATAAGCCGCCTACGCGGCGGGATGCCCCATACCCCCGCAACGCAGTTCAGTGAGCAGTTGATAAGCCGCCTACGCGGCGGGATGCTAAGAGGGCGGTTTTTATCAAAATCGCCCTGCTTGATAAGCCGCCTACGCGGCGGGATGCTCTGGGATCGGGCGGTTGGCTGCTTCCCACTTTTGATAAGCCGCCTACGCGGCGGGATGCCACACAATAGGGTCGGGGGTTTCGCACTCCTATTGATAAGCCGCCTACGCGGCGGGATGCAACCCCAGAAGCCGCCATTGCGCCAAACCATGTTGATAAGCCGCCTACGCGGCGGGATGCATGAAGATGCCGAACGTTTCCCGCGCGATCAAATTGATAAGCCGCCTACGCGGCGGGATGCAGCGAGTCAATAGCAACATTACGCTAGAGACTTTGATAAGCCGCCTACGCGGCGGGATGCGCGTTGAGCATGGCTCTTGGAACGAATCAGATTTGATAAGCCGCCTACGCGGCGGGATGCGACGGCCTCGCCCTCTACGTAGGCACTTCGACGTTGATAAGCCGCCTACGCGGCGGGATGCGAGCGCGAGGTTGCCGGAGAGCTGGCGGACGATTGATAAGCCGCCTACGCGGCGGGATGCTCCCTCCAATTCTCATTGTTGATGTCTCTGATTTGATAAGCCGCCTACGCGGCGGGATGCTACAACACTTATATAGTATAACAACAACATAGTTGATAAGCCGCCTACGCGGCGGGATGCTAATGCGCCGTGCCATCTATCATAGTTTGACTTTGATAAGCCGCCTACGCGGCGGGATGCCGCGAAGTGCATCTCGACCCGTCCAGCCTTGCGTTGATAAGCCGCCTACGCGGCGGGATGCTACAAATGCAGCACAAATGTGAAACCCCTCTCTTGATAAGCCGCCTACGCGGCGGGATG
>Ga0256404_1009905_pt1 | contig 13425 bp, 10 predicted proteins | sample RumenRJG_01DNA_FD_185990 | JGI IMG/M metagenome (GOLD analysis project Ga0256404, IMG submission 185990) | Bovine rumen microbial communities from Lethbridge, Alberta, Canada - RJG_01 | ecosystem: Host-associated > Mammals > Digestive system > Stomach > Rumen | place: Canada: Alberta | collected...
AACCTCAAGTAATCTGCTACATGCTTTATGGAAGTTTGCATAGCGCTGAATCCATCTGATATCTGTCTGCTGTTCCATATATAAATTATTATTGTGTGGGCAAAGGTAAGCATTATTTCGGAAAGATGCCACATTTTCCACAAGTTTTTTGCAGAAATCGTTGGTTAGTGTACCTTGTGATTATCGCGATACCTAACATGGAAAGAGTCTAGGTCGTTGATATTCAGTGATTTGCATCTGAAGACGATGCTTTTATACCTAACATAATACCTAACATATAGGTAACATAGACCTAACATCATAGGTAAAAAACATGTTAGGTCTTGCTATAATGGGCACTTATTTTTCAATAAGGCACGCTTATTTCTGAATACTTGTTCCTTATCTGATGATAAGTCCTGCTTAATCCCAGCAGATATTCCCACACTGGGAATAAAACATTCCCACACTGGGACTGAAATGTTCCCACACTGGGACTAAAAAACTGAAATCTGGCTTTTTTCGTGGAAGTGCGTTGGGTTTTCATGAAATTGTCGTATCTTTGCAAGCGATTATGGGAAATCAGCAAGTTTCGCCGATATTAGCGCTTCAACAACAACGGCTGCTGCTCCAGATGGAGTATGCCGCTGAGAAAGAGACTTTCCGCAAACAGACCGAGGAGATGGGACTGCAGCGGAAGGTAAAGCGTGGTGATGCCTGGTATCCGCTGAAGATGGGCAAGAGCTACTATAACTCGCTGAACCAGCTCGTGGTGGAGGTGTTCAGGCAGGGCGACGAGGAGATTGAGCATAATTTCGAGTTCGGCAGACCTGTGGCGTTCTTTCGAGTAGATGGCAAGGACAAGATCAAGTACTTCAACTTTACAGGAACTGTCAGTTACGTCGCTGGTGACAGGATGGTGGTGGCGGTACCTGACAATGGACAGCTGATTGATGTGCAGAGTGCGGAAAATGTAGGCGTGCAGCTCTTCTTCGATGAGACGAGCTATAAAATGATGTTCGATGCGCTCGATCGTGTCATCAGGGGAAAGGGTAGGCTTGGCTATCTGCGCGACCTCTTCTATTCGCATCAGAAAGCTGAGACCTATACATTCTCGCCCATGCACTTCCCCTATCTGAACCGCACGCAGGAGGAGGCTGTCAATAAAGTGCTTTGGGCGAAGGATGTGGCTGTTGTGCATGGACCTCCAGGAACGGGTAAGACCACGACACTCGTGGAGGCTATTTATGAGACATTGCGACGAGAAAACCAGGTACTTGTCTGTGCACAGAGTAATATGGCTGTCGATTGGATTTCCGAGAAGCTGGTGGATCGTGGTATCAATGTGCTCCGCATTGGCAATCCCACTCGTGTCAATGACAAGATGCTCTCCTTTACTTATGAGCGTCGTTTCGAGGATCATCCTGACTACGAACAACTCTGGAGTATCCGCAAGGCCATTCGCGACCTGCGCAGTCATCGGAAACGGGGCGACGAGAAATATCATCAGAAACTGGAACGGCTGAAAGAACGCGCTACGGAACTCGAGGTGCGTATCAATGCAGCACTCTTCGGTGAGGCGCGCGTGATCGCCTGTACACTCGTCAGTTCCGCCAATCGTTTGTTGGATGGTCAGAAGTTCGGCACCTTATTTATAGATGAGGCAGCGCAGGCTTTAGAGGCTGCCTGCTGGATCCCTATCCGTAAGGTGTCGAGGGTGATTCTGGCGGGCGACCATTGTCAGTTGCCGCCGACGGTAAAGAGTTTTGCGGCCTTGAAGGCAGGACTCGGCAAGACACTTATGGAACGTATCGTGGAAAACAAGCCGGAGGTGGTGACGCTGCTGAAGATGCAATATCGCATGAACGAGGAGATCATGCGCTTCTCCTCAGACTGGTTCTATGACGGTCAGGTGGAGGCAGCGCCAGAGGTGAAGTATCGTGGTATCCTCGACCTTGATATCCCCATGACGTGGATTGACACGTCGGCCTTTGAACTGCCTGAAGATAGCGAGGTGTCGTTTAAAGAACAGTTCGTGGGCGAGAGCTTTGGTCGTATCAACAAGGCTGAGGCCGAACTGACGCTGTTGGCTCTGGAGAACTATTTCAAGAAGATAGGGAAGGAGCGTGTCCTCGACGAGCGACTCGATGTGGGTGTCATTTCTCCTTATCGGGCACAGGTGCAGTATCTGCGACGACTGTTCAAAAAGCGGGAGTTCTTCAAGCCTTATCGCCACTTGATTAGCGTGAATACCGTTGATGGTTTCCAGGGACAGGAGCGTGATATCATCCTCATCTCTCTGGTGCGAGCCAACGATGAAGGACAGATTGGATTCCTCCGCGACCTCCGCCGTATGAATGTCGCCATCACCCGTGCCCGTATGAAACTCATCATCTTGGGTGATGCTTCTACTATGACCCGCCATCCCTTCTACAAGAAACTCTACGATTATGTAGAGGCTCTCTGAATTTTTGTTAAATCCAAGCCAAACTAATTAATTTAGTTTAACAACTATGACTTTTAGTTGTATATAACGAAAAGTTTTAGTTACTTTGCACTCGGTATTGATAAATTGACGCAAGATTGATTACGAAACTTAAAGCAAAACGACAATGAAAAGACTGACAAATAAAGAGAAGGAAATCATGGATCTGTATTGGCAGCACGGCCCGATGTTCGTCAAGGAGCTCTTAGACTACTACGACGAGCCGAAGCCTCACTTCAATACACTCTCCACGATGGTGCGTATCCTGGAGAAGAACGGCTTTTTGGATCATAAGCAGTTTGGCAACACTTATCAGTACTTCCCCGTTGTATCAGAGAAGGAGTATGGGAAGAGTTCGATTGCCGGTGTGATCCAGAACTATTTCAACAACTCGTACCTCTCAGCGGTCTCCTCGTTTGTGAAGGAGGAGAAGATTTCCGTTGAAGAACTCAAGGAACTGATCAAACAAATAGAGAATGATTGACTTTCTGATATACGATGCGAAGGTGGCGGTGCTGATAGCGGTGTTCTATATGTTCTATCGCCTGATGCTGGCCCGTGAGACGTTCCACCGCGTGAACCGCATCGTGCTGCTCACGACGGCTGTGGCTTCATTCGTGTTGCCGCTCTGCGTGATCACCCTGCACGAGACGGTATCGATGCCCATGCCGACGCTGGCGGTGGATGCCGACGCTTTGTTGGCAGAGCCAGTTGCCGAGGCCGAGGTGCCGCAGGTGCCACTCTGGCAAATCGTGCTACCTATCTTATTTATAATAGGTATGGTGGCAACCCTTGCCCACACCCTCTGGTCGCTATTCAGAATTCTCAAACTCATCAAAAACAGCGAGCAGCATCCGCAACAGGACGGCACGACCATCTGCGTGACCGGTAACGCAGACCTGTCGCCCTTCAGTTGGATGCACTATATCGTGATGAACCGCAGCGACTATGAAGCTGCCGACCCTGCGATTCTCGCTCATGAACGAGGACACATCCGCCTGCGTCACTCGTGGGACCTGCTCCTCGTTGACACCCTCACCGCCCTCCAGTGGTTCAACCCTGCTATATGGATGCTGCGCCAAGACCTGCGCGCCATCCACGAATATGAGGCCGACGGTGAAGTACTCTCTCTGGGGATCAATGCGCGTCAATACCAATACCTGTTGATCACCAAAGCCGCGGGCATCGGCGGGTACTCCCTTGCCAACGGTATCAGTCACAGTACCCTCAAAAACCGTATTCACATGATGTTACATAAGAAATCAAGCAGCAACCGTCTGCTGAAGCTCATCGCCCTCGTGCCCATCGTGGGCATTGCCCTCGCCCTGAATGCCGAGACCGTCACGGATGTCGTCTATACGAACGATCCCGCTGAAGCGCCGTCGGTAGAGACGATGATTGCCGATGCCATTAAGAAGGCTGAGACCGAATCAACCGAGGCTGATTCGAAGGTCATCACTTTCCGGGTGGTCTTCTGGCCTGAGAATGCTCATATTGCCGGAGTGCCGGTAAAAGTGATTAAGAATGGCAAGACCATTCTGGAGACGGAGACTGATGATAATGGCCAGGCGGCTGTCAAGGCCCCTGTTGGCTCCACCGTGATGTTCACGCTCGTAGATAAGACCAAGGAAGTGAAAGTGACAAAGGAGCTGCTGGAGATAGCAGCCAAACGGACCATCTCCGTTGCCTTCGGCGAAGGTTCGGAGAACTTCGAAGAAAAGACAGTCACAGTCAAGGGCGTGGTATATGACAGCGAGCCGACGCCGACTCCGATTGTTGGAGCCATCGTTCGTGTCGTTGGCTCTACGAAAGGCGTGGTGACCAACCAGAAAGGAGAGTTCAGCATCGAGACCTCGACAGGAGAAGCCCTGCTGTTCACATACGTAGGCTATGAGCCAGAGCAGATAGGCGTAGCCCAGCTGTATAAGGATAACCAGGACTGTGCCGTACACCTGAAGCATACCAGTACGACGAAAGTTTACGACGTGGTGGAGGAAATGCCGCAGTTCCCTGGCGGAATAGGCAAGATGATGGAATATCTCTCCATGAACCTGCACTATCCGAAGGAGGCTGAGGCCAAGGGGCTGCAGGGCCGCGTGATTGCCAACTTCGTGATCGAACCCGACGGCAGTATCACCAATGCCAAGGTGGTGAAGCCTCTTGATCCTGCACTCGATGCCGAGGCACTCCGCCTGGTCAACGGGATGCCGAAGTGGACGCCCGGCAAGCAGGGTGGCGTTCCGATGCGGGTGAAATACACCATCCCCATCACTTTCACACTTGGCGACGGCCCTGCCAGCCCTGCCTTGAAAGAGCAGGCTGCCAATCAGAGGCCAGAGGTCATCGCTATCGGGTATGATGACGGGACAGCCAGGAATGGTCTTCAGGAAGAGCAGCCCTTAATCATCGTGGATGACAAGGAGGTGCCTTTTGAGCAGTTAGGCAAGATAGACCCAAAGACTATCGACCACATAGATGTGCTGAAAAACAAGGAGTCCATCGAGAAGTACGGCGCGAAAGGCAAGAATAGTGTCGTCCTCATCACTACCAAAAAAGGAAAATAAGATGCTTTTTTGCCCGCTGTGTAATAATGTGTAATGAAATTCTTGCGTCGGAACGGTAGAAAGCTTACCTTTGCACCGTCATCCGGACAGACAAAGCAAAATGTTGAACAATTAAAAACTTAAAAGCAAGAATGAAGAAACTATTATTCATGTCGCTGATGGCAGTATGCTGCCTCACGACAGTCAGCGCACAGAAGACAGTGGTGTCGCAGAAGAACCCGACGGTGTTCGACGTGGTGGAGCAGATGCCCGAATATCCGGGAGGCATCGCTGCCCTGTTTGAATACCTGATGAAGAACGTGAAGTATCCTGCGGATGCCGAGAAGCAGAAGATAGAGGGTAGGGTGATTGCCACCTTCATTGTTGAAACAGACGGCAGTATCAGTAACATAGAGGTGGCCAGACCTGTGTTCCCTTCGCTTGATGCCGAGGCTGTCAGAGTCTTGTCGGGTATGCCGAAGTGGACACCTGGCAGGCAGAACGGCAAAGAGGTAAGAGTGAAATATACGGTGCCTATTAGCTTCAATCTGAAATGATCTCTCTCTCCTTTTTAATACTATGCCTCCTCATTGTGGGCTGCTCGACGGAGCAGCCCCACAGTGAGTTCCTCTCGAGGGCGGAGCAGTCGGTATTCGAACATCCCGACTCTGTCGTGAGGATGCTTGCTCCCCGTTGGTACGACACTAAGATGAATGAGGCTGACAGGGCACTCTACGGGTTGCTCTATACGGAGGCCTTGCATCGCAGCGGACTTTTTACGGAGGCGGATTCGCTGATTCTCTTCAGCAGGCAGTATTATAAGGAGAAAGGTGATGATGAACACCTGTCGAGGGCATTGCTCCACCATGCCATCATCCTCTACAAACAGAAGCAGACCCACGAGGCAGTGCTGACCATGAAACAGGCAGAATATCTGGCCAAGGATATGGACCAGCCAGCCTTCAAATGGTATCTCTACTCCGTCTTGGGCGATGTGAACGACAATGTGGGTAACTATACCCAGACGCTGCGTTACTACAAACAGGCTCTCGCAGAAGCCAGGAGGAGCAAAAACGAAGCCTGGACGGTTCAAACCCTTAACAACATAGCCGCCACCTTCGACCTCTTGGGTCAGACGGACAGTCTGAAGTACTACACGGACTTGGCCCAGCCCTCTGCTCCGAGGACTGACGGAGAGATACGCGCCACCTATCTGGCGAACAAGGCCAGCTATCTGATGAGTCTCGGCAAGTATCAGGAGGCAAAGCACCTCTTGATGGAGTCCATGCGCTACACACCTACGGATCGGGCTTCGAAACTTCTGGCAGACATCTATATGAGGGAAGGTGATATAAACTCGGCCGTTCAGCAGTGGTACCGTCTTGCCAATTCGTTTTCGCCCGATGTCTGCATCCAGTCCTACCGTTTGCTGATACGATATCTGAATAGTAATGGCGACAGGGATGGGGCCTTGGAGTATAGTCAGCGACTCAATGCGGTGTATCAGAAGCTATACGAGCGGAGCGACGCGGCGGGTATCATCGATGTCCAGGCTCAGTTCGACGAACAGCAACAGGAGCGTCGCCAGTATCGCACCACCATTGCCTTACTCGCTGCCATCATCCTGCTGAGTGCCGTGGGAGCCGCAGTCGTCTGGTATTCCCGTCGCCGCATCGACAGGCTTAATGCCCGTTTCGCCCAGAGTGAGCAACGCTATGACCTGACGCGAAAGGAACTTACCCATCTGCGCCGCCAGAAGGAGCGCGAGCTGCTGGAGAACTCACGGCAGCTGAAGGACATCGTGGCGCGTCTGCATGCGACAGCCAACAAGGGACAGGCTGCGCAGGATGACGACATCAATGCCCTGGCCCAACTCTCCTATGCCCAAAGTCAGAAACTACAGCAGTTGCTGTCTGTCCTCAACATGAGGGAGCAGACCGTCTGTCTGCTGACGCGTCAGAACTTCCTGCCTACGGAGATTGCCACGCTCACCATCTCTACGCCACAGGCTATCACCAATACCCGCGTCCGATTGCTGAAGAAACTCTTCGACCAGACGGGAGGAGCCAAAGACTTCGATTCCGCTATCAAAAACGTATAAATCACGCATAATATGAACATCAAAAGCATATCCATCGTCTTCCTATTCCTCTTATCGGTAACAGCCGCTAAGGGCGAGGCTATCGACTCCCTGCAGATACTTGTGCAGCAGGGCGACAGCTGCATGCAGCAGTATAACACCTTCGAGGCGCTGAAATACTATCAGCAAGCGTATGACTTGGCAAAGAAAAGGAGTCAACAGCAGGCTGTAGAACATCTTGACCTGCCTCTCGAACAGCTTGACAGTCTGCCCGAGGAGAAGCAGGATGAGATCATCGAGCGTTTGAAGCATGATGCGGAGCAGAGTGCTGTCGTATCCTGTCCCGTCCAAATGAAGCTGGCCGACTGCCATTACAAGCGTGCCAACTACCGTGAAGCCGCCAACCTGCTGAAGCTGATTCCTGAGGACAGCCTCTCGCATGAGGCTTTTCGCGAACTCGCCAATAGCTATAAGCGACTGGGTGATACCGATTCCTATGTCTATTGGACGAGCCAGCTGGTAAAGCACTATCCGATGGACGGTGAGATGGTGGCAGGCTTGATCTTGGGGTATGCCCAGCTGAATCAGCCAGAGAAAGGTCTGACCTTAGGCCTGAACTATAGTCTGAAGGATCAGACTAACATTCTGGTGAATCGTGCGGTGGCAGATGCCTTCTTCCTGAAACGGGATTTCACGGCAGCGGGCATCTGGTACGACCAGTTGTTGCAGCAGGGCGACTCCACCTTCAACACCCTGTACTCTGCTGGTATGAGTCATTCGCAGGCAGGCAACTTGGAGAAAGCCTACAACTGTCTGAGCCAGGCCTTGATCCTGAGTCAGCTACAGCATGCTGGCTGTGCTTATCGCTTAGGTGTGGTCTGCGTCGATACGAAGCGCTACGAGGAAGGTCTGCGGGCACTTGACTTGGCCATCGAACTCACCAAGCCCGATACGACGATGATGAAAGCCATCACCCTTTCGCAAGGTGAGGGCTATTACCTGACGGAACATTATCCAGAGGCTTTGGAGGCATGGAAACGCCATCTCAGCTATAACCCTGGCTCCATCGCCACCTACTATAATATTGCCAACACCTATACCTATCTGGTGAAGGATGATGAACAAGCGAAGAAATACTATCAGCAGTTCCTGGATTTAGCTCGCCAGGAAGCTGAACCCAACGAACAATTGAAGGAGATGGTCCGTAAATCAGAGGAAATGATGAAGACCTATAGGCTGATCGAACAACGTAAGCAAAAGACGAAGGCACGTTTATCACACGGTCTCCAATGATTTTGGCTTTATAAAGTTTAATACTGCGCAAAATTTTTTATTTTTGTGCAGTTTTTTTTGTTGTTTCGGCAATTTGAATTATCTTTGCACCCATAATAAGGAAAATCTTACTATGGTGGGAGCAAAATGGTAGAAATTCGTTCTGTTACGAACCGCCGTGAGCTGAAGTCATTCGTTCAGTTTTACTATGATCTATATCGTGGTAATGCGTATGCTGTGCCTTATCTATTCTTCGACGAGATGGCTACGCTCCGCCATGATAAAAACCCTTCGTTTGAATGTTGTGAGGCTGAATACTTCCTGGCTTACAGGGACGGGAAGATCGTCGGACGTGTGGCTGCCATCATTAACCGCCGTGCCAATGAGCGATGGAATTGCCATCAGGTGCGCTTTGGCTGGTTCGATTTCATCGATGACGTTGAAGTTTCTACCGCCCTGCTGAAAGCCGTCGAAGACTGGGGCCGCCAACGTGGAATGAGTGAGATTGCCGGTCCCTTAGGGTTTATCGATACCGACCGTGAAGGTATGCTTATCGAAGGGTTCGATGAGTTGTCAACCATGTATGTCAACTACAACTATCCCTACTATCCCCAGCACATGGAGCAGATGGCTGGCTTCAAGAAAGACAATGACTATGTGGAGTGCAAGGTAAAGGTACCCGAGGTGGTGCCTGCCAAGTTTGCGAAGATCACGGAAATGGTGGGTAAACGCTACGGGCTTAGAGTCCATAAGTTTACACGCCATGAGTTGATAGAGGAGGGTTACGGACAGAAGGTGTTTGATTTGCTGAATGCCACTTACAAGGATCTCTATGGCTTCAGCCAGCTCTCACAACGGCAGATTGATAAACTTGTCAACGACTATATCAAGATTGCAGACCTGAACCTTGTTACGGCTGTCATGGACGGTGATAATATGGTAGGGTTTGGCATCACCTTCCCTTCGTTCTCGGAGGCGATGCAGAAGACGCGTGACGGTCGGTTGTTCCCATTCGGATGGTGGCATGTGCTGAAGATCTTGAAATGGCATAAGACGCCATTAGTGGATCTTCTTCTCATTGGCGTACTGCCTGAGTACCGTGCTAAAGGTGCCAATGCGCTTATCTTCGACGATCTGATCCGTCAGTTCCAGGCATACGGTTTCGAATATGCCATCACCGGACCACAGATGGAAACCAATGAAGGTGTGCTTTCACAGTGGCAGTACCTCGAGTCAGTCCCATATCGCCGTCATCGCTGCTACCGAAAGTCGCTTTGATGCTTTCGGTAGCAACGGTTGACGAGCCGTCTTACTTGTTTCCTATTGTTGCTTCGGAGAAATAGTAGTCGCGTAGCGGCTTGGTGACAGTCTCTCCCTTCAATGTAACCTTCTCTTGGAGTCTGATGTCTGTAGAAGAAGCTCCTACCTTAATTATATATGAGCCGGGAGCGATATTCCACTGGCGTTGGTCTTGGTGGCTGTAGAAGCCAAACTGCTCAGTATATAGCTTTACCTTGACGGTCTTGGTCTCTCCGGGCTGAAGTGACACGCGCGCAAAGCCTTGCAGTTGGATGGGGCGGATCTGCTGGCCGTCGGATGTCGGCGACAGGTAGATCTGTGCAATCTCATCGCCTGCCATCTGTCCTGTGTTCTTGACTTCAAACGAGAGACTGAAACTCTGATCGGCTGTTGAAGGCTCGCCGTCTATCTTCAGGTTCTGATACTCGAATGTGGTGTAGCTCAGACCATATCCGAAGGGCCAGGCTACGCGTGGGTCTTTTTCAGTGGAATAATTGTAGCAGAGGGGTTCATATACCTCCGTATTGGGGTAGCTGACAGAGAGCTTGGCTGATGGTGACACTTTGCCATAAAGGATATCGGCTACCGCATTGCCACCTTCCTCACCTGGATACCAAGCCTGGATGACAGCAGCACAACGGTTGGCTATATTGGAGATGATTTGGGCGCGGCCTCCGAAAACAACGAGGACTACAGGCTTACCTGTTTTCAGCAACTCTTCCATATACTGCTCTTGTTTGCCAGGCAGACGGAGGCCCTCACGGTCTCTGTTCTCACCGCAGAGCATCACGTTCTCTCCAACAGCAGCGATAATCACATCAGCCTGTTGGGCCATGCCGAGTGCTTCTGCTTTGTCGATCTTCTCGCCAGCATCCACCTTGCGGTGTAGCAGCGCAAACTCCCAGGCGCGCTCGTCACCACCTTCGGTATATTTGGTCTCAATCGTTTCTGTCCAGTCGCAGCCGCGGGAGTACATGAGGTTCATACCCTCAGGCATACGCGACTTCATGCCTTCCAGCAATCCGACGACGTGCGGATGGTCGAGATCGGTCTCTGTCATCTTCCAGAAATAGGTCATGGATGGGAAAGAGTAGTCGCCACACATCGCCCACATCGTGTTGGCATTCGGACCTGTGACGAAGATATTCTTCGCCTCTTTCAAAGGCAATACACCATTGTTTTCCAACAAGACTACTGACTGAGTGGCGATAGCATAGGCCGTCTGACGCTCTTCCGGTGTGTCGAGTGTAATCTTCTCTGTGCTGTACAGGTAGGGGTCTTTGTCGAACAGACCAGCGCGGAACTTATGGCGCAGCACGTCTTTCACGGCACGCTCAAAGACCTCGGGCTTTACCAGTCCCTCATCGATGGCCTTCTGGAGATACTGATAGTTCGCCCCAGTGGGGAAATCCACATCGTTGCCGGCATTGATGGCGGCAGCAGCCTTGTGAAGCGGATCTTCGAGACGGGGCAGCTGGTCAATAGCGGTATAGTCGCTCACCACCATGCCGTCGAAGCCGAGATAGCCGCGCAGGATGTCGGTCAGTATCTTGCCGTTCGCCACGCAGTTCACGGTGTCGCCATTGGCATCGAGCATGGCGTGATAACCTGGCATGAGCACCTTGCTGCCAGTCAGGCGGATCATCGTCTCGTGCGGCAGCAGTATCTCCTCCATCAGCGTCTTCTCGTCGGCATCACCACCACCGCCGTAACCGAGGTAGTGCTTTGAACAGGCACCTACGCCTTTCTTGAGGTCGCCCTGTTGGAGACCACGTACGAAGGCCGTACCCATCACCGCTGAGAGGTAGCCATCCTCACCGTATGACTCTTCCAGACGGTTGAAGCTCGGTGTGCGACAGACATCGACCATCGGAGAGAGCGACAGCACACCGCCCATCTTGCGCATGGCAATGCCAGTCTGCAGTGTCTTCTTCTCTGCCAACTCAGGATTAAACGAACAAGCTTGTCCAATCTGCTGCGGATAGATGGTGGCGCCGCGGGTATTCACACCAGAGAGCACCTCCTCATGACAAAGGGCAGGGATGCCGTTAGGCGTGTTGTGCATCAGCCAGTCCTGAACGGCTGCCACGCGGTCGCGCAGCACATTAGGGTCTCTGGGCTTTTGCATGGCGAACTGTGAGAAGTGGCCGATACCATTCGGAATCAGCTGTCGGCATTTAGCCGTGTCCAGCTGTCCTTCTTCATTGAAGAGCTCGTCCATGTACATGCTTCTCAGTTGAGCGATACGTTCTTCCTGCGACATCTTGCCGTAGAGTTCATCAATCTGCTGTTCCAGGTCGGGGGCGGCGCTGCAGCCTGCCATCAGTGCTGATATGCACATCATTTTGATACCTTTCATTATGGTGATAGTTGAGTAATTATGATAGTTGGATTGTTTCTATGCGGAGCTTAAGGATGCCGGCGGGTACGCGCACCTCAACGGTGTCGCCAGCCTTCTTGCCCATGAGTGCCTGGGCAATGGGCGACTTGACAGAGATCTTGCCCTCGTGCATATCTGCCTCGTGAGGACTGACCAGCGTGTAGGTCATGCGGGCATTCGTGTTGAGATTCGTCATCTCCACACGGCTGAGCAGCTGCACGGTGTCGTTGCCCATACGTGACATATCGATGACACGGGCATTGGCCAGCACACGCTGCTTGAAGCGTATTCTGCCCAGTAGCCGGGCTTGTTCGCGCTTGGCGGCATGGTATTCGAAGTTCTCGCTCAGGTCACCCTTGTCGCGGGCCTCAGCAATGGCATCGCGCACCTGAGGCAGTTCTACCAGCTCCATCTGACGGAGCTCTGCTACGAGTTTGTCGTAGCCTTCTTGTGACATATATTCCATAATGGTTGCAAAGTTACGGATTTTTTTTGGATAACTCAAGTTTTTTTAGTACTTTTGCCCTCGAATTAATTTTAGACGACCTATGATGCTTGATAATATGGCATGGGAGTTTGTGCTCCGTATCTTTGTGGCTGCCCTGTTGGGTGGCATTATTGGCCTCGAGCGCGAGTACCGGGCGAAAGAGGCAGGTTTCCGTACGCACTTTCTGGTGGCACTCGGCTCAGCGTTGTTTATGATCGTGTCGGCCTACGGTTTCGAAGATGTGGTATCGCTACCAGGTCATCGCCTCGATGTGTCGCGCGTCGCTGCTCAGGTTGTTTCTGGTATCGGTTTCATCGGTGCCGGCACCATTATCTTCCATAAGAGCGAGAATGTGGTGCGCGGCCTGACCACGGCTGCCGGTGTCTGGGTTGTTGCTGCCATCGGTCTGGCTTGTGGTGGTGGCATGTACATCTTAGCCATTGCCGCTACAGTGTTAGTGCTTGCCGGACTTGAGGCCTTTAATTTCTTCCTCCATAAGTTCGACAAGCATCGTAAGTGAAGAATGCATAGATAAACTAGACACCATTTTCTCGGATTTATAGACATAGGGAGCACAATAAAAGTTGCAGGCTTTGGTATAAAGAGATATTTGCCAAAAAAGTAAAACAAGTTGTTTTGGTATGAAGTAAAGTACCTTTAAACACTGAAGAAGTGCCACTTTATATAGCAAAACAACTTGTTTTGCTGTCACAAAATAGCAGTGACACTTCAAGAAAAAGTATCACCATGTCTAACGCGCTTACTATCTGTTAGTTAAGTTAAATAGTGACACTTTGCACAAAAAATGAAACTTTTTTTAGAATCAATTATCAGTGTCCATTCTTCAAATTGACATGAAAACTGATAATCTTTGAAGAATATTTACTCTTTAAGCCTAAC